>Ga0310810_10012345_pt1 | contig 10037 bp, 8 predicted proteins | sample NCmetagenome_FD_207641 | JGI IMG/M metagenome (GOLD analysis project Ga0310810, IMG submission 207641) | Soil microbial communities from experimental microcosm in Duke University, North Carolina, United States - NC | ecosystem: Engineered > Artificial ecosystem > Soil microcosm > Unclassified ...
CGACGCTCACCTTCAGCCTCGAGCACTCCGCGCTGCTGCAGCGCAGCACGTCCGCAGCGGTGAGCGCACCGCCCGCGGGCGGCCGGTACGGGAGCGTCTACGAGCGGGTGGACCGCGCCTGGCGGCGCAACGTCGGCGCGGTGGCGCAGGCGAGCACGGCGTGGCGAGACGCACTCTTCCTCACGGGCGGCGTGCGGGTCGAGCACAACGACGCCTTCTCCGGTCGCGACCAGTTCCCCGTCCTGCCGCTCGTCGGCGCCGCGCTCGTGCGCTCGGCCGGTCCGGTGGAGATCAAGCTACGCAGCGCGTACGGCAAGGGGATCCGGCCGCCCCAGACGCCGGTGCGCATCGCGTGGGAGAACGAGGAGCCGCGGTCGTACCTGCGTCCCGGACTCGACCCCGAGGTGCAGACTGGCGTCGAGAGCGGGATCGAGCTGTACGCGGGAGAGGTGCTCTCCTTCCAGGCTACGCGGTTCGACCAGCGCGCCACGGGGCTCATCCAGAACGTCGCGATCGTGCTCGACACGCAGCTCCGCAGCGGTTCTCCCGAGCGTCACATGCTGTTTCTGCCGATGAACGTCGGCGAGATCACCAACCGCGGCTGGGAGTTGCAGGCCGGCGTTCGCCGCGGCGCGCTCGCCCTCGCCGGCACGTTCACCACGGTGGACAGCCGCGTACGCGCCGTGGCGGAGGACTACCGCGGCGATCTGCGCTCCGGCGACCGGATGCTCGGCGTGCCGGCGCACACCCTGAGCTTCGGCGCGACGTGGATCGCCCCGCGATGGAGTGCCGCGCTGAGCGCCACGCGCGCCACCGACTGGATCAACTACGATCGCATCGCGCTCGCGCGCGCCTACGTGGGCACCGACGATTCTTCGCAGGGCGACCTGACCGGCGCGCGGCTACGCGAGTTCTGGCGGCCGTACGGCGGAGCGACGCATCTCCGCGCCACCGCTTCGCGCGACGTCGGCCGAGGGCTCACCCTGCTCGTCGTCGGCGACAACCTGCTCGGCGAGCAGCTCGGGGAGCCGGACAACCTGACGATCCGGCAGGGACGCACCGTCAGTGGGGGGCTGCGGGCGGCGTTCTGAGGGGGGGGAGACGAGTGGCCGAGTCCGCTCGTCTCATGAGGGAAGCGCCGCCGCTCGGAAGGACCGATCGGGTCCCCCGCGTCGTCCCGCCACCGCGCCATGCCCAATCCGCTCCGAGGCGCCCTCGCGCGCCCGCGCTGGCAGCTCGCCCTCGACGCGTGGGCGTTGATCGTCGTGGCCGCCGCGCTGTGGCAGATCGTCGGGAAGGTCGACGCCTACCAGTGGGACGTGCTAGTCTACCGGTGGGGCGGCGGCGCGTTCGCGGAAGGGCGCTCCCCGTGCGGTGCGATCCCGGGACAGCCCTCGTATCTGCACTTCGTCTATCCGCCGCTCGTCGCGGCGCTCTTCGTCCCGCTGGCGGCGCTGAAGCCGGCCGCGGCGAAGCTGCTCTGGCTCGCGCTCAAGCTCGCCGCGCTCGCGTTCACGAGCGCCGAGCGCGACGTCGCGTCAGACGTGGCCGAGACCGAGCGCGGCGAGCCGCGACTCGAACCGCGACTCGCCGTCAGCGCAGCGTGACGCGGAGCGTGACGCCTTCGCTCGCCGGCAGCAACTCGGCGGCGAAGCGGCGCTCGCGCGAGTTGAGGTGGCGGGCGTAGAAGAACGCCTCCAGCGCGCTGGTCAGCGCGAGCGCGCCGGCGCCCACGAGCCCCACGGTGAGGTTCGGACGACCGGGCACCTGCCGCGTCGCCGTGTACGGGGGGAGCGGGTTGCCGAACGGATCCAGATCCGTGGTGACCGTGTAGCGCTCCGTCACCATTCCGTTCTGGAGCGCGAAGGCGACCGCGCCTCCCGTGGCGGCGAGCGCGGCGACGCCGAGCAGCTTGCGACCGGTGTACATCTGTCCCGCGCCGGGAACGACGAGGCCGAGGCCGAAGGCCGCGGCCGGTGAGAGCGGTCCGCCACGCAGCCCGTTGATGCGCGCGATCACCGTCGCACGGTCCTCCGCCTCGGGGCGCAGGCGCAGGTACTGCTCGAAGTCGGCGATCGCGAGCTCGCGCTGTCCCGCCGCGGCTCGCGCGAGCGCACGATCGTAGTACGCATCGGGCCAGTCCGGGCGCATGGCGATCGCGGTGCCGAACGACGCGGCCGCCTGCGCGTATCGCCGCGCCTCGTACGCCGTGATGCCGGCACGGAACGACGCCACGAGCTGATCGGGCAGCGTCGGCTGGCGCGACTTCGTGAGCGCCGCGACGCGATCGCGCGCCTCGGCGGCCTCGGGCGCGTTCGGCGCGAGCGCGAGGAAGCGGCAGTACTCCGCCGCCGCGGCGTCGCCGGCGCCGAGCCCGTCGTGCGCGCGGGCGAGCTGGAACGCGAGGTCCGGATTCGTCGGATCGACGGCCGCCGCCTGCCGCAGCTGGTCGCGCGCCGCCGCGCGATCGCCGAGGATGGCCGACTGCTGCGCGCGCTGTGCCAGCTCGCGCGCGGCCTTGCGCTGCTCGGCGGTGCTCGTTCGTGGCGCGGCGCCGGCCTGGCACGCGGGTCGTTGCGGCACCGCCGGCATGCCGCGTTTCAGCGCCACGCGAGCCTGCGCTCCGGCCACGCTCGGTGCGAATGCGAGCGCGAGCGCCGCGAGTCTCACCATCGGCGATCGTCCCATCAATCGAGCACCGTGATCAGCGCATTGTCGCTCTTGCCGGAGCTCGTCGCCGTGACGGTGACCACGCCCCCGCGCTTCCCCGTCACCTTCCCCGTCGGGCTGACGGAGGCCGTGCGTCCGGAGCTCACCGACCAGACGACCGGCGCGCCGGTGATGACGTTGCCGTACTTGTCGAGCACCGTCGCAGTGAGCTGGATCGTCTGGCCCTTGACGAGCGTGGCGAGCTTCGGCGCGACGGCCACCGAGGCCACGGCCGCCGGCGTGACGGTGATGCTCGCCGTTCCCGACACGCCGTCGCTCGTCGCCGTGACGATCGCCGTTCCCGCCTTGAGCGTCGTCACGCTGCCGTTGGCGCTGACGCCGGCGATCTGCGCGTCGCTCGTGTTCCACGTGACCGTCGGGTTGCTCACCGTGGCGTCGTTGACGTCGGTCACCGTCGCGGTGAGCTGCGTGGTCGTGCCCGCGAGCATCGTCTTGCTCCCCGGATTGACGCTCACGCTCTTCACCGGCGCCGGGCCGACGTTCACCGTGGCGGAGCCCTTCACGCCGTCACTCTCCGCGGTGATCGTCGCCTTCCCCCTCTTCACCCCGGTGACCTTGCCGTTCGACACCGTGGCGATGCTGTTGTCGCTCGACGTCCAGGTGATGACGCGCCCCGTGAGCGTGTTGCCGCTGGCATCGGTGAGCACGGCGGTGAGCTGACTCTGCGCGCCGACGGCCACGCTGAGCGGATTCGGCGTCACCAGCACGTTCGCGACGGGGATCAGCGTGACGTCCACGCGCGTCGAGCCGCTCACGCCGTCCACCGTGCCCGTGACCGACGTCGAGCCCGGGCCCGTGGCGGTGACCACGCCGCTTCCCGACACCGTGGCGACCTGGGAGTTCGCCGTCGTCCAGCTCACCGAACGTCCCGTGATCAGCGTACCGTTCGCGTCTTTCGCCGTGACGGTGAGCTGCTGCGTGTCGCCGAAGTTGAGCGGCACGGGGTTCGGCGACACGACGACGCTCGCCACCGCGCCGGCGGAGACGGACACCTGCGACGAGCCGCTCTTGCCCTCGGCCGTCGCGGTGATCGTCGCGCTTCCCACGCCGACGGTCGTCACCAGGCCGCTGCCGTCCACCTTGGCCACGGAGGCGTTGCTCGTCGTCCAGATCATCGCGCGATTCGCCAGCGTCTTCTGCGACGCGTCGAGCGCGGTGGCCGTGAGCTGGGTCTTCGTGCCGACCCCCGCGTCGACCCGCGCCGGCACGACGACGACGCTCGCCACCGGCGTCTGCGCCACGGTGATCGTCGCGATCCCGGACTTGCCCAGCGCGTTCGCCGCGACCTGCGTGCTCCCCACCGACGTCGCCGTCACCACGCCGGAGGACGATACCGTCACCACGTCGGGATTCTGGACCGTCCACACGATCGAGGCATTCGGCACGAGCGCGCCGCTCGCGTCGGTGACCTGGGCCTGCAGCGGGAGCTGCGCGTCGAGCGCGAGCGTGGACGACGACGGGGTGACGACGACGGATGCGACCTGTGGGGTCGCATCCGGTTGCGTGCTACCGCATGCCCAGCTCGCGAGCGCGACCGCCGCGAGGGTTCGCCGAATCCGCATCATAGAGCCGCTCCTCACCGTCTGTCCTTCCCATCTCAGCCGCCGGGGCGCTCGACGTAGACCGGCCTGGTGCGATGCGTCCTCGTTCCATCGCCGAGCTGACCGTCGCTGTTGTAGCCCCAGCAGAACGCCTCGCCCGACGGCGTCGTCGCGCAGGTGTGTGACCCGAACGCCCGCACGCTGGCGAAGGCATGACCCCCCGCCACGCGCACCGGCTCACCGCTGTCGGACGTGTCGCCGTTGCCGAGCTGTCCGTACGTGTTCCGTCCCCAGCACCACGCCTCGCCGCCGGAGGTGACGGCGCAGGTGTGCACCGCGCCCGCCGCGATCGACACGAAGCGCTCGTCGCCCAGCACCCGCACGGGCGTTGAGCGAGGCGACGTGCTTCCGTCGCCCCCCCCACCGCTCGCGTTTCGCCCCCAGCAGTACGCGGCGCCGTCGCGAGTCACGCCGCACGTGTGCGCGCTCCCCGCGGTGATCGCCGCGAACTCGATGTTCCCCTGCACGGGAACTGGCCGACGCCGATCCGTCGTCGTCCCGTCGCCGAGCTGTCCCGCCGAGTTGTCGCCCCAGCACATCGCCCTGCCGCTCTCGGTGAGCCCGCAGGTGAAGTTCCAGCCCACGTCCAACCGAACGAACCGCTGCCCACCGGCCACCGGCACCGGATACGGCCGATCGAGCACTCCGCCGTCCCCGAGCTGACCGTGCGCATCCGAGCCCCAGCACCACGCCACGCCGTCGAGATCGACGCCGCAGGTGTGCGCGGCCCCGGCCGCTATGGAGCGAAATGTGTGCCCCGTCGCGGAGCGCACCGGAGCGGCGCGCGCGGTCTCCGAGCGGTCGCCGAGCTGCCCGTGCGAGTTCTCTCCCCAGCACCAGACCCCGCCACCGCGCGCGATCGCGCAGCTGTGCGAGAGCCCTGGCGCCATGTCGACGAAACGGAGATCTCCCCCCACCGCGGACGGGCTCGAGCTCCGCGAGCCTCCCGAACCACCCGTGCCGAGCTGCCCTTCGTCGTTTCCGCCCCAGCAGTAGGCGCGGCCCTCGCCCGACACGAGGCACGTGTGGAGTCCGCCGGTGAAGATCCCGAACCGGGTGCGCGTCGGCGCCTCGGCCGCCGCCGGAGCGGGCGCCGCGACCACCGGCGCGGGAGCCGGCCGGCGCTCCTCCGGCCGTGGGGGGGTCGGGCGCCGCGACTCGGGCGCCGGGGTCGCGTCGAGCTCCACCCCTTCCGGCGCGTCGGCGGTCGCCGCGGCCACCGAGTCGGCGGAATCCGCGGCCGCCGCGCGAGCCTCGGCGCTCGAGGCCAGCGCCATCGAGTCGGCCAGCCTGACGGAGTCGCGGAGCGCGGCGGCTGTCGCGAGCGCGAGCGCCGAGTCGCCACGCGGGTGCCCCGCCTGCGCGCGCTCCGGCACGGCCGTCCACCGACTTCGCCAGCAGCGCCAGCGCGATCGCCGCCGCGACGCCGACCCCTGCGAGGACGCGACCTCGCGTCATCGGCAGGCGGCGCGCCGGCTTCACCTCCTCCAGCTCGTCGGCGGTGAAATACGCCCCGACGAAGCCGCTCTCGAACGGAGAGAGCCCCGTGCTCGGCGCCACGGCCGGAAGCGGTGCCGCCGCCGGCGGAGCGGGAAGCGCCGGCTCCCCGGCCGCCGGGGTGCTCGGCCGCGAGAAGCGCACGGTCTCCGTGCTCACCGGTACGTGCGCCTTCGCGCGACGGTCGGGCGCCGCGCCGTCGAGCGCGGCGATCAGCTCGTCCATCGTCTGCCAGCGCGCCGACGGATCCTTCTCGATCGCGCCGGCGATCACGTCGGCGACGTCGTCGGACACGTCCGGGCGCATGTCGCGCACGTCGGGGAGCTCGTGGTGGCGCTGATGGTAGAGGACCGCGTACAGGCTGTCCCCCTCCCACGGCCGGTGGCCGGTGAACATCTCCCACGCCACGAGCCCGAGGCTGTAGATGTCCGCGCGCCCGTCGAGTTGCTCCCCCTCGATCTGCTCCGGCGCCATGTATGACGGCGTGCCGATCGCCACGCCGTGCATCGTCAGCTGGGTCTCGCCCGACATCGAGCGCGCCACGCCGAAGTCGGCGAGCAGCGCGCGGCCGTCCTCCGTGATGAACACGTTCTCCGGCTTCACGTCGCGATGGATGATCCCCATCGCATGCGCCGCGGAGAGCGCCGCGGCGACGTCGCGCATCACGCGCGTCACGAACTCCTGCGGGAGTGGCCGCTCCTCGTGAATCACCTGCTTGAGGGTGCGCCCGTTGATGTGCGTCATCACGAGCGCGATCCCCGACGCGCCGAGGTCGAGCACGCGCTGCACGCCCACCACGTTGGGGTGCGCGAGCTGGGCGACGTAGCGCGCCTCGCGCGCGAACCGGGCGACCGCTTCCTCGTCCTCGAGGTACTTGGACCGGATCAGCTTGATCGCGACCTCGGCGCCCGTGGCTCGCTCGCGCGCGAGGTACACGATCGCCGTGCCGCCGCGGCCGATCTCACCGAGGATCCAGTACTCGGGGTCGAGCACGGCGAGGCCCGCCGGCGTCGGCTCGCCGCTCATCGGCGGACGCCGAACGGGACACGCTGCTGCCGCATCGGCCTTCCGCGCCGGCTCAGTGCGCGTGGAAGCGCAGCACGACCTCGCCGAGCTCGATCCGATCGCCGTCGCGCAGCTGCCGCTCGCCGTCGAGGCTCGAAAGCTCCTGGTCGTTCACGACGACCGGGTTGGTCTTCGAGAGGTTCGCCACCGCCCACCTCCCCCCCGAGAAGGCGAGGCGCGCGTGCTGGCGGCTCACGGTGCTCGAGTTGAGCGCGATGTGCTGCGGCGAGCGCCCCGGGTTGCGGCCGAGGATGAGCTGCGGCTGCTGCCCCTGCACCCGGACGAAGCGGATCTCCTGATGCCGCGAGTCCCCCGAGAGCACCTCGAGGTGGCCGGGCAGGAGCTGGACGACCTCTTCGGTAGGGCGCTGGAAGCGGATCGTCTCGCTCGTCGGGGGCGCGGGATTGTTCCCCTCCACGGTCACGGGGACGCCGATGTTCCGCTCGGGGGTGCTGCGGGGCACCACCGTCTGCGGCGGCGCGAAGCTGGAGGCGGCCGCGGGGGGCTCGGCGGTCTCCACCGGCTCGGCGGACAGCGTCGACTCCCACGCGATCCCCGCGTTCATCGGGAAAACGAGCGGGATGGGGGTATAGGCCGTGCGACGCCCTCGACGCCAGCGAACGAGCGCGCCGATGGCCACGAGGGCCAGCGCGATCGAAAGGAGGACGATGGCGGTGGTCACGACGGGAAGGCAGTGAAGGTCATACGCTCTGCAAGACTGGCGGCCTCCTCCAGAAAGGCAAGAGGCGTTCCCCACATTGGTGACGGATACACCACTGAGCCCCGAGCGTGCGCATGTCCGCGCCCGGAACTCGACTGTCGAGCTCGCTGGAATACTGCGCCGGCGGAGGTCCGTCGCGCCAGTACCACGCATTGCGAGAACCCGGCCGCGCCGCGCGGATCGGGCAGGCTCTCCCCGTCGGGCCCGCACCGATGATCCACGTCGGCACGTCGGGGTGGAGCTATCGCCACTGGGACGGCGTGCTCTACCCGCCCGGGCTCGCGCCGCGGAGTCGCCTCGAACATTACCTCGCGCGCTACCGGACGGTGGAGCTCAACGCGAGCTATTACCGGTGGCCCGCCGACAGCGCCTTCGCCTCCTGGCGCCGCCGCCTTCCCGACGGGTTCGTCATGGCGGTCAAGGCGCCCCGCCACCTCACCCACCAGCGCCGGCTCTACGGTCCGGAGCGGTGGATCGCGCGGATCGGCGAGGGGCTCTCCCGCCTCGCCCCGCGGCGATCGCTCCTGCTCGTGCAACTCTCGCCGACGTTCGAGATCGATCTGCCCCGGCTCGACTATTTCCTCGGCTGTCTCCCGGACGGTCTGCAGACGGCCGTCGAGATGCGACACCCCAGCTGGCATCGCGAGGAGACCTTCGAGCTCCTCGAGCGCCGAGGCGCCGCGTACTGCGTCATGAGCGGCGCGCGGCTCTCGTGTATCCTCCGCGCGACGGCGGGCTTCGTCTACGTGCGACTGCATGGGCCCGATCCGGGCGCGCTCTACGGCGGGTCGTATGCGGACGACGACCTGCGCTGGTGGCGCGACCGCCTGCGCGAATGGGAGCACCAGGGTCGCGAAGCGTTCGTCTACTTCAACAACGACGGTGGCGGGAACGCCGTGCGCAACGCCGACCGGTTGCGCGAGCTGCTGGCGGAGTGACCGAGCGTCAGGACCGGTCGAACAGCTCGAGCCGCACCGGCATCGGCTCCGCCACGGCGTCGTCCACGACGAGGCGCACGGCGCGGATCGCGGGTCCCGGCGCGAGCCGGTGGATCGAGGCGTGGCCGATCGTGCTCCCGGCGACCAGCGTGCGCCATGCGCCGGAGGACGACCGGCCCTCGAGCCGATGCCGCGCCACGCGCTGCCCACGCTCGATCCGCTCCGCGAGCCGCGCGTACGCCGGCGTAGCTTCACGCTCGAGCGACCACTCCGCCGTGAGGGTGCGCGCGCCGGTGCGGGGCGCACCTTGCGCACGAAGTGGCAGGGGTGATCCGAACAGCGTATCGAGCCGTTTCCGGAATCCGAGGAGACGCGAAGCGTCGACGTCGTGCAGCAGTCCGTCGCGGGTGGGCGGCACGTTGAGCAGCAGCTTGGCGTTCCGTCCCACCGACGTGAGGTAGAGCTGTACGAGGTTCTCGACGTCGCGCACCTCGCCGTCCTGTGCCGGGTGGTAGAACCAGCCGGGCCTGATCGACACGTCCACCTCGGCGGGACGCCACGCCGAGCCGTGGGGATCGCCGTGCTGCAGCGCCGGCTCGACCGCGGGTCCTGTTTGACCCGGGAACGAGACGACCTTCGGATCGACGGGCGCCCAGTTCGGCTCGCCGGCCACGCCGCGCTCGTTGCCGCACCAGCGTACGTCCGGCCCTGCATCCGAGAAGATCACCGCGCCCGGCTGGAGCCGGCGGACGATCCCCCAGACGCGCGGCCAGTCGTAGACCTGGCGCCGGCCGTTCGGCCCCTCGCCGTTGGCGCCGTCGAACCAGACCTCGGCGATGGCGCCGTACCGGGTGAGCAGCTCGGTGAGCTGGGCCGCGTAGACGTCGTTGTACGCCGCCGAGTCGCCGTAGGTGGGATGGTTGCGATCCCAGGGGGAGAGATAAAGGCCGGCGCGGAGCCCCTCGGCGCGGCATGCGTCGACGAACTCGCGGACGACGTCCCCCGCCCCGCCGCGCCACGTGCTCGCCGCGACCGAGTGCTTCGTCGTGGCGGTGGGCCAGAGGCAGAAGCCATCGTGGTGCTTGGCGGTGAGGATCATCGCGCGGAAGCCGGCGGCCCGCGCCGTGCGCGCCCACTGTCCCGGATCGAGCCGCGCCGGCTCGAAGATCGCCGGGTCCTCCTTCCCCGTGCCCCATTCCTGGTCGGTGAAGGTGTTCACGCCGAAGTGCACGAACATCGCGAGCTCGTCGCCCTGCCAGTCGAGCTGGGCTCGGCTCGGGAGCGCGAGGGGCGCCGCAGCGGGGATCGAATGGCAGGGGATGCGGCCGAGTCGCCAGCCGGCGACGAGCGAGCCGGCGCCGGCGTGCAGGAAGGTGCGTCGGTCCATGTCCGGTAGCTTAGCCGCCGGCGCGCGCGCCGCCAGCCGACGGTCCGCAACGTCTTGCGACGGCGGCACGTATGATGTATACGAAACTGCACACAGTG
>Ga0310810_10012346_pt1 | contig 10036 bp, 8 predicted proteins | sample NCmetagenome_FD_207641 | JGI IMG/M metagenome (GOLD analysis project Ga0310810, IMG submission 207641) | Soil microbial communities from experimental microcosm in Duke University, North Carolina, United States - NC | ecosystem: Engineered > Artificial ecosystem > Soil microcosm > Unclassified ...
GGAGAAGAGCTGGGCCGGGTCGGCACGGCGACCACTGGCTTCGAGGACCTGAAAGCCATCGCCGTGGGTCGGCTGTTTCTGGATAACATCCCGCACGTGAAGACCCACTGGCCGATGGTCACGCCGTTCCTGTCGCAAATCGCGCTGGCGTTCGGCTGCGACGACGTGGAAGGCACGGTGGTGTACGAGCGGATTTACCACGAGGCCGGGGCCCATACCGATATGGGGATGCCCTATCTCGAGCTGGTGCGTCTCATCCGCGGGGCAGGGAAACGGCCGGTGGAGCGTGACAGCCTGTACCGCGCGGTGCGTGACAGCTTCGACGATCCGCCGCCGAGCGAGCCGGCCACGCGGCGAGGAGCGAGCCTGCCGGTGGTCCACGCCGCATGAGGCTGGGACGCATACCCTGGATCAACTGCTATCCGGTCTACGGGGCGATCGATCGGGGCATTGTTCCGGTGCCGGCCGAGCTAGTGACCGGGACCGCGTCCGAGCTGAACGATCTGCTGGCGGCCGGCGAGCTCGACGTGAGCGCTGTGTCAGCTGTCGAATATGCGCGGAACGCTGCCGCGTATCACCTGCTGCCCGATCTCGCGATCACCTGCGACGGTCCGGTGCACAGCGTCGCGCTGTTTTCCCGGCGTCCGGTCGAGCAGCTCTCTGATGTCACCGTACTGCTCTCCGCATCGTCCCGGACGTCGATCCTGCTGCTCGAGCTGCTCTGCCGTCATCGCTGGAAGGTCGCGCCGCGGTTCGCCACCGTGCGGGCGGAGGCGATGGATCTGGAGGGCCTGGCCGGGCTGCCCCACGATGCCGTGCTCGTGATCGGCGATGCGGCGCTGCTGCTGACGGCTCGGGGCGACTACCCCATCAAGCTGGACCTCGGCGCGGAGTGGCACACCTGGACTGGCCTCCCATTCGTGTTCGCCGTGTGGGCCGCCCGGCGCTCGGCGCCGGCTGAGCCGGTTCGCGCGGTCCACAGCAGCTTGCTCGATTCCCGGGCCTGGGGCCTGGACCATCTCGACGAGCTGGCGGCCGATGCCGCGCTTCGGACCGGTGTCGCCGAGGCGGTCTGCCGGGCCTATCTCGGCGATCTCGACTATGCCCTTTCGTATCGACATCTGGCCGGACTTACCGACTTCTTTCGGCGTTTGGCGCAGGACGGGTTGGTGCCCGACGGGTCGCTCTCCTTTATCTCAGCGGCGTAAGTAGTTGATTCTATGAGCGTTGTGGATCGGAATTCGAGCGAATTCACAAGCTATCTCGAGCTCTACGAGAAGGCCGACCTGCTTGAGCTAGGCTCTTTGGCTGACGCCGAGCGGTGGCGGCTCCATCCCGAGGCGGTGGTCACCTACATCATCGACCGGAACATCAACTACACCAACGTCTGCGTCGCCGACTGTCAGTTCTGCGCATTCTACCGGCGCCCGAAGCACGCCGAGGGATACGTTCTCAGCTTCGAGGAGATCGGCCGAAAGATCGACGAGTGTAAGGCGGTCGGCGGAGTACAGATCCTGATGCAGGGCGGGCACAATCCCTACATCCCGTTCGAGTGGTACCTCGATCTGATGCGCTACATCAAGCGCAACCATCCGATTCACATTCACGGCTTCTCGCCCTCGGAAGTGGTGTTCTTCAGCGAGCGGTTCGGACTCTCCGTGCCCGACGTCATTCGCGAGCTTCGTAGCGCGGGTCTCGACAGCATCCCGGGCGGCGGCGGCGAGATTCTGGTGGACGAGGTCCGGCAGCGGGTCGCCCGCAAGAAAGCCCAGACCGAGGAATGGCTCGGCGTTCAGGAGGAGGCGCACCGCCAGGGTATGAAGACGTCGGTGACCATGATGTACGGTCTCGGCGAAAGCAACGCGGATCGGATCGAGCACCTTTTTCGGGTCCGCGAGCTTCAGGCGCGGACCGGTGGCTTCACCGCATTTATCTGCTGGCCGCTTCAGCCGGAAGGGACGCCCGGCATGTCGCACTACCGGAAGACCGACGCGGTGACCTACTTGCGCACCCTCGCGATCGCCCGGATCGTGCTCGGCAACGTACCGAACATCCAGTCGTCCTGGGTCACGATGGGCCACAAGGTAGGGCAAGTGGCGCTGCGCTTCGGCGCCAACGACTACGGCAGCCTGATGATGGAGGAGAACGTCGTGTCGGCGGCAGGCACCACGTACCGGACGACGCTGGGCGAGATCGAGCGACTGATCACGGACGCGGGGTACGAGCCGAAGCGGCGGCGCCAGGACTACTCGGTCATCGAGGAGCCGGTGGCGGCATGAGGGGGAATGGGAGGGAGCAGGCTAGCGGCCCGAGCTGGTGGGAGCAGAACAAAAGCGCGATCGCCGGCGGCGCGCCGCCACTGGTCATCCGGCGGCTGCAACGGCCGCCCGCTCCCGGCCGCTCCCGTCCGTGACCCGCGTCGGCATCGGCTACGATTCGCATCGTTTCGTGGCCGGCCGTCCCCTCGTGCTCGCGGGGATTACCATACCGCATTCACACGGTCTGGCTGGCCACTCGGACGCCGATGCGGTCGCCCATGCCCTAACCGATGCGATCCTGGGCGCCGCCTGCGCGGGCAACATTGGTCGCCTTTTCCCCGATACGGATCCTCGCTGGAAGGACGCCCACTCGATGGAGCTTCTCGGGTCGGCGCACGAGATCGTGCGGGCCCGGGGTCTGCGGTTCCACCAGGCCGATCTCACCATCATCGCCGAGCAGCCGAAGCTGGACCCGCATATCGGCGCCATGGCCGCCGCGTTGGCGAGCCGGCTCGGTGTCGCCCCGGCGGACGTGAGTGTGAAGGCCAAGACCAACGAGGGGATGGGATTCGTTGGGCGGGGTGAAGGGATGGCGGTCATAGCGGTGGCGACGTTGGAGGCGCGCTGATCGACGCAATCCTCGACTGGCTCAGCGGGCTGCCGCCGGTCGCCGTGTACGCATTCCTCGCGGCCATCTCGGTCGTCGAAAACATCCTTCCGCCGGTGCCGGCCGACCTGGCCGTCCTGCTCGGGGCATTCCTGTCGCACCAGGGCGTCACATCCCCTCTGCTCGTGTTTCTGCTGGTGTGGGTCACGAACGTCAGCGGGGCACTCGGGGTCTACTTTGCCGGCCGCCGCTACGGCCGGCGCTTCTTTGCGACCGGCGCGGGCCGACGACTGCTGACGCCCGAGGCGCTGGCGTTCATCGAGCGGGAATATCTCCGGTTTGGTGTGGTCGGCATTTTTATCGGCCGGTTTCTGCCGGGCATCCGCGCTGTCGTGCCTCCCTTTGCCGGGATCGCCAACCTGTCGCTGCCGCGTGCCGGAATCCCGATCGCTCTCGCCTCCGGCATCTGGTACGGCGGTGTCACCATCATGGGGACCGAGCTGGGAGCCAATTGGGAACGGATCAAAGGCCTGCTCTCGGGCGTCAATCGGACTCTCGGCTGGGTCGCGCTGGTGGTCGTGCTTGGATGGGTCGTGACGACGCTGGTGAGGCGCCGCCGGCGCCGGCGTGAGCGGGTGCTCGAGGCGGCGGATCGCGCGCTCGGCGAGCGGTTGCCGACCGGGGAGCATCCTGTGATCGACCCGCGGGCGGCCGCGCTGCTGGTGGTGGAACTGGCCTACGCCGACAAGGCGCTGACGCAGCGCGACCGGGATCTGGTTGAACGACACTTGCGCGAGCGCTGGGGTCTCGACCCGGCCCCGGGCGAGCCGCCGCCCGCCGCCAACCTGCAGAGCTGGTTCTCTCACTACCGAGATCGCATCAGCGCGCGGTTCGGCCGGGCCCAACGGCTGGCCTTGATCGAAAGCATGTGGCAGGCCGCCTTCAGCGACGGCGCCATCGACGCCCAAGAGGAGCGGCTGATGCAGCGGGCAGGCGATCTTCTGGGCTTGAGCGCCGCGGAAGTCGCCGAGGTCCGCCGTCGGTCGCAGGCCGGCGCCGGCCATTCGGCGCCATGACTCCGGTGCTCGAGCGGATCGACCGCGCGTTCGAGATCGAATCGTTCCGCGACTACCTCGCGCTCGAGGCCGGGAACAGCGTCAACACCGTCGAGGCGTATGCGCGAGACGTGCGCCGACTGGGAGAATTCGCCACATCGAAGGGAATAGCCGGACCCCAGCAGATCACGCGAACGCTGCTGCGTGATTTCGTGTATCTGCTCAAAGATCTGGGCCTGAGCCCAGCGACCATCCGCCGCCAGATCTCCGCCATCCGGACTTATTTCGCATTTCTGCTGGGCGAAGGCAGAATCGATGACGATCCGAGCAGCCTGCTGGAGAGTCCCCAGCGTGGTCGGCGGCTTCCGGAGGTGCTCACCATCAAGGAAATCGAGAGCCTCCTCGCCGCTCCCCACGTGGACGAGCCCATGGCGTGGCGGGACCGAGCGCTGCTCGAGCTGGCGTATGGGGTGGGGCTCCGCGTGTCCGAGCTTTGCGGGCTCGGGCTCAATGATCTGCTGCTGAGCGAAGGCCTGGTGCGCGTGTTCGGCAAGGGAAGCAAAGAACGACTGGTGCCGATCGGGCGCAGCGTAATTGGCGCCGTCTCTACCTATCTCCACACGCTCCGACCGTCATTGGATCGAGGCAAGTCGGCGGGCCGCCTGCTGCTCAACGCGCGGGGCGAGCCGCTTTCCCGGGTAGGTGCCTGGGGGGTGGTGAAACGCTGCGCCCGGCGCGCCGGGATCACCAAGCGGGTGACGCCCCACACGCTGCGGCACTCGTTCGCGACCCACCTCCTCGAAGGTGGCGCCGATCTTCGTGCAGTACAGGAAATGCTCGGCCACGCAGACCTCTCGACGACCCAGATCTACACTCATGTGGACCGGGAGTACCTCCGCTCGGTACACAAGCAGTACCATCCCCGGGCCTGACCGTGCGGCGCGCGGCTTCCTTCGCCGTCATGGTGTTGGCTGGAGCCGGGTGCGCTCACTATACGCCGGCCCCGCTCGATCCTGCGGCAACTGCTCAGGGGTATGGAGAGCGTCGGCTGGACGCGCCCGAGCTGACGGAATGGCTCTCCGCTCATGGATCGCGGCGACCCGATGGAACGTGGAGCTCGGCGGATCTCACGCTAGTCGCTTTGTATTACCAGCCCGCCGTCGAGCGGGCGCGCGACGGGTGGCTCGCCGCACGCGCTGCCGAGGTGACGGCGGGTGCCCGGCCCCAGCCCGATCTGCAAAGTGAGCTGGGTTATGCGGCATCATCGGAGGTCTTCCAGTCGCGGTGGTACGCAAGCGTGAACGCCATCTTCACCTTGGAGCTCGGCGGCAAACGGGGGGCCCGCGTGGTTGCTGCGCGGGCCCGGACAGCCGTGGCGGAAACCGATCTAGAAGAAACGGCCTGGCGCTCCGGTCGGGCGGTGCGTTCTGCGGCCGTCGAGCTGACCGCGGCCCGCGAGCGCCTGGCAGATGCCGATCTGGGCGCCGAGCGAATCCGGGCGTTTGCCGAGCGGCTTCGCCGCCGCTACGCTGAGGGAATCCTGTCGCGCTCGGAGCTTGCGGCGGTGGAAAGCGAAGAAGCCGATGCGCGCGCCGCGGCGGTGCGCGAGCGCGAGGCGGTCGCCGGCTCGATTGGCGCTCTGGCGCGAGCATCCGGTCTTCCCTCGGAAGCACTCGACAGCACTCGACTCGGCGTTGATCCGCCGCCGGTCTGCCCTTCCTCCGGCACCGACAGCCTGCAGTCGCTCGCCCTCCGCCGTCGCCCGGAGATTGGCCGGGCACTGGCCGAGTACGCCGTCGCGGAGGGCGACTTGCGGGTCGCGGTCGCGAATGCCTACCCCGACCTCAGCCTGGGGCCGGGATTCGTCTGGGATCAAGGGGTCAACCGCTGGTCGCTTCTGCTCGGCCTGCCTCACATCGCGTTGAATCGAAACCGCGGTCCCATCGGCGAAGCCATGGCCCGACGCCAGGAGTCCGGCGCCAGATTCGCCGAGCAGCAGCAGGCAGTGCTGGAGGAGGTTGCCAGCGGCGTCGCTGCCTGCCGGCTCGCGCTCGCGGATGTCACCGGAGCGGAGGCGGTTCGCGAAGCGACTGCCCGACAGGCGGAACTGGCGCGGGCAGCGTACGAGCGCGGCGAGCTGAGCGCGACGGCGCTCGAGCCGCTAGAGTTGGCTGAGACACGGGCACTGCGGGATCTCCATGCGGCCCGGCAGCGCCTGGCGACGGCCGGCCTTCGCCTGGAGACGGCGACTGGGGCCTGGCCGCCAGGCGATGTCCGCTGGCCGGATCCCAAAGACCCGGTTCGACCGGTGCAGGAGGCCTCCCACTGATGCGTTGGCTCGTGCGACTGATCGCGAGTGCGGCCGTGATCGCGCTGGCGGTGTACCTGATCGTCACCTATCGGGAGCACCAGACCCGGCTCGTGGCTCAGGCATCTCGGGACGAGCCGGTGATCGCGCGCAGTCGAGCGAAGGACGTCGCGGGCGAGGCAATGATCGTCCTCGACAGCGGCGACGTGGCGCGACTCGGGCTGCAAACGGCCGTTCTCCGATCCAGCCACGCCACGCAGGTCCGTCGTCTCACCGGCGAGCTGATCCCCGAGCCGGACCGAATCACGACCGTACGTGCGCCCATCGCTGGGCGGCTGTCGGTGCCGCGCGACGCTCATTGGCCCGGCTTCGGCGACCGGGTCACCGGAGGCCGCGAGATCGCTCAGGTGTCCGATGCCAAGCCGCTGGTGGTCGCACGCGGCGGGGTCGTGACCCAGGTCGGCGCGCAGCCCGGAGAGATGGTGCAGGCGGGCCAGCTGCTGCTCGAGATCACCGACTACAATCGCCCGCTCGCACGCGTGGCGTGGCCTCCCGACGCGCCGCCCCCGCCTGCCGAGGTAACGCTCTCGTTCGAGACACCGGGAGCCAGCGCGGTCCCGGCCCGATTGGTGGGCGCTGCGCCCAATGCAGATCCGGTGACTCGCCTGCCGGCTTACCTCTATCGAGCCAGTCGCAGCTGGGTTGGCGCGCGGCCCGGTGCCGTGATCATCGCTTCGGTTCCGGATCGGGGGTCACCGGGCCGCGGCGTCGTCGTTCCCGATCATGCCGTGGTACAGTGGGAAGGGCTCACCTGGGCGTTCGTTGGCAGCGGCGGCCGGTTCCGGCGAGTCCGGGTGCCGATCGACCGGCCGGTTAGCGGTGGTTTCCTCGCCGGCGGCGGGTTGACGGCAGGCGACACGGTTGTGATCGAGGGAGCGGAACAGCTGCTCTCGGAGGAGTTCCGCGCGCGTGTGACGGTGGGCGACGAGCCCGGCGAATAGCGCCCGATGCTTGGCGCGATCGTCCGGTTCTCGGTCCGGCACCGCGGGATCGTAGTAGGTCTTGCTCTCGCCCTTGTCGTCTATGGGCTCAATGTCCTTGCGGGTGCCAAGCTCGACGTCTTCCCCGAGTTCGCGCCGCCCCAAGTCTCGATCCAGATCGAAGCCCCTGGGTTCTCTGCCGAACAGGTCGAGATCCTCGTCACCAAGCCGATCGAAGACGCGATCAATGGCGTGAACGGGATTGCCATGGTGCGATCCCAGTCGATCCAGGGTCTGTCCGTCATCACGGCGGTACTGGCCGAGCACACCGACCTCTACCGGGCCCGCCAATCGCTGGCGGAGCGGCTGGGTGAGGCGCAAAGCCGGCTGCCCCGGACGGTCCCTCCGCCCATCATCAGTCCTCTCACATCATCCTCCAGCACGGTCCTGGTGGTCGGCATCACGTCCCGGACCCGTTCACTGATGGACCAACGCACCTTCGTGGACTGGACCCTCCGTCCTCGGCTGCTCGCAGCGCCGGGCGTGGCCAAGGTTGCCGTCTTCGGAGGGGAGGTTCGCCAGCTTCAGATTCAGCTCGATCCTGAACGGCTCCGTCTCTATCAGATCGGTGTGCCCGAGGTGCTGGCGGCGGCGAGCCGGGCGACGGGAGTGCGGGGAGCAGGAGTGCTGGACACGCCGAACCAGCGCATCGTCGTCCGCACCGAGGGGCAGCTCCTTACTCCGGCGGACCTCGCACGCTCGGTGGTGCGGGAAAAAGCGGGCGCCGTGCTGCGCCTGGGCGATCTCGGCCGCGTAGCGGAGGCGCCGGAAGCACGCTTCGGAGAGGGCGGGGTCAACGGCGAGCGCGGTCTCGTGATCGTGGTATCCGCCCAGCTCGGCGCCAACACCAAGATCGTAGCCGCCGGGGCAGAGGAGGCACTGCGCGCGCTCGGGCCGGCCATCGCCGCTGCGGGGCTCACCCTGCACCCGGCTCTGTTCCGCCCGTCAGAGTTCATCGACCTGGCCCTCCGCAACATTACCAATTCACTGCTCCTGGGCGCCGCGCTGGTGGCGATCGTGCTGTTCGTGTTTCTAGCCGACGTCGGCGCTGCGACTATCTCGCTCACCGCCATTCCGCTGTCGCTGCTCGCAGCGATCATCGTGCTCGACGCCTTCGGATTCGGCATCAACACACTCACGCTTGGCGGGCTGGCCATTGCGCTGGGCGAAGTAGTGGATGACGCCATTATTGACGTGGAGAACATCGCACGACGACTACGGCAGCACCGGGCCGCCGGCCCCGTCTCGACCCGCAGCGTCGCCGATGTCGTGTTGGAGGCGTCACTGGAGATCCGGGGCAGCGTGGTCTACGCCACGTTCGTGGTCGCGCTGGTGTTTCTGCCGGTACTGGCGCTGTCCGGGGTGCAGGGCGCGCTGTTTCGCCCACTGGGCCTGGCCTACATCCTGGCCACGCTCGCGTCGCTGGCGGTCGCGCTGACCGTCACACCGGCGTTGACCCTGATTCTTCTCGGCCGGCGCGAGCACCGACAACATGAGTCCCGGTTTCTTGCTTGGCTCAAGGTCCGCTACCGCCGGGCCCTCGAGTGGCTGTGCGATCGGCCGATTGGCGTGGGCCTGGCAGCGGCCACGGCGTTCGTCGCGGCGGCCGCCACGCTGCCGTTCTTCGGGGCGACCTTCCTGCCCGAGTTTCGCGAAGGCCACTACCTGATTCACATGTCGGCGGTCCCCGGCACGTCCCTGGCCGAGACGTTCCGGCTGGGGCAGCAGGTTACCGCGTCACTTCGAGCCGACCCGCGAGTCCGCTCGGTTGCTCAGCGAATCGGCCGGGCCGAATTGTCGGAAGACACCTGGGGTACGCACTACACCGAGTTCGAGGTGGACCTGGTACCGCTGTCGGGCGGCGCGGCAGTCACCGTGCAGGAGGATCTCCGTCGGATACTGGCCCGGTTTCCGGGAGTCAATTTCGCGATCCGTGGTTTCCTGGCGGAGCGGATCGAGGAGACGCTGACCGGTTCGACTGCCGAGATTGCGGTGAAGGTGTTTGGCGATGATCTCGACAGCCTCGACGTTGCAGCCCGCCGTGTGGCGCAGACCGTGCGCGCGATGCCCGGTGCGTCGGACGTGCAGTACGATCCGCCCGCGGTCACGCCCGAGGTCACCATTCGGGTGCGTCCCAACGACCTGTCGGCCGCTGGGCTTGCGTCGGACGACGTACTCGCGGCGGTCGAAGCGGCGACGCGCGGAGTTAAGGTGGGGCAGACTTTCGAGGGGAATCGCTCGACCGATGTGGTCGTCATTCTGGAGCCGGAGGCCAGGGCGCAGCCCGAGGGCCTGCGCACGTTGCCGGTTGTGTCGGACGGCGGTCGCATGCTTGCGCTGGCGCAGGTGGCAGATGTTTCCCGAACGACGGGCCGATTCATGATCTCGCATCAGGCGGCCCGGCGGGTCCAGACGGTCACCGCCAACGTTCGCGGCGCTGACGTCGAGGGGTTCGCCGATGCGCTGGAGCGGAAGCTCGTGGCCACCCGGCTTCCCGCAGGCATCTACTCGGAACTGGGAGGGACGGCAACCGCCCGCCGGGAGGCGCAGCATGAGCTGTTCCTCCGCGGGGTGCTCGCCGGTGTGGGCATCGTGATGCTGCTTGCACTGGCGTTTGGAAACACCAGCCGGCTGCTCTTGGTGCTCGCGAATCTCCCGTTTGCGATGGTGGGTGGCGTGCTGGCCGTGTTCGCGACTGGTGGGCTTCTGTCCCTCGGATCACTGGTGGGCTTTGTGACACTCTTCGGCATCGCTACCCGGAACGCGGT
>Ga0310810_10012348_pt1 | contig 10036 bp, 7 predicted proteins | sample NCmetagenome_FD_207641 | JGI IMG/M metagenome (GOLD analysis project Ga0310810, IMG submission 207641) | Soil microbial communities from experimental microcosm in Duke University, North Carolina, United States - NC | ecosystem: Engineered > Artificial ecosystem > Soil microcosm > Unclassified ...
CGAAGAATCCCGCCGGCATCACGCCGACGACGGTGAACGGAATGCGCTGCACGGTGAGTTGTCGGCCAACGACGTCGTTGGCGCCGGCGAAACGCTGCCGCCAGAGCCGATGGCTGATGACCGCGACAGGACCGTCCGGCGCCGCGCCGCCGTCGTCGGCCGGCGTGAGCATCCGGCCGCGGATGGCCGTCACGCCGAGCACGTCGAAGAACCGGCCGCTGACATACGCGGCATCGACGAGCTCGGTCTGCCCGCCGGTCGAGAGGTCGAACCTCTGGCCGGACCACGCGAACGCGCCGTCGAACATCTCGGTCTCGTGCGCCCTGATCTCGCGCCAGATCGGATAAGACCAGGAGCCGTTGGTGAGCAGCGCGAGGCTGCCGGGATCGCGCACGGGCAGTTGGCGCAGGATCAGGCTGTTGAAGATCGAGAACAGCGCAGTGTTGGCGCCGACGCCGAGCGCGAGCGTGCCGATGGCCACCAGCGCGAAGCCGGGACTCTTGCGCAGGCCTCGCAGTGCCGCGCGCAGGTCGTGCGACGCGTTGTCGATCGCGCGGATCGCCCAGATGTCATGCGTCTCGTCGACGGCGATCGCGACGTTGCCGAGCGCGCGGCGGCTCGCGCGTGCGGCGGCCTCGGGCGCGAGGCCGTCACGCTCGAGCGCGTCCTGGCGCAGCGCGCGGTGCGCCTCGATCTCTTCGAGGAGATCGGCGTCATGACGCGACCGGCCGAACAAGTACTGCAGGGAGCGGAAGATCCGGATCATGAGGACCTCTTCATGTCGTCCCTAACACCTGCTGAATCGCGCCGATCATGCGGTCGAACTCGGCGCGCTCGGCGGCGAGCTGACGGCGGCCGCGGGCCGTCAGCGTGTAGTAGCGCGCGCGGCGATTGTTCTCCGAGGTGCCCCACTCGGCCTTCACCCAGCCGTTGAAGAGCAGCCGCTGGAGCGCGGGATAGAGCGCACTCTCGCCCACGCGCAACACGTCGTCTGACGCCAGCCGCAGGTGCTCGACGATCCCATAGCCATGCTTGGCTCCGCCGACGAGCGCTTTCAGAATCAGGAGTTCGAGCGTGCCCGGCAGGAGATCGGACGGAGCATTGGTCAGTCCCATCAACTCTTGATGGGACTCTATCGCCAGGACCATCGCTCCGTCAACTGCCATCAATGGATGAGGGGAACCCGTGATGGTATAGATCTCGGAGGTGGCCCAGCCGATGGAATCACACAGCGAGCGGATCGTGCGGCAGCGCGCCGCCTACCATGAAGCCCACGAGCGATTCGTGAAGCGCCTGCGCGAGGCGCCGGCCGAGGCCGTCGAGCGCGCGCCCGCCGGCGGCGGCTGGTCCGCGGCGCAGATCGGCTGGCACGTCGCGGCCGTGGACGCCACGTTCGCCGGCCTGCTGGCCGGCACGCTTCCCGGAGCGCAGCCCGTCGCGGAGGGCGCACCCGTCAAGGACTGGACCGAGATCGCCGGGGGCATTCCCGACAGGCTCGAGGCGGGAAAGCGCGTGCAGCCGCCGCCGTCGGTCAGGCGCGACGAGGCTCTCGCGTCGCTCGAGGCGTCGGCCGCCGCGATCGACGCCGCGCTCGCATCGCTGGACGCGGAGCGGGGCGCCGGCTACGCCGTCACGCATCCGGTGATCGGGACGGTCAGGCTCGCGCAGATCGGCGACTGGGCGGCCGCGCACACGATCCGCCACAACGCGCAGGCCAAGCGGACGCTGGGCATCTGACGACGACGCGGGACGCCGCCCCGTCCGAACACCAGGCAAACATCGTCGATTCTCGGGTAACGTTTGACGTGGAGGCCGTGCATGTCGAATGAGCTGACGGGCGATTACGATGTGGTCGTTCAGTTTTCTACCGGGGCGGTGAACCGGATTCTGGCCGCCATGCACAGCGGCAACCGCTTGCTCCATTCCCTGTCGGCCCGAGTCGACGACAATCCCGCGTACAGCCGTCTCGTGACGGCGGCGACCGATCGCGCCGGCTATGCGGTCTCCGACCCGACCGCCGCGGCCGGCTTCAAGGCCCCGCTGGCGGACGCCGCTTCAGCCGCACACACGAACGCGCCCGCTTCGGATCCCCGGACGCCGCCGGCGCCACCGGTGGAACGATCGCCCGCGCGCAACATGTCGCCCATCCCGCCGGCTGCATTCGGCCCGGAGCCAAAACCCACGTTTCCCGCGAACGTGTCTTCGCTGGTCAACACCGAAGCCACGATCGCGGAGCTCCTGAAGCAGGTCGATCACTACAGCCACCTGCACGGCGTTGCCCAGATGCAATTGGGCGCGCCGACGATCAGCCTGCCGGATTCAGGCGTACACGGCACCGTCCACATTCCGACCATGGTGCGCTACATCCCCGATCCGGGCTCCCAGGTTCTCGAAGAGTACATGCGGGGAGAAATCCAGATCAGTTTCGGAGTCACGAAAGTCGCCCAGGCGGCAGGCAATTTCATCGGCGTTCAACTCTGGGGACCCGGCGGGAACATCAACTTCAAGGAATTCTGGCCTTCGGCGAAGCTCAGCGCCGCGGAGCTGACACAAGTGAACCGCGTCCTGCGGAACGCGTTGACGACGGCCTTTCAGCCTTCCACGTCGGCCCTTCCGGCCGGCATCCGCAACATGCAATTCAGGGCGTGGGGATCGGCCGGCGCGGTGGGCATGCTCATGAACCTGGACGGCGGCAACCCGGTGGCCGATCCCAATCCCGGAAGCGTGGATCAAATCGTCCTGCAGGGGGACGATCAGTTCGCGCTGGAGGTCGGTGCGGAATCCATTGCCGGTCCGTTCGCCAACGCGGTGAATGCGTCCATCAACCACAACCCGCCGCTCAGTCCCGTCACGGTCGGATTCAAGGCGAGCACGTTGTGGGGAGCAGTCGAAGCCTCCTATTCGGCCACGTTCTACCCCCACGTCGCCGTGGGGAACGCCACGGTCCTCTTGCAGGACGTGGCGTCCGGTCCGCCGGGAATCGACGCGACGACCGCCGCATCGATTGCGGCGGCGGCCGCCACTGCTCCCGGCACGGGGCAGATTCTGCTGAGCATTCCCGTGCACTTCACCTGCACCAACGACATGTCCGGCGCGATCGAGAGCGTGGCGCGGGCGGTCGGCGTGGATATTCCCCCGAATCAGGCCGATTTCACCATTTACCAGGCGTTCACCCTGGGCCTGGGCGGCAAGGACGTCTGGCTGGTTCCGCTGGGCGACCCTTTCGTGACGCCCGTCTGGAACCCGATCCGGAATGCCGCCGCGAACATATTTCTGCAGGCGCTGAACGCGGCCGACGCCGGCATCCAGCAGCGAATCGGGAAGGCTCTCAGCGCGCGGAGCCTGGAACAGTTTCTGACGAAACTGATGAATCCGGTCGTCGTCAAAACAGGATCGCTGTCGGCGGGCCTTCAGACAACCACGAGCGCCATCAAGGCGGCCGCGGCCGCGCTGGGCGGCGCCGCCGCGGACGGCGCGGTCGCTCCGGAATCTCAAACGGCTCGCCGTCAGGTCAATCCCACATTGACCTACACGTCGTTCGAAATCAGGAGCGCCGGCATCATCCTCCACGGCCAGCTCGCCGTACCGGCGTGGCCGGCGGCGCACGTGGAGTACGACTACAACCGCATGACCGACGCGCCCTACAACGCCCTGAATAGCTGGATCGCCGGCGGGACCATCGGAAGCTACACGTGGATTCAGGACGGCGTCGCATCGCCCAAGGATCCGAACCGATTCGTCAAGGTCAACCCACCCGGCAGTCCTTCGGCCAATTTCGTCTGTCTGAAACTGGAAGGCACTCGCCTCAGCCCCTCCGGACCCGTCGTGGCTCAAACGGTCGCGTCCAGACAGGTTTGCCACATGGTGTCCTTCCCTCTGTCGGCGTTCCCCGTGGACCGGCGCATCGTTCAAGGCGCTTTGGATGTCGCGGTCGTGAAGCACGGTCCCGGGGCGAAGGCCCAGGTCGTCGGCCACGCCTCGCCCTGGATTCGGCCCTCCGATCGCCGCGACGAGACGGCAAACATGATCGTCCATTTCCCCGATGACGAGTCTCTGGCCGATCTCAGCTCCCTGCCGCGCGCCGTGGAGCGAAGCGGACGGCCGGACGCCGCCGCGTCAATCGTGTGCGTGATCTCGTCGGAGGATCTGTCGCGTCTTCGGCCGGTGCCTGGAGTTGTCTTCGCGGACGACACGGACGGCTGGGAGCGGATGACCGCCGTCCGCGAGCGGCCCGCCACCGTCCTCATCGGCGCCGCCGGGAACATTCTGTGGAGGCACGACGGACGGGTGGACGCCGACAGGCTCGCCGAGGTGCTCCGCGCACAGCTCTCGCCCGGGATCTACCGGCCGCGGCTGCTCAAGACCCACCTGCGGACCGGGGAGCGAGCGCCGGACTTTCTGATTTCTTCAGGAGGCGGCGCGGGGATCACGCTGAGCATGATCGGGCGGCCCGCCGTCGTGCTGTTCTGGAAGATCTCTTCGCGGCCGAGCGTCGATTCGCTCGCGCTGGTCCGCGAGGCGCTCCGAAAGAGCGGCGGCGGCGAGGCCGTCCTGCTGGCCATCCACGCAGACAACGGCGCCGGCGCCGCGAATGCGATCGGCGACGAGGCGGTGATCGCGGTGCCGGATCCCGACGGCGCGATTGCGGAGGCCTACGGAGTCAACGTCTGGCCGACGACGATCTTCATCGACGAGTCCGGCGTCATCGTGGATATCCGATCGGGCCTCCTCACTGCGGAATCGGAGGATGCGCCCGAGGCCTCCGTGAAGGCTGACTGAGACCGCCGCGTTCGCACGTCAACAGAGGAGTCACGCATGGACCTTTATCTGCTTCTCGCTCCGGTGTTGCTGATTCCGGTGGTGTGGCTGCTGCGGTTTGCCGGATGCACCCATTTTACGACCGGCCCCACGACTGGAAGCGGAGTCCCCGTCAAGCGAATCAACTGCGGTGGACCGGCGGTGGCTGCGGACGCCTCCAAAGGCGAGACGTTGGGTTGGGACGCAGATTCCGCAACCGCCGGTACTGCCGGCTTCGGCCTGGTGGGCCGCCCGAAAGTGACGGACGACATGGGCGTCCCCGCCGGCGAGGTGTATGAAACATGGCGAGTCGGTCCTTCGGGTCCCGGAGGTCTCCCATATGCGCTGACGCTCGCCGAGGGCGATTACAAAGTCACCCTGAAGTTCGCCCAACTGGACACCAACCCGAATATCGGCGGACGATTCCTCGTTCAGTTCAACAATGCTGCGCCGTTTGCAATCGATGCCTCCACGAGCGTGCATCCGCTGGCGCGCAAGTTCGACAACGACCAGGCGGTGCACGTGGACAGCTCGGGGAAATTGACAATCACGTTCCAGGAAGACCCGCAGATGGGCGGCGGGACGTTTCCGTTCATCAATGCGATCGAGATCACGAAATAGGCCAGCTCCGTCCGTCTACGTCACACGCACCGGAACACCGCCACGATCTCGTCTACGACGTCGAGCAGCCGCCCTTCCCGGTGTGCAATACGGTACAGACCGCGCACGAGGAATTCCGTAGTCTCTGGCTCCATACGCGCGCAGGTGAAGGCAGGCGTCGGACGCACTGGCCGGTAGCAGGATCCTTTATCCGCATTGCGCTGGACACGATGGGAGCCTGAAGTGTCTAACGACTTTACCGGTGACTACGACGTCGTGTTGGGTTTCTCCGCGCCCGCTGTAAACCGGGTGCTGGCGGCGATGCACCGCGGCAACCGGTTCCCGCATTCGCTCTCGATGCGCGTGGACGATTCGCCAGAGTCAAAACGAAGCGCGGTTTCGGTTGTCGACGTGTCCGGCAATGCGGTGATCGAACCGGGATTGGTCGCAAGGACGGTCGATCTTGCCGCGACCGCGCCGATCGGGATTCATGCCACGGACATCAGTTTCCAGAACGTGGATCCCGTCGTGAATTTCCGCGGCAGCGTCGCTCCGGATTTCAGTCATCTGAAGGGGATCGCTCACCTGCAATTGGGTCCTCCCACCATCGAGCTGCCCGCCGATTCGAGCGCCAAGGCTGTCTTTCATACCCGGGTTCTGGCGCGGTATTTTCCCGATCCGGGCGCCACGATTCTGCCGGACTTCCTGCGCGGCGAATTCGTGATCACGATGGGCGCAACCGAAGTGTCTTCGGCCGGGGCGACTCTCATCGACATCAATTTGGTGGGAACCGACGGGAACATCCATTTCAACCAGTTCTCGCCGCCACAGCGCCTGACCACGCATCAGCTGACGGCCATCAATCTGGCATTGCGGAATGCGTTGATCACCAGTTTCGAGCCCTCGAATTCTCCGTTGCCCTCGGGCGTGCTCAACATGCAGGTCCGTCCACTGGCGGACCAGGACGCGCTGGCGGTGCTCATGAACGTGCCGGGCGGCGACTTTGCCAATGGCATCGTCGGGACTCCGGATCCGGAGAGCGTCCAGCAGAGCTTCCTGGCAGAGGCTGACCATTTTGCCCTGACGGTGGCCGCCAACTTGATTGTCCAGCCGTTTGCGGACGCCGTGGCGGCCGCACTCAGCGCCATTCCGAGGCCGGCGATCTTCCCGGTCGACGTGGCGGTCGGGACCTATACGATCAGCGCCTCGGTCGGGGACGCGGAGATTACGATCCTCGATGGCCCGATCGACGATCCCTTCAATTTGTTCGGTCCGGTCTCCGGCACTGGGGCGATCCTGCTCCGAATCCCGGTGAAGGTGACGTCCTCCCGGCATACATCGGTTCCATTGCCGGACCTCCCCGACTTCACTTTTGCCGTGAGCCAGGCGTTTACGCTGACATTGGCCGGAGGACAAGTCGGCCTCAGGCGGCTGGGTGGCGCGGTCATTACCGGCGTGCCCACCGTCGTCTTCAACGTCAACCTGCTTTTCAACAGTTTTTCCGTCGATCTGCACTTGCCGGATCTTGTCGACAGGCACGTGCGTCCGATATTCACCCAGGCGTTGGATAGCGCGGATCCACAAATCCAGCAAACGATCGGGGCCGCGTTGGGCGCCGGCAATCTTCAGGAGTTCTTTCGAAAGATGATGAACCCGCCTGCTCGTCCGAAGCAGGCCCCTGTTGAAGAAGTGGATCCCCTCCTGACGTACACGACGTTCGAGATTCACGCGTCGGGGGTGACCCTGCACGGAGAGTTGGCAGTGACGCCCGACTGGCCCGCTCCCGTGGTCGAGTTCGATCTCAATCCACAGACGGCGACCAGCGCCAACCCGGAGTACAGCGCGCTGAAAAGCTGGATTCCCGGCGGCTCCGTCCAGGACTACGTGTGGAGTTTCAACTCCCGAGCCGCTCCGCCAGATTCGGACACCTTCGTGTCCACGAACGCGCCAGGCTTGAGTGTGATTGCCGGACAGACAGTGTGCCTGAGCGTGGAAGGCGTGCGCATTTCCTCGTCGGGTCCGGTGGTGGACGAGCGCGTGTCCGGGGCGGCGGTCTGCAAGTCCACGTCGCTGCCGAACGCGGCGGTGGGGAAGTTCTTCGACGGGAACGAACAGATCCTGCCCGACTTTGCGATGACGCGGATGACGCGCGAAGGCACACTCCAGGTCACCGGCCACACGTCGCCATGGCTCCCGCTCAACAGCGCATCGGCCGGAGCGGCCAATCTCCTTGTCCATTTCCCGACCGACAAGACTCTCGCCAACCTTGATTTCCTGCCGCGGGCTCTCGTGGAGAGCGGACGCACCGACACGGCCTGCGCCATTGCTTGCGTGTTGGCTCCCGGACAGATTGCCAGGGCGCCCGCCACGGACGGACTCATCTTTGCGGACGACCTGGCCGGGTGGGAGAGACTGGTCGGTGTGAAGAGTCGGCCATCCACCTATTTAATCGGCACATCCGGCGAGGTGGTGTGGCATCACGACGGCGAGCTCACAGCCGCGGATCTGGCTCCCGCCCTCAAACGGCATCTGACCGCCGGCGGGATCTTCCGGCCGCGATTTCTGGAGACCCTGGTGCGAGTTGGACAGCGTGCCCCCAACTTCATTCTTGAATACTCTCCCGGCCGTGAGACCACGCTGCGAAAGGTCTCCGGCCGTCAGTGCGTCCTGGTGTTCTTGAAGGCCTCTTCGCGTCCAAGTCTGGAGACCCTGGCCAACCTCAGGGACGTGTATCGTCCCTTGGGAGCGCGAGCGCCGCTCCTTCTGGCGATCGACGGAGGAGCGGACTCAGGAGCGGCGGGAGTCGGGGCTTCTGGAGAAGGACCTTCGGTGATCGTCGTGAGCGATCAGGATTACCAGATCTCGCGCGCCTACGGCGTGGAAATATGGCCAACGACCGTCGCCCTCGATGCACAAGGGATCGTTACGGATCTCCGGTATGGTCTCATCTCGAAAGAGCAGACGAAGCCGTACCCGCCGGCGGCTCGGGCAGCGGCGAACGAGCCGGTCCTGATCGGACTGACGCGTCCGTGAGACACGCGGAAACAAGGAGCCTTCGATGATCGATCCGTTCCTGCTGCTGACGCCCATCCTGCTGTTGCCGATAGTTGGGCTGTTGAGATTCACCGGCTGCGCCGCGATCCTGGGCATTGATGACGTCACGTATGGGTCCGCGCCTCCTCCAGCGGGAACGATCGTCAAGCGAATCAACTGCGGCGGACCGCGGTTACTGCCCGACGCGTCGAAAGGCGAGACGCGGGGCTGGGATGCAGATTTCACGACCGCCGGAACTCCCGGCTTCGGCCAGGTGGGCCGACCGAAAGTGACGGACGACAATGGCGCGCTCGCGGGCGAGGTGTACGAAACGTGGCGAGTCGGCCCCTCGGGACCCGCAGGTCTCCCGTATGTCTTCTCGATGCTCGCCGAGGGCGATTACAAAGTCATCTTGAAGTTCGCCCAACTGGATACCAACCCGAACATCGGCGGACGATTCCTGGTTCAGTTCAACAACGACGCGCCGTTTGCGATCGACGCCGCCGAGAGCGTGCATCCGCTGGCGCGCAAGTTCGATCATCCGGAACAGGCGGTGCACGTGGACAGCTCGGAGAAATTGACAATCACGTTCCAGGAAGACCCGCAGATGGGCGGCGGGACGTTTCCGTTCATCAACGCGATCGAGATCAGGACATAGGCCGATCACCTCGGCCACAGAACCGCAAGCGCGGCTGTCGAGCACACGATCATCAGTCCCGAGATGACGTGCCCCGCGGTGATTTCCCCGGGCGCCGTCGGCTCGCGCATCGATTCGAGCACGAGGCGGCCCAGGGCATAGGCGCCCATGACGGCGAGGAAGACCGCGCCCGGGAACGGCGCGAACCTCCATGCCGCCGCGGCCCCCGCCAGCAGAATCAAGGCCAGCGCCGCCTCGAGACACTGCGTCGGAATCCGCCGCGTCCAGACTCCGCGCTCGTTGGGCAGGTTCAGTCCCAACCACGAGTCAGTCGGTCGCCCCGAACAACATCCGTTCAGCAGACAGCCGATCCGCGTGGGGATCATGCCGACGAGGATCGTGAACGCCGCGACGTCCCAGAAGGCTCCGTACGGAAGCCCGAGGATCGCGAGCAGCGGCACGGATATCGGGATCGCCAGCGGTAACGCGCCCAGCATCGCGAGGCCTCCCTCGCTGCGGTCCCAGATGCGGGCGGGGTCGTTCCGATACAGCGTCCAGTTCAAGGCCACGTACAGGAGCCGGGCGCCCAGCAGGCACACGACGATCAGGATGAGTGTGGCGACGAAGGTGCGAAACGCATCGATCCGCGCCGCGTGGGCGGCCGCGTTTCCGGCGACGATCCCGGCAACCAGGCCGAGGTACAGCATGGCGGGATAGCTCCAGATCGTGATGCCCCGCCAGACGAACAGTTTGGGTCGCATGGAAGCGATGTTTATGGATACAGCGCCGCGGCCAGCCCCGCGACGATGGCGATGTCGGCGACGTTGAACGCCGGCCACCAGCCCAGGTCGATGAAATCGACGATGGAACGGCGCCGGAGGATGTCGGCCAGATTGCTGGCCGAGCCTCCGAAGGCCAGCGCCAGCCCGGGCAGCCCCAGTGAACCCTGAAAGTAGAGACCGTGCAAGT
>Ga0310810_10012349_pt1 | contig 10036 bp, 11 predicted proteins | sample NCmetagenome_FD_207641 | JGI IMG/M metagenome (GOLD analysis project Ga0310810, IMG submission 207641) | Soil microbial communities from experimental microcosm in Duke University, North Carolina, United States - NC | ecosystem: Engineered > Artificial ecosystem > Soil microcosm > Unclassified ...
TTGATGACGAGCACACCGCCGCCCGCGCTCGGCGGAAAGCGGCGGTCGTCGAGGTAATCGCGATCGAGCGTCACGAGCGTGCGGCGCAGCTGCACCGCCAGCTCGTAGTGGCGCGTGTCGCGCGCGCGCCGCAGGTCGTCGTCTTCGATCACGAAGAGGACGTCCCAGCCCAGCTTCTGCCGCATGTGCGCGACCAGCCCGGCCGGCACGTTCGCGTCCGCGTAGATCCGCGGATGGGGCGACAGCCGTTCGGCGTGCGGCGCCAGCTCGGCGGAAATGGTGCCCACGTCAGGCTTTGGTTTCGACCTGTTTCTTGTCGCGCGCCGCTTTCGCTTCGCGCGTCAAGTCGGCGACGAGCCGGTCGCGCTGATGCACGAGCTCTTTGCGCGGCCGTCGTCCGTTGGGCGATCCGACCGCGTACTCGCAGAAGAGCGGGAACGCGATCGTCGAGTCGCAATAGGCCACGACCGTGTCGGGGAGCACGCCGGGGTTGATCTTGCCCCAGCTCACCGCTTCGGCAGGCGTCGCGCCCGAGAGACCGCCCCAGACCACCTGGTCGGTCGTGATCTGGATGAAGTAATCGTTGCCGCCCTTCGGGATGCCGTAGACCTCCCACAACGTCGGCTGCGCCTGCAGATAGAAATTCTTCGGCGAACCGCCGCCGAGAATCACGCAGCCGTTCTGCTGGCCGGCGAGCACCATCGCGCAGACTTCGTTGACGTCCTTGTTGGGATCGATCATGAACTTGCTGTCGTTCATGAGCTCGTGGTACGCGATGTTCATCCCGATAGAACTGTCGCCGGGCGACGAAGTGTAGAGCGGGACGCCGGCCCTGGCGGCGCGCGCGACCACCGAGTGCTCCTCGCACCCGGGGTAGCGCTCGAGCAGGTCGAGGCCGAGACGATAGTGGAACTCGGAGGTGGCGACCGCCTCGTTCAACCTCGATCGCGTGATGAAGTCGCGGATGTACGCATCGGTTTCGAGCAGCACCGTCGCCGGAAACAGCACGTCGTAGATGCGGATGATGCCGTCCTCGTACAGCTCGACGTCGTTGACGAACGGCGATCCGCGCCGCAGCGTGAAATTCAGCGCATAGTGGAGGTCGTGATAGAAGTTGGCGCCGGTCGCGATGACGAAGTCGACCAGGCCACGGTCCATCATCTCGATGACGCAGCCGCCGAGGCCCGCCGGCGTCATGGCGCCGGCGATGGTGAGGCCGATTGTCGTGTTGTTCGCCGGATCGAGCATCTTCTCGGAGAAGATGCGGCACGCCTCCGAGAGCCGGCCGGCGTTGAATGCCTGAAAACCCTCGTCGATCAGGCGACGAATGTCCGCGCCGCCGGTCGGGCGGTAGTAGCGGATGGGCGTGCCGGACAGATGATTTTTACGGGAATTCCCGGGCGAACCGGGCGCGCGATGCGGCAACGGGCTGCTCCTTGGTAAGCGGCGCTCTGGACCGGCGATTAGCTTAACATCTGGATTTGTGACTAGCGACTCGGACTGGCTCATGCTGACGCTCGGCTTCGTCGCGCTGCTCGTGGCTGCATTCGGCCTGCTCGTCTGGTGGAAGGGCCGTCCCTTCGCCGACGGCGACGTGTTCCGCGCCAGCCGCATGAGCGCCGGCAACCGCCTGCTGCCGACGCAGGTGCTGATCACGCCGACCAGCGTCGTCCAGCACAAGCCGCGCTGGATCGGGCGCCTGCAGGAAACGATTCACATGGCGCACATCGCCTCGGTCAAGGTCGAGACCGGCGTGCTGCTGTCGAACGTGCTCATCGAAACCAGCGGCGGGGCAAGCCCCATCGTCTGCCATGGGCATCGCAAGGGCGACGCCGTCAAGATGCAGAGCCTGATCGAACAGTATCAGAGCGAGTATTACCGCGGCCCCGGCGGCGCGCCCCCCACTGTCGGCCCCACACCGATCAGCCGATAAAAACCGATTGGATGGATGATCTGACTTTCAGCGCCCGACGGGCGGGCGCAGTCGCGACGGCGCCTGCGCGCCCCGTCGACACCCCGGACCTCGAATCGCGGTTCCGGACCCTCGTTCAATCGCCGCTTCGCGCCGGCATCCTCCGCTATCTCAGCTCGCGGCCCGACGAGAGCTTCGACGTCGAAACGCTGATGCACACGTTCGGGCGCCTGCGGCTCGACGTCGAGAACTGCGTCCGGGAACTGGTCGACTTCGGGGTGGCCCAGATCGTCCGCGGGTCGCAGCCGCCGTGTTATCAGGCCCAGCGTCCGGCCAACGACGTGGCGCTGGAGCTGCTCGATCTCTTCCTCGAGCGCCGCGCCGCAGTCACCACCGAAGACCAGTCGCCGTCGGTCCAGCGCTTCCGCGAGATGATCGGCCGCGACGAGAAGATGCTGATCGTCTTCGAGTGGATCCGGACGGCGGCCAAGTCCGACATCTCGGTGCTCGTCCTCGGACCGACCGGCTCGGGCAAGGAACTGGTCGCCCGGATGATCCACGACCTGAGCCGCCGCGGCCAGGCGAAGTTCCAGGCGGTCAACTGCGCGGCGCTGCCCGACACGCTCTTCGAATCGGAAATCTTCGGCTACGAGAAGGGCGCGTTCACCGGCGCACACGATCGCAAGCCCGGACGGCTGGAGCTGGCGAACGAAGGAACGCTGTTCCTCGACGAAATCGGCGACATGTCGCTCATCGCGCAGGCCAAGCTGTTGCGCGTGCTCGAGGAGCGCCGGTTCGAGCGGCTCGGCGGTCAGAAATCGATTTCGGTCGACTTTCGCCTCATCTCGGCGACCAATCGTCCGCTGGAACAGTTCGTCCGCGACGGCCGCTTCCGCGAGGACCTCTACTACCGCGTGAACGCGTTTGCGATCCGGCTGCCGTCGCTTCGCGAGCGCCAAGTGGACATACCGGTGCTCGCCCAGCGCTTCCTCGCGCGCTACTGCGCCGCGCAGGGGCTGCCGCTCGACAGCAAGAACTTTTCGCGCGAGGCGCTCGATCTGCTGCTGGGTTATCACTGGCCCGGCAACATCCGCGAGCTCGAGAGCACCGTGGCGCGCGCCGCGCTGTCGGCGCCGGGCCGCGCCATTCGCGCCACCGACGTCGAGTTCCTCCACGCGATGGCCGCGGCGCCGCAGCCGGCCGGCGATCGGCTGCCGACGCTTGCCGATGCCGAGCGCGCGCACATCATCCGCGTGCTCGAAGCGGTGCAATGGAACAAGAAGGAAGCGGCGCGGGTGCTCGACATCAGCCGCGGGACGCTCTATCGGAAGATTGTCGAGTATCAGCTCGAGCCCGAGCCGCGCAACAGCCGCAAGAACGACTTCGAGGTCTAGCTCCGGCCGCGGGAGCGCGAGGCGTTCAGCCGAGCGAATTCACTCCGCGTCCACCCAATCCGGCCGCGCGCCGGTCAATCCGGTCCACACCAGCGCCAGACCCGTCGCGCCGCAGACCAGCGCGAGACCGTCCATCCACCACGCGTCGCTCCGGCTGAAGACCTCGATCCAGACCGCCGGCGCGGCAAGCACTGCCCCGGCGACGACTGCCAGCGCGCGGCGGCGCGCCAGCCGCAGCACGATTCCGCGCGCGCGACGAATGATCATGCGTGCAATGTGGCCGGGTCGTTCACGGTTGACCGTTCACAGTTGACCTGCAATAGCATTATCACGCGAGCGGAATGCTGTGCTGTTGACGCTGTCGATTCGCGAGGTGCTGCCGGCCACGCCGCGCTCGCGGATCGTCAGGATCGATCTCGGCGATCATCAGTTTCCCTTCGCGGCGGGCCAGGCGGTGTTCGTCGGCTCGCACGGCCACGAACGCCGGCCGTTCTCGATCGCGTCAGCTCCCGAAGACGCGACGCGCGACCACCTGCTCGAATTGCTCGTCGGCATCGAGCCTCCCGACTCTTCTGCGGTGTCCTTCAACCCTCTCGCACACAGCCTCGCCGACGTCGAAGGACCCGTCGGGACGTTCACGTTTCCGCCGTTTGCCGATGAGCGTCGTTTTCTCTTCATCGCCGGCGGAACCGGCATTGCGCCGTTGCGCGCCATGCTGCGCCACGCCCTCACCGTCCCGCACGACGGCATCGGCCTCTTTTACAGTGCCCGCACACCTGACGAATTCGCGTACGAGCGGGAGTTTCGCGCGCTCGCCAATGAAGGACGGCTCGAGCTGGCGCAAACCGTGACGCGGTCGGCGGCGGCTGACTGGCAGGGCGCGAGAGGGAGGCTGACGCGCGAGATGCTGGCCGCGCTGGTTCACGATCCCGCGACGCTGTGCTTCGTCTGCGGCCCGTCGGCGCTGGTCACCGAGGCGCCGAAGCTGCTCGTGGACCTCGGAGTCGCGCCTGAACGGATTCGAATCGAGGGGAGCTGACGCGAATAGCGACAGGGCTTCGGCCCTGCGCTCGCAGCCCACAAGGCTGCGCCACAGCAGGTTTTACAGGCCGACGATGTGGTAGCCGGCGTCGACCATCATCACTTCCCCAGTGATGGCCCGCGCCGCGGGCCCCAGCAGGAACGTCGCGGTGTCGGCGACCTCGCCGAGTTCGACATTCCGCCGCAGCGGCGCGCGATCGCGGTAGATCTGCAGGATGCTCGAAAACCCGGAGATGCCGGCCGCGGCAAGCGTCTTGATCGGCCCGGCGGAGATCGCATTCACGCGGATGTTGCGCGGCCCGAGGTCCGCCGCGAGATACCGCACCGACGCTTCGAGCGCCGCCTTCGATACCCCCATCACGTTGTAATTCGGGAACACGCGCTCACTGCCGATGAAGGTGAGGGTGAGGATGCTGCCGCCGCCGCGCTTCTCCATGAGCGGCGCCACGGCGCGCGCCAGCGCGACGAGCGAATAGACGCTGACGTCGAGCGCGACGCGAAATCCTTCGCGCGAGGTGTCTACGAACGGGTGGCTGAGCTCGGGCGGCGGCGCAAACGCGGCGCCGTGCACCAAGAAGTCGAGGCCGCCAAATTCCTGATCGATCGTGGCCGCCAGCGCCGCGATCTGCTCGTCGCTCGTGACGTCGCACGGCGCGAGCAGCGGCTGCTCGATCTGCGACGCGAGATCCCGCACGTTTTCCTCGAGCCGCGCGCTCGGATAGGTCAGCGCGAGCCGCGCGCCGGCGGCGGACGCGGCCTGCGCAATGGCCCAGGAGATCGAACGTTTGTTGGCGATGCCGACGATGAGGCCGTGCTTTCCCGCGAGCGTGGACATGAGTGGTCTCGCCTGTAGCCGTCAGCCTGTGAGCGCGAGGTCGAATGGACTGTTGGGGCTACTTCGAACGCTTGCGGCCAGGTCCGTTGCGCCGGCCAACCGGCATCCCGCCGCCCTGCGGCCGCCCACTGCCCGGTCGCGCGCCGCGGGGCGGTCCTCCGGCAAAGTGGCCGTTGCCGCGATTGCCGCCGTGGAACTGCTGCCCTTGCTGACCGCCGCCGCCGCGCTGATGCCGTGGACGGAAGCGGCCCGGCCGCCCGCCCGGCTGGCGGATCGTGAACTCGGGAATCGGACGCGCCGGCGGCTGCTGCCCTTCCGGACGCGGCAGGGACGCGCGGATCAGCGGCCGATGCACCGGACCTTCCTCTTCCTGCCCGGGGACGGCGCCTCCTTCGTCCGCCATGGCATTCGCCTCGTCGCGTTCGTCGGCGGCGGCCTGGTGATGCGGAGCTTCCGCGCCGTTGTCGGAGATCATGTGGGCCGACTCCGGCGAGTCGGGCCCCTCGTCGTGCAGTGGTTCGTCCATGTGCGGTGATGTGGCGTGTGGCTCGGGCGCGCCCTCGTGCGCGTGCCGTTTCGGTCCGTTGGCGGCGACTTGCGCGTACAGCGCGGCCGGCGTGTCGGCCTTGCGGCGCTGACGCGGAATTTTGGCGTGCTTGTATTCGTGCTCGGCGTCGCAGGTGGTACAACGCGTCTGCTTGACGGCGTCGCCGACCATGGCCACGACGGCGTGGTTGGTCACACGCCGTTCACGGGGACAATAATCGTCGAGAATGTCACCAAGCCGAAGCTGGCGCTGCTGCATCTATGCTCCCGAGAGCCTGACCGCTGGCGGGGGATGTGGCGCGAAAGGCGGGGGCATATTAGCAGAGCTGGTTTCTGGCTGGCAATAGCGGCGGCTGGGGCCCCCCGCTACCCGCCGACCGACGCTACCCACCGCTGCACCTCCGCCAATCGCGCGTCCACCGCCGCCGGCGCAGTCGATTGCGGCGTCCGTTTGGCGGCAACTGATACAGCCGGTGTGACGCGCTGCATCACGTCCGGCCCGAACAGCTCGTTGGCGGCCCGCCATTCGTCGAGGGACAAGGAGGTAAAATCCCGCCCTTCGGCCAGCAGCTTGCGCACCAGCGCACCCACTACCTCGTGGGCGCGCCGGAACGGAAGGCCCCGGCCGACCAGATAATCCGCAACATCAGTAGCGAGGAGCAAGCCCGATGCCGCAGCCGCGGTCCGGTCGCGATTGAGCGTCAGGCCGCCGACCACCGAACGGACGACGCCCAGACATCCCGCCAACGTATCTTCCGCGCCAAAAACAGCCTCTTTGTCTTCCTGCAGGTCTTTGTTGTAGCCGGTCGGCAGACCCTTGATGGTTGTGAGCAGGGCGACAAGCTGTCCAATAGTGCGTCCAGCTTTTCCGCGCACCAGCTCGAGCGGATCCGGGTTCTTCTTCTGCGGCATGATGCTGCTGCCGGTGCTCAGCGCATCCGAAAGCTCGAAGAACCGGTGTTCGTCTCCGCACAGGATGATGAAGTCTTCCGCCAGACGACTGAGGTGCACCATCGTCATCGCGGAAGCGTAGAGGAAGGTCGCGGCGAAGTCGCGATCCGACGACGCGTCGACGCTGTTCTGGACGACGCGCGTGAAGCCGAGATCGCGAGCGAGCGCATCCACGTCGATCGGATACGGCGTCCCGGCAACCGCGCCCGACCCCATCGGGAGCGCGTCGGCTTCGTCGCGCGCGCCGGCCATCCGGGCGTGGTCGCGCAGCAGCGGCGCCGCGTGCGACAGAAAGAAGTGGGAGACGAGAATCGGCTGCGCGGACCGGAAATGGGTAAACGCCGGCATCAACGCGCCGCGCGCGTCGGCGGCGCGGTCGGCGAGCGCGGCCACGACGCCGGCAATCGCCCGCTGCAGAACCGGAATGCGACGTCGCAAGTAGAGCCGCAAATCGAGCGACACCTGCTCGTTGCGCGATCGCCCGGTATGCAGCCGCCGGCCCGAATCGCCGAGCCGCTCGACGAGGAGGCGTTCGACGAAGGTGTGCACGTCCTCGTCGTCGCCGTCGACGAACGCGGGATCCGACCGTCCGCGATCGAGCAGTTCCTGCAGCACCGCCTCGATGCGTCCGGTTTCGTCCAGCGGCAGCACCCCGCCACGGCCGAGGGCGCGCGCCCACGCCAGGCTGCCGGTGACATCGTCTTCAAACAGACGGCGATCGAAGCGAAACGATGCGCCGAACTCGAAGGCGGCCGCATCCGGCGCAATATCGAAGCGGCCCGACCACAACGTCGTCATCGCGAATCCGTCTGGAGCATGGTGTCGAGCGGTGTGATGGCCACGATCTCCGACTCGTCGCCGACGAGCCGCAGCCGGACAGTGCCGCTCACCGACTGCTCGAGCCGATCGACCGTTTCATCGAGCGGCGGCCGGGTGGTCGAAAACCACGTGCCGCTGTCGATCAGCTCGACATACTGCGCGGCAATCGCCTGGCGGTCGGCGCCGCCGTTGTCCGCAGACCCCTGCAAGCCGCGGTGCGCGTCGTGCAGCAGCCTCGCCGCCGGCGCCTCGCGGCGGTTCACGAGGTTCGTCTGGGTCCCGGCGAGCATGTTGAGCGTGCTGACGAGATCGGGCAGCGGCATATTGACGCCGTTGATCGCCGTCGGCACGCCGTGGACGAATGTGAGGTCGACGAACGCCGGCTCCGCCCGGCGCAGAACCGGCGACGGCGCCGCCTCGGGCAGGCCCGTCGCCGTGCGCAGCGCCGCGGCCGGCACGGTGACGATGGTCAGCTGCGGATTCAGGGTCTGGACCGCAGCGGCGAGGCGCCGCTCGCCGCCGCCGTATCCATGGCCGACGATGGTCGTCTGCTCGATGGCGGCGACCTCGACGAGCTTCTGCGCCGCGATCAGCCGCTCGAGTCCGGGCCCGCCCGGCCGGCCGTCGAAGCACAACGCGCCCGCCTTGAGCGCCGGCAGCACGAAACGCGCGGCGAATTCGGCCGCGACGTCGAGGACGTGCGCGCGGACGGCGCCGGCGGTCAGCGCGCGGTCGCGGAGCGCTTCGAGCTCGCGGCCCTGGCCGAAATCGAGCATCAGCGTGACGACCTCGTCGTATTTGCCGCACAGCCATCCCACGGCGCCGTCAATCAGCTCGGGAACCGGCGCCGCGTGGCCGCGCTGCGACGCCCCTCCCCACTCCGTACTATCGGTGCAGGCGAAAACGATGCGTGTCATTCCTGGGTGTAATCCTTCAGCCGCTTGACGAGCGACGCCGCGCCGCGGGCGCCGCGGGCGATGACGAGAATGGTGTCGTCGCCGGCGATCGTGCCGACCGCTTCGGGCAGCTGCGCCCGATCGAGGGCGAGCGCCAGCGGCTGCGCCTGTCCGACGCCGGTGCGGATGACGACGAGCTGCTGGACGCGGTCGACGCGGCGGAGGAACTCGGCCGCCGCACGCTCGAGCGCGGTGAGCGCCGTTTCGGGATCCGGCGTCTCGTCGCCGGGCCGCTGATACGCGCCGTCGCCGGCGCGCTTGACGAGCCCGAGGTCGCGGATGTCGCGCGAGATCGTCGCCTGAGTGGCGTCGAAGCCGCGATGACGCAGGTGACGGCGAAGCAGCTCCTGGTTGTGGAACGGCTCGCGATCGATGAGCTCGAGGATCGCGGCCTGGCGACGGGCTTTCATCACACGATGAATGATTATACATCGATTTTTATTGATTCATTTCGTACCTTCGTGTATAAATATGCTTTTCAATGCATACCATCAGCGCCGCCAGTGGGACCGCCGCCGCGACCGCCGCCGCCCGGCCGGCGCGCGTCGCCGTCGCCGGCGCGACCGGCTACGCCGGACAGGAACTGCTGCGCCTGCTCGCGCGGCATGCCGGCGTCGAGATCGCCGCGGCGATGTCGTCGGGATCGGCGTCGGCCACCGCGCGGCCGCTGCCGGCGCTGGCCCGTCTGTGGAGCGGCGCGGTCGAGCCGCTGTCGCACGACGTGCTGCGCGATGCCGAGCTCGTGTTCCTGGCGCTCCCCGACACGGCAGCCGCCGAGATCGCGCCGCTGCTCGTCGCGGCCGGCGTCCGGGTCGTCGATCTATCGGGCGCCTTCCGGCTGCGCGACGCCAGTCGGCGGGCGCGGTGGTATCCCGAAACGCACACGATGCCGTCGAACGTTGCCTACGGCCTGACCGAGCGCCAGCGCGACGCCGTGCGGCAGGCGCAGCTCGTCGCCAACCCCGGCTGCTACCCGACGGCCGCGCTGCTTGCGCTCTCGCCGCTCGTCGCCGCCGGACTCCTCACGCCCGCCAGCGACGTCATCGTCGACGCCAAGTCGGGGGTGTCCGGGGCCGGCAAGACGCCGAGCGAGCGCACGCATTTCTCCGAGGTCCACGGCAGTCTGGCCGCCTACGGTGTGTTCAATCATCGCCACGGCGCGGAGATCGAACAGGGGCTGGATCGCGAGGTCACGTTCACGCCGCATCTGGTGCCGATCGACCGCGGCATCCTCGAGACGATCTACGTCCGCGTGCCCGCGGGGACGACCGACGAGGCGATTGGCGATGTGCTGACGCAGGCGTACGCGGGCGACACGTTCGTTCGCCTGACGGGCGCTGCGCTCCCCGAAATCAAACACGTCGCGCATACGAATTTCTGCGACATCGGCTGGCGCGTCGACGTCTCCGGCCGTGTGATTCTCGTGTCCGCGATCGACAATCTGGTGAAAGGCGCCGCGGGTCAGGCGGTACAGAACATGAACGTCATGCTCGGTCTCGACGAGCGGACGGGTTTGTTGTGACGCGCCGTTCGACGTTCGACGGTCGCCGTTCGACGTTCGCTGCGAACGACGAATCCCGAA
>Ga0310810_10012350_pt1 | contig 10035 bp, 8 predicted proteins | sample NCmetagenome_FD_207641 | JGI IMG/M metagenome (GOLD analysis project Ga0310810, IMG submission 207641) | Soil microbial communities from experimental microcosm in Duke University, North Carolina, United States - NC | ecosystem: Engineered > Artificial ecosystem > Soil microcosm > Unclassified ...
GAGGTTGATTTCGTATTCCGTATAATTTGCCATCGAGTAGGGCGATGGAGGCCCGATGACTCCTACTGAAAAGGGGAACCTTGAAGATGCAGCAAATCCTGTACATCGCCGCCGGCGGTTCGCTCGGGGCTGTCGCCCGCTACGGCATGGCGGCATATGTTTATCGAATGAGCGCCGGGTCATTTCCCTGGGGAACACTCGTTATCAATCTTACCGGCTCATTCGTCATCGGAGTTCTTGCGGAACTCTTCGACAACCTCATCGTTCCCTCGATGTGGCGAAGCTTCCTTACCATCGGTTTTCTCGGCGCGTACACAACGTTTTCTACGTTCACGCTCGAGACGGTCAATCTCATCCACGACGGGGAATTTCGCCTTGCGGCAGGAAATATCCTTGCGAGCAACATCGCCGGGATACTCCTGGTGCTGTTCGGCATGTATTGCTCCAAATTCATTCTTCGGGCGGCGGCCTGAGCGCATGAAACTGCCTGAAGACGCCCTTCTCCTTCGCGTATTCATCGGTGAGTCGGATCGCCATAACGGAAAGCCGCTCTACGAGCAGATTGTCCTGAGAGCGAGGGAGCTGAACCTTGCGGGCGCGACCGTCCTGAGGGGAATCATGGGCTTCGGCGCCGACAGCCGGATTCACACGGCGAAACTCCTGGAACTGTCGATTGATTTGCCGATCGTCATCGAGATTGTCGATACCGAAGAGAACATTGATAAACTTCTCCCATTCCTCGATGAAACAGTGACCGAAGGCCTGGTGACACTGGAACGGATGCGCGTTATTGCGTACAGGCATAGCGGAAACAAGACAACGTCCACACGATAGCAAAAGGAACCCATGCAATCGAAAGCGAAAACCCCAAAAGAGTACGTCGACTCGCTGCCGGAAGAGCGGAAGAAGGCGATTTCCGAACTTAGGAAAGTTATCAAAAAGAATCTTCCGAAAGGCTTCGTGGAAGAAATGAGCTACGGAATGCTTGGGTATGTGGTACCTCATTCTCTATACCCTCCCGGATACCATTGCAATCCTGAGCTGCCGCTGCCGTTTATGAACATCGCGTCGCAAAAAAACTTCATCTCCGTGTACCATATGGGCGTCTATGCCGACAAGGCGACGGCGAAGTGGCTTATGACAGAGTACACGAAGCGTACCGGAAAGAAAGTAGACTCCGGAAAAAGCTGCCTGCGGTTTAAGAAGCCCGGCGATATCCCCTACGAGCTTATCGGAGAGCTTGCTTCACGGATAACGCCGAAGCAATGGATAGCCGCCTATGAAAAACTGTACAAAGGAAAATCGAAGTCGTGAATACTCAATGCCGACGGGCCGCCTTCAGCAGTTATCTTAATTCATCATCTACCCACATCACAGGAGACGCACTATGGTAGAACTATCCGCACTCTGGCTCCCCATTCTTCTTTCCGGGGTGTTCGTATTCTTTGCCAGCTTTGTCCTTCACATGTTATTGCCGTTCCATAAAGGGGATTATCTGAAAGCCCCGAACGAGGACCGGGTCATGGACTCGATCCGCGCACTCGAGCTTCCCCCCGGCGATTATATGATGCCGAAGGCCTGCGATAGGAAAGAGATGAAATCGGCCGAGTTCGACGCGAAGATGAAAAAAGGGCCCGTGATGATGTTTACCGTGTTCCCCTCAGGTCCTATCTCTATGGGCTCCAGCCTTGCGCAATGGTTTGTGTATTGCGTGATCGTAGGAATCTTCGCCGCCTATGTCTCCGGCCGCGCGCTTCCGGTTGGCGTCGACTATCTTCATGTCTTCCGGTTTGCAGGCGTAAGCGCATTCATGTGTTACTCTGTTGCGCTGTGGCAGAATTCGATCTGGTACAAACGGTCGTGGATGACAACATTTAAGCTGACGATCGACGGGCTCGTCTATGCCCTGCTTACTGCCGGGGTGTTTGGCTGGCTCTGGCCCCGTTGAGCCTGAGATTCCCTGCCGCGATATCCGTGAGTCTCTCCGAGGAGATGCAACGTTGATCAAGAGTGGCAATGTTGCATTTCCTCCAGATTTAGCGAAATAAGCCTTTCTGTATCCCCGGAATTAGGACATTTCCCCATTGACAAGGCGATGAATTAATAGTACATTTCTGTGTCTTACCTGAAGCATTCTTGATTGCGGGGGCATCGTTGGATTCAACGTTCGCTGAAAGGCAGTACGATGAAAAAATTAAAATCGATCCTCAATTGCAACCGTCTCGGTTTGCTCGTCATTGCAACATGTCTGGCATCGTCTCTCCTTTTCCCGCAAACGGTAAAATACCGGATCCCGGTGACTGTCACAGACAGCGGTATCGTCATATTCTCGCAACGACTCGATGCCGGATTGCACCCCAGCGCGTCCGTATGTATCGACACGATAACCCTTACCGGATTCACCGATCATTGGAGCGAAAACGACAGCAGCTCGGTACGTGAGATCGAGGGTCCCCCACCCACTCCGGCAACGGATATACGTTTCACATCTTCGTGCATAATACAACCATACCTTCAGGACATCCGTCATTTTACAGATACGAACCAGGTTGACACCCTCAAGTTCAGGGTCACCCTCGATGCTACCCACGGCGAAGATTCTGTCGCCGTGAAATTCCGCTGGCCTCACGTTCTCTCTGAATATGCCGACTCAGTAATTCTTGCAAAGTCAACCGGCGCTGAGCGCTTCAGAATCAATATGACGACCCAGGATTCGTTCAGTGTCAGTCACTCGATTAACGCCAACGGAACCTCCTTCGGCACAGTATTGATTATTATCAAAGGGCCTAAAGTCCCGCCGCCACCCCCACCCCCGGTCACACCGGTCTTTCCGTCGATGGGCGAAGAAGATGTCCCACTGAGTCCGACATTTACATGGAATGCCGCTCCTCAGGCGTACTTCTACAAGTTCCAGCTTGCGACAGATTCGCTCTTCACAACAACAATTTCATCCAGCGTACCCTCCGGGACATCTGCATCGGTGAGCGGCCTGCAGCAAAACAAGACCTATTACTGGCGCGTCCTCGTGAGTAATCCGTATGGGTTCAGCTATTACCAAAATCCGGTTTTGCGGTTCAAAACCCTTATTCTTTTACCGGGTGTGCCGCCACTCCTATCGCCTGCTGATAATGCAACAGGCATCCCCACATCCGGGACGACGTTGCAATGGGGAACGGCTTTATCCTCCTCTCCGGTAACCTATCACGTCCAACTCTCCACCGACCAGAATTTTCTTTCAAATATCGTTGCTGAGGATTCTACACTTTCCGGATTGACTTTTCCGACCCCCGCTTTACAGAATTGCCTTACGTATTACTGGCGCGTCCGGGCGAAAAACTCAACCGGTCCAGGCGCTTATTCGGCGGCACGATCGTTCAGAGTGGTGCTCTCAGCAACATCGGTTCCGGTCCCGCTTTCTCCGCTCAATGGAGCCACCGGAGTGGATCCTTCTCCGGTGCTGCACTGGTCTGTGGATTCGTGTTCTATAGGGTATCATCTTCAGGTTTCACGAGATGCCGCCTTCACCATGGTATTCATCGATCAGATTTTTTCACTTCCTCAATTGGCCATCGGCCCGTTGGGCCAGGACAGTGTTTATTACTGGAGAGTGAACTCTATGAACACGATCGACACGAGCGCGTATAGTGCCGTCGATTCTTTCAAGACCAAACTCCTCCCGGCGGCGGCCCCGGTTCTCGTTTCTCCGGTGAACGGAGACTCACTGGTACCGGCTTCAGCAAATATCGTTTGGCATCGCGTGAAGTATGCCACCCGTTATCACCTGCAAATTGCGAACAATCCGTTTTTTGTCTCACCGTTCGAAAACGACTCGACACTGACGGACACAATGAAAGCGGAGCTTTTGGTTAGCTGCGTCAAATATTTCTACCGGGTGAGAGCGATTAATGATTCAGGTTCGGCAGGATTCAACAGCGCAGGCGGCAACTTCAGCGTCCTGCACCTTCCCGATGCCCCGGCAGGCGCATCACCTCCGAACGGTTCTCTCGGGATTCCTTCGAACACGACGCTCATCTGGACGAGCGATGATTGTGCACGGGCGTTCCGGGTTCAGCTCTCGGGTGACGCCCAATTCACGCAGCTCAGGATCAATCAAATGATCGTTGGTATACACTCGCTTGCAATCGGACCCCTTGGATCAGACAGCATGTTCTATTGGAGAATCAAATCCATCAACGCTGTCGACTCAAGCCAGTTCAGCCTTGTGGATTCGTTCCGGACAACCGGCACCATCAGCGGCATCAAATGGAATGATCTTAATTTTGATGGAATCAGGGATTCGAGCGAACCAGGGTTAGGAGGCTGGACGATTGAAATCCATGCCGATTCCTGCAGTGGCCCTCTCGTCGCTTCTGATACGACATCGGGCAACGGACAATATACGATCGAACTTCCGCCCGGCACGTATGGTGTGAAGGAAGTCCTCAAGCCGGGCTACGGCCAATCATATCCGGGCGGTAATTGCTATACCGTCTCGGTCCTTCACAACGTCACCAACGTGAACTTCGGAAATTATCTGAAGAACAGTGTCAGCGGTACGACATACCGGGACGCGAACAACAACGGCATCCGCGACAGTGCGGAATCGACGGTCGACGGATTTGTCATCCGTCTCACCGCGGATAGCGCTCACGGGTACGCCGTCGATTCCGTCGTTAGCGCAAATGGCGGATCGTTCAGCTTTACCGATCTCTCGCCCGGAACGTACACACTCACGGAGCGCCCCGCCACGGGCTGGACAATCTCCGTGCCGTCCGGCGGAACCTACACCATACCGCTGCTTACGGGGATGTATCTCACGGGCAAAGATTTCGGAGATTATTATCTCGGCGACGATTCAACGTATCGAACATGGACGTACGCACAGCTCAGTGCCGATACGGAGAAAAAGCCGATCAAGGCGCCACGGCCAGGTAAGACGATTCATGTTCCAAACAGCGCAAACCTGGTACGCGATTTGATGAAAACAGACCTCGTGACATTGCCGGTCGGCTTACCGAACATCCAGATCCCCGGGACCAGAAAAATCAAAGGTTATCTCTACCCCAAGCGACAGGGTGACGTCTTCACAACGTTTAATACGAGGGGTATAAAGCATGGCCAATTCGTATTTCCGCCTGCGGGTCCGGGACCGATAGATTTCAACAATAAGCTCAAGAGAATTTATGGGAAAAAAGCTAATCTCACTGCAAAAGTCCACGATAATATTTTAATGGCGGAGCTCTTGACATTAAAGATCAACCTTGCCGCGAGTAGCCAGCACCGAACGAACCCCGGTTTGGGAAACCTGGAATACTATGGCCCAAATAGGATCCAGGGGAGACCATTGATGACCGTTGCAGAGATCGCCAGCTACGGCGATTCCATTATGACAAACTGGGAATCGGTAGATCCGTCCGCATATCCACAATTGTTTACTATTGTTCATGCGATCAATGGAGCGTTTACGACTCCTACCACTGGCGATACTGCCGCGAATGGCGGATGGTTTACAGGAGGCGGACGGCTCAAATGGGTCTCCCCTGTCAAGGTACAGTCTACGGGTATCCTGCAGCAGGCAAAGCAGGGCGTCCGAAATCATCCCCAGGCGCCCCCGGAGCCTTTTGCAGAAATTCCCGATTATTTTGATCTTGCTCAGAACTATCCTAATCCGTTTAATCCGGTAACGACGATACGGTTCAACCTTGCGGTGCAATCATTCGTCACGTTGAAAATATACAACGTCATCGGGCAAGAAGTGGCCACGCTGTACGATAACGAGTTGATCGATGCAAGCGAAGGTGAAATCGAATTCGACGGCACGCATCTTGCCTCCGGAATGTACTTCTATCGTTTGACTGCCACCGGCATCGATGAGGAGAGCGGCCAATCCTCCGCTCAGACGTTTACCAGCGTCAGGAAAATGCTCCTTATCAAATAATGTCATCTGGCCCCAGCCAGGGATTCAGCGATAAAGCCGATTTCTCAATGAGGAATCGGCTTTTTGCTAATCTATCGTATCGCCTTCCGCCTGCGTGATTGCCCTTTTCCCCTATTTTTGTTATACTATTAAAGATTCATCCTTTCTTCAATGCGCTTCACCTATTTCTACATACTCATCATCCTGATCTTTATTTCGGGCTGCTCGTCCTCGCACCAGGATGCACCAACAAGGTCTCAGTCCCAGGATCCGGTCGCACAGGACCAACCGGTCCAGGAATCGGAACCCCTGGCACCCGTGCCCGATCTTTTATCCGAAGCACGCCAGTGGACTCCCCAGTTCATTCCAACCGGATTTGCATCAGGCATCATGCTGGAATTTACAGGACTTAAAGCCAACGCGAAGCTCAACGCCAGATATTCCGGGATCGAGCTTGCGCGGATGAGACCCGACAGCTCCCTTCCGCCGGTGTTGAAACTCACGTCGACCATTAATGATTTGCGGCAGGCTTTTTTTAAGGTCCGGCCCGGGCTCTATCTCGTTCGGCAGACCAGGGCATGGGCGGAGCAGACTGTCGTCAAAGAAGTAGAAGTGCGCGATGGAAGCTATTCGGTCGTCATGTTTGACGTCCTCAACCCGCGCGCTCCCAAGTCTCAGACTCTGACCGACTCTAACTCTACCAGGTAAACGTCAGCCCGATGAACGCCGCGCGCACTGCTGTTCTCCTCATATTGTTGTGGTGTACCTCGTCGTCCGTCCGCGCGGATGCCGTTCGGTGGCTCATCGATGTCGACGATGCGAAGCGGCAGGCATTTGCGGATCACAAGCTCATCCTCATGCTCTTCGAGTACGCGTCGTTTGACCGAAGCGCCAAAATGACTTCGGAAGTCTGGAATCAGGATACCATCATCGGCCTCTCGCGGAATTTTGTCTGCTTGCGGGTGGATCTCGAACAGATGGAGGCCAGCAGAAATATCCTTCTCAAGGATAAGAACCAAAAGCTCATCGTACGATACCGGGTTACCAGCGTTCCTGTGGCAGTCATTATCGATGCCACGGGCAATCTTCTCCTGACGTTTAACGATGAGAACTCCCTCCGGGAGATCATCGGTCTTCTCCATTCGGTTCCGACAGATCTCAACAACCTCTACGCTATCCTTCAATCACTTGACCGGGACAAGGACAATGTCAGGCTGAAGATTGCAGCCGGCGACGAATACCAGAACCTGCACATCTCTCATCTCAGTAATTCATATTATGAGGAGGTTGAAGACGAAGATACGGTGAAAAATCATCCTCTACTGTCCGAACGCATTCGTTCGTCCAGGGCAGTGAACCTTGATCGCATGGGGAAATCGGGAGAGGCGATTGACATCTTTGAGCGCCTCGTTGACGAGCAGCCGCCCAGCGAGAATCGCCCCTTTCAGTTGTACATGCTGACGAAACTCTATGCGAAGCGTCTAAAGGAAATCCGCGCGCGTGATTACTACAATATTCTCAGGAAAGATTATCCACAGAGTGAATTTACCCTCAAAGCGTGGGAAGTGTTGAAGGACTAATCGCTATTCATTCCCGGCACGACTAATCCTTTTAGCCAGATTATCGGTCTAATACACGGGATGCCGGAACTATTTTTATTACCTCAATGTAGTAGAGTAATTAGAATTCATGAAAAAGAGCACAATAGGTATTATCGCGGTCGGTTTACTCCTTCTGGCCGCAGTCGCCTGGAAGATTGTCGGCACAGCAGGGACCGGCGACACCCGACGCCAGAACTCCCCTCTCGTCCAGGTTGAACCTCCTGTCCAGCAGACCATCGTCAATACGCTGAGGTTCAACGGCGACGTCCTGCCGATCAAGCAGGCGAACATCTTTTCGAAGGTCAACGGGAATCTCGAACACATTTACAGCGACATGGGGGCGTTCGTTCACGAGAATCAGACGCTCGCGCTCATCGACACGACGGTGCTTGCCCAGACCTTCCAGGAGAAGTCTGCCACATATACCAATACGACGCTCGCCTTCAACCGCGCGAATGAGCTGTTTGGAAAGAATCTTATTTCCAAACAGGAGTATGACAACTCGGAAGCCGCGATGAAAGTGGCGAAGGCGACGTACGAGTCCGCGAAAACTCAGCTTGATTATTCCCGCATCATCGCGCCATTCACCGGATATGTTACGAAACGGTATCTCGACCCCGGGGCGCTCGTGACTTCGAACAATTCCACGCTTTTTACGCTGATGGATCTTGAGTCTATGAAAATCATCATCAATGTGCTGGAAAAAGATATTCCGAGTATTACCATCGGCAAGAAAGCGGTCATCACGGTCGATGCATTCCCTCAGAAAGAATTTACCGGAACAATCACCCGCTACAGCCAGGCGATTGATCTTTCGACGAGGACTATGGCTGTGGAAATCGATATCCCCAACACGGACCACCAGCTCAAGCCCGGGATGTTCGCGAACGTAACGGTCATCGTGAATGAAAAGCCAAACGCGCTGACGGTCCCCACGACGTCGCTACTCAAAGATGACAAGGGTAGCTTCATTTATGTCGTCGACAGCAGCAAGGCGCGACGGCGAAATATTACGCTCGGCGTCGAACAAAACGGCCGGACTGAAATCGTCTCCGGCATCCGCGGGGGCGAGAAGCTCGTCACGACCGGGCAGCAGTTTGTGCGCGACGGCGGACAAGTGACCATCCAGCAGTAGACGCCTCCCTATGTGGCTTACCCGGCTCGCGCTCCGTTATCCGATATCGACGTTTCTCTTTGCCTGTACAATCGTTGTTCTTGGCTTCGTTTCATTCCAACAGCTTCCGGTAGACCTTCTTCCGAATATTACCGTTCCCGTTGTAACGACAATTACGTTTTACTCGGGCGCCGGGCCGCTCGATATGGAACAGTCGGTAACGGTGTTCGTGGAACGCGGGGTAAGCTCCGTTAATGACGTCAGCTACGTCCAATCAACGACCCGCGAGGGGGTTTCGCAGGTCCGCATCAATTTTAACTGGGACGCAAATCTCGACGTCGGCATGGTGGACGTCGTTCAGCGGGTGAACCGGATTCTCAACCAGCTGCCAACCGGAGTTTCGCAGCCCATCGTATTACGGTTCGATATCACCAATCTTCCCGTGTGCAATATTGCCGTTTCGGGGGACATGGATGAACGGGATCTGTACGATCTCGCCTTCAACACGATCGAGCCCCAGATCGAGCACGTCAACGGCGTCGCCTCCGCCCAGGTACTGGGAGGCCGCATCCGCGAAATTCATGTCACCATCGACCGGGACCGCATCCAGGCCCTCCAGCTGCCGATTGCCACGGTCCTCACCGCAGTGGCAAATTCCAATCTTATCATCCCTTCGGGAGATTTAAAGACGGGGAAATTCGACTACTCGCTGAAAACGGAAAGCCGGTTTAATGTCGTCAAGCCGATTGAGGACGTTGTTGTTCGGTCTGTGAACGGCGTCGCCATCAGGGTCAAGGATGTGGCGAACGTCGAAGACAGCTACCAGGAGCAGTCCGAGCTCATTCGCATCAACGGGAAACCGGGATTGACGATGCGGGTGCAGAAGCTCGCCAGCGCCAACACCATCGATGTGGTCGATAATGTCATGAAGGCGATTCCGAGGCTCACCGGCGTTCCGGAGAACGTTCAAATGACGATCTCCTTCGATCAGTCGATGTACATCAAGCAGACGATTTCCGGGCTGCAGCGCGAAGGATTTCTCGGTGCGGTCCTTGCGATGATCATTATCATGTTCTTCCTGAGAAATATGCGGGGAACGCTGATTATTCTTGTCGCCATCCCGCTCTCTATTCTCCTGGCCTTTATTTGGTTCCGCTTTGGCAATGTTACGCTGAATATTATGACGTTTGGCGGGCTTGCGCTCGCGGTCGGCCGTCTTGTCGATGATTCTATCGTAGAGCTGGAGGCGATCTCACGCCATTACAACGAACGGAAGCCGAATCAATCCAAACTTGAAGCTACGCTTGAGGCGGCGAAAGAGGTCGCATCGCCGATCTTTGTTTCCACGCTCACGACGGTCATTGTCTTCCTGCCGATCGTCTTCCTGACGGGCATCGCGAAGC
>Ga0310810_10012352_pt1 | contig 10035 bp, 7 predicted proteins | sample NCmetagenome_FD_207641 | JGI IMG/M metagenome (GOLD analysis project Ga0310810, IMG submission 207641) | Soil microbial communities from experimental microcosm in Duke University, North Carolina, United States - NC | ecosystem: Engineered > Artificial ecosystem > Soil microcosm > Unclassified ...
GAAATCCGTCGTCGCTCGACGGCCTCTCCGATCCTCGGCGTCGGCGGCAAGATTCGTCGTGACGCTGTGTGCCTCGGCCAAATCCGTCGTCGCTCGGCGCTCCTCGGCGGTCCTCGGCGTCGTCGGCGAGATCCGTCGTGACGCTGGGTGGCTCGGCGAGATCCGTCGTGGTCCTGTGGGCCTCGGAGAAATCCGTCGTCCTCTCTCCGCGCCCTCGGCGAGGTTCGTCGTCTAGCGTGCGTCCAGCGCCGCAGCGAGCTGTTCGAGGCCGCGGCGGAGTCGATCTGTATCGCCGCCGAAACCCAGACGAAAGTGCGCTGGCGCGTCGAAGAAGCGTCCCGGCACGATTTCCGTTTCCCGCTCGTGCAGCAGCCGGTCCGCGAACTCGCCGATATCGTCCACTCCCTCGATGCGTGGGAATACGACCGTGCCGACCGAGGGGGACCAGCGCAGCTCTGACCGCGACGTCAGGAAATCCTCCACCAGCCTCTTGTTTCGCGCAAGGATGTTGCGCGCTCGCGACGCCAGCGCGTCCAGGTTCGCGAACGCGAGGGTTGCGAGGCGTTCCGCGACGATTGACCCCGTGCCGTCGACGACGTCGCGCACCCTGCGGACGCGATAGCTGATCTCGTCGGATGCGATCACCCATCCGCAGCGCAAGCTCGACAAGCCGTACGATTTCGTCAGGCTGTTCGTCGTGACGAAGGCGTCGTCTCGCGTCGCGAAGGCGAGCCCCGCGACCGGCGATACGTCTCGATACACCTCGTCGACGATGACGTGTGCGTCCGCGCGGCGTGCGATCTCCGCGACGTCGAGGAGGGCGCGCTCGTCGGCCGCGACACCGGTCGGGTTGTGGGGATGCGTGAGCACGATCGCGCGTGTCCGAGGCGTCAGCGCGGCCCGAACGCGGTCCGGGTCGACCGCGAACGCGGCGGCCTCCGCACGGTCGAAGCGGACGGCGCGCGCGCCGAGCAGCCGGGCTGCGCCGATCAGCGGGTCGTACCCGGGCCGCTCGATCAAGACGTCGTCGCCTGGCCCGACCAGCGCGGCGAGTGCGAAGAAGTTCGCGCCGGCGGTTCCCGTCGCCGTCGTCACATGCGAGGGCGACGAACCGTACCGGCTCGCGATGGCGTCGACGAGCGGCGCGTAGCCGGTGTCGTTGTCGCCGCTCAGTGTGACGGCCTCGCGCGCACCTGGCAGTTCGTCGATGGTGCACGCGAGGATATTGCTGCCCGCCAGGTCGAAGCGCGCGTGCGGACGCGTCTTCGCGTACTCCATGTACGGCGCGTGGTAACGCAGCGGAGTCATCGCGGCACGCTGTCCACGCGATGCTGCCCCGACGGTGTCGTTGTCCGCGCGGCATACCAGAAGTAAACAGGGATGCCGAGCGCGATCAGGGCCGCGCCCTTTGCCGCCGCTGATGGCGCGGCGCGGATGACGCTCAACACGACCGCCGCGGCGATGGTGGAGAAGAGCACCTGAACCACCGGGTAGCCGGGCGCACGGAACGCGTCCTCCGGGCGTGAGGACAGCGGCACTTTTCGCCGGAGGGTCAGCACCGTGATGACGGTAAGGCCGAAAAAGATCCAGTCGGCGAACACGACGTAATTCGTGAGCTGCTCGTACGTGCCCGTCAATGCCAGCAGGCACGACCACGTCGACTGCACGATGATCGCGGCGCCGGGCGTGCGGTATCGCGGGTGCAGCCGCGCGAGCGCCGGCACGAACAGCCCGTCGGCGGCCATGGCGTAATAGACACGCGTCGGAGCGAGGATCGACAGGTCCAGGAAACCGAACGTCGAGATCGCTATCGCGCCGCTGACGAACAGATCGCCCGCAGGACCGAACATGCGGCGCGCCGCATCCGCCGCCGGCGCGGCGCTTTGCGCGAGCCCCTCGAGTCCGAGCGCGCGAAGGTACACGACGTTGACCGCCACATAAATGATGACGACCGCGACCGTTCCGGCGATGAGCGCGAGCGGCAGGTTCCGCTTCGGATTCTCGATTTCCTCGCCGACGTAGTTGGCGCTCTGCCAGCCGCCGTAACTGAACAGGATGGGGACCAGCGCGGCGCCGAACGCGACAGCGGTGGCCGGTGCCGTCGCCGACGTCCGCCGAAAATCAGCGAACCAGCCCGGATGCGCTGCCGCCAGGAACCCGGCGCCGACCAGCACCGCGAGCGCCGCGACTTTCAACACCACCAGCACGTTCAGCACGCGGCTGCCGGGCTTCACGCCGACGTAATTGACGACCGACAGGATGACGAGCGAGCCGATGGCGAGTGGGACTTGTGCGGCCTCGGGGCCGCGGACGACGCGGAGCGCGTAGGTCGCAAACGTGATCGCGACGGCGGCAATGGCCCCGCTCTCGATGACGAGCAGCAGTGCCCAGCCGTAAAGGAAACCCGCAAGCGGGTGCAGTCCGTCGCGGAGGTAGACGTACTGGCCGCCCGCCTTCGGAAAAATCGCCCCAAGTTCCGCGTACGAGAAGGCGCCGGCCAGGGCAATGAGCCCACCCGCGACCCACGCGCCGAGCACCAGTCCGGGAGTATCGAGCTGCGCGGCGACGATGTGCGGCGTGATGAAGATACCGGCGCCGATGATGCCGCCGATGACCACCATCGTGGCATCGAATGGCCCGAGCGCCCGCTTGAAACTCACGCGCAGAGTATATGTGCGTCGCGTGATCCGTTGATGGTCAACGGCGACGGGTTGACGGGCGACGACCTGCCGCGCCCCCCGAGAGATGCTGAACCGCAGGGCTGCGAAGCGGCGCTCGGCCTACGACGCCGTGCCGTCGTCCGGGCTGTCCTGAAAATCGAGCGTCGGCGAGACTCCTCCCGACGGCAGGTCGCTGCGGCTGACCGCGTTGACCCCGACGGGCGGGGCATCGACCCGGCCGCCGGGAAACAGGCGCAGGTCGCGTTTGGGCGTTTCGGCCGTCGTATCCGGGCTCTTTGTCGGGGCGCCCTTCCCGTCGTCTGCGCGGGGTGCGTCTGCCATGGCTTCCTCCGTCTACGAATGTACCCCTCGCCGGCGGGTTGCAAGTAAAATATTCGAATGTCCACACACGCGCCGACCTCACCTGCAGAAGAACACTCCGACGTGACCGCTGGCCCGCCGCCGCAGTCCGTCACGCTCAACGCCGCTTTCGCGGGCGTCCGCCGCGTCCCCGCGCCGGTGAACGAACCCACGCGCAACTACGCGCCCGGTTCGCCCGAACGCGCGGAGCTGAAGGCGCGCCTGACGTCGATGGCCACGGAGAACATCGACATTCCGATCGTCATCGGTGGACGCGAGATTCGCACCGGCGAGACGCACGACGTCGTCATGCCGCACGCGCACGGACACGTACTCGCCACGTATCATCTTGCGCGGCCTGAGCACGTGCAGCAGGCGATCAACGCAGCGCTGGCCGCGCGGCGCGACTGGTCCGCCTGGCCGTGGCAGGATCGCGCCGCGGTGCTGCTGAAGGCGGCCGAACTGCTCGCGACCACGTGGCGTGCGACGCTCAACGCCGCGACGATGCTCGGTCAGTCGAAGACGGTCTTCCAGGCGGAAATCGACGCCGCCTGCGAAATGATCGACTTCTGGCGTTTCAATACGGCCTTCGCCGAAGAGCTCTACTCCGAGCAGCCGCTGAGCAGCGCCGGCGTGTGGAACTCGATGGAGTACCGCGCACTCGAGGGCTTCGTCTACGCGGTGACGCCGTTCAACTTCACGGCGATCGGCGGAAACCTGACGACCGCGCCCGCGCTGATGGGCAACAGCGTCATCTGGAAGCCATCGCACGCGGCGATGTTGTCGTCGTACTACACGTTCAAGCTGCTCGAAGCGGCGGGCATGCCGCCCGGCGTGATCAACTTCCTCCCGGGCGACCCGGTGCAGGTTTCGAACTCGCTGCTCGATTCGCCGGACCTCGCCGGCATCCACTTCACCGGGAGCACGTTCGTGTTCAACGGGATGTGGAAAAAGGTGGGGGAGAACATGGGCCGGTATCGCGGCTATCCCCGCCTCGTTGGTGAAACGGGCGGCAAGGACTTCATCGTCGCGCACTCCTCGGCCGATCCACAGGAAGTGGCGGTCGCGATCGCGCGCGGCGGGTTCGAATACCAGGGCCAGAAGTGCTCCGCCGCGAGCCGTGTCTACGTCGCGCAGTCGATCTGGAACGAAGTCCGCGACCGCACCGTCGCCATGATGGAAGACATCAAGATGGGCGACCCGCGGGATTTCCGCAACTTCATGTCCGCCGTGATCGACAAGAAGTCGTTCACGAAGATCAGCGGCTACCTGGATGACGCGAAGAAGAATGCCAAGATCGTGTCTGGCGGAACGGCCAAGGGCGACGAGGGATACTTCATCGCGCCGACGCTGCTCGTCACCGAAGATCCCGGTTACCGCCTGCTGTGCGAGGAGATTTTCGGACCGGTGGTCACTGCCTACGTGTATCCGGACGACCAGTGGATCGAGACGCTCGACATCGTCGACAAGACGTCGCCGTATGCGCTCACGGGCGCGGTGTTCAGCCGCGATCGGGCTGCGGTGCGCCAGGCGATGAGCGCGTTGCGAAACGCCGCCGGCAACTTTTACGTGAACGACAAGCCGACTGGCGCTGTCGTCGGGCAGCAGCCGTTTGGCGGCGCGCGCGCCTCCGGCACGAACGACAAGGCCGGTTCGAAGCTGAATCTCGTGCGCTGGGTGAACGCGCGCACGGTGAAGGAGACGCTCTCGCCGCCGCGCGACTACAAGTATCCGTTCATGGCGGAAGAGTAGGCCCTCCGGGCAACGGGCTTACGGCTTACGGACGGTGGTCCGCGACCCACTTGGAGAGGCGCTCGGCGCCGTCTTTCGCGGCCCTGCTCCAGTACCCGGGTCCAATGCCCTTCAGGTCGACTTCGGCATCCTGCGGCGCGTCCTTTCCGGGCGCGCCGTTCTTGCGTGGTGTGAACTTGGCGTGGAAGCGGATGATCATCTCACCGAGCGGCGTCAGCTTGATCCCGCCGTACCCGCCAGCCCCGGCGTCCCGCTGTTCCCGGTTCGTGACTTCCACCTGAACGTCGGCCAGTTCTGGGGTGTCGACGACGCGAAGCCCCTTCCTGTGCGCGATCGCCTGCCGCAGTTCGCGCGCCGCATCCTCGAGGCCGCTTGCTTCGTTACCGGAAGCACTTGCGGCCCGGCTGCTCGTCACGTAAACCCCTATAGCCGGCGGCTTCGCGAGCAGACCGACCGGCGTTGTCAGGATCGCAACCAGGAAGACACTGAGCACCGAGCACCCAGCACCGAGCACCGCCCGAGCGTCTGATTTCAGCGCGAGGGCGCCGATACGTCCCGTACCAGTTCTCCCGCCTCGCGGCTCGATCGCTGCCGCGCGATGTCGGCCTGCGAGATGATTCCCGACAGTTCGCCGTTCTGATTCACGACGGGTACCCGTCGGATCTGATGCTTTTCCATCACCGACTGCACGTCATCGGCACCGCTTGTATCGGCTACCGTGACCGCCGGGGTCGTCATCACCGCTTCCGCCTTCAAATCCAGCGGATTACGGTCTTCCGCAACTGCGCGGCAGACGATGTCACGGTCGGTGACCACGCCCACGACGCGCTTACGCGCGTTCGATTCGACGATGGGAATCTGGCCGCAGTCGCGCTGCACCATGAGCCGGGCGACGTCGGCCACCGGCGTATCGCGCGTGCAGCAGGCCGGGTCGGGCGTCATCAGATCTTTTGCGGTCATTCAAACTCCTCCAGTCTTAGCCCGGGGGGGCTTCGCCCCGCCGGACCCCCCTACCCGCGCGCTCGCGGGGCCCCCTTGCCCCGCTCCGCGCGCGCCTCGCTCGCGATGCTCGCTCGGGTTGCTGAAAGCACATTCCCGTGCAACGGATGTGCCGGCGCTGGGGCCCATCGCTTCGAGCCGTCGAATCGTAAGGGCGCTGTTCGGCTATACCGCGGCGGCGCGTGACGCGGCGCTCAGCCGCGCGTCGCGGCTGGCGGACTCGCCGAACTGCCGCGCGCGGTTGATGCCGCCAACCGGCTTGCAGTCCCGCGCGGAGTTGCTCGATACGTCAATCCAGAGCGCGGCTGCGACATCCGGCGGCAGGACGGAGCTGGCGGCCAGCGTCAGCCGTCCGACGATGTGGAACGGTGCCTGCGATTCCTTCCAGCGCACGCTCGCGTTCTCGATCCAGAACGTCGGCGCGCGCCGGCGGCCCCAGTACGTCATGTGATCCGCTTCGAGGAGTTGCAGGCCGAAGTCGAAGCAGCTCATCTGACCATCCTGCATCACGTGCCGAATGAGTTCATCCTGCAGGCAGTTCGGTCCGCTGGCGAGCGGCATCGACGCGTTCCCCGCACACGAGAACGCGCCGTACTTCACGACGTCCGCCGGCCCGTGATGGTAAGGCACCGTGCTCCAGTACGAATCCTGTTGATAAGGCACGCGTGGACGACGGCTCTGCGGCGCCGCCAGAACCGCCGTGCGGATGAACGACAGCTTGTCTTTCATCCGCAGCCTGAAGAATCCTCGCGCCACGCTCGGCGCCGACACCACGGTCGTGGTCACCGCGAACGCGTGCGGATCGTTGATCGGAAACGTTCTCGCGTTGTTCATCGAGAAGTCCTGCCGCATCGCGAGCGGACCGAGAGTGCCGGGCGGAACGTCCACCGAAAACGAACACGCGCGTACGTCTTTGTTCGGATCGGGAAAAATCTGCGAACTGGCGTTGGCGAACCGGATGATGGCGGGATAGATCCCGGGCTTTGCGAAAATCCCGTGCGCGAGCCGTGCCGCCAGCGCTCGATCCGGCACCGCGTCGAAGACGTCGAAGACCTCGAACTGCCCGTGCAGGCACGTGCCCTTCGCGTGGGTGCCGCGGGCGAGCGCGCGGTGTTGCTCGGCGGCGTACTTCTGCTGAATCGAGAGGATGCCTTTCGTCAGTGTGGCGATGTCTGCGGCCTCCGTCGCGCGGGCCTCTTCACCATGCGGCATGAGACCTCTGATCAGGTAGTACGCAGTCGCCCCGGCGATCCCGAGCAGCAATAGCAGGACGAGCTTCGTGCGCGCCGAGAGGGGCGGCAGCGTGACCGGCCGCGGGGCGTACGCGTTCGTGCCATCGGCGGGCAGTCCCTGGATGGACGCTGCACGATAGCCGGGTTCCGGCGCCATGCCGATCTGCGCCTCGGAGGTGAACGTCTTGAGGAACTCGATGATGTCGTATCGCGCCGTGTCGTCCAGCGGATAGAAGCTCCATTCGTGCCCCGTGTTCCAGTTGCCGGGCATCCGCGTATCGAACGTGAACGTCGACTGGTCCGGCGCGAGCGTGTACTTCGACGGGTCCGTCTGAATCCCCAGCTTGACCGTATCGTATTCGCGCGTGCCCATCGGGAACGTGACCGGACGCTGCGCGGCCGGCGACAGCAGGTCGTAGATTGTCGGGACGGATCCGTTGTGCAGGAATGGCCCGGTCGCCCAGATGCCGACCAGCGACTTGGCGCGATACACCTTCCGGCCCGTCGTATCCGCGAACTTTGCCGAATCGAGGAGCGGGGCTCTGAATGCCGGCGCCCACCGCTCGCCGCTGCGGACGCCGCGATTCTCGAGCGCGGCGATCGTCGCGTCGTCGTAGCCCAGATCCTGGTACGCGCGGTTCTTAATCTTCCTGATTAGATCCGCTGCGGCATAGGGAAAGGGACTGATTGAACCGTCGGGCAACGCGACGGGCAGCTCGAAGTTGAGGGCCGCGAGCGGATCGGTGCCCGTCTGCTGCAACGAGAAGAGCTGATAGGTCCGCATCACGCCGTCGGTGTCGTACCGTTCGTGACACGGCGCGCAGTGCTGGACGAACAGCGTCTTTCCCCGTGCTGCCTTTGCTTCGTCGATGGCGGGAAACGAGGCGGGCCAGGACGGCGCCGTGGTCTTGTAGCCGTACTGCTCGAGCCGATGCAGGTTGGGGATGTTGACGGTGCTCCTGAACGTCTTCGGATCGAAGAGCGCGCCGACGCCGAGCGCCTGGCCGATGTTGCGCTCCATCACCGAATCCGTATTCGCGCCCCATTGCAGCCACCCGGTGTATTCCATGCCCCAGATGTGCGGAAAGCTGACCGGCGAATTGGCGGGCATCGAGTTCGCCGTCGTGGCGCCGAAGAGTTCGTCACGGCCAATCCCGAACGCGTCAAGGCGGCCGTAGCCTTCTTTGGTGCTCACGTTCAACCAATGCTGCAGCGACGCGACGCCTTTGAGCGCGCGCAGCCGCGCCTGGAGCATGTCGCGGTTTTCGGTGAGCAGGGAAACGACGCGCCGCAGCTTGCCTTCGTCTTCCGCGACGATGCCCGCTTCCCGTCCTCGCGCCCGGCGCTCGGCGCGGACCTGACGTACGCGGCGCCAGAAGCGCATCAGCCGGCGCGGCGATGTCAGCGTCGCCTGCGTCTCGGTCGCGAGATCTTCGAGAAACCGGTTGATCAGCGCCATGTTGCCAAGTCCGTCGATCCGCACGGCGTGGCCCTGATACTGCACCTGTCCCACATGGCACGCCGCGCAGTTCAGGCCGATCATGTCGATGCCCGACGCTTTGGACTTTCCAAGGGAGACGCCGACGGGGAGGCCGTCAGGATTGCGATCACTCTTCGAATCCGAGAGCAGCCCGTATCGTTCGATGTTGTCCAGGAAGGGACGCACTTCGATGGTGCCGTCCGGCGCCGTCGTCTCGACCTCGAGGGCGAGCAGCCAGTCGACCGGATACAGTTCGCCTCCTTCGGAGAGGTGATAGAAACCCGCGCGATCCGCTGCCGTGAGGCCGTTGCTGCCTTCGGGCACCGGCGGGGGAGGCAGCGCCGGCGCTGGCTTCGGCGCAGGCTGACCGACGCCGGAAGACTGGAGCAGCCACCCTCCGGCAAGCCCTCCCGCGAAAATCGTGATCCCCAGAACGATCGTGCGGGTCGTCATACGCATACCGCTCCCTCGCGCAGCGTGACGCAGAGGTCCTTGACGGACGCCGTAGGCCGATGCAGGCAGATCGAGTACACCGTGTGCAGTCCGAGCATGCGATAGCTCTCGAACTGCGCCGTGTCGAACCATTGATTCATCGTCGATTCCTGGGGAAACGCAGGGTGCGATCGCGCGTAGTTGACGACGTCGATCGGCTCGTTGCCCGTCAGCGCCGGCTTGAGATACAGCAGGATGCCGTCCTCGGCGAGGGGATCGATCGCCGTGTAGCGAATCGTGCCGACCGCCCAGTTGGACGCGCTCTTCCCGGAGGCCATATCCACCCCGTTCGGAAATTCGATCGGAATGCCGAAGTCGATCCGCACGCGGCGAATCGCGTTGGCCAGATCGTCGAAGCAGTAAGCGGCGTCGCAGCCCGCGTCGCTCACGATCACGTAGCGGCAGCGGCGCGCCACGATTTCGTACAGGGCGAGGTTCTCGAAGTGGCCGCCGTCCGAGAGGTACACGTAGCGGCTCTTGTCCGTCGTGCGCCCGAGCAGTTCGTTGACCAGGTTCGTCAAGCCGAACGCCGGGGCCCGGAGTTTCCAGGTGTCCTCCCCCGGGCGGCCTGGATTTCCGAGCCACACGCCGAGGCGCGCGTTCAGGATCGCGAGCAGGAACGTCAACGCCGGCGACGAGGCAGCGCCCATGTTCGGACTGACGGCCGCGCCGGACGTCGTGATCGCCTGCCCAAGCGTGAGGCCGCCGGCGTACGCGGACGACGGGCGGTAGCGCGTGTCGCGCGACCCGGCGTGCAGCGCGGTCATCGTGAACGACGCCGCCTTGGTCTCGTCGACGGTGATGCTGCGCTCGCCGACGAGATCCATCGTCGCGTTGACGATCTGCAGCGGACGTCCCGCGGCGGCCAGCGCGTCGATGCGGAGTTCGTCGCCCGCATCGAAGCCGGTGAAGTGACTCGGCGATCGTTCTTCAGGGAGGCGCGAGGCGCCGAGGAATGTGCGCACGAGCCGCGAGCGATACATATCGTGCAGGGAGAATTGCGTGGAGGAGACGAGCCGTCCGAGGATTGCCGCCGTGAGGACCAGCAGCAGGAGCGCGA
>Ga0310810_10012353_pt1 | contig 10035 bp, 8 predicted proteins | sample NCmetagenome_FD_207641 | JGI IMG/M metagenome (GOLD analysis project Ga0310810, IMG submission 207641) | Soil microbial communities from experimental microcosm in Duke University, North Carolina, United States - NC | ecosystem: Engineered > Artificial ecosystem > Soil microcosm > Unclassified ...
CGCCGCGCGTGCCGGAGGCCGCGCTTGCGCGCGCCTAACGAGACCCCGGCTCGCCGCCACCCCGCTCGAAACGCAAAACGCCCCGTCGAATGTCGACGGGGCGTTTGGCTACGGAGGTGATGCGATTACTGCACCGCGTTGATCATGTCGAAGATCGGGAGGTACATGGCGACCACCATACCGCCGACGATCACGCCGAGGAACACGATCATGATCGGCTCCATGAGGCTGAGGAGGCCGCTGACGGCCGTGTCGACTTCCGTGTCGTAGAAATCGGCGATTTTGGTGAGCATCTCGTCCAATCCGCCCGTTTGTTCGCCGACGGCGATCATGGAAATGACCATGGGCGGGAAGACGTTGCTCTTCTGCAGTGGTGCGCTGATGGTGTCGCCGCCGGCGATCGAGGCGCGCGACTCCATGATGGCGTTGTGAATGACCTGGTTGCCGGCGGTCTTGGCGGTGATCTCGAGGCCGTCCAGGATGCTGACGCCGGAGCTGATGAGCGTGCCTAACGTGCGGGTGAAGCGCGACACGGCGCTCTTGCGGAGCAGACTGCCCAACACCGGCACGCGGAGCATGAAGCTGTCGACCCGGAGCTTCCCGGTGGGCGTGCGATAGAACTGGCGGAGCATGAAGATGCCGCCCCAGATGGCCCCACCCAGCAGCCACCAGTAGTGCTTGAGGAACGACGACAGCCCGATGACCACGCGCGTCGGCAGCGGGAGCGAGAGGTTCACGCTGGCGAACATGTTCTGGAACACCGGGATCACGAAGATGAGCAGGACGACGATGGCGACGACGGCCACGCTCATGATCACGGCCGGATAGATCATCGCGCTCTTCACCTTGCCGACTAGGGCGTCGTTCTTCTCGAGGAAGGTGGCGAGGCGCAGCAGGATCGTGTCGAGAATACCGCCTGCTTCGCCGGCGGCGACCATGTTGACGTACAGATCCGTGAACGCCTTCGGGTGCCGGCGGAGCGCGTCGGCCACCGTGTGTCCGGACTCGACGTCGTACACGACCTGGCGGGTGACGTCCTGGAGGGCCTTGTTCTCGCTCTGGCGGGACAGGATGTCGAGCGCCTGGACTAACGGAAGGCCCGCGTTGATCATCGTCGCGAACTGGCGCGTGAAGATGACGATGTCGCGAGTCTTGATGCGGCCCTGCCGCTTCTTGGCCTTCTCTTCGTCGATTTTGACGACGATGAGTTTCTGGCGGCGCAGCTGCGCGACGACTTCGTCGCGCGAGGCGGCATCCATGGTAGCGGTCTTGAGCTCGCCGCCGAGTGTGCGCGCGGTATAGGCGAAAGTAGGCATCGGTCAGTCTCTGGCTTGTGGGCTAACGCTTGCCCGCGATGGACGCAACCTTGGACGGCTTGTTGCCGGTCTTCATCAGGTCCGCGGCGTCGCTGGTGAGCGGCGGTTCGCCGATCATGCGCATGAATTCGTTGGGATCCGACGTGACGCGCAGGCACTCGTCCATCTCGACTTCGCGCGCGACGTACAGCTGGTAGAGCGCGTCATTGAGCGTCTGCATTCCATACTTCTTCCCGCCCTGCATGAGCGAGTAGATCTGGTGCACCTTGGCATCACGAATGAGGGCGCGGATGGCCGGGGTGACGACGAGGATCTCGGCTGCCATGGCGCGGCCGCGTCCCTTTGCGCGGGGAAGCAGCGTCTGGGTGATGATGCCTTCGAGCGTGAACGCGAGCTGCGCGCGGACCTGTTCTTGTTGGTGGGACGGGAACACGTCGATGACGCGGTTGATCGCTTCTGCCGCGGAGTTGGTGTGCAGCGTGGCGAGGCAGAGGTGGCCGGTCTCGGCGATAGTAAGTGCGGCCTGGATGGTTTCGAGGTCGCGCATTTCGCCGACGAGAATGGTGTCGGGGTCTTCGCGTAGGGCGTATTTGAGCGCCGTGGCGAAGCTCTTGGTATCAGTGCCGACTTCGCGCTGGTTGACGATGCAGCTCTGGTGGCGGTGGATGAACTCGATGGGGTCTTCCACCGTGATGATGTGGCCTTTGCGTTCGCGGTTGATCTTGTCGATCATCGCGGCGAGGGTGGTGCTTTTACCAGAGCCCGTTGGTCCGGTGACGAGGACCAGTCCGCGCGGCTTTTCGGCCATGTGCGCAACAGCTGCGGGGAGGCCGAGTTCCTCGAAGGTGCGGACGTTGAACGGGATTTGGCGGATTACGAGCGAGACGCAGCCGCGCTGCTTGAAGCAGTTGCCGCGGAATCGTGCGAGGTTCTGAATACCGAAGGAGAAGTCGAGTTCGTCTTCGGTTTCGAATCGTTTCTTCTGGTTTTCCGTGAGGATGGAGTAGGCCAACTGCATGGTGTCTTTAGGCGAGAGCACCGTATCGACGTTGGCGTTTTCGATTTCGCCGTCGATGCGCAGTTTGGGTTTGTCGCCCGCTGTGATGTGCAGGTCGGACGCATCGCGCTCGATCATCTCTTCGAGGAGCGAGCGGAGGTTGACCGGCGCGGGAGTGACTGGAGCGGGAGACGTCATGGCCTGTTTCGAGTGAGAAATCGGCTTGGTGCGTTACACGATAGACTGGCGAGCGGCAACGCTGGTAAAACGGCCAACGGGGGCGTGGGACGACTGCTTTCATCGCCTCACGCGCGTGGGCTTCGGCGTTTGCCGGAGCGATCAGGCCGCAGTTTCGCGAATCACCTGCTCGAGCGTGGTAATTCCTTTCATCACCTTGAGGAGGCCGTCCATGCGCAGGGTGAGCATGCCGTCGGAGATGGCGGCTTCGCGGATTTCGACGGCGCCGACGTTCTGCAGGATGAGCTTTCGGACCCGTGGCGTCATGGCCATGACTTCATAGAGGCCTTGGCGTCCTTTGAGGCCTGAGCCGCTGCATGCATCGCAGCCGCGTCCCCGCCAGAGAGGGACTTCCTTGATGGTGGTGTTGAGGCCGAAGTCGGCGACGATGGGCTGAGCGTCGGCGGTTGCGCCGCGTTTCATGTTCTCGATGGCTTCTTCGGTGTAGTGCATGTCGCCGAGGGACATGTCCGGCGAGAGTTTGGCCGCGCGGTATTCGTCATCGCCCCACTCATAGCGCTCTCGGCAGCGGTTGCAGATGCGTCGCACGAGGCGTTGGGCGAGCACCAGGTTCAGTGCGGACGCGACGTTGAACGGCTCGAGCCCCATGTCGAGGAGGCGTGTGACTGTTTCGGGGGCCGAGTTGGTGTGGAGGGTGGACATGACGAGGTGACCGGTGAGGGCGGCCTTGATGGCGATGCCGCCGGTTTCGAGGTCACGGATCTCGCCGATCATGATGATGTTCGGGTCTTGCCGCAGGAATGCTTTGAGGGCCGCGGCAAACGACAGCCCGATGTCGGTGCGGACGAGCACCTGATTGATCCCATAGAGGTTGTACTCGACGGGATCTTCGGCGGTCATGATGTTGACGTCGATGTTGTTGACCTTGGAGAGCGCCGAATAAAGCGTGGTGGTTTTGCCGGATCCTGTTGGGCCGGTGACGAGCACCATGCCGTAGGGGTTCTGGACCGCCTCCATGAGGTCGTGTTCGGCGCGGGGCTCGATGCCGAACTTCTCGAGGTCGAGGGTGAGGTTGCCCTTGTCGAGGATTCGGAGGACGACTTTCTCACCGAACAGCGTTGGCAGCGTCGAGACGCGGTAGTCGATGACTTTCTTGCCGATCTTGAGTTTGATGCGGCCGTCTTGAGGGACGCGGCGTTCGGCGATGTTGAGGTTCGCCATGATCTTGAAGCGGGAGATCAGGGCCGCTTTCAGTTTCATGGGCGGCTTCATGACTTCCTGGAGAGCGCCGTCGACGCGATAGCGGACGCGCATCTCGTGTTCGTAGCACTCGAAGTGGATGTCTGAAGCGCCGCGTTTGACGGCGTCGGTGAGGAGGCCGTTGATGAGTTTGACGACGGGGGCGTCGTCGATGGCTGCGGCGAGGGCCGTGGCGTTGACTTCTTCTTCGCGGTCTTCGACGACTTCGACGTCGCCGTCGTCGCCGATGTCGGCGAGGAGGTTTTGGAGAGCGTCGTCGGGTGTTTCGCCGTAGTGGCGCTCGATGGCGTTGCGGAGCGTGTATTCGCCGGCGATGACCGGGAAGATGTCGTACCGCGTGATGAACTTCAGGTCGTCGATGACGCCGAGGTCGGAGGGGTCGGCCATGGCGACGGTGAGGGTGCGCCCTTCGCGCTTGAGGGGAAGCACGAGGTGACGCTGGGCCAGCTCGGCGGGGATGAGCTTGGCGATGCGGGCGTCGACTTCGAAGTTGCTGAGGTCGACAGCGGGCATTCGGTACTGGCGCGCGAGCATTCTCGTCAAATCGACTTCATCGATGAAGCCGAGCTTGACGAGGTTGTATCCGACGCGCATGCCCGTGTTTTTCTGCTCTTGGAGCGCTTTCTCGAGCGCATCGCGCGTGATGAGCCCTTCTCGAATGAGGAGCTCGCCGATGCGCTCGCCGGTTGCAGCTACGGGTGCAGCCATGTTCGCCCGGGTGGGGTTATTTCGCGTCGTATGATCGAGTCGATTCTAGGGGGCGGCGAAAGCGCGTGCCGGCGGCGGCGGCTGGATCGCTCGTCGGTGGCTTAGGGCGGATCTGGCACGCGGGCGCGGCTGCGGCGTGGCTTTCGGACGGCCCCTCGCCCGTCCGGTCGATCCACACGGGGAGGACGCGGTTGGAGTGAGAACGTCACATGGGGAGCGAGGATACGTGCGAGTGCGGGACCGACACCGCGCACGCGTTTCAATCCTTCCAAATCGCCGAACGGACCGAGCGAATCGCGATCGGCGACGATGCGTCGCGCGAGCGTTGGGCCGATGCGCGGAAGCCGTTCGATTTCGGCAGCGGTTGCGACATCCATGTCGACGTGGAGATCGGTGCTCGTGGTAGACGAGTCATGCGGTTTGCGGGTGCGGCGCGGCAGTTTGACGAAAGCCGGCGCCCGTTCGACGGGACCATTGCTTTGTGATGACGCCGAGCCGGCCGGAACGTTGAACTCGTCAGTGGTGTCGGAGTGTGCACGACGAGGTTTGCGAGTTGGCTTCCTCGTACGAGAGCGAGCCGAGTCGACATCTTGGATTTGGCGGTCGAGGTCGGCGGTTTCGAAGGACGACGGGGCTGGGTGCGCAGCGAGTGCGGCGTAGGCGCGGACGGTGCCGCCCAGGACGAGGAGGGCGGACAGGAAGAAGAGCGCTCTGCGTTCAGCGGGAGTTGGCATCGTGGCCGCACGATAGGGCGGGACGGTGCGGTCAGCGTCATCGAAATATTGTGGGCGGAGCGAAATCTTGCGGGCGGGCGCGGAGCGCCGAACGATTTTACTGCGACGTTAGGAGTTTGGTGGCAACGTCGCCGACGATTTGGAGGCTTTGGGCGGAGACTTTGTCGAACGTATCCTGGGGCGTGTGGTGCCAGGGGTAGTCGTAGTCGATGACGTCGATGACGTGGAGGCCGGCGTTGAGGAGTGGGACGTGGTCGTCGGTGATCGTTTGGCCGGGTGCGGGGATGAAATAGTGGGAATAGCCCAGGTCGGCGGCGGTGTTCCAGACGAGGGAGACGACTTCGGGGGCTTGTTGGAGGGAGTGGCCTTCTTGATAGATATCGAGGTCGCGGTCACCGATCATGTCCCAGAGGATGCCGTAGAGCGGTGTATAGTTAGGCGAGGGGAGGTGTTGGGCGAAGTAGGTGGAGCCGAGGAGGACGTCGGTGGTCTTGGAGAGGTCGCCGTTGTCGAAGTCGCCGTAGTCTTCGCCGTCGACGAAGACGAGGTCGACGCCGACGGCGGGCGGCGTCCGGCGGAGGGCGTCGCCTAACGCAATGAAGAGGGCGACGCCGGAGGCGCCGTCGTTGGCGCCGGGCATGGGGAGAGCGCGTTGGGCGGGATCGGTGGCGCCGTCGGAGATCGGGCGTGTGTCCCAGTGTGTCAGGTAGAGCACGCGTTGGGCGGCGTGGGGCTTGAAGCGCGCGATGATGTTGCGGAGCGGCAGGGTGTCGCCGCGGACGGTGATGTGGGTCCACCGTTGCTCGATGACGGTGTCGGCGCGCCGCTTCATTTGGGCGACAATCCAGTCACCGGTCTGGTGGTGGGCGGGGGACCCGGGGATGCGTGGGCCAAAGTCGAGTTGTGTCTTGACGAAGCCGAGCGCTTCCTGTCCGTTGAACGAGGTCTGGGGACGGTGTTCGCGCGAGCAGGCGGCGATGCCGAGCGGGAGTAGCAGCATCCAAAATCGGGTGCGCACGGACTGCTCCGGGGTAGGGTGGGCGTGGGAGAAAAGTAGCAGGTGTGCGCCGCGCGCGCGGGATCGCGTCGCGCGGGCGTCGCTCGTCTTAGATTTGATCTCTATCCCTCGTTGCGCAGAGTGAACGCGAGCGCTTTCCGGTGAAGATTCTTCCGCGGTACGTTGTCCGCGAGCACGTTGGGCCGCTCATCTTCTCGTTGTCGGCCCTGACGATTCTCTTGCTCTTGAATCAGGTGGCGAAACAATTCGGCCAGCTGGTGGGCAAGGGCTTGTCGTGGGGCGTCATCGGGGAATTCTTTTTGTTGTCGATTCCGTTCATCGTCGCGATGACGTTGCCGATGGCGGTGTTGGTGGCTGTGCTGTACGCGTTCAGCCGGTTGGTGGCGGAGAATGAGGTGACGGCGCTCAGGGCGTCGGGTGTGAGTGTGAACCGGATCGTGGCGCCGGTGATGGCGGGCGGCGTGGTGATGGCGTTGTTGATGTTGTTGTTCAACGATCAGGTATTGCCGCGGGCGAACCATCGGTTGCGGACGCTGCAGACGGACATTGCGCGGAAGAAGCCGACGTTCGCGCTGCGCGAGCAGGTGATCAACGAGGTGATTCCGGGGCGGATCTTTCTCAAGGCCGGGCATATCGACGACGCGACGAACCGCCTGCGCGAGGTGTTCATCTACAATTTCGAGGATCCGGCGCATCGCAAGACGATCTACGCGGACAGCGGTGTGATGGGTCTGACGACCGACGAGAGTACGCTCGAGATGACCTTGCACCACGGGTTCGTGCTGCAGGTGCCTAACGACGACCCGTCATCGCTGCAGCGGCTGTACTTCGCGACCGACGTGGTGCGCGTCCGCGGCGTGACGAACAAATTCGAGAAAACGGAAAAGGACGATTATCGCGGCGAGCGTGAGATGACCGTCTGCCAGATGAATCAGGAGTATCAGACGGGGGTGTACCAGTTGGATCTCGCGCGCAGCGAGCTCGCCTCGACGTTGGCCAATACGGTGCGGTATGCGGCGACGGGGGAGCGGCCGCCGTTGGGTGTGTTGCCGAGCCGGCGCGACCGGCGGACATCGGGCGAGCTCTACTGCGCGCTCATCCGCAGTGCGTTGGGGGCCGTGGGCGTGCCCTCGGCGGAAGCGGCGGAGGTCCGTCGGCCGCAGCAGGGCGTGGCAACGGGGAAAGCGACAGTCAAGCAGGCGGCCACGCAGCACGGTGCGGCCACGCGCGCGCCGGCGAAACCGGGGACGACGTTAGGCGGGCTGCATCCGCTGGTGGCGACGCCGGGACGGCCGGCGCGTGTGCCGGTCAGGCCGCAGTTGGGCCTGCAGCCGGCTCCGGCCGTGACGCCGGCGGAGATCGAGGTGATGCAGTCGCGGATAACCGACGCGTCGATCACCATGGCGCGCTATCAGGTGGAAATTCAGAAAAAGTTTGCGCTTGCCGCGGCGTGCGTGATCTTCGTCCTGTTCGGCGCCCCGATCGCGCTGCGGTTTCCGCGCGGTGGGGTGGGCGTGGTGATCGTCGTCAGCGTGATCGCGTTCGGCATTTACTACGTGTGCTTGATCGGCGGCGAGGCGCTGGCCGACAAGCTGCTGCTCAGTCCCTTCTGGGCGATGTGGGCGGCGAACGCGATCTTCGGCGTGATCGGCGCCATCATGCTGGTGCGCTCACAGCGTGTGGGCGCGATGGCCGCGACGCGAGACACCTCGGAGCTCGTGGAGCGCGCGCGGCTCTGGGTTCGGCGGCATGGCGAACGCATCGGGATTCGCGTTGGGCGGAGGCCCGCGTGAAGCGGCTGCTGCATCCGCTCGATCGGTACGTCCTGATCGAGTTCAGCAAGATTCTCGTCGCGGCGGCGTTGGGGTTCCCATTGCTGGCGATCGTCATCGATGCGACGGACCACCTGCAGAAATATCTGAGTCGCAACCTGAGCTTGGGGCAGATCGCGCTGAGTTATTTGTATTGGGTGCCCGACTCGATGTTCATGGTATTGCCGGCGGCGGTGCTGTTCGCGGCCGTGTTCTCGATCGGCGCATTCACGCGCCATTCGGAGGTGACGGCGGCGAAGGCGTCGGGCATCAGCTTTCATCGATTGATCGCGCCGATTCTGGCGGCGTCCGTCGTGACCGCACTGTTCACGCTATTTTTGGGCGAGCTCGTTCCTGTGACGGATCGCAAGCGGAACGACATCCTCGAGGAGCGCAAATTCACCGGTGTGAGCGACCGGTTCAATTTCGCGTACGAGGCGCAGCGCGGGCGTGTGTACCAGATCTCATCGTTGAACGTGGATCGGCGAGCCATCGATCACCTGACCATCGAGCGGAAGGGAAACGGGCCGGCGTATCCGACGTATCTCGTCGCCGCGCAGTCGGCGCGTTGGGACACCACTCGACATGTGTGGATGCTGAAGAAGGGCGAGCTGCACGTCATTCCGGATTCGTTGCAGACGCTGTCGGTGCGGTTCGATTCGCTGCGCGACAATGCGTTCACCGAAGCACCGGCCGATCTCACGGCCACGCCGCCGAGTCCAGACGAAATGCGGTATATGGAGCTCAAGCGCTTCATCGGTGCGCTCGAGCGGTCGGGCGCGGACACGAACGAGCTCAAGGTGGAGCTGGCGCTCAAGATCGCCATTCCGATCACGTGCATCATCATCGCCGTCTTTGGCGCGCCGCTGGCGACGAGCGCGCAGCGCGGGGGCGCGGCGTTCGGCATCGGGATCAGCCTGGCGACGACGATGATCTTCCTCATGCTGATCCAGCTGACGAAGGCCGTTGGGCAGGGCGGCGTGGTTCCACCGACGCTGGCGGCGTGGTTGCCTAACTTGCTGTTCGCCGCGATCGGGCTCGTGCTGTTGGTGCGGGTGCGCACGTGATGGCGCGCGGTCGAGTCATCGCGTGAGCGCGAGCGTCTATCCCAGGCACGGCGGCCGCCGGCCCACCGAGTCCTTTCCGTTGCCCCAGCGGGCGGCGATCAGGTTTTTCCGACGCGTCGCGCAGATCACGATCGGGATTTTTCTCGAGATCGGCTGGCGGGTCCACTTTCTGCGCGAGATCATGCGCGCGGCGGGCGAGCCGCGGACCTGGCTGCCGTTGACGATCAAGCAGATGAAGAACATCGGCGTGGACTCGCTCCCGTTGGCGGGTATCGTGGCCGCCTTCATCGGGGCGGTGACCGCCTATCAGACCGTGTACCAGCTCTTTCCGGGCGTGCAGTTGTCGGCGGTGGGGTGGATCGTTAGGCAGAGCGTCGTGCTCGAGCTCGGGCCGCTGTTGACGGCGCTGGTGCTGGCGGGGCGGGTTGGCGCGCGGATGACCGCCGAGATCGGCACGATGCGTGTGACGGAGCAGATCGATGCGCTCGAGACGCTGGCCTACGACCCGATCGCGTACCTGGTGATGCCGCGCACGATCGCCGGCCTCACAATGGTCCCGTTGCTCACGATCCTGGCGATCGCGATCGGCATCGTGTTCGGCGGAGTAACCGTGGTCGCGGCGACCAAGGTGCGGCTGACGGATTACACCTCGGGGCTCCGGCTCACGTTCATCCCGTTTCAGGTATACTACGCGCTGATCAAGGCGACGCTGTTCGGCACGTCCATCTCGCTCATCTGCTCGTACGAAGGGTACGTGACGGAGACGGGCGCAGAAGGAGTGGGCCGGTCGACGGCGCGTGCCGTGGTGATTTCTTCGGTGGTCATCCTGTTGCTGGACGCGCTCACTGCGCTCTACCTCGCCCCCGCCCTCGCGCCATGAAGCGACGTGACGAAGTGATCGTTGGAGTGTTCGTGACCGTGGCCGT
>Ga0310810_10012354_pt1 | contig 10035 bp, 8 predicted proteins | sample NCmetagenome_FD_207641 | JGI IMG/M metagenome (GOLD analysis project Ga0310810, IMG submission 207641) | Soil microbial communities from experimental microcosm in Duke University, North Carolina, United States - NC | ecosystem: Engineered > Artificial ecosystem > Soil microcosm > Unclassified ...
ACCTCCCCCCTCCTTTCACGAGACCTGCAACCGCATGGACACCCGCCGTTCCCACGCCCTGTTCACCCGCGCCCAGACGCTGATGCCGGGCGGCGTCAATTCGCCGGTGCGCGCGTTCAAGTCGGTCGGTGGCGAGCCGTTCTTCGTCGAGCGAGCCGAAGGTGCCCACCTGGTCGACGTCGACGGCAACCGCTACATCGACTATGTCGGCTCGTGGGGACCGATGATCGTCGGCCATAACCATCCGGCGGTGCTCGACGCCGTGGTGCGCACCGCGCGCGACGGCCTGAGCTTCGGCACGCCCAATCCGCTGGAAGTGACGATGGCCGAAGCCATTGCCCGCCTCGTGCCTTCGTGCGAGATGGTGCGGATGGTCAACTCCGGGACCGAAGCAACGTTGTCGGCGATCCGGCTGGCACGCGGCGCGACCGGGCGCGCGCGCATCGTCAAGTTCGAGGGCTGCTACCACGGCCATGGAGACTCGTTCCTGGTGAAAGCCGGGAGCGGCGCGCTGACCTTCGGGGTGCCGACCTCGCCCGGCGTGCCGAAGGCGCTCGCAGACCTGACGCTGACCTTGCCGTACAACGATTTCGATGCCGCAACGGCATTGTTCGACGAATGCGGCGACGACATCGCCGGCCTGATCATCGAACCGGTGGTCGGCAACGCCAACTGCCTGCCGCCGCGCGAAGGTTTCCTCCAGCACCTGCGCGCACTGTGCACGCGGCACGGCGCGCTGCTGCTGTTCGACGAGGTGATGACCGGTTTCCGGGTCGCGCTCGGCGGCGCGCAGGCGCGCTATGGCGTGTCCCCCGACCTCAGCACCTTCGGCAAGATCATCGGCGGCGGCATGCCGGTCGGCGCCTACGGGGGACGCCGCGACCTGATGCAGCAGATCGCGCCGAGCGGGCCGATCTACCAGGCGGGCACGCTCAGCGGCAATCCGGTGGCGATGGCGGCGGGACTGGCGATGCTCGACCTGATCCAGGCACCGGGCTTCCACGACGCGCTCGAACGCCGCACCAACGCGCTGTGCGATGGCCTGGAAGCGGCCGCGCGCGATGCCGGCGTGGCGTTCAGCACCAATCGCGTCGGCGGCATGTTCGGACTGTTCTTCAGTGCCGACAAAGTCGATACCTACGCCCAGGCCATCGCCTGCGACGCTGCGATGTTCAACCGCTTCTTCCACGCGATGCTCGCGCGCGGCGTCTACCTGGCGCCTTCGGCGTTCGAGGCCGGCTTCATGTCGAGCGCGCATGGCGACGCTGAAATCGCGACCACCATCGATGCCGCGCGCGAGGCATTCCACCTTGCAAGGGAATAACCGATGACCGCGACCGAGACACGCCTGCACCCGGCCACGCTCGCCGTCCATGCGGGCGCCGAGCCTGACGCCGAAACCGGTGCACTCGCGCCCCCCATCCACCTCGCCACCACCTTCAAGCATGGCCCGGCCGGCGAACGCGTCGCCGGCTACGAGTACCAGCGCGAGGGCAATCCCACCCAGGATCGCCTCGAGGCCGCACTCGCCGCACTCGAAGGCGGTGCCGCGGCACTCGCGTTCGCCTCCGGCATGGCGGCGATGACGGGGCTGCTCGAATCGCTGCCCAACGGTGCGCGCGTGCTGATTCCAGACGACTGCTACAGCGGCCTGCGCTTCCTCGCACACGAATTCCTGCCCGAGCGCGGCATCGAGGCGGTTGCGATCGACATGTCCGACCTCGATGCGGTCGCCACGGGCTGCGCCGGCAATGTCGCGATCATCTGGGCGGAAACCCCGTCCAACCCGCGCATGAAGATCTGCGACATCACCCAACTCGCCCGCATCGCGCGCGCACACGGCGCATTGCTGGTCTGCGACAACACTTTCGCCACGCCGGTGCTGCAGCAACCTCTGGCGCTTGGCGCCGACGTGGTGATGCATTCGACCACCAAGTATTTCGGCGGGCACAGCGATGTCCTCGGCGGCGCGCTGGTGTTCGCACGCGCCGATGGTTTCCACGCGCGCGTCGCGCATCGCCGCCATATCACCGGCGCGGTGCTGGCGCCGTTCAGCGCGTGGCTGACCTTGCGCGGGTGTCGCTCACTGCCGGCGCGGATGGCGTGGCATTGCGCGAATGCCCGCAAGATCGCCGACTTCCTGTCGGCGCATCCCGCTGTCGAACGGGTGAACTATCCAGGCCTGGCGTCGCACCACGGACATGCGATCGCCGTGCGGCAGATGTCGGATTTCGGCGCGATGCTGAGCGTCGAACTGCGTGGCGGGCGCGAGGCGACGCTGGCGGCGGCCGGCAAGCTGCGCCTGTTTACCAACGCCACGTCACTGGGAGGCTGCGAATCGCTGGTCGAACATCGCGCGTCGGTCGAAGGTCCGGATCCCGTATCGCCGCAGAACCTGCTGCGGATCTCGGTCGGACTGGAGCATGCCGACGACCTGATCGCGGACCTCGCCCAGGCGTTGACGTAGGGCGTTCGCGTTCTACCAGCTTCCCGTATTCGGCATCGACGTCCACGGCTCCTGCGCCGGCAATGCTTCGTCCCGCTGCAGCAACTCGATCGAGATCAGGTCCGGGGAGCGCACGAAGGCCATGTGCCCATCGCGCGGCGGGCGGTTGATGGTGATGCCCATCGCCTGCAGGTGCGCGCAGGTCGCGTAGATGTCGTCGACCCGGAACGCGAGATGGCCGAAGTTGCGGGCACTGCCATAGTCCTCGCCCTGCGCACCCTCCGCGGGCCAGTTGTACGTCAGTTCGACTTCCGCTTCCGGGCTTCCAGGCGCGGACAGGAATACCAGCGTGAACCGGCCCTGCGGGTTCTCAATCCGCCGGACCTCGCGCAGCCCGAGGCCGTCGCAGTAGAAACGCAGCGAGGCATCGAGATCGCGCACGCGCACCATCGTGTGCAGGTATCGCATCGGCGTGCCTCCTCAGGTCCAGCCCACTAGTCCAGGAACAGATCCGGCAGCAACGGCTGCGATGGATCCACCGCGTACTGCGCCAGGTCGGTGATGCCCGCCGCGCGCAGCACGTCGTCGTCGATCAGGAATTGGCCATTGAAGCCGGCGGCATCGCGCACCAGCACCGCGTGCGCTGCGTCGGCCATGATCTCCGGTTTGCGGCAGTTGGCGGCGTTGACCCCGGGGATCATGTTGATCGCATCGGTCGCGATCACCGTGCGCGGCCACAGCGCGTTTACCGCCACGCCCTTGCGCCCGAATTCGGCGGCCAGCCCAAGTGTCACGAAACTCATGCCCATCTTCGCCAGTGTGTAGCCGGTGTGCGGGCCCCACCATTTCGGATCAAGCGAAGGCGGCGGCGCCAGCGTCAGGATGTGCGGGTTCGGCGCCTGCAGCAGCCACGGCAGGCAGGCCTGTGCGCAGACGAAACTGCCACGCGAGTTCACCTGCTGCATCAAGTCGAAACGTTTCATCGGCGTATCGAGCGTGCCGCGCAACCAGATCGCGCTCGCATTGTTGACCAGGATGTCGATGCCGCCGAACGCGTCGACGGTCGCGGCGACCGCGGCGCCGACGGCGTCCTCGTCGCGGATGTCGCATTGCAATGCCAGGGCGCGGCCGCCGGCGGCTTCGACCTCGGCGGCGACGCTGTGGATGGTCCCGGGCAGTTTCGGATTAGGGGCCGACGACTTCGACGCGATCGCGATGTTGGCGCCATCGCGCGCGGCGCGCAGCGCGATCGCGCGACCAATGCCGCGCGAGGCACCGGTGATGAACAGGGTCTTGCCGGAGAGCGTGGTCATGGCTGCATGTCCAAATGGATTCTCATGGTCGAAATCAGGGGCGTCCATCCAAGGCCAGTCAGTCCTTAAAGGCCCGCCGTCTAGGGCTTGGGCCCCTGGCCCTCGTTGTCTTCCCAATGCAGCAATCGCCGCGTCACGAAACGGTACACCGGCTTGCCGGTCGCGAACCACGCGTCGCGCAGCCACGAGTGGCGCTTGAGCAGCCGGCGTTCGACCGGGCTCAGCGCCTGCGGGCAATACATGCGCTTGTGCTTGAGCAGGTGGCGCAGGTCCTCGCGTGCCAGCAGCCGCATCAGCCGCGAGCGCGGACGGCCGCGGGTCGCGAGCTGGAAATCGATGATCGCCGGCGTGCCGTCCGTCAGGACCAGCCAGTTGGCTTCCTTGGCGAGGTCGTTATGGGCGATGCCGCGCGCATGCAACTGCTGCAGCAGGCGTCGCGCGTCGCGGAAATAGGCACGGTCGCCGCGTGGCGGGCGCTGGTACATCGCCGCACCGTCGAGGTAGCTGCGATCGAGCACGCGACCGTTCCAACGCAGCAATTGCGGGGTCGCGGCCAGGCCGTCGATGCTGCGCAATGCCTGCGCCTCGCGTCGCGCCAGCCACCACGCCGGCAATCGCAGCCACAGCGGCACGTGGCGCAGGTCGCGACGCACGAACGGCCCTGCCGCATCGCGCATCAACGCAATGCGGCCGAAGCTGTCGGCCTTGAGTGCCTGGATCTCGATCGCATCGGCATCGTGCATCGACACAGTGTAGGCGAGCCGTCGCGATCCACTGCAATAATCGACGGATGGCGAACTTCGATATCGACGGCAGCATTGCGTGGATCAGCGCGCATCCGGTCGCCGCAGGCGGCCTGATCTTCCTGATCGCATTCGGCGATGCGCTGGCGGTGGTGGGCATGGTGGTGCCGGCGCTGCCGCTGCTGTTCGCGGTCGGCGTGCTGGTGGGAACCGGCCATGTCGATGGCACCTATGCGCTGGCCTGCGCCGCGTTCGGCGCATTCGCCGGTGACGGGCTGAGTTACTGGGTCGGCCATCGCTGGGGTTATCGGCTGCGCGAGCACTGGCCGTTCCGCCGCTATCCGCAACTACTCGACCGCGGGGAACGCCTGTTCCGTCGCCGCGGCACCGGCGCCATCGTCATCGCGCGGCACGTCGGCCCGGTAAGGCCGTTCGTGCCGGCAGTGGCTGGAATGCTTGGGGTACGCCTGCGGCGTTATGTGCCCGCGAGCATCTTCGCGGCACTGACCTGGGCCGCTGCCTACCTCGCGCCGGGTTGGCTGTTGGGCGCTTCCTACGACGCGGTCGCTGCGGTCGCCGATCGCCTGTTGCTCGCACTGGTCGCATTGCTGGCGATGCTGGCGCTGGTGTGGGCGGCGGTGCTGTACACGTCGCGCTGGTTCGCGCACCACGCCGATGCCCTGCTGGCACGTGCCTTGCGCTGGTCGCGTGCGCATCCGCGACTCGGGCGGTACGCAGTCGCGCTGATCGATCCGAACCGGCCGGAATCCGCTGCACTCGTGGTGCTCGCCGCTTGCCTGCTGGCGATCGGCTGGGCGTGGTTCGCGTGGTCGGCAACGGTGCTGGCCGGCGGCGGGCCGTTGCCGCTGGATCGCGCCGTCTTTGACGCGATGATGGCGTTGCGCAACCCCCTGGCCGACCGGTTGATGGCGGCGCTGGCGAGCATCGGTGATGTGCAGGTGCTGTTGCCGGCATCGCTGTTGGTGTTGCTGTGGCTGGCGTGGCGACGACGCTGGATGGCGGCCGCGCACTGGATGGCGGCGCTGGGCTTCGGACTGGTGCTGACCATCGGGCTGGGGGCGGTGGTCGCGATGCCGAGGCCGCCGGATGCGGCCGCCGGTTTCGGCTTTCCGTCGATCGCGGTGACGATGACCACGATTGTCTTTGGCTTCTTCGCCGTGCTGATCGCGCGCGAAATGCCGGGGCGCAGGCGCGTGTGGCCCTACCTGTTGGCCGGCGCGGCGGTGACCCTGCTCGGATTCGCGCGTCTGTACCTGGATGCACACTGGCTCAGCGACATCGTCGGCGGAGTGTTGTTCGGGCTGGCGTGGCTGTTGCTGCTCGGCATCGCCTATCGCCGGCACATGGTGCGCTCGCTGTGGATGCGGCCGCTGGCGGCACTGTTCTACGGCGCATTCGCGGTCGCCGCGCTGTGGCATGCACCGCGTTCGATCGATCCGACGCTGGCGCGCTTCGCCGCGCCGGTACCGCGACTGACGCTGGCCAGCGACGCTTGGTGGCAAGGAGACTGGGCGAGCTTGCCGCTGCAGCGCGACGAACGCGACGCCAGCCATCGCTGGCCACTCGACGTGCAGGTCGCCGGACCGCTGGCGCCATTGCAGCAGCGCCTGCAGGCGCGCGGCTGGCAGGTGCAGCCGCAGGCGGGATGGATCGCGACTTTGCGCCTGCTCGACGAGGACACGCCGCCGGAGCGGCAACCGGTACTGCCGGCGACGCTTGATGCCCAGGCCGAAGTGTTGCTGTTGCGGCGTCCGGGCACGCGCGCCGGCCAGATCCAGGTACTGCGGCTATGGCGCGCGCCGGCGAGGTTGGATGACGGCCGCATCCCGTTGTGGATGGGCAGCAGCCAGAGCCTGCAACTCACGCGGCCACTGTCGGCGTTCGCCTTGTGGCAGCCGGAACTCGACCACGGCGCCGCGCACGACGCGGTGCGCGATGCACTGGACGGCTTCGAACTTCGTGAATCGGCCCCGGCGCCCGCTGGAATGCCGGTACTCCGTGTGCGTACGCGCTCCCGCTGAGGCGTGCCCGCTACGGCAGCAGGGCCAGCAACGCGTCCAGGCGTGCGTGAGGATCGTCTTCCTGCAACAGCAACTGCCGTTGCTCGTCGGACAGCGGCAGCAGTTCCGCCAACCGCCAACCGACCCAGCCGGCGTCGTCGAACCTCGCCGGTGGCGCGGCCGCGTGTTCGCCGCCGACCTGTTCGAGGATGCCCCGCAACAAGAGCCCGAGCACCGCGTGTTCGGGCCGCAGTTCGTCGTCGGGATCGGGTTCGCACCATTCGACCTGCGCAACCACCAGGCCGTTGTCGCGCACCCGCGTGCGGCGCACGTGGAAGCGGCGTGCTCCGCGCACCTGCAGCGTCAGCAGGCCGTCGGCGCCGGCGCCGAAGTCCTCGATCCGCGCCTCGGTACCGAATGCCGCCGAGGTCGTGGTAGCACCGGCTTCCTCGCCTTCGAGGATGAGGCAGATGCCGAAGCCGCTGCCGTCATGGCCGCATTCGCGCACCAGGTCGAGATAGCGGGGTTCGAACACGCGCAGGCCCAGCATCGCGCCCGGCACCAGCACGGTCTTCAACGGAAACAATGGCAGCTGTTGCGGCAACGCTTCGGCCTGCGCGGGGCGTCATCGCCAGTCTAGCGATGCGATGTCTGCAACGTGGCAAGAAAACGCCGCGGCGCGCCATCGAAACCGCCGTTGGACATGAACACGACATGGTCGCCACGCCGCACGCGTCCATCCAGCGCCGCGATCAACGCATCGACATCGCCGGCGGTCACGCCCTGCCCGCGCAGGCCGGCGACCACCTTGCCGGCGTCCCAGGCCAGTTCCGGACGATGCAGGAACACCACGACATCGGCACCATCGAGCGACGGCGCCAGCGCATCGCTGTGCGCCCCCAGGCGCATCGAATTGCTGCGCGGCTCCATCGCCACCACGATCCGCTCCGCGCCGACTTTCGCGCGCAACCCGGCGAGCGTGGTCGCGATCGCGGTCGGGTGATGGGCGAAATCGTCGTACACGGTGATGCCGTCGTGTTCGCCGATTACTTCCATGCGCCGCTTGACGCTGCGGAAATCCGCCAGCGCCGGCAGCACCGCCGAAACATCGACGCCAACGGCATTGGCCGCGGCGAGCGCGGCGAGCATGTTCATGACGTTGTGGCGACCGAGCAGTGGCCAGCGCACTTCGCCGACGACGGCATCATCGTGCACGACCACGAATGCGCTGCCATCCTCGGCGAGCAGGCGCGCGGTCCAGTCGAACGTGGCACGTGCGGTCACGCGTTCGTCGCCGCGATCGCCATGGGCTTCGTGCAACGTGGCCTGCGGCACCAGGCTCGCATCCAGGCCGAACGTCTCCACCGGCGTCCAGCAACCCATCGCCAGGACTTCGGCCAGGTGCCGGTCCTCGCCGTTCACGATCAGGCGCCCGCGCCGCGGCACCGTGCGTACCAGGTGATGGAACTGGCGCTGGATGGCGGCCACGTCCGGGAAGATGTCGGCGTGGTCGTACTCGAGGTTGTTGAGGATCGCGACCAGCGGCCGGTAGTGCACGAACTTGCTGCGCTTGTCGAAGAACGCGGTGTCGTATTCGTCGGCTTCGACCACGAATTCGCGGCCCGCGCCGACCCGCGCCGAGACGCCGAAATCCTCGGCGACGCCGCCCACCAGGAAACCCGGCTCGCGCCCCGCCGCCTGCAGCAGGTAGGTGAGGATCGTGGTGGTCGTGGTCTTGCCGTGGGTGCCGGCGACGGCGAGCGTGTCGCGTCCGGGCAGCACCTGTTCCGACAACCACTGCGCGCCGGAGGTGTAGCGGCGGCCGTCGTCGAGCACCTGCTCGACCGCCGGGTTGCCGCGCGACAGCGCGTTGCCGACGATGACCTGATCGCAATCGGCGGAAATGTTGTCGGGGGCGTAGCCCTGCTTGAGCGCGATGCCGAGCTGTTCGAGCTGCGTGGACATCGGTGGATAGACCGCCTGGTCGCTGCCTTCGACGACGTGCCCGAGTTCGCGCGCAAGCGCGGCGACGCCGCCCATGAAGGTGCCGGCGATGCCGAGGATGTGGAGTTTGCTCATGCCGGCATTGTCGCCGATCCGGCTATTCACGCTGGACCCGGAAGACCGTGCGAGGATCGGCGCTGGCGGGGACCGCTTGCCAGTTTGTGACCGAACGCACGATCGCGTTCCGCGGAATGTGCCTGCCAGATCGAACCTCCATCCAACAGGGAGAATACCGATGCGCAAGTTCGTTTCCCGGGCCAGGCGTGGCCTGCTCGTGCTCTCGCCGATCGCAGTCGCGGTCGCCATGGTCGCCGCCGCGGCCCCGTCTTCGTCCAGCAGCACCGTGGCACCGGCACTCAGGGCCGCGATGCAACGCGACCTCGGCCTGTCTTCGGCCCAGTTGTCGCAGTACCTCAAGGTCGAACGCCTCGCGGCGACGCAGCAGAAGACCCTCGCCAGCGCGCAGGGCCGCCAGTTCGCCGGCAGCTGGATCGAGCGCAAGGGCGATGGCAGCTTCCAGCTGGTCGTGGCGACGACCTCGATCCGCCCGCAGAAGGGCCCGGTCGGCGTCGAGATCCGCAACGCGCGCCACAGCCTGGCCTCGCTCAATGCGTCCAAGGCGCAGCTCGATGACGTGCTCGCGCACGGCGCCAAGGTGCCCAAGGGTGTGTACGGCTGGTATGTCGACCTGGCCAGCAACAGCGTCGTGGTCAGCATCGGCAAGGGCAAGCAGCAGGCCGGCGTCAACTTCGTCGCCGCCAGCGGCGCCGATGTGCAGAGCGTGCGCTTCGTCGTCGAAGCCGAACAGCCGACGTTGCGCGCCGCGCTGAAGGGTGGCCTGGGCTACCTGCGCAATCCGGGCGACGGTTACCTGTACGCCTGCTCGATCGGCTTCAACGTCTCCAAGGGCACCACCCCGGGTTACGTGAGCGCCGGTCACTGCGGCGACGCCGGCGAGCCGGTGTACCTGGAAGGCGCGGCCGGAACGGGCCCGCAGTGGACGCTCGGACCGTCGATCGGCACCTTCCAGGCGTCGAACTTCCCGAACCCGGGCCAGACCGGCAACGACTATTCGTGGGTCGCGATCTCCGGGGCACACACCCAGTCGGCGACCGTCTATGGCTGGGGCAAGGGCGACGTGACCGTCAAGGGCAGCACCGCGGTCGGCGTCGGCGGGGCGATCTGCCGTTCCGGCCGCACCTCGGGCTGGCAGTGTGGCACCGTCGAGGCCACGGGCCAGACCGTCAGCTACGGCACCGGCGAGACGATCCTCAACCTGACGCGCACCACCGCCTGCTCCGAAGGCGGCGACTCGGGCGGCTCGTTCCTCACCGTCGTCGGCCAGGCCCAGGGCGTGCTCTCGGGCGGCAGCGGCGATTGCAGGGGCAAGCACCGTAATTCCCGCAGCTACTTCCAGCCGCTGCTGCCGATCCTGTCGGCGTACGGCCTGACCTTGAAGACCGGCTGATACAACGGGATTGTTCCAGACAAAACGCCCCGGCATGCCG
>Ga0310810_10012355_pt1 | contig 10034 bp, 12 predicted proteins | sample NCmetagenome_FD_207641 | JGI IMG/M metagenome (GOLD analysis project Ga0310810, IMG submission 207641) | Soil microbial communities from experimental microcosm in Duke University, North Carolina, United States - NC | ecosystem: Engineered > Artificial ecosystem > Soil microcosm > Unclassified ...
TCGCCGAGCAGGGCACGCTCGACAAGTTCATGGGCGACGGCATCATGGCCGTCTTCGGCGCGCCGATCAGCCGCCCCGACGACCCGGTGCGCGCGGTGCGCTCGGCCCGCGGCATGCGCCGGAGCCTGCGGCTGTTCAACGAGCGCCAGCGCGAGCGGGGCGGACTCGAGGTCGACATCGGCATCGGCATCAGCCACGGCGAGTCGATCTCCGGCAACATCGGCTCCGAGCAGCGGATGGAATACACGGTCATCGGCGACAGCGTGAACCTCGCCTCGCGCCTGGAGGGGCTGACGAAGAATCACCCCTACAAGATCCTGATCAACGATCGGATCTACGAGCAGGTCAAGGACCAGTTCGCGTGCGTGCTGATCGGCGAGGAGTACGTGAAGGGCAAGGCCCAGGCCGTCCGCGTCTACGGCGTGGCCGATCCAGAATGAGATGGGGGGCGCCGAAAGGGCCCCCCCACCCCCGAATGCCCGGGGCGCCCCGGCGGAGCCGTGGCGTCCCTCGGCACGCCTGGCTTCTCGTTCGATGATTCCGCCGCCACTGACGCCTGACCTCTGACGCCTGCGGCGCGCGGTAACTATCTCTTGGGCGAAGCGGCGCCTGACAGGAGCGAGAGGGACATCATGCTCCACATGGTCATGGCCTGGGCGGCCCACGTCCATGGGGTGAGAGCCAGATCAGCCAGGGTGGCAGCGGTCGCGGGGCGGCCCTCGTAGACGACGCGCGTGCGGGAGGGCATCACCCAGGCCTCGCCCACCAGGACCTCCTCACCGCGCTGGTTCGTGCACACGGTCTGCAGGCGCAGGCGATTGCGCTCGCGGACGACCTCGACGACCTCGACCCGCGCGGTGATCGTGTCCGCGGCCTTGACCGGCTTGATGAACTTGAGCGACTGCGACAGGTAGATCGCGCCGGGCCCCGGCAGCTCGGTGCCGATCACGGCAGAGACGAGCCCCGCGGTGTAGATGCCGGGGGCGATCGGCTCCTTGAACGGCGTGCCGGCCGCGTAGGCGGCGTCGCTGTGCACCGGGTTGTAGTCGCCGACGGCACCGACGAAGCCCGCGATGTCTCCCGGCTGCACCACCTTCGTGATCGCCGCGGAATCCCCCGGGGTGATGTCCTCGATCGTTCGACCGATCATGTACGCTCCCGCGATTCGAGTCGTCTCAGGATGGCCTGAATACCGTCCTCCATCCGCTCCAGCCGCTCCTCGAGCTCGACGACCTGCTTGGCGACGGACGTGAGCTGGGAGCGCGAGGCGAGGTCCAGCTGCTGCAGGGTCTGGGCGAGCGCCTGCTCGCCGGCCTTCTTCAGCGGCGCCTGGGCGGCCAGCCAGCCCTCGAGCGATTTGCCCATCTGCTGGGCGAACGCTTCCGTGGTCATCGCCTGCCCCAGCACCCGCGACCACGCCTCGATCCACTGGTCGAGGAACTGCTTCCACTGCCCCATCAGGTCGGGGCTGGCCGGCGTCTGCGCGAACATCCGCGCCCACTGCTCGAGCCCCTGATTGAGGACGGGCTTCCAGAACGCCATCGGGTCCGGCGGCGGCGCCGCCGGCGCGGCCTGGTTGACCATCCGCGTCCAGGCCTGCGCGGATTCCTCGAGCTGCTTGCGCCACATGTCCAGGAGCTGCGTGCTCGGATCGGCCATGACGATTCTCCTCAGGAACGCGGCGCCAGCCAGCCCGAGACCTTGGGCCAGCAGTGCACGGCCGCGCCGCGCCCGGCGATCAGCGAGATGTGCCCGCCGGGCAGCTCGGTGTAGTCCTTCTCCTGGCTGCTCACGGCGTCGATGAGCGCGCGCACACAGGCCGGCGGCGCGATGTAGTCCTCCTTGGCGCCCACGACGAAGATCGGACAGCGAATCTCGGAGAGGCGCACGGGGCGGCCACCGAAGACCAGCTCGCCACGATGGAGCTTGTTGCCCTGGTAGAAGTCGCGCACCCACTGGCGGAAGAACTCACCGGGGAAGGCCACGTACTCGTTGGCCCACTTGTTCAACGCCGAGAAGCCCTCGATGTACGTATCGTTCCACGCGTTCCACCACAGGTTGAGATTGGTGGAGATGTCCATCGTGGGCTTGAGCAGCTTGAAGCCGGCCTTCACCAGATCGGCCGGCACGCTGCCCAGCGTGTCCACGAACCGATCGACGTCGAAGTACTTGCGATCGAGCCACAGCCCGAACATGCCGATCTTCGAGAAGTCGATCGGACCCGCCATGTTGATGAAGTTCTTCACCGGGATCTCGGGATGCGAGGCGATGAACGAGGCCGACAGCGGTGCGCCCATGCAGTAGCCGAGCACGGACAGCTCGGAGGCCCCCGAGGTCTCGAGCACCTTCCTGGCCATGCGCGGCAGGATCTTCACCACGCAGTCCTCGAACGTCAGGTCGTTGTCCTCCGGCCCGAACACCCCCCAGTCGAGCAGGTAGAAGTCGAACCCCTCCCGGGTCATGTGCTCGATGAACGAGCCCCCCGGCAGGAGGTCGAAGATGTACGGGCGGCTGATGCCGAGGTTGGGGACGAACAGCACCGGCGTGCGATGGCGGCGGCTCGACTGGTAGCGGTAGAGGCGCGACTTGTTGCGCTTGTAGACTTCCTCGCGCGGCGTCTGGCCGGTGCGGGGCTCGGCCGCGGTGGCCATGCGCCCGAGGTTGGTGAGGCGACGGACGTTGCGGTCCATCTCCTCCTGCCACCGCTTGACCGTCTCGGGCGAGGCAGCGGCGGCGCCCGCCGCGAAGCCGTTGGTGAACCGCTCGACCACGTCGGCGAACCGCTCTTGGCCCATCGCCATGACTCCTCTCCCCGCGGCGCGGCTCCGCGCGTCGAGGCGGGGCTTTCAGTATCGCACGGCGTCGCCGCGGCGCGTCAAATTCCTTTCGCGCCGCGGCACGCCGCCCGGATACCTACATGGAGAACATCGAGCCCAGCTTCATCGCGAGGCCCATGTCGCCCTTGATCTTGAGCTTGCCGGACATGAAGAGCATCTGGCCCGACTGCTTGCCGGAAAGCATGTCCAGCCAGTCCTGGGCCGAGATCGATAGCGTGAGGTTGGGGCTGGTCGCCGTGCCGGGCGTCACCGTGCAGGTGCCGTCCTTGATGACCGCGTTCCACGTGCCGCCACCGTCGCCACTCACGTCGTACTGGATCACGGCGCTGGTGCCGGTGGCCTTGTCGGCGCGGAACCGGCCCGACATCGCGTCGAAGGATTCTTTCACTGTGGGCATTGACGCCTCCTCTATGCGTTAGAACGTGAACAGGTCCATGCCGCCGGTGACCGGCACCACGGCGCCGGTGATGTAGCGGGCGCGCTCCGAGCACAGGAACGCGATGGTCCACGCCACATCCTCCGGCTGCCCCTCCTGCTGCATCGCCACCCGCTTCACCATACGCTCGTAGAGCGGGCTCAGGCTGGCGTTGGGCGCGATGATCCCTGGAGCCACGGCGTTGCAGGTCACGTTGTGCCGCGCGCCCTCCAGCGCCACCGACTTCGCGAAGCCGATCACGCCGATCTTGCTGGTCGAGTACGCCGTCTGGCCGAAGCCGCCCATCAATCCGGCGATGGAGGCCATGCACACGATGCGGCCCCAGCGGCGCTCGCGCATGCCGGGGAACACCGCGCGCGTGACCTTCATGGTGCCGGTCAGATTGACGGCGAGGTTGAACTCCCAGTCCTCGTCGCGCATGTCCTTGAGCTGGCCGATCGTGTAGATCATCCCGGCGTTGTTCACGCAGATGTCGACCGGCCCCAGCTCGCGCTCGATGCGCACCACGACGTCCTGCACGTGCGCCGTCTCGCGGATGTCGCAGGCGTAGCCGCGGGCGGTACCACCGCTCGCGCCGATCTCGCCGGCGGTCTCCTCGGCGCCCTCGGCGTTGAGGTCGACGATCGCGACCTTGCAGCCCTCGCCGGCCAGGGTGACCGCGTCGGCCTTGCCCAGGCTGCGCGCACCGCCGGTGACGAGCGCGACCTTGCCGCTGATCCCCAGGTTCACTAACGTCCCTTGAAGTCGGGCGGGCGCTTGGCGAAGAACGCCTGGATGCCCTCGGCGGCGTCCTCGCTGCGCAGGGTCGGCATGAAGGCGTCGATCTCGACGTCGATCGAGCGGGCCATCGGCGCCTCCAGCCCCTCGTCCACCGCCTCGAGGATCGCCGCCGTCGCCAGCGGCGCCCGCGCGGCCAGCTGCCGGGCCAGCGCCTTCGCGTCGTCGAGGGTCTCGCCCTCCTTGCTGAGCCGGTTGACCAGGCCGAGGCTCAGGCACTCCGCGGCCGGGATCTGGGTGCCGAGCAGGAGGAACTCCAGCGCCTTCGTGCGCCCGATGAGGCGCGGCAGCCGCTGCGTGCCGCCGTACCCGGGGATGATGCCGAGGTTCGACTCCGTCTGGCCCATGCGCGCCGTCTCCTTGAGCAGGCGCAGGTGACAGGCCATCGCGATCTCGCATCCGCCGCCCATCGCGTGCCCGTTGATGGCCGCGATGATGGGCTTGGGAAAGCGCTCCATCTTGCGCATCACGCTGTTGCCGAAGCGAATGAACGCCTCGACGTCGCCGCCCGAGAATGCCGAGCCGAGATCGGCGCCGCCGCAAAAGATGCGATCGCCGGCGCCGGTGATGATCAAGGCCCGCACCGTCGCGTCGTCGCGCAGCTCGTTCAGCGCCGCGTTGAGCTCGCGGATGAGCTCCTCGCTGATCGCGTTCGCCGGGGGTCGGTTCAGCGTGATCACCGCGAAGCCGTCCTCGCGGGTCAGCAGCAGGGTCTCATAGGCCATCGCGCGCGACTCCTTTGAGCACGATCGTGGCGACCGCGTCGGCGGCATCGACGAGGCGATAGCCGCGCTTGCCGAGCACCCAGGAGGTCGCCATCTGGTCCATGGCGCCGAAGAGCACCTTGGTCGCGACCTTCACCGGCAGGTCGGGGCGGAACGTCCCGGCGGCCACGCCCTCCTCCAGCACCGAGCCGATCAGCTCGAAGTAGGCGGAGACCTCGTGGGCCGAGGCGCCGCGGAAGAACTTGTGGCCCTGCCGCAGCTCCACCTGCACCACCTCGGCCAGGGCCGGGTTCTGCTCCAGCACGCTGAAGTGCAGCGCCACGAGCCGGCGGATCTTCGCTACCGCGTCCGGCTCGCCGGCGATCTCGCGCCGCAGGTGGGCCACGAAGGACGCCATCCGCTCGCGGAACAGCGTGACGAGGATCTCCTCCTTGGTCCGGAAGTACAGGTAGATCGTCCCGCTGGCGATACCAGCCTCGCGGGCGATGTCCGACACGCGGGAGTTGTAGTAGCCGTTGCGGGCGAACACGCGGATCGCGGCCTCGATGATCTGCTGGGGCTTGTCGGGATCTCTCATTCGCGGCCTCGGTCGTCCGGGGTGAACCGTCGTTCATTCTACGGGCGCGCTCCGGCAGCGTCAATCATCCCGACACCCGCGGCGAAGCCCGTGGACCCGATCGATCCGCGCAGGTACCATGAACGGGCGATGCGCGGCCTTCGCCTGCTCCTCGTCGTGATGCTCGCCATGTTGATGGACCTCGGCGCCCCGGTGCTGCCCGAGACGCCCGACGACTTCAACGAGTTCAACCACGCCGCGCACGGACGGGACCGCCTCGCCTGGCTCGTGACCGAGCCGGCCGCGACCCCCGCGGCGATGGCCTCGACGCCGCAGAGCACGGCGCGGCCGGTACCGTCCGTCCCGCACCGCGTCGTGACGGCCCGGCCGACACCCCCGCGCAAGACGCCGTCGCCTCCGCCCGATCCGGCTTCACCCTCCACCGACCACTAGCTCCTCCCTCACGCGCCCGGAATCGCGCCGCTTGATCCCAACACGCCGTGCGTGGAGGAAGCGCCATGACCGCTATCTCGCCCGAGGTCCGTGAGTCGTCCCGCGCCGTCGCGCGTATCCTGCTGGCCGTCCACGGCGGAGAGCCGAACGGCTGGGGGCCGGCCGCTCGCCGTCTGATCGCGATGTGGGCGCGCGCCTCGGTGCGCGTGCTCGCCATCGTCGCCGTCCCCAGCCCGCCCTTCACCTCGCTGATCCCCACCGCGGCCGGCCTTTACCGGGCGGCCCGCGAGGCGTGGGAGGACGGCGAGCGCAAGCGCGTGCAGCGCGCGATCGACGACCTGGCGCCCGCGCTACCGGGCGAGGTCGAGATCGTGTGGGAGCGGGTGTCGTACGGCGATCCCGGCCGCGCCATCGCCGAGCACGCGCGCGTGTGGAGCGCCGACGTCGTGCTCATCGCCGCCTCGCCGGCCTCCGGGCCCTGGCTGGGCGCCGTCCACGATCACGTGCTGCGGCGGGCCCGCTGCGCCGTGCTCGTGACGCCACCGGCCGAGGGCTGAGCCATGGCCCTGCTCTTCCCGTTCACCGAGACCTGGTGGCTGTACGGCCTCTTCGTCGCCGCGGTGCTGGCCTTGCTGGCGCTCGATCTGGGCCTGTTCCGTCGCGAGGCGAGCGAGACGACCGTGCGCGCCGCGGCGATCTGGTGCGCGGTGTGGGTCAGCCTGGCCCTGCTCTTCGCGGCCGGCCTCTACCAGTACGCGCGCTGGCGGCTGCCGCTCGACGCGGGCCCGACCGTCCGGCCTGGCTTCGACGCCGAGACCGCCGCCTGGCAGGTGATGCTGGAGTTCCTGGCCGGCTACGTCGTCGAGTACTCGCTGTCCGTCGACAACATCTTCGTGTTCGTGCTGGTGCTGCGCTACTTCGCCGTGCCGGCACGCTACCAGTACCGCGTGCTCCTCTACGGCATCCTCGGGGCGCTCGTCTGCCGGGCCGTCTTCATCGCGCTGGGCGCGATCCTGCTGCAGGTGCACTGGATCGTCTGGCTCTTCGGTCTCTTCCTGATCGTCACCGGCGTCAAGATGGTCTTCGGCGGCACCGACGGCGTCGAGCCCGAGCGCAACCCCGTCATCCGCCTGACTCGCCGTCTCCTGCGCGTCACCGCCGACTTCCGCGGCCAGCGCTTCGTCGTCCACGAGGGCGGCCGACGCTGGGCGACGCCGCTGCTGGTCGCGCTGCTCTGCCTGGAGGCCAGCGACATCGTCTTCGCGATCGACTCCGTCCCGGCCATCTTCGCGCTGACGCGAGAGCCCTTCATCGTGTTCACCTCGAACATCTTTGCGATCCTCGGCCTGCGCTCCATGTACTTCATGCTGGGCGGCGCCGTCGAGCGCTTCCACCTGCTGCGCTACGGCCTGGCCGTGGTGCTCGTGTTCGTCGGGCTCAAGATGGTCTGGCTCGACGCCGCCTTCGACGGCTTCCCGATCCTCTGGTCGCTCGGGATCATCTCGGGAGCCCTGCTCGGTGCCGTCGTTGCGTCCCTGCTGGTGCGGCCGCGCGGCGATGGGGCGTCCGCCAAGGAGCCGGTGACGTGATAGAGTCCCGGCCATGCCGAAGCTCAAGTATCGGGTCGGGGTGATGCCGGGTCCGTGGCCGGAAGGCTCGGCCGGCCGCGAGTTCTTCTGGCGCTTCGTCGAGCTCTGCGAGAAGAGCGAGATCGACTCGCTCTGGTTCTCCGAGCGTCTCTCCTCGCCGCTGCCGATCCCCGAGCCGATGACCGCGATGGCCGCGATCGCAGCCCGCACGACCCGGCTGAAGTTCGGCCCCAGCGTGTTCGTCACGCCCTTCCGCAACCCGGTCCTGATGGCGCGCGAGATCGCCATGGTCGACTACCTCTCGGGCGGGCGCGTTCTGCCGGCCTTCGGCATCGGCGCCGAGCAGGAGCGTGAGTTCCTGGCCGCCGGCGTGCCGTTCCGCGAGCGCGGCCGCCGCACCGACGAGGCGATCAACATCATGCGTCGCTGCTGGACGGAGAGCGAGGTCACGTTCGCCGGCGAGTTCTGGAAGCTGGACCGCATCACGGTCTCGCCCCGGCCGGTGCAGTCGCCGCTCGAGCTGTGGATCGGCGGCAACAGCGAGGCCGCCATGCGCCGGACCGGCCGGCTCGGGGACGGCTGGATTCCCTCGTTCATCACCCCGGACCAGTTCCGCATCGGCGTCGAGAAAACGCAGGCCTTCGCCGCCGAGGCCGGACGCCAGGTGCCGGAGGATCACTTCGGCGCGCTCTTCTACTGCTGCCTCGATCCCGACCCGGCCGCTGCCCGCGCGATGGCCGCGCCCTTCGTGCCGCGCAATCGCATCGACGACGCGGCGCTCGCCCGCTGCACGGCGTTCGGTCCCGCCGAGGTCGTCCGCGAGCGCCTGGAGGAGTACGTCGCCGGCGGCGGCTCCAAGTTCATCGTCCGGCCGATGTGCCCGCCCGATCGCATGCTCGATCAGCTGGCCCAGCTCGCGACCGACGTCATCCCCGCCTTCCACCGCCGCTAACTCGCCACTGCGCGAGGTGTAGCCGCCCGGCGGCTAACCCTCGCGCAGGATGTCGATCAGGGCGTCGGGGTCGATGTTGCCGCCGGAGAGGATGACGCCGACGCGCGCGCCCGGCGGCAGCGGCAGCCGATGGGCCAGGATCGCGGCGGCCGGGACCGCCCCGGTGGGCTCCACGACGATGCGGGCACGCAGTGTGAGGAAGCGCACGGTGGCGCGCACCTCGGCGTCGCTGGTGAGCAGGATGTCGGTGAGGTTCGCCTTCAAGATCGGAAACGTCAGCGCGCCCGGTGTCGTGAGACGGATGCCGTCCGCGATCGTGGCCGGCGGCGGGATGGTCACCCGCTCGCCACGCCGCAGTGAGAGATAGGTGTCGTTGGCCGTCTCGGTCTCCACGCCGAACACCTGCATCCCCGGGAACAGCGCTCGCGAGACGGTCGAGCAGCCGGCCATGAGTCCGCCGCCGCCCACCGGCGCCAGCATCGCGTCCAGCGAGGGCACATCCTCCAGCAGCTCGAGCGCGGCGGTGCCCTGCCCGGCCATGATCGCGGGATCGTCGAACGGCGGCACGATCACCCGGCCAGTGCGCCGGGCGATCTCCGCGGTCAGCCGCTCGCGGTCCTCGGTGAGGCGGTCGTACAGGACGATCTCGGCCCCGTAGTTGCGCGTAGCCTCGAGTTTCAGCGCCGGCGCGTCCTTGGGCATGCAGACGACCGCGGTCGTGCCGACCATCCGCGCCGCCAGCGCCACGCCCTGGGCGTGATTGCCCGAGGAGAACGCCACCACCCCTCGCGCCCGCTCGGCCTCCGAGAGCGTCAGCAGCTTGTTCAGCGCGCCCCGGATCTTGAACGCGCCGGCCCGCTGCAGGTTCTCGCACTTGAAGAAGACCGAGTAGCCGCACGCATCGTCGAACGACTGGCAGGCGACGACCGGCGTGCGATGGATGCGGTTGGCGAGCCGGCGGGCGGCGGCCCGGACGTCGTCGAGGGTCAGGGTCATGGGGGGCCAATCATGGCCGGCGCCGCCGGCCCCGGCAAGGCGGCCAAGTATACTGGCGCCATGCGAAAGCTGCCCGCTCTCCTGCTCGCATGCTCGCTCGCCGGCTGCTCCGTCATCTCGATCGATCTCTCTCCGCGGATCCGTCCGCTGGAGGAGGAAACGGTCGAGGGCCACGGTGACGCCAAGATCCTGATCATGGACATCTCGGGATTCCTCTCCGACGAGTCTCCGACCAGCACCCTCACGATCGGCACGCCGCCCCCCCGCGTGCCGCTGCTGGTCCGCGTCCGCGAGGAGCTGCGCAAGGCGGCCGACGACCCCAAGGTACGCGCCCTCATCGTGCGCATCAACAGCCCGGGGGGCACCGTCACGGCCTCCGACATCGTCTATCGCGAGCTGTCGGAGTTCCGCCGCACGCGGCGGATCCCGATCGTCGCCTCCATGATGGACGTCGCCGCCTCCGGCGGATACTACATCGCGCTGGCCGCCGACACGATCGTCGCCCATCCCACCACGGTCACCGGCTCGATCGGCGTCATCATGATCAGCGTCAACGCCGAGGGCCTGCTCGACAAGATCGGTGTGGCGACCTCGGCGATCAAGTCGGGACCGCGCAAGGACATGGGCAGCCCCTTCCGCCAGCTCACGCCCGAGGAGCGCGCGATCTTCCAGTCGGTCATCGACGACCTCTACCGCCAGTTCGTCGCCAAGGT
>Ga0310810_10012356_pt1 | contig 10032 bp, 6 predicted proteins | sample NCmetagenome_FD_207641 | JGI IMG/M metagenome (GOLD analysis project Ga0310810, IMG submission 207641) | Soil microbial communities from experimental microcosm in Duke University, North Carolina, United States - NC | ecosystem: Engineered > Artificial ecosystem > Soil microcosm > Unclassified ...
CAAATAACTTTTTACGAGCGAATGTCGGGATGATTTCGGAAACAATACCAAACGCTGGCAGAATCATGATGTACACTTCTGGATGCCCGAAGAACCAGAATAAATGCTGATACATGATTGGATCACCACCACCAGCCGCATTAAAGAATGTCGTACCAAAATGACGGTCAAACAAAATCATGGTAACAACGCCGGCAAACACAGGCATTGCACCGATCAACAGAAACGCTGTGATAAACCATGTCCAGACAAACATTGGAAGCTTCATCCAGTGCATCCCGGGTGCGCGCAGGTTAATGATGGTAGCGATAATATTAATTGCACCAAGAACCGATGAAATACCCATCAAGTGAATTGCGACAATTAAGTAATCTGTACTTGGCGGACCATATGTAGATGACAATGGCGCATATAATGTCCAACCAAAATTAGGGCCACCGCCAGAAACAAATAGAGAAATAGTCAGCAATGAAAATGCAAATGGCAGTATCCAGAAACTCCAGTTATTAAGACGTGGCAGGGCCATATCTGGAGCGCCTATCATCATTGGCAGCATCCAGTTAGCAAGACCAACGAATGCAGGCATGATGACACCGAACACCATAATCAAACCGTGCACGGTAACGAACACGTTATAAGTATTTGGATCAAATGCATGGCCAAACACTTTTTCAACCAGCATTCCGCCCGGTTCAAATAATTGCATACGAATTAAAAGCGCCATCGTACCGCCGTAAAACAACATGGCGAGACTCAGCAGCAAATAAAGTGTACCAATATCTTTATGATTGGTTGTCGACATCCAGCCTTTCATCCACGGCAGAATTCCGTGTTTCAAAGAGTGGTGATGCGGCACATGATCATGATCGTGTGCGTGGTCATGGCCGTGCGCGTGTTGATGTTCGTGAGTCATGATTTATCTCCGCTTATTTCTTGTCTTGACCATTACGTGCAGCCTTGATTTCATCCGGCGTCACAAAATCACCTTTGTTATTACCCCAGGCATTACGCTCGTAAGTAATGACATCAGCTAGCTCTTGGTCGTTTAATTGATCTTTGAATGGCTGCATTGCCGTACCAGCTTTTCCATACATAACCTGATGGATATGACCTGCTTTTGGTCCGGTTACGATCTTACCGCCTTTCAATGCCGGGAATGTTGGCGGCAAGCCTGCACCACTCGGCTGATGGCAGACAGCGCAAGTCGTTGTATAGACTTTTTCTCCGCGAGCCATCGATTCTTTCAATTGATCTGCAGGTGATAATGCCTTGGCTGGAGCTTCTTCTTTATCTTCAGTCTTGGCTGCCGGCTTTTCAGCTTTCTCAGCTTTTTCCGGTTTTGCTGTTTCTGCAGGCACTTTTCCGGACGGTTTGGTCGCCAGCGCTTCTACCATGGATTTACCATCTCGCAGCGCTTTTACCTGAGCCGGCTGTACCAGAGTACCCGTGTTGTTACCCCATGCATTGCGTTCAAAAGTGATGACAGCTGCAATATCAGTATCTGACATTTGATTCTTGAACGCCTGCATCGCAGTTCCAGTTTTACCGTTAAACACGATATTCAAGTGATCCGCGACAGGACCGGTTGCAATCTTGCTGCCTTTCAATGCCGGGAATGTCGGCGGATTACCCTGACCATTCGGCTGATGGCAAGCGGCGCAAATTGTACCGTAAACTTTTTCGCCTCTTTCTTTTAATTCATCTAGCGTCCAGATTTTGTTAATTTCCATTTCAGCTTTTGACGTGCCGCCCTTTTGTTCATTGACCCAGTCTTTATAACCTTCTTCAGACATGGCGATGACAACAATCGGCATGAACGCGTGATTTACACCGCAAAGCTCAGCGCACTGTCCGCGATAAACACCTGGTTTATCAATCTTGGTCCAGCCTTCATTGATAAATCCAGCGATACCGTCACGCTTAACTGCGAGATCAGGTACCCACCATGCGTGATTAACGTCATTTGAAGTTACCAGAAAACGGATTTTCTTATGTATCGGCACAACAACAGGATGGTCAACTTCTCTTAGATAATGCGGACCTTTTGGAGCGAGATTATGCAGCTGCTCTGCTGGTGTAGAAAGATTACTAAAGAAACTGATGCCATCTTCCAGATATTCGTAATGCCATTTCCACTGGTAGCCGGTGACTTTGATAGTCACATCATCTTTTTCTTCGTTATTCATATGCAGTAATACTCTTGTGGCAGGAATTGCCATGAGTACAAGAATGATGACTGGAATAATTGTCCAGGTCACTTCCAGCACAGGGTGCGAATGAAATTCATGCGCTTTAGCACCGCGTGATTTGCGGTGATGATAAATAGAGTAAAACATGGCGCCAAATACAACTGCACCAATCGCCACACAGATCCACAAAATAGTCATGTGCAGGTCATAGACATCGTGACTGATAGGCGAGACACCTTGAGTCAGGTTATATGTTGTATCAGCATATGCCGCACTGCTTGCGGCAAGTAAAGTAAACAAGGTAGATTGTACGCTTCGCACGCTATCTCCTTCCGTGAAACTTACGGTTATTTTTTGTTAGGGTTAAATTTTAATGGCGAATTATAACTAGAGTTTCGCGCGAATAAAACAACAGGATTGAAAATATATGCAAGAAATGAACGTTAATGATATGAGTTCTCATTTAGCTGGTGAATTACTGAAAGAAAAACGAGCAGATCGGCGCTGGCGCAATATCAGATTCGCAGCCTGGTTTTTATTGATCGCCGTAATCGTATTCAAATTACTCAGTCCCGGCTCGACTAGTGTCCCACGCACTGGCAAATCCGGTTATGTCGCACTGATGCGTCTCGACGGCATGATTGCCCCTGATCGTGAATTTTCCAGTGACACAGTTGTGCCGATGTTACGCAAAGCTTTTGCTGACAAGCATGCAAAAGGTGTAGTGATTGACATCAATTCCCCCGGCGGCACACCTGTACAGGCAGCAATCATTCATGACGCCGTTCTTTACTATAAAAAGAAATATAACAAGAAAGTCATTATCGTCGGCGAAGACATGCTGACATCTGGCGCTTATTATGTTGCTGTTGCCGCAGATAAAATTTACGTTAATCCAAATACCATCACCGGTTCAGTCGGCGTCATCATGAAAGGATTTGGCTTTGTTGATCTCATCAAAAAACTTGGCATTGAACGTCGCGTCTATATTTCCGGAGCCGACAAAGATCGCCTGGATCCATTCATGCCGCAGACAGATGCAGATGTGAAAAAAATTCGTGATGTCATGGGTGAAGTGCAGGCAAATTTTGCCATGGCTGTTGTCGAAGGACGTAAAGGCAAACTACATGGTACGCCTGAAGAATTGTTTACCGGAGATTTCTGGTCTGGTCAAACTGCGAAAAAACTTGGTTTGGTTGATGAAACGGGTAACTTGATTGATGCCATACAGACAGAATTCAAAACAACTGAATACAAGGAATATGGCGGCACGCCATCGTTCATCAAGATGATCAGCGGACAATTCACGAGTTCGCTTGATGCGATGTTTTATACTTATTTGTAACAGAAACTCTCAGATGCTCCCTTTGGCACTTCGCTATTGGGAGCTTTATTATTTATTTTGACTGGTAAGGCTTATTCGTCAATCCCTGTATCACTTCCAGTGTGATACCAGCTTTCATTAATGTCGCTATGATTAACTCCATGTTAAATCGTACCATCACACCAGATTGATGAGAGCCGCCATGCTGTTTGAACATACCGCCAGTGGCAACACTTTTTTTCTGAATATCAGGATCACTAATCTCAAAGCCTTCGTGCGCAGTCAGCTCAATCATGTATTTATCGAGAAGAATTCGTTTATGTGAGCTGCCATTACCGACTTCCATAATCTTACCTCCCAACTGATCCGTGATAACACGACAAACGTCGTCATAACGTACGCCTTTTTCAAAATTAAATAATGAGGTTAATACTTTTATTCCCGCATTATTCAAATTACGGAGACGTTCTTCAACGGATTGATTCACAAAGGTAACAACTGCTTCAGCAACAGGTTTTGCGGCAATAACAGATTTGCCTCTGCCTGCTTCTTTTTTCATGCGACGCTTGGCCTGGACTTCTTCTTTATATTTCTCATTTTTTCGTATACCCTCAGCCAGCAATGCCTCTCTTGCAGCACGTTCCTGATGAAGAGTTTCCTCTGATTTTTTCGCATCCGCTTCTTGTTGCGTTTTGATATGCCGATTAAAAGCCTCGTCAAGTTTTTTAACTTCCGTAAGAACATTTTGATAACTACGCTGATATTCTTTCATGCTCGCTTTCGCTGCATTCATATCAGTTTTCATTGTAAATGGTCCTGAAAAAACGCTTGCATGCAATTCACAATCTCTTATGGCATTTAATACATCTTGCCTGCATTGCTCGTCATCTTTGTCAGAAAAACTCTTTGGCATCATTGCAACAAGATTATCACGCTGTTTTTGCAACCAACTCTTTTGCTCATCCACCAATTTACGCATCGCATCAAAACGCTTTTTTGAAGCATTAACTCGTTTATATTCCTTTTGAACCAATTCATCTACATTTGTGAGTCGCTGCAGACAACTTTCCCATTTCGCGACAGAAGGATACATTTTATAAAATGCATCTACATTCTTGCTCATGAAATCCAGCAACTTATCATTTGGTCTATCAGCATCTTTTAATGTTTGCAGGAAATTGCCAACTTCTTTAACCTGAGCATCAAATTGGGTTATTGTCGACCCGGCATCAGTCAATACTTTAATGATTTCATTCATATCTGTTTTGATAGTATCATCAATAATATTTTTAATATGCTCATTCCATCCATCAATAGGAGATGTTAGAGCTTGACTTTCAATCACTGTGATAAAACTTGTTTTTTTCTTTTGGGCAACCTTCTTTAAATCATCGAGTAACTCCTTTGTATGCTTAAGCATGTTATCCCATTGATAAAAAACCCATGCGGTTGATGATTTCATCTTTGGTTTTGATATTGTTGAAACATAAATACATTTCTTTAATTCAGCATGTTCTGACGGTAACATCTTGTTTAACGAATCGTTAATTGATTTTAATAACTCAACACTATGCAGTGTTTTTAGTATTTTAACTTTTAGCGTTGGCTTTTTTTCGAGAGCTTTTTTTTCATTCATGGCATAAAACATTTCATATTCCAACGCAAGCGCTAAAGATGATTTAGCAACCTTGTCATTGGCATGCGAGGCAATTGACAGCATTTTCAAATAAGTACCATAGCGTGCTTTGATAATTTCAATCAAAATTGGTAAGTTTTCGTTCTTGAAATTTCTTACCACATCATCCTTGTCTCTACCATCATGCTTGATGCGCGTATCAAATAACTCATTGATGTAATCAATAATGTCTTCATCACTCACATGACCTGATCTGATTCGACTTAGATATTTTAAATGATGAAAAAGGACATCAGCATGTGCCTGTAAAGCAGCTCTAATGTCGGGCAGTGTCATATCTCTGGATGTGATCATTTCAAAACTCGGCTCGTTTTTTTATAGATATTTATAAATGTATAATTACTGTACAAGTATACATTTTGTGCGTCATTATTTCAATTTCTAATTAAAATCATATAGTAAGCTCATTTTTTATAGCCCGGACCGCATAAACTGCCCGCTTATTTGATGTAACCAACAGACTTCCCGCGCCAGGTATATTCGCGGGAGCTATCAAACTGGCTTCCGTAACGGATTTTTTTACGCACCGGGTAGGTATAACAGCGGCTCACTGATTTTCTATTCTTCGCCACAATAATTTCATTATCTTCGCATGGAGGTCCCATTTTTATAACTGTTCCATATCCATGCTCAAACGCTGTTAAAATACATGAATTGCCGAAGAAATAAATCGTGGCATAGTCATTCGCTTCAGCAAATATTTTATTTAACGCATTAATATTCATGTGTGACTGACCTGATGCTGTTACGTATGCATTTTGCGGAAATAAGTTTTTCGCCATCAAGCGTGCGGTGCGAACTGTATAAGCATTCAGTGATCCTGCTCGTCCATCAATTCCAACGCGCGCATCATCATAAACATAAATGCAAGGCGCGATACTATCTGAACTTGCGATAAAGACACATGTTTTACCGCTTGCACGAATTTCCCTGACATTCACATGACCACTAATGCCGATTTTTCCTCTACCTTTCGCATTCACAATCAGATTGCCGCCTCTCGCACCAATCACATTAATATCAGCTGAACCTTTATGATTGATTTTATGCAGACTGATATATCCTCTCGCGAATACATTTACATCACCATTGCCATCAGTTGTGATATCCGTGTCATTCGAACAAATTGTAAATATGTTTACTGATCCTGGGCCATGGTTGGTAATACTTCTGATATTCATGTGCCCTGCAAGGAAAATATCACCGCATCCAAATTGTTCTACTACTAAATTTCTCGAATCAAGACGCACGCCTTCCACTCTGCCCAATCCATGATGCATGAGATACTCAAGTCGTCTCATGCTGATACGCACAGTTACTTCATTCATGTTGTCGGGTGCATCTTTCGCCTGCTCAAGACACAAAATGTCATTGGCAACATTGACTTTAATTGCGCGCACTTTATGGCTGGGACCTTCAATGCAGACGGCATCTGTATCGGAACTGCCACTGATTTGAATTCTGAAGTTACCTGTTGCTCGAATACCTTTGAAATGCGACACGCGAATACTTTCGCGGGCGTTAGCAGACGAAGCTATCGTTGACTCACCCTGTCGAAACCATCTATCCGCATTCGCCGTCCATAAACTTGGGTCAGTCTGCACTTGCGACCGCCAGGTTTCCTGCGCCAAATCGGTTTTGGGATATGGGTAACGTCCAGCTGCGCAGCTAACAAGAATGAATGAAAACAACAGGATACAGATGAGGCGGAGGGTACGGATCATGACAATTCCTTTTGTCACTCTATTCGGATGTCATTCTAATTTAGCATATTTTGGTCTATAGCGTCATCTGTGCGCTATTCTTCTGTTCTTCGCGATATTTTCCATCCAGCATTTTTTGATGCCTAATAAACGCATCTAATTGCATGGTTTTCACTTTCACAAAGTGACGAATAACGAAACAATCGTCTCGAACCTCATGTCCCGGCCAATCGATCCCATTCGAACATCCACAACCCGTTGTGTCATGCACTATACCCAGCGAAGCGCCAAAATTCGCGATGATCGATGATAGCTCCACTTTTCTCCCAAAAGCATAAACCATCGGTGTGACCGCTGGCGCACTCAAATTATTAAAATCTACTATGGGATGCCAAACAATCTCATTACAAAAAACTCATAATCCAAACCACGGCAATAACTTTTGCTTGCCGCTGCATCCTCTCAGCCATGCCTCGGAACGTTGATTCGTGTCACGCCAATTAATATGACGCAAGAAATTTTCATACTCTTCAATCAATTCCCGATAACTTGACATGGCGCTGCCATTGCCATTTTTTGTTTGTAAATCCTCCAATTGCGCATTGGCAAGATAGCGATATTTTTGCGGAATATATTTATATAATAAGTTTAACATGTAAGTGTCTGCGATTTTTGGCTGCTGCGGATTTAATTGCTGTCATTTCAGACCAACGACGACCACAATGTTTTTCTTGCCCATAAAATATATTCGGATTTTTCAGTTATGGATACACTGTTGGTGACGATACCCCGGATAACGCAAAAAGCGCGTTATCCAGGCTACATTTGTTAAGCAACCTTTTTCCACAAACTCAAATACCCCATCACCTGGCCGCCGGCTTCGCGGCGCAGCTCGAATATATCTGCACTGACTATTTCAAATTTATTTTCCTGCGCGAGGCGCGCGAGATAATCTTGGTGATGCGAGAAGCGTCCTGACTGCATGAGCGCATAATCATTGTTTTTATTTATTTCCACATTGAAAGCGAAATATCCCTGCGGGCGTAAAATATTTTTCACACCGGCAATTAACTCCTCTAGCTCTCCAAAATAAACCAGCACATCGCCAGCAAGCACAAGATCACATTTTTCTTTTTGATCGTTAAGCCAGTTAACAATATTCGCGGAAACCAGTTCATCATAAATATTTTTTTGCGCGGCTGCTTCCAGCATTTTGTCTGACAGATCAACGCCAATCATTTTCTTGGCGTACGGTTTGAATAACTCGCCGGATAATCCCGTACCGCAACCGATATCAACGATGTCTACTTTACCGTGAGATAAAACGCCGGCAGTCTCCACTGCTTCAAATAATTTTTCTGGCACCTGATAATGTAAATGCGTACGCATGTGTGCGTCGTAATAATCGGCGTATGAATCAAACAGAGACTGAATATATGCCGGTGCAGATGATTTCAATTCTTTATCGTGCATGAGGATTCGAATTAAATGTTTAGACGAATCATCGTTTGGCTTGATACGCACAGCTTCATGAAAATGCACCAGCGCATTTTCACGGTCGCGCGCCATTAAATAATATGTTGCCAGATTATGATGTGCGTCGTAAAAATCCGGGTGAGATTTAACGGCACGCGCATAATATTTCACTGCTTCACGCGCATATCCTTGCTGCATGTGAATCACACCAAGATTAAATAAAACGTCTCTATCTTCTGGTGAAATGTCCAGCGCCTGCAAATACACCGCTGCAGATTTATCAGCCTGTCCCAGACGTAAGTAACATGCTGCGAGGTTTGCCAGTGACTCAAAATGATTGGGATGAGATTTGATGACAATCGAGAATTCATCAACTGCATCTTTAAATCGGCCGCGCTTCATCAACAGACAGCCAAGTTGATAATGAGCGCCGCCATGATTAGTTTCAATTTGAATTAATGCATGATAAGCCGTGAACGCCTCGTCATCACGGCCGGCTTTTGCGGCTGCAAGTCCGAGATTGTAATAAGCATCAATATAATCCGGCCTGATATCAAGTGCCGCATGATATGCCTGTATGGCATTATCATAATCTTTACGTGTGAAATAAATTGCGCCAAGATTATTGTATGCAGGAGCGCAAACAGGATCTTCAGCAATAATTTTTTGCAGCTCGTTAACTGCATCATCAAGTCGTCCGGCAGCTTTTAATATATTCGCAAAATGCAGTCTGATCACAGTATGCTGCGGGGCAATGATCAACGCCTTCTCCAGATATTTACACGCCTCATCAAGCTTGCCTTCCTCTGCCGAAAGCAATCCCATTAAATGCAGCACTTCCAGATCATCTGGATTTTTTTCAAGTAATGAAAGATAACCAAAGCGCGCTTCTGCCAGATTCCCTGAGTGGTGCAATAATTTAAAATCATCCAGTGTTTTATTCATTAGTCAGATACCGCCAGATCATCGATCGGTAACCCAGTAATAATCTGCAGTAACAATTCGCGAATATCAATCACATCGCGCGCAAGCGAGGCGAGATTGACATAATCAGGAGTAACATCAAGCAGCTCGATACTGCCCGGCATCAAATTCTGCATTGCCTGATGCACATTTGTGATATCACTTGTAAAATTTTCCAGCGACTGATCAACAGATTCATTTGCAAAAAACGCGCGAATAATCTTAAGCAGTTCTACATTCTTACTGAGTACAACAATAATTTGCGGCGCGATATCAGCCAGCAATTCTGTGTCAACTGGCTGCCGCGCATGATAATCCAGTGAAAAGAAAGCATCGGTCACACGTTCCATCTGCACCAGGATATAGCGAAAACTGGAACGAAGATTTCTGTTAAATCCCGGCTCGAAAACCCATTCAGGATATTGATTCCGGCGCGAACGTAAAATATTTTCTATTTTAAGTAACCGTTTTTCCAGGATCCTCACCGCACCCTGATTGTTTTGAATATATTTTTCCAGTTCACTGGAATATTTAATCAATGCATCCATCATCGGCGTGAGGGCAATTCGGAATTCCCAATAAGGCCGAAGAGGAAATATGATTAAACTGGAAAAAATTCCTAGCATTCCTCCAATCGCCATCATCATCACACGATTAGCCAGCTCCATTTCATTTGCCGCA
>Ga0310810_10012357_pt1 | contig 10032 bp, 11 predicted proteins | sample NCmetagenome_FD_207641 | JGI IMG/M metagenome (GOLD analysis project Ga0310810, IMG submission 207641) | Soil microbial communities from experimental microcosm in Duke University, North Carolina, United States - NC | ecosystem: Engineered > Artificial ecosystem > Soil microcosm > Unclassified ...
TGCCGCCGGGCACGATGTCGATGCCGTGTTGCGCAACGCGGCGGGCGCCTTCTTCAAGCAGGTGTTCCGCGACGGCTTTTTCCACGCCGATCTGCATCCCGGCAACATGTTTGTCGACGAGGACGGTGCGCTCGCGGTCGTCGATTTCGGCATCATGGGACGGCTCGACCGCCAGACCCGCTATTACCTCGCCGACATGCTGATCGGGTTTCTGACGGGCGATTATCGGCGCGTCGCCGAGGTGCACTTCGATGCCGGCTATGTGCCGCGGCGGCGCTCGATCGACGCCTTCACGCAGGCCTGCCGCTCGATCGGCGAGCCGATCCTCGGGCGGCCCTTGAACGAGATCTCGATCGCGCGGCTTCTGGCGCAGCTGTTTCATGTGACCGAGCAGTTCGACATGGAGACGCAGCCGCAACTCCTGCTGCTGCAAAAGACGATGGTGCTGGTCGAGGGCGTGGGGCGGCGGCTCGATCCCTCGGTCAACATCTGGAGCCTGGCGCGGCCGCTCGTCGAGGAGTGGGCGCGCGACAATCGCGGCCCCGAGGCGCAACTGCGCCAGCGGGTCGACGCTTTTATCGAGACCCTCGACGAGGTGCCGCGCCTATTGCGCAACCTCGACAAGCTGCTCGGCGACTGGGCGCAGGAGGGCGTTGTCCTCCACGCCGAGAGCCTCGCGACCCAGGCGGCGCATCGCGCCCGGCTCTTGCCGCTGCTCGTGATACCGCTATGGATCGCGGCCGCCGCCCTCGTCGCGATCGCCGCCCTGCTGTTGGCGCGCTAATGGCTCTTACGCGACGTCGCGCTGATCGTTCGGGTCGTAATTCGCGTCGTACCACCAGGTCTGCCAATCGGCGTAGGTGATCGGCGCCCAGCGCGGCGGGCTATTGGGCCCGGTGCAGCTCGGCAGGCATTCGATCAGCTGGTCGAAACGCGGCCCGCAGAAAAATGGGATCGCATAGCGGTCGCGGCCTTGGGGCGGAACGGCGCGATGCGGGGTCGAGAGAAAGCGGCCGTTGGTCCAGCGGTGCATCGTGTCGCCGGAATTGACCGCGAACGAGTTCGGTACATAGGGCACGTCGAGCCAGCCGCCGCCATTGGGACCATCTGAGGGTAGGCGCAGCTGCAATCCCGGTATTTCGGTCTGCGCCAGAAACGTCATGAAATTGCTGTCGGTATGCGGCGCGATGCCGAACTGGTTGGGCTCGGGCGCGACCGGCGGATAATGCGACAGGCGCAACGTGTGCATGCTGTCGGTAAAGGCGTCGTCGAAAAACCCGGGCGGCAGGTCGAGCGCGACCGCGACGATGCGCATAAAGCGCCGCGCGAACGAATCCATGGCGGCCGCGTATTCGAGAAGATTCGCGCGAAAGCGCGGCAGATCGCTCTCCGCCGGCCATTGGTTTGGGCCGACAAAGCGGCGGCCGGACAACAAAAGCGGGTCGTCGGCGGGGCGCTCGCGCTTGATAAAGAAGGCTTCGTTGAGGTCGCCCTTATCGTTGTTGTTGAGGTCGGAGGTGCGCACCGCATAACGGCCCATGACCATGTAGCCGTTATTGTGCTCGTTGAGCTTCAAGGCGAGCTTCTTGGCGATCGGCAGGGCATGAAAGCGGCGCGCCTCGGCAAAAGTGCGCTCGATCAGCGGCGGCGGCACGCCGTGCCCGGTCAAGACGAAGAAGCCGATGGTCGTCAGGGCGTCATGCACCTGGCGGGCGGCGGCGGCGAGCGCACCGGGCCGGCCCGCGACATAGTCCGCGATATCGATGACCGGGATCGTCTCGCTCATGCCCGCCTCCGACGCAAAGGCACGGGCATTATGGCGCAGATTGCGGCGCGCCTATTGCGAAATCTTGGCTTCCTCTTCGAGACGGGCGGCGAACCTCTCGAAGCCGGCGGCGAGCGCCATCAGCTGTTCGCGGCGGCGCGGCTCGAAGCGCATTTTCTCGGCAATGCCCCGGAGCTTTTCGGCGACCTCGCGGAAATGTGCCACCCTGTCCTCCGGAAAGTCCTGGGTCACCGCCACCGCCTTCCGCCCTCTGCCTGCGCTATAAACAGCGGCGAGATGCCGCCGTCCGCGCGCGCAACCGAGACTTGCGCCAGGTTCATGCCGGCGCTCCGGTTAATAGCAGCGGTTCATTAGCAGGCGAGGTTTTGTCCGGTGTGACATTGTTGTGTTAACTCGACCGGCGCGCGCGGCCCGGCCACAGAAGAATCAGCCGGCAGCGAACGGCCCACCCCCGCAAGCGCAGCAGGGCCGATGAATGGGTCCCGGCCGGCGCCGGGACCAACTCAGTGCCCTAAGCTTTCGCGCCCTATTGCTTGATCGGCGTGGGCGGGTGCGGAACAGTGCCGGCGTAATTGACCGCCAGCCCGAGCGCCTTGATGACATCGTCGGCGCCGGCCGCATTCTTCAAATCCGCGCCGGAAAACTTCTTGTCCGGCTTCAGCGTGACGGTCAGCGGACCCTTCGGCTTTTTGTAATCGTCGAGGAACGATGCCAGCGCATCAAAGGCCTTCTGCGTCGCCTCGCCCTGCCCGGCGCGCACGCCCTCCAGCATCAGCTTGGCCAGCGCGATCGTCGCGCCGGCGTCGCTTCCCTGCATCTTCGCGACGGCTGGCACGAGCTTGCCGAGGATCGAGCGGTCCTCGAAGGTCAGCTTGGCGGTGCGCAACACCGCGTCGTCCATCGCGCCGTCCTTTTTATGGGAGTCCGCGTCGACGCCGTCGAGCACCAGCGACAATTCGAGGCGGCCGAGCCCCTCAAGATCGAGCTCGACCCGATTGACGCTCATCGTCCTCGCCTTGGCGTCGAGGCGGTAATCGATCAGGAAATCTCCGTTGACGTGGTCGAGCCCGGCCATCTCCTTCAGATCGACGCTTTCGGTCGGCTTCGCATCGATCACGATGCCCTCGACCTTCGCCTTCAAGAAGGTTGGCGCCTGGTCTTTCTCGAAGCCGGTGAAATCGAATTCCTCGACCGTGATCTTCTTGACCGGGACGGGCTTGTTCTTGTCCGCGCCATCGGAGTTGTCCGTGAGGGTCACGTCCTCAAGCACGAAACCGTTGTCGCCAAGCGCCTTCGCGCTCTTGTAGGTCAGCGCGCCGGGCGGGATCTGCGGCTTTAGCAGCTTCTCGAATTGCGACAGGCCATCCGCCATCGCCGGGGCCGTAAACCCGAATGCGAGCGCCGCCCCGATCGTCAGGCCGCGCAAACCCAACCGAACCGTCATTACCCCGCCCTTCCGTAATGTTCGTAACGATTGCGGCGAGGCCCCGCCTCGCCGCGGCGCCTTTCTAGCAAGTCCCGCCGCGAACGCAAACCGTCGGCGCAGCGCTTTGCTCAGCCGCCCGGCTTCTTCCCGAAGGACCGGCTCGGCACGTTGCGAAACAGCGACATATGCGTGTGGTCGGCGACCCAGTCCTCGCCGATCCGGCGGCGCGACAACGCCACGGTCGTGCGGCCGGGGCGCTCGTAGGGCGTGCCGTCCTCGTGGTAGCCGGTCGAATCGAAGACGCCCATGCCGATCGCAGAGAGCCGGTCGGAGGAGACGATCGCGCGGATATCGTCCATGCGGAAATGGAAGCCCGAAGTAACCGGCCAGACGTTGCGCCATTGCGCGCGCTCGACCGCCTCGCGCCCGGTGATGAAATTCTCGAAGGTGCCGAAGGCGATCATGTCCTCGGCAAAGAGCGGGTACGCGCCGGCGAAATCGACCGCCTGCACGTGCTCCGAGAGACGCCGGAACCACGCTTTGACGCGCTCGAGATCGTCGGGATCGGGTGGCGCGATCATCCGGTCTCCTTTGCTTGGGTTTGGTACGATGATAGCACTGAGCCGTCGTCCCGGCGAAAGCCGGGACCCACTTATCAGCGCCCGAGATAGCTGAACGATGGATCCCGGCCTGCGCCGGGATGACGATTAGTGCGGCGCGATCATGCGAAGGCGAGAACGATCTTGGAGAATGGGATGTCCGGGCCGCTGGCGGGGATCCGCATCATCGATCTGACGGTCGCGGTGTTGGGGCCGGTCGCAACCCAAATCCTCGGCGATCTCGGCGCAGAAATCATCAAGATCGAACCGCCCGAGGGCGAGATGATGCGCGGCATCGGCCCGGCGCGAAACCCGGGGATGGCGGCCTATTACCTCAACGTCAACCGCAACAAGAAGAGCGTCGTCCTCGACCTGAAGCAATCGCGGGCGCGCGAGGCGTTGCTGCGGCTCGCCGCGACGGCCGATGTTTTTGTGCACAACATGCGGCCGGGCGCCGCCGAGCGGCTCGGCATCGATTATGCGGCGATTTCGGCAGCGAACCCGCGCATCGTCTATGCCTGGGCAAGCGGCTACCGCAAGGACGGGCCTGAGCGCGACCGCGCCGCTTTCGACGATGTCATCCAGGGCGAGAGCGGGCTCGCCGCGATCAACGGGGGCCCAGACGATCCGCCGCGCTATGTGCCGATGGTGGTGGGCGACAAATTGTGCGGCTATGTGCTGGCGTCATCCGTCGGGATGGCGCTGTTCCACCGCGAGCGCACCGGCAAGGGCCAGGAAATCCATGTCCCGATGCTGGAGACGATGGTCGCGTTCAACATGGTCGATCATCTCTGGCATGGCGTCTTCGGGGAGCCGGAGAAGGGCCTCGGCTATCCGCGCATGCTGACGCCGTGGCGGCGGCCCTACGCGACAGCCGATGGATATATCTGCCTCCTGGCGACGACCGACCGGCAGTGGCGCAATTTGTTCGCGGCGATCGACGGCGCGGAGCTGATCGATGACCCGCGCTTCGCGTCGATCCCGGCGCGCACCGCCAATATCGACGCGCTCTATACGATGCTGGCTGACCGGATGCGCCGGCGAAGCACCGCCGAATGGCGCGAGAGGCTAGACGCCGCCGATGTCCCGAACGGCGTCGTCAACGACATGATGGCCGTCGCGACGCATCCCGATCTCCACGCCAGCGGCTTCTTCGAACCGTACCAGCACCCGAGCGAGGGACGCTGCGTCGCGATGCCCTATCCGGTCGTGTTTTCGGACTCGCCAGGCGGCCACAGATTGCCGCCGCCGCGGCTGGGCGAGCACAACGCCGAGATCCTCGGCGCGCTCGGCTTCAACGCGGCAGAAATCGCCGATATCGCTGGGTGATCGCCGGCCCGGTGCGCTGTGACAGAATTAGTCCCATCGGAACGAATGGGTTTGGCCCTCTGTTTAGACGCACGGAAGCGCCCCTCCTCGAGGGGTGCCTCCAGCGCGAACTCAAGGGCCGGGCGGCATGTCTGCTCGGCCTTTTTTTGGCTGGCCTGTTTGGCCCGGCTTTTTTGGGCTGCCTCACCGGTTTGGCGCGGAATGCCAACTCAACCAACATTCGAACTGCGTAAAAATTGCACAGATTATTGCTGCGCCGTGTTGTCGCACATTAAAGCGCGATGAGTGCGCAAGAACTCGCGTTTTGATTTTCACGGCCCGGCGGTCGATCCGGGATTGACCCGCGGCGGAACGCTCCCGCATCCTGCGCCCCTCGCGCAACGCCCTGTACTGTGGGGCCCTGCGCTGTGGGGAAGGATCCGCCCGAGATGAGCATCAAAGGCAAAGCCTATATCGTCGGCATCTACGAGCACCCAACGCGGCTTGCGACGGACAAGACCATCCCGCAACTCCATGCCGAGTCGGCGAGGGGCGCGCTCGAGGACGCCGGGCTGACCAAGAACGACATCGACGGCTATTTTTGCGCCGCCGGCGACACGCCCGGCCTCGGCGCTTTGTCGATGATCGATTACCTCGGCCTCAAGCTGAAGCACATCGATTCAACCGATGTCGGCGGCTCCTCCTACCTGCTGCAGGTCGGTCATGTCGCCGAGGCGATCGCCGCCGGCAAATGCTCGATCGCGCTGATCACGCTTGCCGGGCGGCCGCGCGCCGAGGGCATGGCGACCGGCACGGCGCCGCGCGCGCCCGAACGGCCGATGCCGGAATCGGGGTTCGAGCTGCCTTACGCGCCCGCCACCGCGAACATGTATGCGATGGCGGCGATGCGCCACATGCACGAATACGGCACGACCAGCGAGCAGCTCGCCTGGATCAAGGTCGCCGCCTCGCACCACGCGCAGCACAATCCACATGCGATGCTGCGCGACGTTGTGACGGTCGAGGACGTCGTCAACTCGCCGATGATCGCCGACCCGCTGCACCGGCTCGATTGTTGCGTCATTAGCGATGGCGGTGGCGCGATCATCATGACAACGCCGGAAATCGCGAAAAGCCTGAAGCGCCCGCTGGTCAAACTCATCGGCGCGGGCGAAGCGCCAAAGCATCAGATGGGCGGCAAGGTGGACCTGACCTATTCCGGTGGGGCGTGGTCGGGCCCCCTCGCCTTCGCCGAAACCGGCGTCAAGCCGAGCGACATCAAATACGCCTCGATCTATGACAGCTTTACGATCACGGTATTGATGCAGCTCGAGGATCTCGGCTTCTGCGAGAAGGGCCAGGGCGGCCGCTTTGTCAGCGACGGCAATTTGATCTCGGGGGTCGGCAAATTGCCGTTCAACACCGATGGCGGCGGGCTGTGCAACAACCATCCGTCGAACCGCGGCGGCTTGACCAAGGTGCTCGAAGCCGTGCGGCAATTGCGCGGCGAGGCGCACCCCGCGGTGCAGGTCAAGAACTGCGATCTGGCTTTGGCGCACGGCACCGGCGGCTCGCTCGGTACAAGGCATGCCGGGGCGACAGTCATCATGGAACGGGAGTGAGCGCGATGGCTCAGACGCAGCAGCAAACCCAGCCACAACAGCACAAGATCACCGCGCCGCCGGTCAATCCCGAGACGCAGCCTTTCTGGGACGCGGCCGGGGACGGCAAGCTCCTCTACAAGAAATGCACCGCCTGCGGCGAGCCGCATTTCTATCCGCGGCCGCACTGCCCATTCTGCTTTAGCGACAAGGTCGAATGGCAGGAAGCCTCGGGCCGCGGCACGATCTACACCTACAGCGTCATGCGGCGCGCGCCCGTGCCTTACGCGATTGCCTATGTTGAGCTCGCCGAGGGGCCGCGCATGATGACCAACATCGTCGATTGCGACCTCGACAAAATCGCCATCGGTCAGCCGGTCCGGCTTGTTTTCAAGCCGAGCGAGGGCGGTCCGCCGGTGCCGATGTTTACGCCAGCCTGAGACGCGGCGTCTTCTGACGTCTCTTTGGGTCTAAAGGTAAAGACAGCATGCCCAATACCGTGCGCCTGCACCGTGTTCTGGCAACCGAGCCGGAGAAGGTTTATCGCGCTTTCCTCGAAGCGGATGCGCTGGCGAAGTGGCTACCGCCCAACGGCTTTGCCTGCACCGTGCATCATCTAGAACCGAAAATCGGCGGCACGTTCAAAATGTCGTTCCGAAACTTCACAACAGGGAACAGCCACTCGTTTCACGGCGAATACGTTGAACTCGTTCCGAACGAGCGGCTCCGATACACGGACAAGTTCGACGATCCCAATCTGGCGGGCGAAATACAGGTGATGGTGACATTGAAGAAAGTATCGGTCGGCACTGAACTCAACATCGTGCAGGAAGGCCTTCCCGACGTGATTCCGCTGGAGGCCTGCTACCTGGGTTGGCAAGAGTCGTTGCGAAACTTAGCGAGGCTCGTCGAGCCCGAGATCAAGGAATAACTCCGGATTAGTATGGGCTTGGCTACGCTCAGCCCATCCTACGAAACCGTCAGACGATTTGGGGAGAAATGCGATGGTCAGCCGGAGGACGTTTCTGTCGCTTGCCGCGGCTACCATAACGGCGCCTCGCGTGGTCTCCGCTCAACAACCGGCGCAGAAGGTCGCGCTCTACGCCAATGTCGGGCCCGACCTCATTCATTACGACGTCGATGTTGCCGGCGCGGAACTGACCAAGCACGAGACCGTGACGCTGACCGGCGGCATCCAATATGCGTGGCCGCACAAATCGAGACGCTATCTTTATGTGGCGAGCAGCAACGCCGCGCCGAACTACGTCAGAGAGCCGCAAACCGACCATTTCGTTACGGCATTGGCAATCGACCCCAAGACAGGCGCGCTGAGCAAGCATGGCGAGCCGATCAAGCTGCCACAGCGGCCGATCCATCTCAGCACGGACATACCCTCCGACAATATCCTCGTCGCGTTTCCCAACCCGAGCACCGTACGGGTCTACCGCATCAACAAAGACGCAACCCTGGGCGACGAAGTGAAGCAGCCGGGCGCGATCGAGGCCGGCATTTATGCCCACCAGGTCCGCACGACGCCCGACAACAAGCTCGCGATCCTTGTGACGCGCGGCAATGAAGCCGCACCAAGCAAACCCGAAGATCCGGGCGCGCTTAAAGTCTTCGACTACAAGGATGGGCTGCTGACGAACGAAGTCTCGATCGCGCCCAATGGCGGCAAGGAATTCGGGCCGCGCCACCTCGATTTTCATCCGACGAAGCCGTGGGTGTACGTGTCGATCGAGACGCAGAACAAGATGTACACCTACCGGATGGAGAACGGCCGGCTCAATCCGGAGATTGCGTTTCGCGCGGAAACGTTGGCGGAGCCGGACAACATCCGGGCGCGCCAGGCGGCCGGCACCGTGCATGTGCATCCGAACGGCCGCTTTCTGTATGGGGCCAACCGCGCCGAGCAGACTGTCGAGTTTCAGGGCAAGAAGGTCTTCAAGGGCGGCGAGAACAGCATCGTCGTCTACGCGATCGATCAATCGACCGGCGAGCCGAAGCCGATCCAGCACGCCGACACACACAAGATCCATCCGCGGACGTTCCACATCGACCCGAGCGCGCGGCTGCTCGTCGCCGAGCACAACCTGCCGGTCGATGTGCGTGAGGGCGATACGGTTAAGACCGTGCCGGCCGGCCTGTCGGTCTTCCGTATCGGGGACGACGGCAAACTCACCTTCGTCCGCGCCTACGACGTCGATATCGGCGACAAGACCATGTTCTGGATGGGGATGGTGCCGCTTCCGGCCTAGGTTTGCAGGGCTTAGGGTGGGGCTCGGCGCAGCGAAGCCCCTCGATAATTGCACGGGCATCAGGCGATGGGCTCCGCTAGGCTGAGCCCATCCTAGGAGGAGGACCGCACGTGGACACGCTTGAGACTAGGCTGGCGGCGCGGCCGCGGCATATCAGTCCCGAGGAGTGGCAGGTTCGGGTCGATCTCGCCGCCTGCTATCGGCTCATCGCGCATTTCGGCTGGGACGATCTCGTCCTGACGCACAATTCGGCCCGGGTGCCGGGCACGACCGATCAGATCCTGATCAACCCAATGGGGCTCCTGTTCGACGAGATCACCGCGTCGAACCTCTTGAAGGTCGATCTCGACGGCAAGCTCATCGAGCCTTCGGAATACGAGCCGATCTATGCCGGGATCGTCATCCACGGCGCGATCTATCAGGCGCGGCCGGATGTCCAATGCGTCATCCACACGCATACCGAGGCGGACATCGCGGTCGGCGCGCTCGAAGACGGGCTGCTGCCGCTCAGCCAATGGGCGATGCGCTTCTATAACCGGCTCGGCTATCACGATTACGAGGGCGTCTCGCTCGACATGGATGAGCGCGAGCGGCTGCAGCGCAGCATCGGCAACCATCCGGTGCTTGTGCTGCGCAACCACGGTCTGCTCGCGACCGGGCGCAACATCGCCGAGGCGTTCTCATCGACCTATCACTTCGAGCGCTCGGCCGAGGCGCAGTTGAAGATCCAGGCCGCAACGGCATCCGGCCAGAAGATCGTCGTCCCTGACCCGGATACCTGTGAGCGTCAGGCGGCGCAGTTCTCCGACGGCAATCTGGCGCGTCTCCCAGGACAGCGCGAGTGGCCGGCCCTGCTGCGTCTCTGCGACCGGCTCGACCCGAGCTACCGCACCTGATCGTGATAAGCCGGCGCGGTGGCCGCCGCGCCGGCTTGACTGGCTGTGCCGATGTCTCTCCCTAGTCCGGCTTAGCGGCCGGCGAGCGCACGCGCCAGTTGGCTGACCGCCTCCTGGTGCTTCTCGTTCTGGATCTCGGCGAAGTTGCGGGCGATTTC
>Ga0310810_10012360_pt1 | contig 10031 bp, 15 predicted proteins | sample NCmetagenome_FD_207641 | JGI IMG/M metagenome (GOLD analysis project Ga0310810, IMG submission 207641) | Soil microbial communities from experimental microcosm in Duke University, North Carolina, United States - NC | ecosystem: Engineered > Artificial ecosystem > Soil microcosm > Unclassified ...
GCTACGATGCACTGGAGCCAACCGGGGAAGTCTCAGCGTGACCACAACCGTCGAAGTCATGGCGGCCGCCTTCAAGGAGGCCGGCACGCCGTTCATTGTCGGGCATCCGGGCGGTGAATCGGTCGAGCTGATGGAAGCCGCGCGGGAGCGGCAGATGCGCTTCCTCTTGATGAAGCAGGAGGTCGCGGGCGCCATGCTGGCCGCAACCTGGGGCGATCTCACCGGCAGTCCCGGCATATGCCTGTCCACGCGCGGGCCCGGCGCCACCAACATGGTCAACGGCGTGGCGCACGCGTTTCTCGACCGCTCGCCGCTCATCGCTATCACCGATAGCTATTCGCGTCCGACCTACGAGGCCGGCCTGCGTCAGCGCATCAATCAGCAGGCGGTCTACGAACCGATCGTCAAGTGGTCGACGACGGTCGACGCCAAGGTGGTGCGCCAGCAGTTGCGCCGCGCGCTGCGCACCGCGACGGCGGCGCCGCCCGGCCCGGTGCATTTCGAATTTCCCCAGAGCGAGTCGACGCGCGCTGCCGGCGATTACACGGCCGAGCCGCCGTTGACGCCGCACTGGCTCATGCCCGGCCCCGACCGCGCCGATCTCAAACCGGCGCTCGACATGCTGGCGAAGTCGCGACGGCCGATCCTGATCGCCGGCCTTGGCGTCTACTGGTGCGGCGCCTCCGCCGAGTTCGTCAAATTCGCCGAGCGGCTCGGCGCACCGGTGCTCACCACCACCAAATGCAAGGGCTTGATCCCGGAGGATCACCCGCTGCGCGCCGGCTGCATCATCGGCGGACTGATCGAGCGCAAGCTGGTCACGCAGGCGGACCTCATCGTCACCGTCGGCCTTGATGCCGTCGAGCTGCAGCCCAAGCCCTGGCCGTACACGTTGCCGGTGTTGTCGCTGGCCTCGGTGCCGAGCCTCGACGCGCTGGTGCCGGCCGATCCGGAGATCATCGCCGACCTGAAGCCGCTTCTGGCGGGCCTCGCGCAGTGGGCGGGCGAGGGGACCGGTTGGGGCGAGAAGGCCGCCCGGAATTTCCGCGAGGACGTGCGCGACGCGCTCAACACGCCGGCGACCGGCCTCTCCCCGCAGCGCGCGATGGAGGTCGCGCGCGCCGTGCTGCCGCGCAACACGATTGCGACCTGCGATGCCGGCGCGAGCCGCCTGCTGGTCGTGCAGAAGTGGGAAGCCTACGGCCCGCGCGAATTCCTCACCTCGAACGGCCTCGGCTCGATGGGTTACGCGGTGCCGGGCGCGCTCGCCGCGCGCCTCGCCCATCCGGACCGCCCGGTGGTCGCCTTCACGGGCGACGGCGGCTTCCTGATGACGGTCGCCGAACTTCAGACCGCGCAGCGCGAGAATTTGCCGATCATCGTTGTGGTGCTCGACGACCGTGAGATCGGCATGATTCGCGTGAAGCAGGAGATCAAGGGTATCGCGCTGCACGGCGTGCAGCTCGGCGGCGTCGATTGGGAAAAATTGGCGCAGTCCTTCGGCGCCGATGGCATCACGGTCGACACAGAGCAGGGACTGAGCAATGCGCTCGGCGCCGCACTGCGGACCGGACGCACCACCGTCATCGGTGTGAACATCGACGCATCGGGCTATGTGGCGCAGTTCAACGCGCTGCGCGAGCTGTAGAACAGCGAATGCCCGGCGCAAGGCCGGGCACGCGCCGGATCAATACCCGCGGCTCCAGTAGTAGCAGTAGCGCTCGATGTTCATCGGCAGGAAGGCCTCGTAGCTGCCCCACTTCTCGTACTTGGGCAGCTTGATCTCCTTCATCGCCTGGTCGGCGCATTTGCCGGCATCGGCCGCTTTCTTCACCTCGGCGGAAAGGTCGGTCATGTAGCCGAGCAGATCTTCGACGTCCTTCTTGGTGCCGAGCCGCCCGCCCGCGTAGGGGTGCCCGGGAATCATCCGCTCCCAGTCCATCGCCAGCACCTTCTTCAGCCCGGCCTCCCAGTCGGTGACCGAGGCCGTGTCGGGCAGGTTGCGGAACAGCACGGTCTGGATCGGGATGAAGTCGACCGCGAAGATGATCTTCTCCTTCGGCAGATGCATCACCAGCGAATTATCGGAGTGATTGCGTCCGACATAGATCAGATCGAGCTGCGTGCCGCCGAGCTTGATCGTTTTCTTGTTGTCGACGACCTCGTCCGGGATGACGGCGTCGGGGTATTTCACTTCGAGCAGATGCTGCTTGGCGAGCTTGTGCGCGACCACCTTGGCGCCGAGGTCCTTGAAAGGCTTGCCGCCGGCGATGTGGTCATAGTGATGGTGGCTGTAAATCAGGTATTTGATCGGCTTGTCGGTGACCTTCTTGATTTCGTCGATGTAGGTCTTCACCGCCTGCGGCCGCAGGTAGCCGATCGGATCGGTGGCGATGACGCCGTCCTTGGTGACGACGAACATCGACTGATGGCCCTGATAGCGGAAGATGTAGACGTTGTCGGTGCCGTCGACCTTGGTGGTGGCGAACGGCGGCGGTGAAGCCGCGGGCGCTGCGGCCGGCGGCGTTTGCGCGGACGCGGCCGTAGTGGCGGACACGATCGCCAGCGCAGCCGCAATGTGTATGAGATCAAGACGCATGGATGCCCCCTTCTTAAAAAGCAGGACATCGTCGGGGAGGGCGCGGCACCGCTCAAGTCACATTAGCTTGAGGGGCCGGAATGCCGCAGCCGTAATAAGATCCGGGCGGCGGCCGGCCGCATGCATCACGCGTGGAACTGACAGTGAAGCCATACTCATGTGGATTTTCTCGGTGCAGCGATGATGCGGGCAATGGCGCTGGGCAAGAGCACGCAGTGAGCCCACAATCCCCCTGCGCTGACGAGCGCGGTTCCCTTCAGCGGTAGGGCGGTTGAGCCGAAGCGGAGAGTAGTATCGAGCTTACTCGACGCACGGGCAGACTAGACAAGCCACCAGGCCAGACATGCTCCCGCTGCCCCAATCGCGACGAGCGTCCAGATTGCGTACAGTTGGATCGTGGCCGTCATGCTGGTCCTCGACTGCTCATGCAAAGGTTACTCGATCGGGGGTGACTTGATGCGCCAGAGCTGAAAGCCCTGAGCTTCGATCGCGTCCTCGACTGTTGCTCTGGAAATCTTGTGAGGGAGCGCTTTGCCAGTGCCGACCACGCCAACTGCATGCCATGGCCGAAATTGACTGGGAAGCTTGCTGCCTCCCGCATCGCCGGCAAATGCTCTCAACTCGGGCTTTCCTTCGGAGTGGAAAATATAAATGTTCATCGGAGTATTGCTCCTGCGGCAGGCCGCCCGTGCGCCGATCCGCCCGCGGACTTGCCGATCTCGATCCGTTTTTTCGGAGCTGCGATGAGCCCATCCCGCACCGCCTGTTTACGGGCGAGCTTGCGCCGGCGGCGCACGGCCTCGCCCTTCTCACGCGTGGCGCGCTCGGAAGGCTTCTCGAAATAGCGCCGCTTCTTCATTTCCCGGAAAACGCCTTCACGTTGCATTTTTTTCTTCAGCACTCGCAGTGCCTGATCGACATTGTTGTCGCGCACCAATACCTGCAATGCCTCACTCCTTGTGTTAGGGTTTTTCCGGTGTGACTTCGACGTTTGGCATTGCGCGGCACAGCGGATAGTCCTCGCGCTCATAAAGCGCGCGAATGCCGTCTCCCTTGAAGCGTTGGCCCTCAACTTCGAGGAACGTACCGTTGAGCAGCGGCGCCGCAAGCTCCTCAATGGCAAACCGGACCGCCTCCGCCGCTGTGTCGAACCGCTTGTAGCCGACGGGGCGCCTGTTCTTGCGATAGCGGCAGGGAAATAGCTCCGCGGTTGCCGCGAAGTCGAACGGCGCATCCTTTATCGATTGCACGCTCTCGCGCACTGGCTGTCACACCCATTCATGCCTGACAATGCGCAGGCAAGCCCCGGATCGCATTCAGGCGGAAATGGGCACCGCCAACGCCTGGGCGGGCGGTGGCGGCGGAAGACCGTCGAGCCAGTCTTCGGTCGCGGCGAGCGCAAGCCAGTTGTCGCGCATTCGCAGCAGCTGCCCGCGATCACCGCTCGACCGGGCGCAATCCGCGTAGGAGTCGCACCTCGCCGCTTTGAGACGGTAGGCGTCTGCTTTCAATGAATGTTGAACGCCGAGCATGCGTTCCTCCTTCCTGGTGCAGGCGGGAGCGCACGCATCTCTCGGCTGTCGGAGCCTGGGGTAAACTTTCAGAGCTTTTCCGGCAGTGCAGCCAATATAGGCCTGCCGAGATGGAATAGCTAACTAATTCGTCCTGGCGTGCCCTGCGTCCGGGACCGAGACCGTACTATCGTTTTGGCGAGAGTCCATTCGCTCTCTGTGCTGCGCGCGCGGCAAGCTTGCCGTAATCGGCCGCGAGCTGCGTCATGACGGCTTTTGCATCCGCCTCTTTTACCTCGCCGGCGAGGGCGCGCATTTCGCCGGCCCGTTTCCGCCAATGATCTGGATCGTTTATGTGACTGGCCGTCATGGTTCGTGCTCCAACTTGCGCTGGACTTCCAGAACCGCGCGATTTCTTAGCTTCGGCCCTGGCCAGACTTAGCCTGCTTTTTCTGGGTCCGTCGCTTCGCTCGCCGTGAGTGCCTCCATCAGCTTGATCAGGCTGCCCAGTTTTTTGTCGATTTGTCCGAGCTGGAAGGCTGCAAACTCCGCCGCGTATGCGATGCGCTCTTGCGCACCCTGTGCTTGCTCCTGTCTGATCAGGGGCATGAAGTCGGCCTCAAAAAAAGCATCGTAGCGCGTGCGTAGTGTTTCATTGGCCATCGATCGATCCCCGCTTCCTCGGAACCCACCTTGGGGCATGATCCATTAACAAACGCCCTGTCATGCTGCCGCGTTATCACCCGGCGGTATCGTGCTCGTGTGCAGCCTGCAATTCTGCAGGATCGACGGTCCGCATTTCGAACGACGTACCATTCTGCCCGGGCACGAAGATCATCGTTGCTATGCGCCGGTATGCCGGAAAAGAAAGACCTTCTATCAACTCTTCATCCGTCAAGACGCGATAGTCGCCCGCCGGGAGCGGGTGATCGATGTCCTTGAGCATGAACGGCTTGCTGAATGTCCAGGTCTTTTCGCGTGTGCGTGTGCGCATATCACACGTCAGTCGCACCGAGCTCGTAAGAGCCCCTGCGTCCTTGACTGTAAAGCTTCGCGGCGGCGACGAGGATTTTTCCCCGGTGCATGTCGAACGCTGCAAGCATGCCGGCTTTGCCCTCGATCATGGATGGCTCGATCCGCTTCAGCGCCTCTGCGGTGACGAAGAACGACCATTCCATTGCGCTGTCATAGCCCCAGAACCGCACGGCGCAGCGGGTCGCGTCGTAACTGCGGCTCTCATTGGGAAAGTCTAACGCCATTCACTGCACTGGTGACGGAACCGAGAGCGACAAGGCGCCATGGAGAAAGAAGTCCGCACCGGTCTGAGAAAGCCCGATGCGGCAATGCCGTGATTCATTTCAGGCTGTTCAGCATCTCGGCACAGGCCTGGGCTACGGAGGAATTTGCAGCGTCAGTTCCGGGCATTGTGGCCCAGCCGCCCTTCTCGATGAATGAGCTTTGCTGGTAGGTGCTGATCTTTTTGAATTCCGCCAAATTCACCGAGGCTTCTGCGCTGTGCTGAAACTTGTCGACGCAGATCGGCGAAAGAGCTGTCACCACCGCGGCAGTCGAACTGCGCCGGACCATCTCGTTTGCATGGCCGCCGGTGACCCATCCGCCCCAGTAGAAGCCTATGATCAAGGTCGCGAGCGCGCCGGCAGCCGCGCCTTGCAGTAAGCGCGTAAGCGAATCGCCCCGCAGAATTGCTGGGGTTTCCATGATGTTTCCCTTCCGCCCGAAATAAATCGGGGCGAGCGTAACGGATGCCCGGAATGGGCTCCGATCGACGGCGTTGAGTTGGATTGAAGGGCCGGCCGCCTTGAGCTGGCGTTTCGGTCCAGAGCACCATGCACTCTTTCGGGAGCAAAGTCGATGGTGTGCGCGAGAGATAAAGATATATGCGCGCCTGCCTTGTGCTGTGCCTTCAGGTCCCCATGTTGGTCCGGTACCTAGAAAATGTTTTTAGGTTTTTTCCATGAAGGGACGACAAATGAGCAACGAGAACCAGAAGCCCGCCACGCCGGACACCAAAGCGCAGCCCGCCCCGCAGCAGAACCAGGGCGACGGCAAGCCGAGCACCGAGAAACCTTCCAATACGCAGCAGAAGTAACTTCTGACGTCCTAGTCTGAAGGGCCCGGCAAGCGAGCCGGGCTCTTTTTATTTGAAACGTGCGTCGCGTTTGGTGCGATCCTGCATCGGCCACAGCGCGGAGGGGGATCCTGTGATGTATGCTGACCACCGGCACTTCGATGCGTTGCTGCCCCAACTCGCGAAATCCGTACGAATAGCCGGCCTCTACGACGCGCAGGTGTTTACCCGCCGCTGGATCATTCGTGACAAGGATCCGGAGCTCAAGGCGTTGATGCGAAGCCTTGATAGGGCGCGGGGCGCCGAGATGGCGGAGCGCGCACTGCTCGATTTCAAGGGTGCGCTGGCATCCCGCGGCTTGCTTGTGTCGCAGTCGCGGTGATCAGCCGCGGACGCGACCGATAAGCGTCGTGATTTGATCGCGTAATCGGCCGATAGGTGGCAACCCACCGACCGAATGAGCCTGCTGCAACAGCGATTGCTGCACGGCGTCGGGCAAATTATGCCACTGGAGAACGACTGCTGCGCCGAGATACTTGAGTACGATCTCATCATCGTTCTCCAGATGAACGATCTGAGCCGCCATATTGTCTGCTGGTGTCGGCATATGCGAGCCTCTTAACGTATGTTGGCCAACTCGAAGCCGGCGCGGCAGTGGTACCATAACCGCGATCAAAGTTGGCAGGTTGGCGCAGGCTGGGAGCCGACGGAATGGCGATGAGCAGCGTCGCCCACCAATAGCCGAGCACGAACGTCAACCACGCGATGATCCAGAGCGCGATTAGGGGCAGAAGCGTCACGTCACGGACAGTTCGGCAACGCCATGCCGCTATGGCTCAAAAAAGCGGATACTTTGCAGCGGTGCGTGTCGCGCGCAGGCGAGATGACTTATGGTCTTTGAATGGCTCACGAGAGGAAGCAAGGAGCGCGAAGCCGCTCCGGCTGTGGGCGATGCAAATCAGACGGGACAATTGCTCGACGCCATCATCGCAGCCCTGCCCGATGCCGCGATCGTGCTCGACCGTGAGACGCGCGTCGTGGCTTTCAACGCGGCGGCGCACGTCATCGCGCCGGCGCTTGCGCGCGGCGCGCTAGCCTCGCTCGCGCTGCGCGTGCCCGAGGTGGTCGAAGCGGTGCGCGCGGTTGCGGCCGCAAACGAGATGCGCACCGTCGAGTTCTCGCAACGCGTGCCGGTCGACCGCTGGTTCGTGGCGCACATTTGCCCGCTCACGGTTGACCGCCTGTCGCTCATCTTGCTCGTGTTTCATGACCTGACCCCATTGCATCGCGTCGAAGAGATGCGCGCGGATTTCGTCGCCAATGCGAGCCATGAGCTGCGCACGCCGCTCGCGGCGCTGTCCGGCTTCATCGACACACTGCTCGGTCCGGCGCGCGCCGATGCGGCGGCGCGCGAGCGCTTCCTCGCGATCATGAAGACGCAAGCAGCCCGCATGGCGCGCCTGATCGATGACCTGCTCTCGCTCTCGCGCATCGAGCTGATCGAGCACGTGCACCCGGACACGCCGGTCGATCTCGTGCCTATTGTGCGGCAGGTTGTAGACGGCCTGCAGACGCTCGCGACCGACCGCAACGTCGAGATTACACTCGCGCTGCCCGACAAGCCTGCGCTTGTCCCGGGCGATCGCGACGAGCTCACCCGCGTGTTCGAAAACCTGATCGAGAATGCCTTGAAGTACGGGGCAAGCGGAAAGAAGGTCGATGTGGGTTTCAGCACATCGGGTCGCGAATCCGAAATCCTCGTGACCATTCGCGACTACGGCCCGGGCATTGCGGCCGAGCACATTCCGCGCCTCACCGAGCGGTTCTATCGCGTCGATGTCACGCAAAGCCGCGCGGAGGGCGGCACAGGCCTCGGGCTCGCGCTGGTCAAGCACATCCTCAATCGCCACCGCGGACGGCTGACCATCGAAAGCGAGTTCGGCAGGGGCGCGACGTTTAACGTGCGACTGCCGCTCGTCCACAGCGAGTCGGCCGCACCGCCCTGAAATCGCAAATTCTTTCAGCAGCTTGGACTGTCATAGCGGCGTCACGCAAGCTTCATACAACGATGACATGAGGCGCCTAACGGTCCTCGCGGCAACGGCAAACAAGAGACCAAACAACGCTGCCAGCCTTGGCGTCGACAAGAACGTGAAACCCATCGATCGAACGCAAGGTTTGGGCCTCGCCCAAGCTTCCGCGCGTCCGTTCGGGACAGCAGGAGATAACCCTTGAAACTCATCCACACGCTCGCGGCGGCAAGCCTCGCGGCGGCTGCCCTCATGACGCCCGCCGGCGCCGCCGATATCTCAGGCGCCGGTGCGACATTTCCATATCCGGTCTACGCCAAGTGGGCCGATGCTTATAAGAAGGAGACCGGCGTCGGGTTGAACTATCAGTCGATCGGCTCGGGCGGCGGCATCAAGCAGATCAAAGCCAAAACGGTCACGTTCGGTGCGAGTGATGCGCCGTTGAAGGGGGAGGAGCTGACCAAGGACGGCCTCGTCCAGTTCCCGATGGTGATGGGCGGCATCGTGCCGGTTGTAAATCTCGAGGGAATCAGGCCGGGCGACGTTACGATCGATGGCCCGACGCTCGCGAAAATCTTTCTCGGCGAGATCAAGGGCTGGGATGATCCGGCGATTGCGAAGCTCAATCCCAACGTGAAGCTGCCGAAGCAGGCGATCGCCATCGTGCATCGCTCGGACGGTTCGGGCACGACTTTCAACTTCACTTACTACCTGTCCGACGTGAGCCCCGACTGGAAGTCCAAGGTCGGGACCAATACCGCCGTGGAGTGGCCGGCCGGCATCGGCGCGAAGGGTAACGAAGGTGTCGCCAACAACGTCGCGAACACCAAGGGTTCGGTTGGCTACGTCGAATACGCCTACGCGCTGCAGAACAAGCTGACCTTCACCAAGATGGTGAACCGGGACGGCAAGATCGTCGCACCGACGTCCGCGACCTTCCAAGCTGCGGCCGCGAATGCGAAGTGGGACTCGCAGCCCGGCTACGGCGTGATCCTGGCGAACCAGCCAGGCGCCGAATCCTGGCCGATGACGGCGGCGACCTGGATCCTGATGCATGCAAAACCGCAGGACCCCGCCGCCGCGACCGAAGTGCTGAAGTTCTTCGCCTGGGCCTATGACAAGGGCGGCAAGATGGCCGAGGCGCTCGACTACATCCCGATGCCGGCCTCGGTCGTCGCAAGCGTGAAGAAGACGTGGAGTGCCGAGATCAAGGACGCGAGCGGCAAGCCGCTCTACGCCGTCACCAATTGAGCGAGCCAAGAGGAAGAGGCGCCGGCAAGCGCCTCTTCCTTGTTCACCGCAATCCATGTGCCAGCATCTTGTGCTGGTGACAGCGGGCCGCTTGATTGTGCTCTGGCGTAGCGAGGAGCCGTCATGCAGCCCGACCGGAGGGAGCCCGTGGTCGACCTTGCGTTAGCCGGCGAGAGCGACTTGACCCGTGCGGCTCTGTCGCGCGCGAAAGTCCTCGATCGCCTGCGCATCGGTGATGCGATTTTCCGCAATATCACGCGTTTCGCTGCGCTCGCGGTGCTGATCATCCTCGGCGGAGTATTGGTCGCACTGGTGATCGGTGCATTTCCGGGGTTGCGCGAGTTCGGTTTCAACTTCCGGGTGGAGGAACGCTGGAATCCCGTGACCGAGCGCTTCGGCGCGATCGCGCCGATCTATGGCACGATCGTCACCTCGGTGATCGCGATGCTGATCGCCGTCCCCGTCGGCTTGATGATCGCCGTGTTCCTGACCGAGCTTTGCCCGATGTGGTTGCGCCGTCCGGTGGGGATTGCGATCGAACTGCTCGCCGG
>Ga0310810_10012361_pt1 | contig 10030 bp, 6 predicted proteins | sample NCmetagenome_FD_207641 | JGI IMG/M metagenome (GOLD analysis project Ga0310810, IMG submission 207641) | Soil microbial communities from experimental microcosm in Duke University, North Carolina, United States - NC | ecosystem: Engineered > Artificial ecosystem > Soil microcosm > Unclassified ...
CTCACTGTGAGGACACCCTGCACCGTCGCACCCGCGGCGGGAGCCTCGATCTTCACTTGCGGAATGCTCGAATTGCTGAAGGGCGGCTCCCATCGCAGGGAGAAGTTCGTGGTCGATAACAGGCGGAGCGTCTGTGAGAACAGATCATGGCCGTTGGAGATGCCGGTAGTGGGGCCGGAGCCACAGCCCACAGCCGCGGGAATCAGCGCCAGGTTTCCGTTCCCGGCTCCATACGAGAAATCGATGACGCCATCCTCGGTGAGTGTCACGCTGAAGTTGACCGGAGAACCCGTCTGCGTTTCCGCCGCCCAGCGGAACACCACGCTGCTCGGAGCAGGAGAGCTCAAAAACAGACCTTCGCTCGCCTGGGCCGAGCCGAACGTGAGCGTGGTCCACAAGGGAGCGATTCCCACGTAGCGCGCCAGGGCGGCCGCATCCGTGCAGGCGTTGGTCACTGGAAGATCAAATCCAATGAGTCCGTTGGTATACGCCCGCAAGGATTTGTATTTCTTCGCGTAAAAGGGGAACGCGAAAGGCAGATCCAGTCTGACACTCGAGTTGGCCAGATTCGTTAGCCGAATCTCGGCGCCGGGCGCTGTGGCCGGCGGAATGGATATCGGAACATAGGGCGACTGCGTCCGGATGCTGGCGCTGACCAGCGCCGCCGTTCCGGATTCGGTAAAGAAGTCCACGTAGTAGGCATTTGCGAAATCGAAGGTACCCAGGTTCAGGGTGCCATTCTGGCGAATCACCACGTTCCCGCTGCTTGGAATCGTCCCCACGTAAATCGATCCGCTGCGGGCCAGAACAAGGTCTTCCAGGTCTCCCTCGGCACTGGTGAGCTGGATCTTAATTGTGGGTTGCGAGTTGTTCGAGTCAGCCAGAAGCACGCGAACGGGTTCGCCGACCGTGATGACATCATCGTAGAACTTGATGCGCGCGGTCGCCGACGGAGTCTCAAACGAAGACGCGATGTGGATGGTGTCGGCGCCGGAAGAGTAGGCCAGCACGCCCAGTCCGCGCTTCGCGAATCCGGTCCAAAGCTGAGCCTGACTGGCGCCGTCGAAGTCCATGCGGTCCGCCAGCAGGATGGCATCGCGCATATCCACCATCGAAGGTGCGGGAATCGACAGCTTCATGCCGTCCATGACCAGCAGGCGCACACGGCGGCGGCCCTCGGCTTCCCCGAACTGTGCGATGAGATTAGCGCGAATCTCCATTAACGCTTCTACCCAGATTTCGCCGTTGTCGTGCACCTCAGCTCCATAGAGCGTGACATTTCCCAGATCCGCATAGGTGAGGGGATTCACATCCATGTTTGTCGAATAGGGGCGGCTTCGGATACCGTTTCCCCACGCCTGGATGAAATATTGTCCGGCAGGATAAATACCGTCGGCAGGAGCGCCGCTCGGCAGCGTGTACTCAAGAGAGTAGAAGTCGCTCCACGCTTCGCCCATGGACCGGCCCTGGAAAGTAGTGTAGCCCTGGCGAACCAAACGAGAACTGACGCCGTGGGTATACTCGTGTACGATAATTTCGGCATCCAGAGCACCGTCGGTGAAAAAGCCGGGAGCCAGGGGGCCGGTAAAAAGGTTGATCCCGGAGTAGGACGCGAACATCGACACTTCGGCCGGCGCGCCATCGTCGGTGCCCCTGGTGGTGAAAAACGCGTTCACTAAGGCTGCACCGCCGGACAAGGCGGCCCCATAGTGCGAATAGGCCAGCATGGGATCGCCACCTGTGCCGCCGCGGCTGAAGTTATCCTGCTGGAAATTGCCGGCAGCTTCGTTGAACCCGTTCTGATAATGCAGATCGTGCGCACGATTAATCCAGTAAAACAGGTTTACCGTTGCCGCGTCGGCGTACAACAGCGGATTCGACCCAGCCGCGAAGGGAAAGCTAAAGTTTCCATCGGAGGCCGTGGCCATTTGCGGATTGGTGATAAAGGCGCCAGCCAGGCGATTTTCGCCGGTAATCGTATTATTGCCCGCCGTGCTGTTGCCGCTTACCCAACCAGCCGGTGAGGCGATCAAGTCGCCCACCAGCGGCATCATTACGCGGTCCACCACTGCCGGAGCGCTGGTGAGGCGGATGCCCGGCGTCGGATTGGGCTGGGGCGATCCTTGGTCAAACACCAGCCCGGTGGGAGGTGTCGCGAATAACGTTAGTTCGGTCTTATCGAGGACCGCGCCAGTAGCCTCCTCAACCACCACTGAGTAGCGGCTGACGGCATCCTGATCGGTTACCATAAACTCCCACGCCAGACGCAGTACGCCGCGCAGGCCGAACCAAACCAGACGGCCCTCAATGTCGTCGCCGAAATCACCGGCCGCGAAGGCAAGAGCCCCTGCGCGCCGCGCCGGCCGCGCGCTCTGGACCGGGGCAAATCTTGCGCCCAGCGCAGGATTTACAGCCTGCACGGCAGCTCGCACCGCCGAGAGCGAGGACCCCGCGGCAATTTGCGCGGCCGGTCCCGGACTGGAGTACAGTGTCCCCCCGGCGCTGACCACCGCACCGTTCCGATCAAGGTTGGTCACCCATTCGGCGTTCCACACGTCGATGCCTTGGAACTGCTGGCGAAAGACCAAGTGAGTCGCACCGTTGTGCTCGGTCCGGTATTCCTTGGCAAGAAAAACGCTGGGAAGATCGTCCGGCGCGAGCGATAACCCGGAGGCGGCCGTCGCGAGAAAGCCGCGCGCGATATCCTCAGGCCGGCCCGCGGCGGGCTGGGTAAGGGGAGCATCCTGGGCAATAAAGCTCGCCTTGGGCTCCTGATTTTGCGCATAAAGAGTGCAGATAGTAAATACAGCAAGAATTATCGGGGATTTCATACTGGGGACATATCATACCAGAGCGGAGATATCCCCCGCAGCGAAAACATAATGGGATTCTTAAAAGCGCAAAGGGCGCGGCACGGACCGGCCGGGCGTCGCGAACTGATCGTGACGCGCTCCGTTTTGCGCGTTGTTAGTAATTGACGATGGCAGCGAACGAGACGGGGTCGAGGCTCGCGCCGCCCACCAGCGCCCCGTCCAGATCCGGCTGCGCCATCAGATTCTTGATGTTGTCCGGTTTCACGCTCCCGCCATAAAGAATGCGGCAGGCCGCGCCCGCGTTTTCACCGAAGCGCGCGGAAATCTGGCTGCGGAGAAAGCGATGCGCTTCCCCGGCCATCTCGGGAGTAGCGGTGCGGCCGGTGCCGATGGCCCAGACGGGCTCGTAGGCGATCACGACACGCGCGAACTGCTCCGGCGTAAGCCCGCAAATTCCGCCCGTGCACTGCCTCGCCAGAACGTTTTCCGTCATCCCGCCTTCACGCTCTTCCAGGCGCTCGCCGACGCAGACGATCGGGATCAGACCGGCCTCCAGCGCGGCAACGGTTTTCTTAAAGACCGACTCGTCGGTCTCGCCAAAATACTGGCGACGCTCGCTATGGCCGATGATCACCCAGCTACATCCGGCCTCGACCAGCATGGGTCCGGAAACCTCGCCTGTATACGCGCCTTCCTTGAGCCAGAACAGGTCTTGGCCGCCGATGGCGATGTTGGACCCGCGCGTGGCGTCGACCGCGGCAGGCACATTCAGGAAGGGAGGGCAGACCACGATTTCCGCGTGGCTTGCAGCAGCGACCAAGGGAGCGAAGTCGTGCAGAAAACCCGCTGCCTCCGTCGGGGTCTTGTACATCTTCCAGTTACCGGCAATCACGGGTCGGCGCATGTTGAACTTTCAGGATACCGGAACCAGCGTCCAATGGTCATAATCCGGAAGCCGGTAGTTTCCCTGGTCGGGAAGGCCGTTTTGCAACAGATCCGGGAGCCGCTCCGACGCCACTCCGGACTTTTGCGCGATCTTTTCCACGACTCGTGCCGAAACCTCGGTTCCCGAAAGACGCGCGACGCGGGCCAACCCGGCAATCCAGCCCTCCGCGTCGCCTCCCGCAAGGCAGAATGCATCCAGGGCGCGCGAATGAACACGTCGCAGGGAACGTTCGAAAGCGAAGATTGCCGACAGGGCCATTCCCACCTGTGCCACCAGCGTCACGCTCGCCGACGGCGCATATTGAGCGCTGTAAATGCGCAACACAATGATGACCAATATGGGCAGGACTCCCGCCCACATAGAGTTCAAATAGCCGATCTTCATCAGCATCATTTCGTGCGCGACGATCCCATCCACTTCCCGTTGGTACGCCGACCGGATCAGCCGCTCGGGGATCAGTAGGTCACCATAAGCTCCAACCCTGGGACCCACCCTGGGCGAGATCTCTTCCGGCAGAATGTACAGCCGACGCAGGGGCACGCCCATCCGTTTTGCCATGGCCCACACGGCATCATACAGCTCGCCTGTATTCACCAGGCCTCCCCGGAGTCCTTCGGCATGCAAACGATAGTGCGCGGCGGTCAAAGCGATCGCAGCCCCCAGTCCCAGCAGCGCGATCACGCTCACCAGACTGATGGGCCTCTGGGGATCGCACAGCAGCACCAACACGATGGCAAAGGGAACTTCCGTCATGATGCGGAAAAACGTCATGTGCAGGATTCGGCCGAACGCCAGGTCCGGGACAACCGCGCGCAAGTCGGACGCCGCGATGATGATCGCCGTTCCCCAGCGGAGCAAGAGAGCCAGAGCCCCGTACCAAACCAACCCACGCACGTCGGCGCCGAGTCCCTCCCCGCCCGACCAGAACCCGGCAATCGCGAGACCGTGAAAACTCACTGAAAGAACCAGCCAGGCGCCCCAGAAGATCAGCGGGAATCGGACTGCCCACCTCGGCCTGCGGCGCAGAGCATAGGCACCCGCAAGGCTGACCGCCACGAACAGAACAGCCCCGGCCAAGAATACTCGCACGCCTCGCGGTGGCACTCCGTAGGAAAGCGTTGTGTCCGGCAGCTTCAGCTGCAGAAACTCTATACCGAAGTACCAATGCCAGCCGTTAATGATCCAGTCATCGGATGCTGAAGGAACAATTTCGGACGAAGAACCATGTGGTATGTGCTCGACAATCGTAAGCAACTGCGTGACGCCCTCTTGGCGGAGTTGCTCCGCGATTGCCTCTGGATGAAAGTGCGCCACAATCTCGGCGCCATGTAGCGTATTCGGTTGAAAGCACTCAGTGTCAAGAATCCAATCCGGACCAATCCGTTTTTGGCCGGTGATATTTGGACGGCACCCCACGGCATTCTCGATCGCCCATTCGTACAACACTTCATCTTGGTGATCCGGAACGGTGATGCGAACGCAAATTAGCCCTTCCGGGTGAGCAGCGAGTTCCAGCTGTGCGGTCTTCTGGACACTTGGCGGAGCTCGATAACCGTTGCCGAGATCCAGATTCCACGGATACTTTCTCCAGGGACTGTCCTGGTCGCTCAACAGCATGCGATACGCGTACTCCGTCTGCCGAAGGTCGCCCTGACCACTCCAGTGCCACTTAATCCATGCGGAAACATAATACGCGCCGAGTTCCTGCCACGAGGAAAAAGTCTTCTGGAGACGCTCAGCCGCGGGCGTGATGACGTTCCAGGCCTCGTCCTCCTGTAGATACCCGGCCCCGTAACCCAAGCGTGCTAAATTAATCGCCTGCGGATAATTCCATCCGATCCGTGCTGATTCGCCATCGTCGCGGAGCGGCAGTATTCTCCGCTCCAGCAAGAAGGTCATGGCGTGCGCCGCTGATTTGGACGGGCATCGCACCGGCACCCAACGCCCATTCTTTTTGAGCTTGCGTTTTTTCGCCCGCCACCGGCAAGGCGAGACAGAGCGCAGCCAGAAAGATCCGGGCCGACATATTGACTTCTAGCTTACGCCAGACGAAGACCGTGGAAGGATTCGATCAAGGAAAAGTTGGTGCGAACCTCGCGGACATTCTCCCCGCGCTGCTCAATGCGGGATTCCTCGACGTTGCCCAAGATGCCTTCGGCGGCCATGCGGAGGTATTCGACCTTGGCCGGGTCGATCCCCATGATGCGGCAGCAAGTGGCGTCGACAGCCGGCAGGTCCCTGCCCATAACCAACACGCCGACGGGCTTGGGAGTGCCTTGAATCGGCCCGTTGCCTTCCATGCCGACGATGCCGTCGACGATCGCAAAGCTCCGGCGGAAAATGCGATTCAGGGCAATGATCGACTGCGGGATGCCGATCTGGTGCAGCTCATTCTTAGGCCAGCCGTACACCGATCCCGGGACCAGGCCGAAAAAGTTCTTCATCGACAGGGTCGCGCCGGCCCAATGATGGGTTTTCATCTTCGCGAGTGAAACCACCAGGTCGGCCCGCAGCGCGGTGTTCGGAAAATACATTTCCTTACGGTCCGCGAATCCCATCACTGGACTGACGTCGTCGCGGTTCAGATCCACGAACAGATCATCGAAACGCGAAATATCCCGGTAACGCGCCATCTCCACCAGGGAGTAAGTATCGCGGCGATGACCGGGGCCTTCGCCGATGATGACCTCGGCCGCGCCCAGCGATTTGAATACTTCATAGGCCGCCGCAACCACGGCAACATCCGTGTTGATGCAAGTGCTGGGATCGAACTCCACCAGGTTGGGCTTGAGCAAAACCTTCTGATCGCGAACGTCCAGCCCGCATTCGCGCACGCCTTGGAGCATGCGTTGCGCCAGATCGTCGGAGTACGACGACGCCTTGAGCACCACCACGGGCGAGGGACCAGCAATCGCGTTGCGCCGCGAGCGCACACCTTCCCAGCCGGCATAACCGGCCAGTAGTCCGGCGCCTGCCAAGGGAAAGAAGTCTCTGCGTCTGATCTTCACCCTGAAACCTCCGTCTTGAGGAAGCCGTAATTTCCCTCGGTGGCTCCCAATGCCTCCAGTGCCAGCACCATCAGATCCGGTGAGCCGAGTCCTGCCACGGGACGCATATCGTCCGGGACGGCGACCCCGTGCAGCCGCAGCGCAATCGTGATCCAGGCGCGCGCCAGCGAAGACGGTGTGTCGCGTAACCAATTCTTGGCCAGATCCACGGAGCTGACGGCTTCCGCACGCCCTTGCAGACCCAGCAGCGCCAGAGCGGTGGTCTCTGGATACGACCGCTGATCCTCGCCTAGTGTCCAGGGACTGCCGTAGTTCCAGCCTCCGTCCTTGCAGCGGACGTCGAGCAGCAGGGCTTCTCCGGAGTGAATCCGTTCGCGAAGCCGGTCGTCGGCCAGGTGGGCTGAAGCTTTCTTGAGGGCGATCAGGGCGTGCGCGGTCGGCTCCACCCAGGAGGATGTGCCGTCTTTCCAGGGCCAGCCCTTGAGGCTCAAGTTGCGGCCGGGGTCGATGATATGAACGCCGGCCAGGGCTCGGCGCCATAGCTCGGACTCGGTGCCGGCGGTCTGCAGCAGGAATTCGACGCCTTTGCGGTACGGCTCGCCCAGATCGCCCCGGATGTGCGCCAGGATCAGGACAAGTGCCGTCCCCCAGCCGGAAATCGCGGCTCCCTGGGTGGGGGGCCAGCTCCCGTCAGGCGCCTGCCAGGACTTCAGCAGCGCCCAGGCCCGGTCGGCCGCCGGATCGCCATGGAGCACGAGCGCACCATAGAAGGTCGGCTCCAGCCAGGATTGTTTCCCGCTGTAAAAACTCCAACCGCCATCGGGATTTTGGGAGCGCCGGAGGATGTCCAGGCGCACTCCCAGATAGGAGTCAGCCACAAGAATTTATCGGCGAGAATGCCCCTAAGCGTTAGATCCAAGGAGGGTTCCGGTACTATTGCGGGTCCCCCGAGCCCAGTACTGGCTAGAACGTCCTATTCCCGTCCTCAGTGGTTTATCCTAGAGTCGATTCAGGGACTTAGCGAGGGCCCGGTCCGGTGAATCAGCTCCTGCTTCAGTATTCGTACCTGCAGATGTTGGACCTGCTCACGACGGTGGCGTTCATGCTGCATGGCGTCCGCGAAGGCAACCCGTTGGTGCGTCTGGTGATGCATGTAACCGCCAATCCCTTAAGCGGGTTACTGCTGATCAAGGGGGTCGCCGTCATCCTGGGGTTGTATTGCTGGAAGGTGGGACGGGGAAAGCTCCTGGCCCGTATCAACATCGCTTTTGCGCTGGTGGTGGCCTGGAACCTGGCCGCGCTGATCCTGGCCGCCTTCTAGGCCGCTATCGATGCGCTAACGCGTACTCGATCGACTTCAGCAGCCATTCGCGGTTGGTTTTGACATCCGCCGTAAGCCTCGCGACCAATTCCTGGCGGTTTTCAAATAATCGATAACCCTGGCGCGGACGGAGGTAGCCCCGGGCTTTCGGCTCCTTCTGGTAGAGTTCCTCTTCGCCCAGCTCGGCCGCCAGCCGTTCGTAGCGCTTCCGATTATCGAGCAGAGCCTTGACCAGGAACGGCATCACCATCGAATAGTCGGCCTGCATGCTTTCGGTGCCGGCCTGATAGGTGTCCTTGTCCACCTTCCCCCAAGTGACCGCTTCCGCCGGTGGACACGAGGACAGCGACCCGTCGGTCACCGGCGCCGTCACGATCTGGACATCGAAATTGTAGCCGCGGACGTTGGGCAGTCCGAGCACCTGTCCTAAGGCGGGCTCCGGCTGCAGATTGTAGTTCTTGGGAACACCGCCGCCGAGAATCAGAGTCGCGAGCGCGTTCGGCGGATTGTCGAACAACCCCCAGCGATGATACGCGCAAGCCTCGTAAACTTCGGCGTGCAGGTCGAGCTCGAACTTATAGGAATCGACCAGGCCGGCCTGCTGCATGGCCCACAGCTTCATGGAGTTCAGGAAAACGCTGCCGTCGGCGGGCGCGCCAACAAAGATCGGGATCGCCAGGCGGTGGCAAGTGGAGAGCAGACCTGCCGGAACGCGATTCAATCGTTCCTGCTCGGCGTAGAAGGCTCCCAGGCGGTAGCGCAGCTCGGTGCCGGTCATGGAACGCTGGAACTCCGGGCGTAGAAGGACGGCGGAGAGGAACTTATCCTGATCGAGGAGCACGTCCTCGCTAAACGCCATGTCGGTGACGCGAATGGTGTGTTCGTCACGCAGCGCGCCATCGTCGCCCCAAATGGGAACTTCAAAGACCGGGTCGCGATGCGCGTCGAGGCTGCGGTGCCCGTCGTGATAACACACAGCATCTGTTGTAGAAAGATAGGCGATCCAGCCAGCTTCGAGCAGCGGGATCAGCCAGGCCTGATGCTGGCCGCTGACGGTCACGGGACCCGCAATGGCTAGAGTGATCGGGCAGCCCGTTCCGATGGCCCGGTCGAGGATGGTGTAGATGCGCCGAAGAAACGCGCCACCAAAGGCCGGCAGGCAATGCGTGAACAACTCATCCAGCGTTTCGACTTCATCGACGCGGCGGACGCGGACCTGGCGACGATCATCCATGGAAGACTCGTTCATGTAGATTTGATCTTACTCAAATTGCCGGCGAAAACTTTCCATCTGGCGTTTAAGATCGTCGATTTCGCGCTCGAGCGCGGAGACGCGGCCTTCCAGACTCGGACGCGGGCTGCTGGATTCCGGTTCTTCTTCTGGCTCACTTCCCCACAAATGCCGCCACCGTCCACGGGAAGCAGGAGCAACCAGTGGCTCCGGCTCGTGCCCCGCCAGTGACTGAAGCACGTGCTCCACTTCGTCCAATTCGGCAAAGGGATGCATGCGCTCGGTGCGCCCGCGCAGCTCGCCGACGGTCTGAGGTCCGCGCAGCATCAGCACGGCCAGGAGCGCCAGCTCGCGGCGGCCCAGATTGAGCGTCTCGCCCAGGCGATGAGCGTATTTCTCGACACGGTGGCCGGCGCCGGTGACCTTCAGCACCAGTTGTTTCTGCCGCAGAAGCTCCAGGCCCTGCGCTACCGTCGTTTCGTCGTAGTTCACGATCGGCTCGCGGCTGGATTTCTGGTTGCAGGCGTTCTGAAGTGCGTTGAGGGTGAGGGGATAATACTCGGGCGTGGTCAGGTCTTTTTCAAGCAGCGACCCGAGCACGCGCACTTCGATGGAGTGCAAAGGTTCCACGTTGCAATGATCGCGCAACCAGCAGGCGAGCGGATCGCCTGTCGCGCTTCTACTTGTGCTCTTCCTTGACTCCCGGGGCGG
>Ga0310810_10012362_pt1 | contig 10030 bp, 9 predicted proteins | sample NCmetagenome_FD_207641 | JGI IMG/M metagenome (GOLD analysis project Ga0310810, IMG submission 207641) | Soil microbial communities from experimental microcosm in Duke University, North Carolina, United States - NC | ecosystem: Engineered > Artificial ecosystem > Soil microcosm > Unclassified ...
CGGCGCCGCCGAGCTGCCGGCCGGCGACTACGCTGGGATCCTCAACCTGCTGGTGATCACGCAATGAGGCTCTATGCGCGCAGTGCCCGACAGCAGGATCCCTCGCCGGCGGCCCGGCCGGCCGGCTAGTCTCGCGCTCGGCACGCTTGCGTGCCTCGCCCTCGCGCGCCCACTCCCCGCCCAATCCGTCAGCCCGCCGATCGCCGAATATCAGGTCCGTGCCCGCTCGAGCTTCCAGCTCATCAACTCCGGCATCTTCCCCTTGAGCGTGGTGCTCGAGGTCCACGGCTTCACCGTCAGCGAGCAGGGCGAAGTCCAGGACGCGCCTCTCGACACCACCCACCTGCACATCAAGCTCTCGGCGACGAGCTTTCGGATTCCGCCGAGAGGCACCTACACGGTGTTCTATGAGGCGTCGGCCGACAGCCTGCCGGCCTGGTTCAACATCGTGAGCGCGATGAGCGGTGCCCGGACCCAGAGTGGCCTGAACCTCCGGGTGCTGCTGCCGCACGTCGTCTACCTCAACCAGAAGGAGTCGCTGCACAAGGAGCAGGTAGCCATCCGCGCCCTCCAGGTGGACTCGGCCACCCGGAAGGTGCGGGTGCAGCTCGAGAACCTGAGCCCCAACCTCGGCCGGGTGCAGGAAATCACGGCGTCGGCGGGCAAGGTGGTGAGCCCGGCGGCGGCTGGCTTTCCGCTCTTCCCCCACATGATCCGGTGGACCGAGCTCGACTGGCCCGGGCCCGGCGCACCCGATCGCCTCACGGTGCGGTTCGCCAGGTTCAGCGTCGACACCTCGCTCACCGCGCCCTCGTCGCCCTAGACCGTGACTCCTCGCCCGCGCCCGGCCTTGCTCGCCGCCATGCTGCTCGTGGCGGCGTTGGTCGTGTCGGCACGGGCGACCGCGCAGACCGTGGTCGAGGTCCAGGGCGGCGGCTCATCACTGGTGGGCGGCTACGGCGCGACCGCCAACTTCTGGCGCAACGGCGTGGACGGCTGGATCGGGCTGGGGTATCTCGACGGGCTCCGGGCCGGCGCATTTCTGCGGACGGCCGTGGGGAAGGACACGCTTCGGCTGGGGAACGACGCGCTCGTCATGCGCTTCCCGACCGACCTCTTCAGCAGCGGGTACAACCTCCTGGTGCAGGGCGCAAGCGTGAACGGCGGCCGCGGCCGCACCTCGTATCTGGCCTTCGCCGGGGCCAGCTCGTCCAGCCTTGCCGCGCCCTCGTTCCAGGCCACGAGCATCGAGCAGCCGATGGGCGCGCTGTTCCTGCAGCATCGTCTCTCGCCCACCGTGCGGCTCACCGGCAACGTCCTGGTGGCCCGGCACCAGACGGTGATGCCCGGCATTCAGTGGCAGCCGGATCCGGACCTCACGATGGCCCTGGTCGCGGGCACTGGCGCCGGGAGTCTCTATACGGCTGCCTCGGTGGCCGCGCGGCGCGGCGCGCTGGGGATCAAGGCGATGTACGCGTGGAACCCCGACCGGTTTCGCCGAGCCGACGTGCCCGGGCCGACGCAGACCGAAGCGGAACGCGAGAACGTGTCGCTGACCTACGACCTGGGGACCGCCGTTCAGATCGGAGTCGCGCGACAGCACTTCCTGCAGGACTCGGCCGACGTCGCCACCCCCATCAGGGCCACCGGCAATTCGGCCTACGCGAGCGGCCGGGTCCATGACGTGCGGCTCACCGGGGGCGTGTACGACTCGCGCTCGGAGGGAGCGAGCAATCTGAGCTCGTACTTCGCCGTCGGCCGTGAAGTCACGTCCTGGCTGGACGCCGAAGTGTTCCTGCTGCAGAGCCGGCCGTCCGGCCGGGCCATGAGTAGCACGCCGATTGTGAACCTCCGGTGGCGGCTGTCGCCGCGGGTGCGGCTCATGCAACAGCTCTCGGTGCACGAGCATCGTCCCACCATCCTGTTCGGCGCGAACCTCATCACGGCCCTGGGGGAGTTCGGCGCCGATTACCAGATCGTCCATCAGCCCTTCCAGCCCTTCCAGCCGTTCCGGAGCGCCCTCAACCTGACCGCGAGACTGCAGCTCGGTCGCTACTCCACCAACCTCGGCACCTACGTTCGGCCAGACGGCGCCGTGGACTACTCGGCGTCCGGCAGCACGTTCCTGTATATGGGCGCCTTCGGCGGCGTGCAGCCCCAGCAGCTGGGGCAGAGCATGGGGCGGTACCTCGTGCGCGGCGTGGTGCGGGACGAGGGCGGCGCGCCGGTCGAAGGCGCCGCCATCGCGCTCGGCAGCGAGATGGCCTTCACCAATTCACGGGGGGAGTTTTTCGTACGGGTGCGCCGGCCGCAGCGGGTCGAGGTGTCCGTCTCCCTCGACGAGTTCCTGCTGCCCGGGCAGTGGGCCGTGGTCAGCGCTCCCACCGAGTTCGTGGCCGAGCCGGAAGACCGAGCGCACGGCCTCGACATCATCCTCCGGCGGGCGGACCCGGTACCGGCAGCACCGGTACCGGCCCCTCCGCCAGCCGCGACGGATACGGTGCCGGCCGCCACGGCGGACACCTTCTACCGGATCGTTCCTGCGGTGCCGCCCGCGCCGCCGGACGCCGACGCCGACCGGGTGCCCGACTCCCGGGACGTCTGTCCGGCCACGCCGGCCGGCGGGACGGTGGATGCCTCCGGCTGCGCGCCGCTATTCACGGCCGCGGCGCCGGTGCTGACCTTGCGAGACGTGCAGTTCGAGACGGGAAAGGCCGTGATGATCGCGAGCTCGATGCCGGTGCTCGACAGCATCGCTCGCCAGCTCGTGGCGCTGCCCGATGAGGCGATCGAGGTGGCGGGGCATACCGATTCGAGCGGGATCTACCGGAGCAACGTGGTGCTCGCCCGTGCGCGTGCCGAAACGGTTCGCCACTACCTCAACTCGCGGGGGGTACCGCTCGAGCGGATGACCGCCCGGGGGTTCGGCCCGGACCGGCCGGTCACCAGCAACCGGACGCCGGAAGGTCGGGCGATCAACCGCCGGGTGGAGCTCCGGCGGCGGAGCGCCGTAGCACCCCGGGCCGCCGCCGGTCGCCGGGTCAGCGCATCGTCACCTGGTCGGACGCGATTGCGGAGTGGTCGATCACCAGCGCTACGCGCCGGTTCTCCACGCCCTCATCGCCCGGTCCCTTCGCGCCCGGCACCACCTGCCGGTTGCGTACCTTCCCGTAGCTCACCGCCCGGATCGTCGCGCTGTTGAACCCGCCCGACGTCGCCAGGTACTCCCGCACCGCCTCGGCGCGGCGCTGCCCCAGCCGGCGGTTGTAGGCCGCGCTCCCCGCGGGATCGGTGAACCCTTCGACGGTTATGATCGCGCCGGGATAGTACTGCTTCACCACCGAGGCGAACCGGTCCAGCACCGGGCGGTCGGCTTCGCGCAGATCGCTGCTCGCGAAATCGAAGTGCACCGGCACGTCGAACTTGAGCATGGTCTTTATCTTCTCCATGCTCACCTGGTATTCGCTCCGGAACGCCTGCAGCTCCTGCTCGAGTGCGTCGAGGCGGCGTGCGTGGTCGGCCAGCGTCTGGTTGGTCGAATCGATCCGGCTCACCGCCTTCTGGTCGCCGGCTTGCATTTCTTCCCGAAGCTTGGCCACTTCGGTATTGAACTCCTCGCGCTTGACCCTGGCGGCGCAGCCGGCCAATCCGAGCGCCACGCCCAAGACGCCGAGCGCGGTCATGGCCTGCGAACCGCGATGCCGTGTGGACATCAGGACCTCCCTCCCTCACTGGAGAATGCGCCCAGATTCATCGCGCCGCTCCAACGGTGGTATGGAGGTCACCGGGCGGCGGTGACTCGCATCACCGGGCGCTCATTCGACCTTGAGTACCTCCACGTCGAACACCAGGGTGGCCCCGGGCGGGATGGCGGGCGGCGCCCCCCCGTCGCCGTAGGCGAGCCGAGGCGGGAGGACCAGCTTCCGGCGGCCGCCAACCTTCATCCCTTTCACGCCTTCGTCCCACCCCGCGATGACCTGGCCCGCGCCGAGCGTGAAGGCGAACGGCTCGCCGCGGTCACGGCTGCTGTCGAACTTGGTCCCGTCCGGGAGCCAGCCCGTGTAGTGCACTGTCACGGTGCGGCCATCCTCGGCGGCCTCTCCCTGTCCCACGGCGACATCCGCGAACCACAGGCCTGACGCCGCCTTCGTCATCTTGGTAGTGTCGACGCCGAGCGACGCGCTGAAGCCGCCGCCTTTGGTGCCCGAGTGGCAGGCGGCGACGGAGGCGAGCAGCGCAAGGACGGTGAGCTGACGACCCATGCAGGGCTCCGCTGAAATGGATGAGGAAACGGTCACCAATGACAAGGCCGACCCCGAAGGTCGGCCCCTGGCAGGAATCGGGACGGCGGGATTTGAACCCGCGACCCCTGCAACCCCATTGCAGTGCGCTACCGGACTGCGCTACGTCCCGTCGAACGAGGCGGAATTCTAGCCCCCGGCCTCCGATGTGGGAAGGCCGCCGGCCCTGGTCGGGTACCGCGCGCCCGTTTTGGCTCACGCCCGATCGGCTCGGCTGCCTTGGATCCGCGGGTCAGCCGATCCCCCGGAGCCCTCGGCAACCCTTCGACAGGCCAGGCTGGTGACCGATTCTCGGCCACGGCGTTCCACGACCACGTGCGGCGAATGGCACTATTCGCGAGGTCGTCTCCCAAGCACCTCCCCCCGGTGACCCCCCGCACCTCATCTCTCCCCGCCCCCAGCCGATACTTAAGTCACCCCTGGAGCGGGACCTGCCGGGACGGGCCCAGCATTTGCGTTTTCCGGGCGCGCTGGCAGGCCACCCACGTCGGATCGAAGGAGAGCGACATGAGCGCGAACGAAGGGCCGCCCTGGGAGAGCGGCGGAGATCTCCCTTGGGACACGCCGGAGGGGGAATGGGAAAGCGCCGACAGCGAGGCGTGGCGGGGCGATCTCCACCTCGGGGAATGGCCGGAGAACCTTGCCGGCCCGGAATACTGGCTCTACAAGAAAGAACAGGGCGATGAATAGCACCCATGGAGTCCGCACGGAGTGAGGGGCCGGCAACGACGCCGGCCCCTCCCTTTTTTCACCCCTGAATGAAACCCGAAGCCGCCCCTCGCTAACCCGTTGCCCGGCGGGAAGATAGCTCCTGTTGACATGACGTAACTCGTTGTTATATTGTATGTTACGTTGAGTTTGCGCGGAGTGCCGCCGCTGGTCTGCCCAGCCCGGTCCTTCCCCCCGATTCAACCACGAGCCGCCCTGCGCTGCGGGGCGTTTGGAACCGGAGGGGCCGCCCGTTGGCGGTCCCATGCCTTGGACTCAGGAGAGCGCAATCATGTCGGACACCATGCCGCATCCCGCCGACTCGGCCCCGCAAGCGCCGCAACCGTGGGATCCGTTCCAGTTGATGGACCGCTTGGATGAGGAGGCCCTTCGGAGGGAGCTCGATGGGGTCGGAACGACCGATCTCGTCTACGTCGTGAAGGAGGGAGGTCAGGAGGTCGTCGGGTTGTCCAAGACGGGCGTCGACGAGTGCTGCATGGCGCTGGTCTCGCAGGGTCAGGTGATTCGCGAGGAGGACCTGCAGTACGAAGTGATCGGCGAGGGTGAGGACCGGGAAGCGCTCTTCAAGGTCAAGGCGGCACGGTTCGCGGTGTCTCCGGAGGGCTTGGAAGTGCGGCTCGATCAGGTCATCGGGGTCAAGCGTCAGCCGCTCTTCTACGACCCCGCACAGCTGGACCTCGACGCGCGCGTCCCGAGCAAGAAGTACAAGGGTCGCACCTACCGGGAACTGCTTCAGTCGGAGGACGGCCGCGACTACCTGGGCTGGATGGCTGAGCACTTCAGTGAGCCCGCCATCCGCGACTTCGTCCGACGCATTCTCTCCGGCGAGGAAGTCACCACGCGGCGCGAGCGCCAGCTCAACCCCCACTGGTACGAGGCCGGCGCCATGAAGGCGGCGCGGAATGCTCGCTTCCGCCTCATACCGGGCAACGTGCGCGCGCAGATCATCGCGAGCGCCCGGCAGGGCGGTCAGGCGCGGGTAGTCGAGGCCCAGCCGGGGTCGCTCCGCGGCATTTCGAAGGCCGCCCCCGCGAGTCCGGAGGCTCCGCCGGCCGCCGGCGATCGGGCCGCCGCTCCGGCGCCCGCGGGCGAGGTCGTCACTCGGGTCGGCCCCTACGCGCCCACCGAGAAGCAGGTGGCATTCTACCAGCGGCTCGCCGAGTCGCCGGTATTCACCGAAGAGGAGCGGCGGCGCGCCCTCGAGTGGTTGGCCACCAAGGCCACCAGGCAGACGATCAAAGACCAGATCGACTGGCTCAAGCGGCAGGTCGAAACCCGCCGAGCCAACCGCGGGCAGTCTTCCGCCGCCTAGCCACGCGGCCGGCCACGGCCGGCGCGGCCCACCAACCGACGGGGGCATGTCTTCGGACATGTCCCCGTCCGGTTTACCGGATCTCCCTCAGGCGCCTCAGCTCAGGCACCCGCAGCGCCGTCACCGCCACCACCACGAGCGTTGCCAGCCCGCCCGCCACCACCGACGGCACCGTCCCCAACAGCTTGGCTGCCACACCCGACTCGAAGGCGCCAATTTCGTTGGAGCTCCCGATGAAGATCGCATTCACCGACGAGACGCGACCGAGCAGGTGCTCGGGCGTCAAGACCTGGAGCAGCGTGCTGCGGACCACCACGCTCACCGTATCGACCATGCCGCTCACGCCGAGCGCCACCAGGGACAGCGCGAAGCTCCGCGAGAGCCCAAACCCGATCATCGAAATCCCGAAGAGCGCCACGTTCACCAGCAAAGTCCTGCCCGCCCGCCGGAGCGGCGGCCGGTGCGCCAGCACCAGCGACATGACCACCGCGCCGGCAGCCGGGGCGGCGCGGAGCACGCCCAGTCCCTCCGGTCCCACGTGCAGGATGGCGTCGGCGAATACCGGGAGCAGGGCCGTGGCTCCGCCGAACAGGACCGAGAACAGGTCCAGCGCGAGCGCGCCGAGCACCACCGGCTGGCCCCAGACGAACCGGATCCCGGTGCCGAGGCTCTCGCGCACCGATTCGCCGGAACGGGCCCGGGCAGCGGGCGCATGGCGAATGCGCGCGATGGCCGCCAGGGCCGCGAGCATGAGCGACGCGTCCACGACGTACGCGGCCGTCACGCTTCCGAAGCCGTAGATGAGGCCGCCCAGGGCGGGCCCGAGCACGGCCGCGAGCTGCCAGCTCGAGCTGCGCCAGGTCACCGCGTTGGGGTAGAGCGGCCGCGGAACCACCTCCGCGCTGAGCGCCGTGCGCGAGGGCTGAAGGAAGCTGCGGGCGATCCCGCTGACGAAGATGACCAGGTAGATCGGCCACACACGGCCCGGCTGGATCAGGCCCGGCTGCACCGTGAACCACAGCAGGGACACCGAGCAGGCCAGGAGCGCGCCCAGTGCCACCCGGGCGATGCGTAGCCGGGATTCGCGATCGGCCAGGTGTCCGGCGGGCAGCGCGAAGCCGATGAACGGCAGCGCCTCCGCCAGGCCGATGAGACCCAGCGAAAGCGGGTCGCGGGTGAGGGCGTAGATCTGCCACGACACCACCACCGCCTGAAGCTGGGTAGCCACGTTCATCGTGAGCAGGCTGATGATGAACCAGCGGAAATTCGGGATCCGCAGCGATGCATACGGATCATGGCGGAGGACGGGTGGGCGCATGGCCGCCGGAAGATAACCGCGGCGGTGTTTTGCGACCGGCCAGAGATTTTGCACCGTCGGCTGAAATGCCGACACCGTTGAAACCGCCTAAGAACCAATGAAACAATAACTTACATATGGAGCTATGGCGGCCTGATTCGTGCGTGTTAGCGACGCGTTCCGCACCAGTTCGCAACCCCGTACCCGATCCGCCAGGCATGAAGCGACTCCTGCAGTGGTGCCCGCTCGTCGCCCTGGCGGCCTGCGCAAGTGGCCTGCCGCCGGCCCCGACCGCCGTGCCGATGTCCTCGGCCGTGCACGACTCGCTCACGCCCGTAGTCGATTTGGACGCGCTCACCCACGAAAGCTCCGCCGCCGACGCGGCGGTGCTCAACGACCTGGCCGACGCCGCCCCGAGCGATGCCGTCGTGCCGGCGTTCGACGCCAGCGGTGTGCGGTGGGACATCGACGTGCTGACCTACGCCGGTCATCCGCGGGTCCGCTACTACCTCGCCTACTTCCAGGGCCCGGCGCGCAGCCGGATGGAGGTCTTCCTGAGCCGCGGCGCGCGGTACGAGTCGCGCATCCGCGCCCGGTTCCAGGCGGAAGGGCTGCCGGGTGACCTCGGCTACCTCGCGCTGATCGAGAGCGGCTACTCGAACCAGGCGGTGAGCCGCGCGTACGCCGTCGGCATGTGGCAGTTCATGCGAGGGACCGGGAAGGGTTACGGCCTGCGGGTGGACTCGTGGGTGGATGAGCGCCGGGACCCGATCAAGGCCACCGACGCCGCCGCACGACACCTGCGCGACCTTCGCCAGCGGTTCGGCTCGCTCTATCTGGCGGCCGCCGCGTACAACGCGGGGGCCGGCAAGGTCTCCCGCAGCCTTGGCAAGCTCGACTGGGACACGCCCGCGGAGCCCGCCGCCGACACGGCAGCGGCCGAGCCGGCGCTGGCCGACGCGGCCGACGCGGTCGACGACACGGTCGGGACCGCGGCCGACCTCGAGCCGGACGCCGAGGAGTCGACCGACTCGACGGACGCCGCCGAGCTCGCCGCTGCTGACTCGAGCGCCGCCGACAGCGCCGCCGACAGCCCCGCCGCCGACCCGGTCGCCGCGGAGGCCGGCTCTGCGCCCCTCGAGGACGTGGTGACGCCGGAGGTCCAGGACATCACCAGCGACGCCGCCTTCTTCCGACTCGCCTCGAACGACCTGCTGGCCAGTGAGACGCAGGACTACGTGCCGAAGCTCATCGCCGCAGCGCTGATCGCCAAGGCACCGGAGCGGTACGGCTTCTCCGCGCCGGTCCCCGCCCCGCTGGTCTACGACTCGATCGTGGTGCACGACGCCACCGGGCTCGACGTGATCGCCAGGCTGGCCGGCACCGATCTGGCCGAGCTGCGGGACCTCAACCCGCAGTACCTCCGCCTCGCCACGCCGCCGCGCTCCACGATGGTGATCCGCGTGCCCGCGGGCACCGGATCCGAGGTGGCCGACCGCTACGCCAGGCTGAGCCCGAAGGCGCGGGTCCACTACCTGACCCACGTCACCGGCCGCGGCGAGCGCCTGGCTGTCATCGCGGCGCGCTACCGCCTGCCGGTGCGGGATATTCAGGCGGCCAACCCGAAGCTCCGGACCACGCGTCCCGCCCGCGGCACCCGGCTGGTCATCCCGACCGTCGCCATCCCTTCCGCGCTCGCGATGAGGGCCACGGGAGCCATCGGCTCGGGTCGCGCGACCTACGCGAGGGGCGCGACGCATCGGGTGCGCCGCGGTGAGACCCTGACCGGCATCGCGCGGCGGTACCGCGTCTCGGTTCGCTCGCTGCGGCGGGTGAACGCAATGGCGCTCAATCAGACCCTTCGTGCCGGGATGCGCATCCGCATCCCCGGCTGACCTTCACTTCAACCGGCACACGACGAGAGCCCTGTGTCCCCTGACAGCACGCCGGCCGCCCCAGCCGCCCCGCTTTCCGAGCGTACCGCCTTCGCGGTGCTCGGCTCCATGGTCCTCCTGATCGTGGCCCTCACCGTTCTCCTGATCCAGACCACCTGGGTCGACTCGGCCAGCGCCGCAGAGCCGCCGGCCGCCGACGGCACGAGCCTCGCGCACCGGTGACGAGCCGCCGGCAGCGCCGCCTCAGGGGCACGCTGGCGGCCGTCGCGCTCGCGGCGGTCTGGCTGTGCGCTCCGGCCGCGACGGCGTCGCAGGGCTACGAGGCCAGGTCCGGCTCGGGTGACACCCTTCGTGTCCGGCTCGCCTCCACCAGGCTGCCCGCCCGACGCGGCCACGATCTTGGCGCCATGGTGCTGGGCTACTTCTCGGCCCACGGGTTGCCGCCGCTCGAAGGCGCCCTGGTGGTCACCGATACCGGGCTGGTCTTCCGGTCGGC
>Ga0310810_10012363_pt1 | contig 10030 bp, 10 predicted proteins | sample NCmetagenome_FD_207641 | JGI IMG/M metagenome (GOLD analysis project Ga0310810, IMG submission 207641) | Soil microbial communities from experimental microcosm in Duke University, North Carolina, United States - NC | ecosystem: Engineered > Artificial ecosystem > Soil microcosm > Unclassified ...
GCCGTCGCCGCGTTGGTCATCGCGAACCGCCGCGCCAACCCGTCGTCCGCGCAGGCAGGGCTTGCGGAGGAGCTCGCGCTCACGCTCGACCTGTCGCTCGACGACCTCCGCGCGGAGACCGATCCACGACGGGCGGTGATCGCCGCGTACGCGCGGCTCGAGAGGGTCCTCGCCGCCCACGGCGAGCCGCGGCAGGACGCCGACACCCCGGAGGAGCATCTCGGGCGCGTCCTCGGGCACCTCGACGTCGACCGCCGCGCCGTTCGCCGCCTGGTCGACCTGTTCGTTCAGGCCAAGTTCTCCCAGCACGACGTCGACGCGAGGATGAAGGACGAGGCGATCGGCGCGCTCGAACAGGTGCGCGACGAGCTCCGGGCCGTCGCGGCGGCGGCGGACGTCGACACCCCCGGGGTGCTCGCGTGAGGAACGCCGTCCCGCGGGGGATCCGGCTTCTCGTCCTGCCGACGATCGTGCTGCTCGGCGTGGCGGTGTTTGCCTCGGGAAGACTCGAGCCGGCTGTCCGGATCTACGCTCTCTTGGTCTGTGCGGTCGTCCTGACGCTCGCCGTCAGAAGCCTGCGGGACGGGTTTCCGCAGACGACGCGGCACCGCTCGCCCGGCGGGCAGCGCGACCGGCGCGCCACTCCTCGGAGTCTCGGGCAGCTGGAGAACGAGGTGACGACAGGAATCGGCAACGCGCTCGACTTCCACTTCCTCCTTCGACCGCACCTTCGCCTCATCGCGGCCGGGCTCCTCGAAGGCCGGCGCGGCGTCGCGCTCGACGAGCAGCCGGAGCGCGCGCGGCGCCTGCTCGGCGACGAGACGTGGGAGCTCGTTCGCGCCGACAGGCCGGTCCCTGGCGATCGCCGTGGGCCCGGGATGTCCACCGACGCGCTCGAGCGCGTCGTCGTCTCGCTGGAGCGCCTGTAAGTGCCCCTTCCAGCGATGCCCTCCAGGTCCCTGGCGTGGCCGCATCACTGGAAGGGGCACTAGTGGCGCAGCTCGAGCTCGACCGGGTCCGGGAGCTCGCGGGGCTCGTGCTCGACGAGGTCGAGCGCGCCGTGGTGGGCAAGCGCGAGGCGCTCGAGCTGACGTTGCTCGGGCTCCTCGCCGACGGGCACGTCCTGCTCGAGGACTACCCGGGACTTGCGAAGACGCTTGCCGCACGCTCGTTCGCGCAGACCCTGAGCATGGAGTTCACCCGGATCCAGTTCACCCCCGACCTGATGCCGTCCGACGTGACCGGCTCGTCGATCTGGAACCAGCGCGACGGCGACTTCGAGTTCCGGCCGGGGCCGGTCTTCACGAACCTTCTCCTCGCCGACGAGATCAACCGCGCCCCGCCGAAGACACAGGCGGCGCTCCTCGAAGGCATGCAGGAGCGACAGGTGACGATCGAGGGACAGACGTACCGCCTGGGGGCCCCGTTCCTCGTGATCGCGACCCAGAACCCGATCGAGTACGAGGGCACGTACCCGTTGCCGGAGGCGCAGCTCGACCGCTTCGTCCTGCGTACCGCCTTCGGGTATCCGGCGCGGGACGACGAGATCGACGTGCTCGGTCGTCGCGTCGAGCGGCGGACCGACGAGGTCGAGCTGAACACGGTCGTCGATCGCGAGACGTTCCTCGAGATGCAGCGGGCGATCGAACGGGTGCACGTCGCGGAGAGCGTGCTCGGCTACTGCGTCGACATCGCCGCCGCGACGCGCGAGTCCCAGAGCATCGCCGTCGGCGCCAGCCCGCGCGGCAGCCTCGCGTTGCTGAAGCTCGCCCGCTGCCGCGCTGCGCTCGCCGCGCGGGACTTCGTCGTGCCGGACGACGTCAAGGCTGTCGCTCCTGCCGCGCTCGCGCATCGCCTGGTGCTGCGCCCCGAGCTGTGGGTGCGACGCGTCTCTGCGGAGGACGTCGTCCACGAGCTCCTCGCCGGTGTCCCGACGCCGCGCGCCGAGGACATCTCCGCCACGCGGTGACACGTCGGGGCACCGCGCGGGTCGAGGGCTATGCACTCCTCGCTGCGCTCTTGCTCCTGGGTGCGCTCGCGCTCCGGCGGCCGGAGCTCGCGATCCTGGCGGCGCCTTTCGCCCTCGTCCTCGCCGCGGGCACCACGTTCACGCGCGATCCGCGCATCAGTGCGGCGCTCGAGCCCTCGACGAATCGGACGCTCGAGGGGGACGACCTCGACGCCGAGCTCACGCTCGAGTCGGACACCGCGGTGGGACGGCTCGAGGTCTTCCTCGAGCTGCCCGCGGGCGTCGACGTCCCCGAGGGTGACCGCGCGTTTGCGCTCAGCCTCGACCCCGGCGAGGAACGGACGGTTCCGCTGGTGTTCCGCTGCACCCGCTGGGGGGTCTTCGACGTCGGCGACGTCGAGCTCCGTGCGAGCGACGTGTTTCGCTTCGTCACGTGGAAGCAGCGGCTGAACGAGCCGCGGACTGTGAAGGCGTACCCTCGGCTGGAGCCCGTGCGCAGGGTCGTCTCCGCGCGAGAGACGCAGGTGTATGCCGGCAACGAGGTGGCCCGTCATCCCGGCGACGGAATCGAGTACGCGGATCTCCGCGACTTCGTGCCCGGCGACCGTGTTCGGTCGATCAACTGGCGAGCGTCCGCGCGCCGGCAGGGGCTCGTCGTCAACGAGCGCCACCCCGAGCGGAACACCGACGTGGTGATTCTCGTCGACAGCTTCGTCGACCTCGTCGCCGGCGATCGCAGCACGCTCGACGACACCGTTCGCGCCGCCGCGACGCTCGCGTCGCGCTACCTCGAGCGGCGTGACCGGGTCGGCCTCGTCGGCTACGGCGGGATCCTTCGCTGGCTCCGGCCCGGGATGGGAGTCGGCCAGCGGTACCGGCTGGTCGAGACGTTGCTCGAGACCGGCGTCGAGCCGACGTTCACCTGGCGTGACGCGAACCTGATTCCGGCCCGGATCCTCGCGCCGAAGGCGCTCGTCGTCGCGCTCACGCCGCTCGTCGATCCGCGCTTCGTGGCGATGCTCGAGGATCTCCGCGCTCGTCGCTTCGACGTCGTCGTCGTCGAGCTCGACCCGCTGCAGCTCCTCCCAGCGAGCTCCGGCCGGAAGGCCGAGCTCGCGCACCGGCTCTGGCGCCTCGAGCGCGAGGTCCTCCGCATGCGGCTCGAGGGCGCCGGGATCGCGGTCGGGCGCTGGAGCGACGAGACATCGCTCGACCAGGCGTTGGAGGAGGTGACGACGTTCCGGCGCTACGCCAGACGGGCACTCGGCTAGCGACGGGCGGGGTCTCGGTCGCCTGCGCGGGGGCGCTCGTCGCACTCCCGCTCGCCCGTGCGGGCGGCGGCGTTCACCACGCCGGCCTGCGGATCGGCGTCGTGGCGGTCGCCCTGCTCGCCGTCGTTCTCGTGCTCGGCGTGCAGTGGGCCGTTCCGATCCCGTTCGTCGTGGTCACGGGCATCTACGGTGCGCAACTCGCCGTGGACGACGCCCCGCTCGACGTCGTCGCGCCCGCGTTCGCCGCGGGGCTCGTCATGGCGGTCGAGCTGGCCTACTGGTCGCTCGACACTCGCGATCGGGTGCGCGGCATGCCGGGCGACGACCTCCGCCGCGTCGCCTACGTCGCGGCGCTCGGCGTCGGCGCGCTCGTCGCCTCGGCGCTGCTGCTCGCCCTTGCCGATGCGATCCGGGCACGAGGGCTCGGCATCGACGTCCTCGGAGCCGTCGCCGCAGCCTCTGCACTCCTGGCGGTGGTGCTCTTCGCGCGCGGACGCGGCCCGACGAGTTCTTAGAAAGCGCCACCGCCGCGACGGTGCTCGGCGCGCCGTAGCGCCTCGAGCCGGCGCCGGTCCTGCTTCGTCGGGCGGGCACCGAGATCCGCTCCCAGCGGTCGAGCGAACCGGCGGTCGACGGACCGCTCCTCTCGACGGGCGATCGAGTCCGGCGTCTCCTCGTACAACGACTGCGCGGCCGTCGCGGGCCCGCGCCGTTCCGCGAGCGCAATGACCATGACCTCGCGCCGCGTGTCGCCGACGGTCACCTCGACGGTATCGCCGGCCCGGACGCCCTTCGCCGCCTTCACGCGCGCGCCGTTGAGGTGGACGCGACCGCCTGCGACCGCGTCCGTCGCCGCGCCGCGCGTCTTGAAGAAGCGGGCGGCCCAGAGCCACCGGTCGATCCGGGTCGCATCCACGTCGGACTGCTCCACGGACGACGATGCTACGTGGCACCCGAGAATGCGTACGACGGCGAGCACGGACTGGCTGCGGATCACGAGGTAGTCCGACGCCCGCTCGCCGAGCCGGTGCGAGCGCCCGGACCGCGGCTGCGACGACGTCGTAGGCGGCCCCCTCGAAGGTGAACATCTCGACGAGGTGCCCGCGGCGCGTCCCGACTGCGCCGCTCGTTCTCAGCCGCGCGCGGCGATCGGGACGTACGCGCGCTCCCCCTCGCCGACGTAGACCTGACGCGGCCGCGAGATCTTCTGCTCGGGGTCGGCGAGCATCTCCTCCCACTGGGCAATCCAGCCCGGAAGCCTGCCGATCGCGAAGAGCACCGTGAAGTAGTCGGTGGGATAGCCCATCGCCTGGTAGATGAGCCCCGAGTAGAAGTCGACGTTGGGGTACAGCTTGCGCTGGACGAAGTAGTCGTCCTCGAGCGCGATCCGCTCGAGCTCGAGCGCGATCTCGAGCTTCGGGTTGAGCCCGGTCTGCTCGAAGACGTCGTCCGCGACCTGCTTGATCAGCTTCGCCCGCGGGTCGTAGCTCTTGTAGACCCGGTGCCCGAAGCCCATCAAGCGGCCCTGGCCGGCCTTGACCTCCTCGATGAACGCCGGGATGCGGCCGACGTCGCCGATCTCGTCGAGCATCCGCAGGACGGCCTCGTTCGCGCCTCCGTGGAGCGGGCCGTAGAGCGCGGCGATTCCGGCGGAGACCGCGGAGAACGGGTCGACGTGGGACGAGCCGACGCTTCGCACCGCGCTCGTCGAGCAGTTCTGCTCGTGGTCTGCATGCAAGACGAGGAGGATCTCGAGCGCCCGCTGGAGCACCGGGTTCGGTTCGTGCCGGCCGCCGATCTCGAACGTCATGTTCACGAAGTTCCCGATGTAGTCGAGGTCGTTCCGGGGCAGCACGTAGGGCAGGCCGCGGGAGTGACGGAACACGAACGCCGCGATCGTCGGCAGCTTCGCGAGGAGCCGGACACGCTGCAGCTTGCGCCCCTCGGTGTCTCCGATCCGCTTCGCGTCCGGGTAGAAGGTCGAGAGCGCGCCGACGGCGCCGAGGAGCATCCCCATCGGGTGGGCGTCGTAGCGAAAGCCCTCGAGGAACTTCTGCACGTTCGTGTGGACGTACGTATGGATCCGGACGTCCTCCTCGAACTGGGCGAGGTCCGCGTACGTGGGGAGCTCCCCCTCGAGCAGCAGGTACGCGGTCTCGAGGAATCCCGCCTCTTCGGCGAGCTGCTCGATGGGGTAGCCCCGGTAACGGAGGATCCCCGCGTCGCCGTCGATGTACGTGATGGTGCTCCGGCACGACGCGGTGTTGAGGTAGGCGGGGTCGTAAGACTGGAGGCCGCCGTCCCCGTCGTCGGCGCCGATCTGCCGCAGGTCGGTTGCGCGGATCGTGCCCTCGACGATCGGAAGCGTGTACTCCTTCCCGGTGCGGTTGTCCGTGATCGTGAGCGTGTCGTCGGCCACCGCCCGTTCCCCTTTCCTCGAGTCCGACCGTGATCGTCTCAGAGGAGCGGGGGCGCCTGCGCCGATCGATCATCTAGCGTCCGACGCCATGCGACGCGTGCCGATCGAGGTGATCCCGACGGTTCCCGACCCCGTGCGGAAGGTGGCCCGGACCGCCGTCTGGACGAGCGGCAGGCTGACGGCCCGCTGGCGCGAGCTCCCGGACTTTCTCGTGATCGGGGCGCAGAAGGCCGGGACGACGGCGCTGTACGCCTATCTCCGCTGGCACCCGTCGATCGCCGGGCCGTTCTGGAAGGAGGTCAGCTTCTTCGACCGGCACTGGGCGAGGGGGGAGGCCTGGTACCGCGGTCAGTTCCCGCTTCGGTCGAGCGGGAAGGTCGTGGGTGAGGCCAGCCCGAGCTACGTGTTCCACCCGCTCGCGCCGAAGCGGGTCTTCTCGCTCGTTCCCGAGGTCAAGCTGATCGTGCTGCTCCGCGAGCCCGGCGACCGCGCGTACTCGCAGTACCAGCACGCGGTCGCGCTGGGGCGAGAGACACTGTCGTTCGAGGACGCGCTCGCGGCCGAGGACGCCCGCGTCCGCGGGGAGGTCGAGCGGCTGGAGGCCGACCCGAAGGCGTTCAGCTTCGCGTGGTGGAACCAGACGTACGCGGCGCGAGGCCTGTATGCCGACCAGCTCGAGCGCTGGTTCGCGCTCTTCCCCCGCGAGCAGGTGCTCGCGATCACGACCGAGGAGCTCGGCACGCGGCCGGCCGGGACGTACGCGTCGGTGCTCGCGTTCCTCGGCGCGGCGCCCCATGCGCTCGATGCCTACCCGCGGGTATTCGACCGAGACTACGCGCCGATGCGCGAGGAGACGCGCGCCGCGCTGACGGCACGCTTCGCCGAGCCGAACCGCCGGCTCGAGAAGCTGCTCGGCCGCCCGCTCGGGTGGTCTTCTTCGTAAGGCTCAAACGTCGCTCGACTGCGCCCAGAGGTTGATGTCGCTCTCGGTGGCGAAACGGTCGATCGCGACAAGCTCGTCCTGGGAGAAGTCGAGGCGGTCGAGCGCGTGGACGTTCTGCTCGAGCTGCTCCACGCTCGACGCGCCGACGAGCGTCGAGGTCATCCGCGGGTCGCGCAGCGTCCACGCGAGCGCCATCGCCGCGAGCGACTGGCCACGACCCGCGGCGATCTCACGGAGGCCTGCGACCTTCGCGGTGGTCTGCTCGTCGAGCTGGTCGGCATCGAGGGAGAGATCGCGCGCGATGCGGGAATCCGCCGGAATGCCGGCCGCGTAGCGGTCGGTGAGAAGCCCCTGGGCGAGCGGGGAGAAGCCGATGCAGCCGACGCCGAGCTCGCCGAGTACGTCGAGCAGCCCCTCCTCGATCCAGCGGTTGAGCATCGAGTACGACGGCTGGTGGATCAGGAGCGGGGTGCCGAGGCGCCCGAGGATCGCGGCCGCGTCGCGTGTCCGGTCGGGCGAGTACGACGAGATCCCGGCATAGAGCGCCTTCCCCTGGCGCACGGCGGTGTCGAGCGCGCCCATCGTCTCCTCGAGCGGCGTATCCGGATCCGCGCGATGCGAGTAGAAGATGTCGACGTAGTCCATGCCCAATCGCCGCAGGCTCTGGTCGAGGCTCGCGAGCAGGTACTTGCGCGAGCCCCACTCCCCGTAGGGGCCCGGCCACATGTCGTAGCCCGCCTTCGTGGAGATCACGAGCTCGTCCCGATAGGACGCGAGGTCGGTCGAGAGCAGCCGGCCGAACGTCTCCTCGGCTGACCCGTAGGGCGGCCCGTAGTTGTTCGCGAGGTCGAAATGCGTGATCCCCAGGTCGAACGCGCGGCAGACGATCGCCCGGCTGGTCTCGAACGGCCGGTCGCCGCCGAAGTTGTTCCAGAGCCCGAGCGAGATCGCGGGGAGCTGGAGCCCGCTGCGTCCGATCCGGCGGTACTGCATCCGGTCGTAGCGCTCCGTATCGGCGAGATACGTCATTCGCCACTCCATTCTGCTGACCGGGCGAGCTCCTCGAAGGGGAGAAGCGCGTCGGGGTTGGCGAGCGCGTCGCGGCTGACCGTCCGTTCGGTGGGCTCGCCGGAGAGAATCCGCTTGACGGGCACCTCGAGCACCTTGCCCGAGAGCGTGCGGGGGATCGCCGGGACGGCACGCACCTCGTCGGGGACGTGGCGTGGGGAGCAGTCCTCTCGGATCCTCGTGCGGATGCGCGAGACGAGTTCGTCGTCGAGCTCCACCCCGTCGCGGAGGACGACGAAGAGCGGCATGTACCCCAGGGTGCCGGGACGGGGGAGATCGACGACCAGCGCGTCGACGACCTCGTCGACGGCGAGCGTCGCCCGGTAGATCTCGGCGGTGCCCATTCGCACGCCGCCGCGGTTGATCGTCGCGTCGGAGCGGCCGCTGATGATCGCCGTCCCGCGCTCGGTGAGCTCGATCCAGTCGCCGTGGCGCCAGATTCCGGGGAACATCTCGAAGTAGCTCGCCCGGTAGCGCGAGCCGTCGTGGTCGCCCCAGAGGCGGAGCGGCATCGAGGGCATCGGCTCGGTGATCACGAGCTCCCCGACCTCGCCGACGACGGGCTTCCCGTCCGCGTTCCACGCCTCGACCTTGGCGCCGAGCGCGCGTGCCTGGAGCTCGCCGCGGTAGACCGGCAGCGTGGGGACGCCGCCGACGAACGCGGTGCAGAGGTCGGTGCCGCCGGAGGTCGAGAAGAGCCACGGGTCGGGCCCCAGGCGCTCGTAGACCCAGTCGAAGCCGTCGGGCGAGAGGGGAGAGCCTGTCGATCCGACCGCCCGCAGCCGGGAGAGGTCCCGCCCGGCACGCGGGTCGACGCCGTCCTTCATGCAGGCCGCGATGTAGCTCGCCGAGGCCCCGAACGTCGTGATCCCGGCTTCCTCCGCAAGGCGCCACAGGGCACCGAGGTCGGGATACCCGGGATTGCCGTCGTAGAGCACGATCGACGCCCCGCTCAAGAGGCCTGCGACGACGAAGTTCCACATCATCCAGCCGGTCGTCGTGAACCAGAACAGCCGATCGTCGGCCTGGAGGTCGACGTGGAGGTTCAGCTGCTTCAGCGACTCGAGGAGGATCCCGCCGTGCCCGTGGACGATCGCCTTGGGCAGCCCGGTCGTCCCCGAGCTGTAGAGCACCCAGAGCGCGTCGTCGAACGCGACCTGCTCGAACCGGAGCGGAGCGTCGCCACCCTCCTCGAGAAACGCGGCCCATTCCGTCGCGTCGCGAAGCCCTTTGAGCGCCGGCTCGGCGCGGAGGTAGCCGAGCACGACCGTCCGCTCAAGGCTCGGCATCGCCTCCTGCAGCTGACGCACGACGTCGAGGCGGTCGTGGTCGCGGCCGCCGTACCGGTAGCCGTCGACCGCTAGCAGGACGCGCGGCTCGATCTGGGCAAACCGGTCGACGACGCTCCGCGCGCCGAAGTCGGGCGAGCAGCTCGACCAGACCGCGCCGATGCTCGCGCAGGCGAGAAACGCGGTGATCGCCTCGACGACGTTCGGCATGTACGCGACGACGCGGTCGCCGGGCCCGATCCCGGACGTGCGGAGCGCGCCGGCGATACGTCGAGTCTCCTCCTCGAGCGCTCCCCACGTCGTCTCGGCGAGCGGGCGAAGCTCGGATGCATGGCGCACCGCCACGAGCCCGGGCTCGCGCTCGCGGAACACGTGCTCGGCGAAGTTCAGCCGCGCGCCCGGGAACCACACCGCACCCGGCATCTCGCGCGACGCCAGCACGCGCTGGTACGGCGCCGACGACCGGACCTCGAAGAACTCCCAGACGGAGGCCCAGAACTCGTCGAGGTGCTCCACCGACCACCGCCACAGGTCGTGGTAGCCCGCCGTCTGAACACCCTGCTCGGCGAGCCGGCGCGCGTAGCGCGTGATGGTCGCGCGCTCGATCCGAGCCTCGTCGGGGGCCCAGAGGACAGGTGGCGTCGCCCGCACGCAGGGAGCGTACGCACCCGCACATGAAAAGAGGCCCGGAGCGCGCGACGAGCGCGCGTCCGGGCCTCGAGTGTGTCAACGCGTCAGCCGGCGAGAACGACGTTCGTCGCCTGCGGACCCTTCTGGCCCTGCTCAGGCACGAACTCGACCTTCGCGCCCTCCGTGAGGGTCTTGAAGCCATCGCCCGAGATGCCGCTGAAATGCACGAAGAGGTCCTTGCCGCCGTCGTCCGGGGTAATGAAGCCGTACCCCTTGGCGTCGTCGAACCACTTCACGGTTCCGGTTGCCATCTGTTGAAACACCTCCTTGCCAAGTACTCACGAACGGGCAGGAAGGTGCAGAAACGCACGACCGGTACCTCGTCCTGGTTGATCGATCGGCACGGTAGCAGCGATCGGGAGAAGGCGTGCGGGACGGGCC
>Ga0310810_10012364_pt1 | contig 10029 bp, 7 predicted proteins | sample NCmetagenome_FD_207641 | JGI IMG/M metagenome (GOLD analysis project Ga0310810, IMG submission 207641) | Soil microbial communities from experimental microcosm in Duke University, North Carolina, United States - NC | ecosystem: Engineered > Artificial ecosystem > Soil microcosm > Unclassified ...
CGTCAAGGGCGATGCCGTCCGTAAGCTCGTCGCGTTTGCGGCCGGTCTCGGCATCCCCGTGCAGTACGTCCCGCTGGTCGATTATTCCAACTCGCGCGGCGCGATCGACATGGGGCTCGTGCCGGAACTGCTCCCCGGTTATCAGCCTACGGGCCAGCCGGGCATGACGGTCGCCGAAATGCTGGCCGCCGAAAATCTGGATGCGCTGTGGATCGTCGGCGCGAACCCGCTGAAGGGCGCCGGGCTGCGCGAGCGCCACGCGTTCACCGTCGTGCAGGAGATGTTTCTCACCGAAACCGCGCAGGCCGCCGACGTCGTGCTGCCCGCCGCCTCGGCCTACGAGAAAAACGGCACCGTCACCAACGTCTGCGGCGAAGTGCAGCGCCTGCGCAAGGCCGCGCAAACCATGGGCACTAAGCCCGATCTCGAAATCATCGGCCTCATCGCCAAGGAAATGGGCGCGGCCCGGCTGATGGGGCCATGGCTCGCCGACACCGTCTTCGAAGAGATCCGCAAAACCGTGCGCGGCTACGACGTTTCCGTGGCAACCATTTCCGCCGGCGGCGCGCCGCAAACCATGCCGGTGAACGGCCGCATTTCCGTGGAGAGCCGTCCGGACCTGATCCGCTCCGCGCACGACGATCTGTTCACCTCCGGCACGCTTGGGCGCTATTCTAAAATGTTGAATTCTGTTCTTGAAAGACGGCGCAACCGCGAATGAACTTTTTCGTTCTGAGCCTCATCAAAGCCGCGGTTGTGGCCATGGTCCTGCTAACCACGCTTGCCTATTTGCAGTGGGTGGAGCGCAAGGTGATTGCCCACATCCAGGTGCGCCTGGGTCCCTCGCGCGTCGGCCCCCACGGCCTGCTCCAGCCACTCGCCGACGTCATCAAGCTCATCACTAAAGAGGACCTCATTCCGCCGCACGCCAACAAATTCGTATATCTGCTGGCGCCGTTTCTGGCCGTCACCATGGCCCTGATTTCTATTTCGTTAATTCCTTTCGGCACGGAAATTCGGGTCTTCGGCCACCCCACCTGGATGCAGCTCACCGATCTGAACGTCGGCCTGCTCTTCGTTCTGGCGATAAGTTCCATGGGCGTCTATGGCGTCGCGCTGGCCGGCTGGGCGTCCAACAATAAGTATTCGCTGCTTGGCGGCCTGCGCAGTTCCGCGCAAATGATCAGCTATGAGCTGCCGCTCAGCCTCGCCATCGCCGGTCCATTGTTGCTCGCCAACACCCTCAGCCTGCGCCAGATCGTCGAGAAGCAGGCCGGCTCGATCCTTCATTGGAACGTTTTGCCACAGATCGTTGCGTTCTTCGTTTTCTTGATTGCCGGATTCGCCGAAACCAATCGCGTGCCCTTCGATCTGCCGGAAGCAGAGAACGAGCTGGTGGCCGGATTCCACACCGAATACAGCAGCATGAAGTTCGCGGCCTTCTTCATGGCCGAATACGCCAACATGGTGACCATGGCGTGCATCACCACAACGTTATTCCTGGGCGGCTGGTATCCGTTGTTTCCGGTCGCGTGGGGTTCGAACTATGTTCCCGCCGCCATCTTCGCCGCCGCCGCGGTCTTGGCGTTCTATCACGGCTTCCACCCTGCGCGCCGCCGCGATCGTCTCACGCTTCCCGTATTCGGCGCCATTTTTCTGGCCATCGCGATTCTTTTCCTGATGCCCCCGGCGCAGAACGCGCTGATTCCGCTCTTCTGGTTTCTGGCCAAAGTGGGCGCGATCCTGTTCCTGTTCATCTGGGTCCGCGGCACCCTTCCCCGCTTCCGCTACGACCAGTTGATGCGCTTCGCCTGGAAGGTTCTGTTTGCCTTTTGCCTTTGGCCCTTTGTCTTTTGCCTTGGTGTTGTCGTGGACGTAATTCTCTTCCTCATCTTCGCCATCATCGCTGTCGTCTGCGCGGTAAACGTCGTCGTCCAGACCCATCCCATCGCCAGCGCCATCTCGCTCGTCGGCGTCATGGGTTCCCTCGCGGTCCTTTACTTACTCCTGGGCGCCGAATTTATCGCCATGGCGCAGATGATCGTCTATGCCGGCGCGGTAATGGTCCTGTTCGTGTTCGTCATCATGCTGCTGAACGCCGGCGCGGAATCGAAGCGGGGCCGCTCTTTCGTCGCCCAGTTGCTGGGATTCCCGCTGCTGATCGCGTTTCTTACGCTGACCAGCTACTTCATCCAGCGGCTGTATCCTTCGACTGCCCAGGTGCACTTTGGAGGCTTCCAGGGCGGCACGGCCCAGGACATCGGCCGCGCATTGTTCACGCATTACCTGCTGCCGTTTGAGGTAATTTCGATTCTGATCCTCATCGCGATCCTCGGCGCGATCGTGCTCGCGCGGAAGGAGCTATAAGCATGACCGGCGTGCCCCTGGCCTGGTATCTGATCTTGAGCGCCGTGCTGTTCGCCCTCGGTCTCGCCGGTTTCCTGTTTCGCAAGAGCATCATCACCATCTTCATGTCCATCGAGCTGATGCTCAACGCCGTCAACCTGACCTTCATCGCGTTCTCCTACCAGCTCAAGCAGGTGAACGGCCATATCTTTGCCTTTTTCGTGATGGTGGTGGCGGCTGCCGAAGCGGCCGTCGGTCTGGCGATCATCCTGACGGTGTTCAAGAATCGTGCGACGCTGAACGTCGACGAAGTAGACAGCATGAAGTATTAGAGCTATGGAATTCTCGGCGTTGAAAATGATTTCCTGATGCAACAACTCTGGCTCATCCCCGCGCTGCCACTGGCGGGCTTTCTGGTTAACGGGATTTTCGGCCGCCGCTTGTCCAAGGCGATCATCAACACCATCGCCATCGGCAGCGTGTTGCTCTCCTTCGCCTGGGCGCTCAAGACCGTTCTGGCGCTCGGCGAGACGCGGTTCTCCGAGCACTACTTCAACTGGATCGTGGCCGGCGGCTTCACCGTCGGTTTCGACTTCGCCGTCGACCGCCTCACCGCCGTCATGCTCCTGGTCGTCACCGGCGTCGGCTCGCTCATCCATATTTACTCCATCGGTTACATGGAACACGATGGCGGCTATGCTCGATTCTTCGCCTACCTGAACCTGTTCATGTTTTTCATGCTCACGCTGGTGCTGGCCGCGAACTACCTCGTTCTGTTCGTCGGATGGGAAGGCGTGGGCCTGTGCAGCTACCTGCTCATCGGTTTCTGGTTCCACAAAAAGAGCGCCACCAACGCCGGAAACAAGGCCTTCATCGTGAACCGCATCGGCGACTACGGTTTCTCGCTCGCCATGCTCATGATCGTGGTTCAGTTCGGCACCCTCGACTTCAGCACGGTGTTCGGCGTCGCGGCTTCGAAGCCCGATGCCATCCTCACCACCATCGCCCTTCTGCTGCTCGTGGGCGCGTGCGGCAAATCCGCGCAATTCCCGCTCTACGTCTGGCTGCCCGACGCCATGGAAGGCCCCACGCCCGTCTCCGCCTTGATCCACGCAGCCACCATGGTGACCGCCGGCGTCTACGTCATTGCCCGCTCGTTCCCGATTTACATCCACGCTCCCTCGGCGCTCGATCTCGTTGCTTTCATCGGCCTGTTCACTGCCTTTTTCGCCGCCACCATCGGCCTCGCTCAGAACGACATCAAAAAAGTCTTCGCCTACTCGACTGTTTCGCAGCTCGGTTATATGTTCCTGGGCCTGGGCGCGGGCGCGTTTTCGAGCGGCATCTATCACCTAATGACCCACGCCTTTTTCAAGGCGCTGTTATTCTTGGGGGCCGGCAGCGTCATTCACGCGCTCTCTGGCGAGCAGGACATGCGCAACATGGGCGGCCTTCGAAAAAAGATCCCCGTGACTTTCTGGACGCTGATGTGCGCCGCCGTGGCCATCTCCGGTGTGCCGTTTACCTCCGGCTTCTTCAGCAAAGACGCCATCCTCGTCGCCGCCTACCATCATGCGCCCTGGATGTATTGGGCAGGCACCTTCACGGCCGGACTGACCGCCTTTTACGTTTTCCGCGCCATGTTTCTTACTTTCTTCGGCGAGTACCGCGGCCATGAACATCCGCACGAATCGCCCCGCGTCATCACCATCCCACTCATGGCGCTGGCCGCGCTTTCGCTCGCCGGCGGCTATATCCGCATTCCCGTGTGGCTCGAAAAGTTTTTCCCCGCCGCGGAAGCGCCGGAAGAGTTTTCACTCGTCGCGATCTCCGTCGCCGCCGGTCTCATCGGCATTGCGCTCGCCTGGCTGATGTACATCGCGAAGCCCGCCCTCGCCGATTCGGTCGCCTCCCGCTTTGGCGCTCTCTACCGCCTGGTCTATAACAAATATTTTGTCGACGAGATCTACGACGCTGTGGTGGTCAAGCCTCTGGTGGCCGGCTCGCGCGTCGTGCTGTGGCGCGGCGTCGATGCCGGCCTGATCGATGGCGCCGTCAACGGCGTCGGCTCGCAATCGCAAGGTCTCGGCGGCTGGCTCAAGCTGTTTCAGTCGGGAAATATTCGCAGTTATGCCACGTGGGTAGTCTTCGGCTCGGTTGTCCTGGTGGTCGCACTGAGCCTGATTGGAGCGGCCCGGTGACGCTCCTCAACTTGGTTCTCGCCTTGCCGCTCGCCGGATTTTTCGCGATCCTGTTTGTCCCGCGTGACAAGCAGCACGTCGTCCGCGGCGTCGCGATCGTCGTTGCGCTCGCGGCCTTCCTCGCCTCCATCGGCCTCGCTCTCGGTGTTTCGCGCTCCGAAAACTTCTTGACCGACTTCGTCTGGATTCCCTCGCCCGAAATCCACTATCACGTTGCCGTCGATGGCCTGAGCCTCTGGCTGCTCATACTTTCGACCTTCCTCACCCCCATCTGCATCCTGATTTCGTGGCGCTCTATCGACAAACGCGTGAAAGAGTTCTACGCCTTCCTGCTGCTGCTCGAATTCGGCCTCATCGGCGTGTTCGTCGCGCTCGACCTTTTTTTGTTTTATGTTTTCTGGGAAGTATCGCTCGTCCCCATGTATTTCCTGATCGGTATCTGGGGTCACGAGCGCCGCATCTACGCCGCCGTAAAATTCTTTCTCTTTACTTTCGCGGGCTCAGTCCTGATGCTGGCGGGCATCATCTATCTCTACAACCGCACCGGAACGTTTAACTTCACCACCATCCTCGCCATGTTGGCGGGCGGCCGGCTTTCGTTGACGTCCGGGCAGGAGATGCTGCTCTTCCTGGCATTCTTCGTCGCGTTCGCCATCAAGGTGCCGGTGTTCCCGCTGCACACCTGGCTTCCGGATGCGCACGTAGAGGCGCCCACGGCCGGCTCCGTCATGCTGGCCTCCGTCATGCTGAAGATGGGGACGTACGGCCTGCTCCGCTATTGCGTGCCCCTGTTCCCCGAGGCTTCGCGCCGCTGCGCTCCCTGGATCATCATCCTTGCGATCATCGGCATCATCTACGGCGCGCTGGTAGCCATGGTGCAGCCCAACATGAAGAAGCTCGTCGCCTATTCGTCGGTGAGCCACCTGGGCTTCGTCGTGCTCGGCATCTTCACGTTCACGCAGCTCGGCACAGACGGCGCGGTTTACCAGATGTTGAATCACGGTATCTCGACGGGCGCGCTGTTCGTGCTCGTCGGCCTGCTTTACGAGCGCCGTCACTCGCTCGAGATCGCGGATTACGGCGGCGTCGCTACGCCCGCTCCATGGCTCTCCACCGTTTTTCTCATCACCACCCTCGCCAGCATTGGCCTCCCGTTGCTGAACAATTTCGTGGGGGAGTATCTGGTGCTGCAAGGCGCGGCGCAGGCAAATTTTCGCTGGGCGGTATTCGCCGCCATCGGCGTGATCCTCTCGGCCTGCTACATGCTCTGGCTGTATCAGCGCGTCTTCTACGGAGACACGCCAGAATCCGTCGCCGGGCATGTCTTCGACCTCAACCGCCGTGAATGGGCCGCCGTCCTGCCCCTGCTCGCCATGATGGTCTGGATGGGCGTCTATACCTCGAGCTTTTTGCCGCCCATTACGCGCGCCAACGCCGCGATCCTCGAGCAATCCAAGATAAACGTCCGGTTCCGGGTCGCCGCGCCTTCGCCCGCGCCCTACCTCACAGCCCGCGAGGTCCCGCATGCCCGCTGAGTTCTTTCCGAAAAGCGTCGAGCTCCTTCGCTTTCTGCCGGAAATCATTCTCACCCTCACCGGCGTGCTGCTTATGGTGATCGACCCTCTGGTTGGGCCGCGCTGGCCGAAACTCTACGGGAACATTTCGCTGGTGGGGCTCGCCGGCGCGCTTGCCGCCGCGGTCCTGGCCTACGGCACGCCCGGTCCTGCGTTCTCCGGCATGCTGCTGGCCGATGGATTCGCCGCGTTTTTCCGCGTGCTGGTGATCGGCGTCGGAATTCTCATCGTGCTCGCGTCTTACCGGTATCTCGATCGCGAAGGCGCCGAAACAGGCGAGTATCACGCGCTGATCCTGTTTTCGATCGCGGGCCAGTGCGTGATGGTCACCGCCAACGAGTTGATCATGATCTTTATCGGCCTCGAGATCTCTTCCATCGCGTCCTACATCCTGGCCGGTTATCTCCGAAATGACAAGCGCAACAACGAGGCTTCGCTGAAATATTTCCTGCTGGGTTCCTTCGCCACCGCGTTTCTGCTCTATGGCATCGCGTGGATCTACGGCCTCACCGGATCAACGAATCTCGCCGCCATCCGAGGTGTTCTCTCCGCGCGCGATATGGCGCCTTCGCCCATGCTGGTGGGTTTTGCGGCGGCTCTGATCTTCGTGGGCATCGGCTTCAAAGTCTCCGCCGCTCCGTTCCAGATCTGGGCGCCCGACGTCTATCAGGGCGCGCCCGCGCCCATCTCGGCGTTCCTGTCAGCCGGACCCAAAGCCGCCGCCTTCGCCGTTTTCCTGCGCATTTTCATGACCGCCTTTGGCTCGATCGGTTCCGGCTGGGAGCCGCTGGTCTGGCTTTCGGCGCTGCTTTCCATGACCATCGGAAACTTCGGCGCGCTCACACAGTCGAACATCAAGCGCCTGCTGGCCTACAGCTCGATAGCCCACGCCGGATACGTGCTGGTGGCATTCGCCGCGCGCTCGGAAACCGGAACCGCCGCCGCCATGTTCTATCTCGTGGCCTACGCGCTCATGAACATCGGCGCATTCGCCGTGGTCACGCACCTTTCGAGTAAAGGCGAGCGTTTCGTCAGCGTGGACGATTTCTCCGGGCTCGCCGTGCGCCAGCCCTTCACCGCCGCGCTGCTGGCCGTCTTTCTGCTCTCGCTCATCGGCGTCCCGCTCACCGGCGGTTTCTTCGGCAAGTTCTATATCTTTCGGGCCGCGCTCCAATCGCACCTGGTCTGGCTCACGGTGCTGGGTTTGCTGAACAGCGCCGTCGCGGCCTACTATTACCTGCGCATTCTCGTCGTCATGTACATGCGCGAGCCGAGTGAAGCCGCCACCACTGCCGAACCCCTCACTATCGGTCTGAAATTCGCGCTGGTGCTCCCCGCCCTCGGAACATTTTTCCTCGGCATCTTCCCCTCGGCCGTTCTTTCCTTCGCCACCAAGTCCGCCGTGTTGGGAAAATGAGAATCACGCCGAGCCTCGTGGCCGCCGGCGCATTAGTTTCGGAGCACCGGGATCTCTTTGCGCTCGATCAGCCGTGCCACTGCCTCGATGTCCCCGCCCAGCGCGCGATCCTCGTCCACGAAGGGGCTGGCGGACCGCAACGCGCGAAAGATCGGCCGCGTGCCCGCGCCGAGCTGTTCGCCGCCTTGCCGTAGATCCACCGCCTGCGCCGTCGAGAGGAGCGTGATCGCCACCACGCTGCGCAGAAGTCGCGTCACATCCATCGCCGTCTCGGCTGCCAGCGTCCCCAGGCTGACCACATCCTGGTTGAACTGCTCGGTCGGCAGTGTGTGGATCAGGCTCGGCGCGGCCCAGTGCCGGATGGCCATCGTCAGGCTGGAGTGCGTGATCTGCAGGCCCTTCAACCCCTGGTAGAGCCCGGGATGCGGGCTAAGAGAGTTCGGCAGCCCATTTGAAAACCGGCTGTCCATTAGCAGCGCCATGATGGAATGCAGCCAGTTGGAAAGGTTCGCCAGATCTAGTTTCAGGCCGTCCATGGCCCGCGCAACGTGCGCTCCGTAGAAGTTTCCGGTGTGGTACACACGGTCCGAAGCCGTGTCAATGAGCGGGTTGTCGTTCACCGAATTCGCTTCCCGCTCGATGACTTCGCGCACCTGCCGCAACGTCTCGAGCATCGGGCCCAGCCCCTGCGGCGCGCAGCGCAACGAGTACGGACTCTGAATCGATTCGTCTGCCTGCACCACGCCGTGCGTGGCGTCAGCCCACCGTTCGGCCGTTTCCACACGGTGCCGGATTTCATCCAGCGGCACCGCGAGGCGCGAATCATAGAGCAGGGAGTTGAGCATCTCGGCCACGCCGATCTGCCCCGGATGATGCTTGGCCATGTGAATTACGGGGTGGAAATAATCCGGCGAGGAATGCAGCGCCTCCGCCGCCATCGCCACCGCCCCCACGGCCAGCCGGAACAGGTAGTCGGCCTCATCCACCACCAGCGCCGCGATTCCCGTCATGACGGTTGTACCGTTGAGCAGCGCCAGGCCTTCCTTGGCTTCCAGCACGAGCGGCTCCAGATGCTCGCACCACAAGGCGTCCCTGGCGGAAACCCGCTCGCCGTGGTAAATCACTTCGCCGCGCCCGCACAGCGCGCGCGCGATGTACGCCGACGGCACCAGGTCGCCGCTCGCTCCCACCGAGCCGAACCGCGGCACGATGGGCGTGATCCCATGGTTCAGCAGATCCACCAGCCGCTCGATCACCACCACGCGCACTCCGGACAACCCCCGCGCCAGCGCGTTCGCCCGCAGCAGGATCGCGGCACGAACAGCTTCCTTCGACAGCGGCTCTCCCACGCCGCACGCCATGAATTCCAACAGGTTCTTCTGATGATGCGTCAGCTCGTCGCCCGGAATCACGTAACACGCATTCCCCCCGTAGCCCGTGTTGACGCCGTAGATCACCTCGCCTGCCGCCAGCTTGCGCATGAGCGTTTCGCGCCCCCGCTCGATCCGCTGGCGGAACGCCGGCGCCGGATCCAGTTCGACTTTGCGCCCGTCGCGCGCCACCGCAATAATGTCGTCCAGTGTGAGCGTTTCCGCCGAGATCGCTACCGCTGTTTCGTTGTCGGTGAGGGTCGTCATAGCGCGTCTCCATTAAACACCACAGTATAGTGGTGCTAATAGAATACTGGTGCCTGTAGGCTGCCCTGTCAATAATCGGAACGTCTTAGGAAGATGCCGCCATTGGTTCTCGGGTTATCGCTTTTGTTTCAGATACTTCCGGAGCGACGCCAGTTCAAAAAGCCAGTCTAAATAAGATGACCAGTTTTGTGATCGCCCGTATTCCGCGAGATCGATCTGGTTGTTGTCATCACGAGCACCAATTACAATACGCGTGGGACCAAGCGATGACCGATTCCGAGCGCGCGTTCGCCATCCAGCAACTGATCGAAGGCCGCGATGCCCTGCTCCGTGCCATCAGCGGTGTTTCTGAAGAGCAGGCGCGGTTCAAGGCGCGGCCGGATGGCTGGTCGATTGCCGATTGCGTGGAGCACATTGCGATCACGGAAGACGTGCTCTTTGGCCTGCTGGAAAAAGGCGCTGCTAACCCGCAGGGCGTGGCGCTGAATCCTGAGAAGGACGGCCGGTTCGCGCGCGCTGTGGTCGATCGCAGCCGGAAAGTCGGGGCGCCCGAAAGGGTGCGGCCCGGCGGGCGCTTCCGGTCCGTGGATGAGGCGCGCGAGCATGTGGTCGCCGGCCACGAGCGCGCCATCGCCTATACACGGGAATGCGCGCAGGACTTGCGGAGCCTGTTCACGCCGCATCCGCTGCTCGGCGAAATCGACTGTTACCGCTGCCTGCTGCTGCTGGCGCTGCACCCGGCACGGCACGCCGCCCAGATCGAAGAGATCAAACTGGACCCGGGGTTTCCGAAAGATTAATTAGGGATTCACGGCATCGAGGGATCTGCCCGGGGATATCACCGCAACGGTTTA
>Ga0310810_10012366_pt1 | contig 10028 bp, 11 predicted proteins | sample NCmetagenome_FD_207641 | JGI IMG/M metagenome (GOLD analysis project Ga0310810, IMG submission 207641) | Soil microbial communities from experimental microcosm in Duke University, North Carolina, United States - NC | ecosystem: Engineered > Artificial ecosystem > Soil microcosm > Unclassified ...
AAGCGGGTGGGCGGCGGATCAGGAAGATAAAGCGCCGGTCAGCAGGGTGCAGGTCCTGATCGACGGCACAGCGATCGGCAATGCGACGCTCGGTCAGTCGCGTCCGGATGTGGCGACTGCCTTGGGCTCGTCCGCCTATACCAACTCAGGCTGGTCGATCAGCTACAACATCGGGGGATTGGCGGTGGGCACGCACACGGTGACGGCGATCGCGTACGACTCGTCCGGAACGAGCACGACGCTGGGCAGCAAAGCGATCAGCGTGGTCGCGGCGAATACGACTCCGTTCGGCAGCCTCGACACGGCGGTCAGCGAGACCGGGGGCACCAGCACAGTGGCGCAGAACACCAACCTCTGGGTAAGCGGCTGGGCCGCCGACCAGGAAGACAAGGCTCCAGTGGCCCGGGTGCAGGTGCTGATCGACGGCGTCGACATCGGCAATGCCACCCTCGGGCAAGCGCGTCCGGATGTGGCCTCGGCCCTGGGTTCGTCGGCTTACACCAACTCCGGCTGGTCGCTCGACTACAACATCGGCACACTCGCGACCGGAACCCACCAGGTTTCGGCGGTCGCATACGATTCCGCCGGCGCGTCGACCATGCTCGGCTCGCGGACGATCACGGTGACGCAGTAGCCCGCTGCGTCTTGCGCATCTCGCGCTCTGTTAACATTTCCCGCCTCTGAACTCCTCAAAGGAGACCAGGCATGCCATCGCGAAGTGAGGCGGTCGCGCGCATCGCCGTCATTACTGGCGCCGCACAAGGAATCGGACTGCGTACCGCGGAAGTTCTCGCTGACCGCGGCTATCGACTCGTGCTGATCGATCTAAAGCCCTGCGCCGCGGCACGCTTGCACGTGGAGAAGGCTGGAGTTGACCTGCTCGAGTTCACAGGCAGCGTCACCGACGAGGCCTTTCTGAACTCCTGTGCGACTGAGACGGCCAAGAAGTGGGGCGCACCTGACGTTGTCATCAACAATGCCGGCATCAGTTTCATCCGGCCGGCGGAGCAAACCGCTGCCGAGGATTTTCGCCGCGTAATCGAAGTGAATCTCGTCGGACCGTTCCTGGTGGCGCGGGCGTTCGTGCCGCAGATGCTCGCGCGCCGTTCCGGATCGATCGTGAACGTCGCCTCCATCGCGGGGATTGCGGGTGTTGCCGACCGCAGTGCCTACAACGCGTCGAAACACGGGCTGGTCGGCCTGACGCGTACGTGGGCGGCGGAGTGGGGAGCGCGCGGCGTCCGCTGCAACGCCGTCTGCCCCGGTTGGGTGAAGACGCCGATGGACGACGTGGAGCAGGCGCACGGTGTGTACTCCGACAGTGACATCGTCGATCGTGTCCCGATGGCGCGGTTCGCCTCGCCCGACGACATCGCGCACGCCATCGCGTTCCTTGCCGATCCCGGCGAGAGCGGCTTCGTCAACGGACATACGCTGGTCGTCGACGGTGGTTGGACCTCGGACGCGAGCTGGCAATCTCTGCGGCTTGCGCAGCGAGCGCGATGATATTTGGAAAATGAGAAAGGCCCGGCTCCAGGCCAGGCCTTCTTGTGCTCACGTTCCACCGCAGACGATCTTCTTATTTCCCCGACTGCGCTTTCTTCGCTTCGGCTTCCTTCTTCGCCGCTTCGGCGCGCTCGGTCGTGGGCGGCACGAGTCCCTTCAGACGCAGGTACACGGACATCGTCCCGTACATTTCGTTGCCATGCGAGTTCGTGCCGGTGACGGCCAGGCCCCTTGCGAGGTCGTTCTGCGGGGCGCTGACCATCTCGACCATGCTCTGATCGGTCAGGCCCTCGAATGCCTGGTCGCAGAGCGCCGTCGATGCTTTCAGCAGCGCCACCGCTTCGCTCTTCGTCTTGATGTTTTCTTCCTTGTCGTCCTTGTGCGGATCCGGCTGGCCCTTCAGCAGAGAGCAGGTTCCGAACTGTGACAACGCGACGTGTGATACCAGTTGGCTGAACGGCCGCATTTCGGGCCGCGGTTTGAACGAGTAATCGGCCTCCGGCATCTTCTCCGCTGCTTCCGCCAGGTTGCGTTGCACGCCGTGGTATCCGCGCAGGATCGACGCGGCCATCGGGAACGACTGCCTGGCCGGCGGTTGTGCCGGCTGTTGTGCGGCCTGCTGCGCCACCACCAATCCACTGCTCGACAAGAACAATGCTGCGACTAACAGGTTGCGCCCGAGTGTCATGGAACCTCCAAAATTTGAGAGACGTAGCTGCCCCGGCACCAGATGTAAGCACGTCATCCGCCGCCCCTCCGCAGTTGGGTGCCGAACCTAAGTTCCTGTAGCACCTATGACTTGCCCATAGGACATGCCTTTTGGTTGTCGACCGTGATGTCCACTTGTGGGAAGCGGACGCCCGAAATCGAACACCAGCTATGCGGAGCGCCTACAATCGTCCGATGGCCGAGAGCTTCATGCCGTGGATCGACAACGAGGTGGAGCCTCATGTCCGCGGCTTCCTCCATCGATCCGCGCAACCAAACGGCGATGGACTGGTCCTGACACACGGCGCCGGTGCGAATTGCCAATCGCCGCTGCTGATCGCAGTGGGCGAGGCGATGTGTGATCGCGGCTTTACCGTCTTGCGCTGCGATCTTCCATTTCGCCAGGAAAGGCCGCACGGGCCGCCGCTGCGGACTGCGGATCGCGACCAGCAGGGAATTCGCAACGCCGCCGAGGCGCTGCGGAAGCAAATCTCCGGGCGCGTCTTTCTCGGCGGACACTCCTACGGCGGGCGTCAGTCGAGCATGCTTGCTGCGGCGGAGCCCGATGTTGCGAGCGCGCTGCTGCTGCTTTCGTATCCGCTGCATCCGCCGAAGCGCCCGCAGCAGTTGCGGACCGCGCATTTTCCCCAGCTTCGCGCGCCCGCGCTCTTCGTGACCGGAACGCGCGACGGATTCGGAACGCTCGACGAGCTTGGCGCGGCGCTCACGCTCATTCCCGCCAAGACCGAATTGCTCCCTGTGCAATTCGCGGGGCACGAACTTCTGACGAAGAAAAACCGCGACGAGCTTCCGCGTACGATTGCGGACACCTTCAGCAGATTTGTGGAAGGGACGTAACGACGGGCGCGCGGATCTACTGCTTGGGGATGAAATGAGGCAAGTCGAGGTCGTGCTTCTTGCCGAAATGCAGGATCGTTGCGACCAGCACGGCGAGCGCGATCGCCGCCAGCAGGAACCACTTGGCGATCGGCAGACCGACAAGGCCCATGATCGTGAAGCCGACTGCGATCATGATGCCCGCGAACTCGGCGTCGACCCGCATGAAGCGGAACGGGCCGGGATGCGGTTTGGGCGTGTCGTACTTCATGCCCTGATTGTCCGCCCGAATTGCCTATTGCGGACAAGTAATATCGGCTTTAGGTACATTTTTTTGGGTGAAATTGTGACCTATCTTGGCGCGTGCCGTCTCCTCAGCTAGCATAGTGCGGTCGCATTCGGAGGTGACTGTGAACCGTCGCGACTTCCTCGCTCGCTCCGCCTCGCTCGCCGCTGCAACCTGGCTCGGTTCCAAGGCAGGCGCTCTCGCGCTCGAACCGCTTCCGACGAAGGTCGCCGCGCATGACACGATCACGCTCGGCAAGACGGGCATCAAGACGAGCCGCCTCGCGATGGGCACGGGAACGCACGGCACCGGACATCGCTCGAACCAGACGTCGCTCGGCGTTGATGGTCTCTCGAACCTGCTGCGCCACGGCTACGATCAGGGATTGCGCTTGTTCGATCTCGCCGACGCCTACGGGAGTCACCCGCACGCCGCGGAGGCGCTCAAGCATGTCCCGCGCGACAAGGTCACGGTGCTGACGAAGACGTGGGCGCGCGATCCGAAGGAAGCCCGCGCCGATCTCGATCGCTTCCGGAAGGAACTTGGAATCGACTACATCGACGTCGCGCTCATGCATTGTGTCACGGAACCGGACTGGAATGTCCGCTACCGCGGCGTGAAGGACGTCTTCGAGGAAGCGAAACAGAAGGGCATCATTCGCGCGCACGGCTGCTCCTGCCACAGCATCGAGGCGCTGCGCGCCGCCGCGAAGGACCCGTGGGTCGAGGTCGATCTTGTCCGCATCAATCCCATCGGCCGGCACATGGACGCCGATCCCGACACGGTCATCAGCGTCATCCGCGAGATGAAGGCGGCAGGGAAAGGCATCGTGGGGATGAAGATCCTGGCGGAAGGCGACCTGCGCAGCCGGCAGGACGAGGCGATCCGCTACGCGCTGGGACTCGGCCTACTCGACGCCTTCACCATCGGCGCCGAGAGCCAGGCTGAGCAGGACGACCTGGTCCGCCGCATCGCCGCGGCCTGAGCGCCGCGATTATTTTCAGCAATTTCCCGGTGTAACTCCGTTCACGGTGAGACGTCGTTCCACTTGACGAGGTGCAGACGATGAAACCGTGGAAGCTGATGGCGGTGATGGTGTGTCTCTTGATGGCTATGGCGGCGTATGGGGTGGACGGCTCGGCGCTCAAGCCGCCGACTGGCGCGAAGGTCGCCATCGTGATCTTTGAGGACCTCGAGTGTCCATCGTGCGCACAAGCGTGGCCCGCCGTCGAAAAGGCGGCCGAGGTGTACAAGGTGCCCGTCGTGGTTCGCGATGTCCCGCTGAATTACCATCCGTGGGCGTGGGACGCAGCCGTCACCGCGCGCTACATCGAACAGAAGTATGGCCGCACGATGAGCGACAAGTTCCGCACGTACATCTACCAATGCCAGCCGCAGATCACGAAGGGCAACCTGCGCTCGTTCGCCGACAAGTTCTGTGGCGAGAACAAGATTGCTTTGCCGTTCATGCTTGACCCGCAAGGGCAGATCGCGACGGGCATTCGCGCCGACCTGGATTTGGCCAAGACGGTCCAACTCGGAGAGACGCCAACGATCTTCGTGGTGTCGAATACCAGTTGGGCGCACGTCGCCGATTTCCGCACTCAGCTCTACCAGACGGTGGAGCGCATGAACCGCGAGGCTTCGCCGGCGCCTTTGCCGAGCAGTCCGAAACGAAGTAAGAAGGGCTAGGCGAGCAGACAAGAAAAAGCGCGGGAGATGATCCCGCGCTTTTGTTTTTGCGGCTGATTACGATTTACTGCGCGCTCGGGCTCGATCCGCCGCCCTGGAAATCGAGGCTCAGGTGCGGCCAGTTGATCTTGCGGATCTGCTGCGTGCCTTCGCCACCGCTGAGTTCGACACTGGTCTGATTGTTTTTCGTGGCCGTGTCCAGCTTCGCCGGAGCGCTCGCCACGGTCTTCTTGCCCTGCAGGATGGTGACGTTCACATTCGATCCGCTCCCGTCCCATTTGACGGTGTAGTCGCCGGGCTGGAGCGTGGTATTGCCCACCTGCGCGGCTGTGCCGATCGTCAGGTGCTTGCTGTTATCGGCTGCGAAAGAAACGCTGGTGAGCAGAAATGCCAGTAAGGTCGACAAAATCGCGAACTTCAACTTCATGATCGCCTTTCTCCAATGGGTGCTGATAGTAGTGTTTGCCGGCACTCACACCGGCGCTTCTTACTTAGACTCCGCGGAGCGGCGGTCAGATGGTAAAGATTTGTAAATATCGTGGAGCGACTAACCTGTGAGAAGCGGCTCTGGAAGCCTGGTTCGAATGGTTACGTCACTTCGCGAGTTCGCTCTGCACCTGCTTCTCGAGCGCGTTAAGATCGGTGGCACCGACGTCTTTCTGCACGATCCGGCCGTCACGCGCGATCAGCAGGTTCACAGGAAGCCCGAGCACGCCACCGTAAGCGTCGGCGACTTGGCTGGTCCCCATGACAACGGGATAGGTGATCTTCATCTCCCGCGCGAAGGCAGCGGCATCCTTGGACGAATCGTCCATCGAGACGCCGAGCACAACGAATCCCTTGTCGCCGTACTTTTGCTGCCACTCGATGAAGCGCGGAATCTCGGCGCGGCAGGGTGTGCACCACGTTGCCCAGAAATCCAGCAGAACGACCTTGCCACGGTACGACGAGAGCGTCAGCGGCTTTCCGTCCGGAGAGTTCAGGGTGAAGTCCGGCGCGGTCTGTGTCTGGGACGACGGCTTGCCGGCACCCGGGGCGGCTGTCGTCTTCGGCGGGCGCGAACCCAAGTAGACGACCATTCCCCCCAGCAGCACCGCCGCGATCCATAGCAACCGGCGATTCAAATCCGACTCCGCGCCATCATTCGCCCTTCGCCGTGGGATATCCCTTGTAGACCCAGTCGGCTCCGAGATTGTTCGCGATGTACAACACCTTCACGCTGCTGAACCCGAGCCTCTTGAGCTCGGCATAAGCGGGAGCCACATTCGGACAGTGTTCCCAAGGGCAGCAGCCGCAGTAGAGCACGACGGTGTTGCTCTTCTTGATTGCTGTTACTCGTGCGCGAAGCTTCTGCAATCCGTCCGGCGTCGACGCCGGCCCGATCCACTCGGCCCCGGGAATGTGCGCCTGCGTGAACAGCATGCGGGGCCCGACGCTCATGACGACCGGCTTGCTGCCCGTGCCCTGCAACGTCTTCGCGAAGTCGGCAGGCTGGATCAATGCCGATTGGGGGATAGACATTGCCTTCGTGTCCTGCGCATATGCAGTCAAGAACGATGTCGCCAGAACCGCTACGCAGATGCCGACCGCGAACCTCAGGCTGGGATTGTGCATGATGAATTCTTGGTTCCTTATGATCTTGGGCGACGGACGATCGTTAATCGATCCCGCCTTGCTCGAGCACGACGCTTTCGCGCACGATCAGCCGGTGCGCGGCCATCTCGCGGAGACGCGGGAGTACGCGGTTCACGTGCTCGTCGGTATCAATGAAGGTGATGATCAGCGGCAGCAATCCGCCCGCGTCGACCAGGCTGGTGGTCTGCACCTTGCTCCTTCCGGTAAATCCGGCGACCGCATGCAAAACGGTTGCGCCGGCTACGTTTTCGGCGCGCAAGTACTTCAGGATCTCCAGATGCAACGGCCGCTTCTGCCATTCGTCGGCTTCGTTGATGTACATCGTAATCTGTACAGCCATAGCGCGATTCTACAGCGCGCGCGCCAGCGCGGTACCGGCGATCACCGCCAGCAAACAAAGACCGTTGTTGAGCAGCACGTTCGACCAGAACAGCAGCCAGTGTCCCTGCTCGAAGTAGACGATGGTCTCGTAGGCGTAGCTCGAAAATGTGGTGTACGAACCGCAGAAGCCGATGGCGACGACGAAGCGCCAGCGCGGATCGGCCAGCACGCGCTCGGTTGTCCACGTCAGGAACAGGCCGAGAATGAAGCTGCCCGTCAGGTTGATGAAAAGGGTGCCGTACGGGAATTCGGTCGAGATCAGCCGCATCGACATGCGGCTGACGGCGTAGCGCGCACTCGCGCCCAGGACGGCGCCGAGTGAGATCCAGAGATAGGGCTTCAGCTCCACGACAGAGTTCTCTCCTCCCATGCGTTCTTGGTAGGAGTTATCAGCCCCGGCGGGCGGTTATGGCGAACTCCATCGCCGTCGCCATCAATCTAACGCGCGCGGCGTTACCGGCGCAATTACCGAGTTGGCACTCGCGAACGCCACAATTGTCCGCTTCCGGACACTTTCGTCCCAACGCCGGACACGGCATTTCCCGCGGTATAATCTGCGCCATTGAAATCAGCAACTTACAAAGATTTCTCACAGGCCTTGGAATTGCACGTTTGACGGGGAAATGAACAGCCTCTGGAACGACCTCCGCTACGGATACCGCGTGCTCGCCAAGACGCCGGGCTTCACGTTCACGGCGCTGGTGACGCTGGCGATTGCGATCGGCGCCAACACCGCCATGTTCACGGCGCTGAATGCCGTGCTGCTGCGCGCGCTGCCTTATCGCAATCCTGAGCGGCTGGTCATCGTCTGGGAGAGGAACGACAAGCTCTCCGGCATCATCAAGGACCGAGTCACCACCAACATCCGCAACTTCGCGAGGTGGAAATCCGACTCGCACTCGTTCGACGCGCTCGTCGCCTACGACGATCGCACCGTGAACATCACGGGCACCGACAAGCCTGAGACGATCGAAGCGTCGCGCGTGACCACCGATTTCTTCCCGATGCTCGGCGTCACTCCCGCGATCGGCCGCGCCTTCGCCGCCAACGACGCGCTGGAAGGCAACAATCACGTGGTGATGTTGAGTTGGGGAATTTACGAGCGCCGCTTCGGACGCGACGCCGGCATCGTCGGACGCACCATCGACCTTGACGGCGCGCGCTACACGATCATCGGCGTCCTGCCGCAGCCGTTCCACCTCAGCGCGGTTTACGGCGGGCTCGACCAGAAGAAGCCCGAAGTCTGGCTCCCGCTCAATCTCTCGCTGAACCAGAAAGAGAACGTCCTCAACCAGCGAAATCTGTTCGTCATCGGACGCCTCAAGTCCGGCGTCTCCATCGCGCAGGGCAATTCCGAGATGGACATCATCGAGGCGCGCCTGGAGAAAGAGTTTCCCAAGATTAATCCGAACTTCCACATCAACATTCAGCCGGTGCGCGCCGAAGACGTCGGCTCCGACCTGCGTCTCGCGATGCTGATCCTGCAATTCGCGGTCGCGTTCGTGTTGCTGATCGCGTGCGCGAACGTAGCGAACCTGATGCTTGCGCGCGCCGCCGCCCGTGAATCCGAAATCGTGGTCCGCGTGGCACTGGGCGCCGGACGCTGGCGCCTCGTCCGCCAGATGCTGACCGAAAGCCTGCTGCTCAGCATCGCCGGCGGCGCTGCCGGGATCCTGCTCGCCTGGTGGAGCATCTCGGCGCTGGCCAGCATGGCGCCCGGCGATATCGCGCGCCTGCACGACTTGCGCATCGATCCCATGGTGCTCGGCTTCACCGCCGCGGTCATCATCATTACGGGCACGCTCTTCGGAATGGCGCCTGCCTTCCACGCCGCGCGCCAGCATCTCAACGAATCGCTCAATCGCGCCGGACGCACCGGCTCGGCCCGCATCTCCGGACGCCTTCGCTCGATCCTCGTGATTTCGGAAATCTCGATGGCGATGATCTTGCTCGTCGGCGCCGGGCTCATGATCCGCACCTTGCGCGCCTACACGCACGCGCCACTCGGCTTCCGCGCCGACCATGTTCTCGTTGCCGGCATTTCGCTGCCCGAATCGCGTTATGCCGACCGCACCAAGCGGCTGGCATTCGACAACGAGCTGCTCCAGCGCGTCTCCGCACTGCCAGGCGTGCAGTCCGCCACCATCGTTACGGGACTGCCGATGAACGATCTCTCCATCAGCGGTTACAAGCTTCCGGGTGAGCATCGCGACGAGAAGGAGTGGGCGACCGCGCAGTATCGCGACGCCAGCGAGCAATACCTCCAAACCCTCGGTATTCCACTGCTCTCCGGCCGCAACTTCAACCCGGAAGAAGCCACCGCGGAGTTTCCGCACGCCATCATCGTCAACCAGGAATTCGCGCGCCGCGTGTTTCCCAACCAGGAGCCGCTCGGCAAAGTCATCCTCATGGGCAGAAGCGAAAAGAAGGACGTGCAACGCGAGAACGTGATCGTCGGCGTAATGGCCAACAGCGTTCAACTCAGCCCTGCGCTTCCTCAGGAACCTGAAGTGTTGTTTCCGGACCGCGGCCTTCAGAGCATGCAGATCGCCATCCGCACGAGCAGCGATCCCATGGACCTTGCGCCCGCGCTCTCTTCGGTGGTTCACGGCATTGATCCTGACCAGCCGCTGCGCGACGTTCAGCCCTTCCAGAAGATCGTCTACGAGAACAATGCCGACGAGCGCTTCATGATGACGTTGCTGGTCGCCTTCGCCGGCGTCGCGCTGCTGCTGGCCGCAGTCGGCATCTATGGCGTGCTGGCGTACGCGGTCGAACAACGCACGCGCGAGATCGGTATCCGCATGGCTCTGGGCGCGCAAACGCGGGACCTGCTTCGCCACGTCTTCGCACAGGGCGCGCGCATGGCTGCGATCGGACTCGCCATCGGCGTGCTCGCTGCACTCGGCGGCAGCCGTTTGATGGAAGACCTGCTCTTCGGCGTGAAACCGGCGGACACCGTGACTTTCACCGGCGTCGTCAT
>Ga0310810_10012367_pt1 | contig 10028 bp, 10 predicted proteins | sample NCmetagenome_FD_207641 | JGI IMG/M metagenome (GOLD analysis project Ga0310810, IMG submission 207641) | Soil microbial communities from experimental microcosm in Duke University, North Carolina, United States - NC | ecosystem: Engineered > Artificial ecosystem > Soil microcosm > Unclassified ...
TGGCGCGATCCGATCCTCCGACCGTGAACGGGACCACGACCAGGCGAATCTTCGCGCGCTCCGCAATCCATTCGGCGGCCCGCGGGTCGTTGTAGGCCGAGCGCGCGACCGCCTTCGCCGGATCGCGCGCGAGACGCGCCAGCAGCTCGCTCAAGTGCGCGGTCGAGGGAGGCAACCCGGGTTTCGGCTCGAGCGAGCCGACTTCGCGCATGCCGAGCCAGCGCACCAGGTACGACAGGTCGCGATGGTAGACGACGAGCGCCAATCCTTTGAGCGGCGCAGCCTCGCGTTCCCAGCGCACGGTGGCTTCTTTCCAGCGCGCAACGAAAGCGCTCGTGCGCTCCGCGTAATAGGCGCGCTCCGGCGCATCGAGGGCGCTCATGCGCTCGCCCAGCGCCGCAGCCACTTTCGCGATGTTCGCCGGATCGAGATGGATGTGCGGATTGCCCAGAGGATGCACATCGCCCATCGAGCGATCGAAACGCTCCGGCTTTTCGATCATCGTCGCGACGCTCGATGCTTCGAAGTAGCCGGGCCGTCCGGCCTGGATCTTCGCGTTTCCGGATTGCGACTGCACGAGCGGCAGCCAGCCGATCTCGAGCTCTGCGCCGGTGCAAACGATCAGGTCGGCGTTTCGCGCGCGCGCGATCAGGCTGGGGCGCGCTTCGATCTTGTGCGGATCCTGCAGCGCAGTCGTCGCGACGTAGACGCTCGCCTTGTCGCCGCCGAGCTCCTTCGCGAGCGAACCCCACTCTGGCGTGCAGGCGAAGATGTTCAGCGCGGCCATCGCCGAAAAAGGCGCGAGCATCAGGAAGAAGCAAAGCATCCTCATGGCGCGCCTCAGAAACGGTGCGCGCCGTGCGCGCCGAGGCTGAAGATGTACTGCACCAGCGCCTGGTTGTCGGTCACGCCGATGCGCGATTTGTCGGACGCGAATTGCAGGCGCAGGCGGCTGAACTCGGTCGGGCTCCAGTCCAGCATCGCGGCGTGACGCGTCGGGTTGTACGCCGCCATGAGCAGCGGAAAATCGGCGACAGCCGGCCCGAGGGCGCTCGCAACGAGCGCGTTGTCCACGTTGCCGGAATCGAGCCGGTCGTAGCGATAGCCGACCCGCCAGCGGGGCATGAACTGATAGAGGCCCTGCAGGTACCAGCCCGACTGGCGGCTGCGATAGTCGCCTGCGAGTGCGGCGCCGAACTGCGGCGCCGCCTGCGCGGTGTCATCGTAGGTCAGCGAGCCCTGCTCGGTGCGCCGGAAATACTCACCCTGCAGCTTGAAGTTCGTCGCGGTCGAGTTGCCCTGCGGCGCCCACTTCAGCACGAAGTCCGCGATCCACAGCGCGCTCTTGCCGCTGAACGATTGCGCGACCGGGTTGCCGAGCGAGTCCAGGTCCTCGAATGCCCGGTCGCGCGGCGACGCGCGCAAGTACGAGAGGCCGGCGCGCCAGGCAGTGCTCGCACCTATGTCACCGCCGACATGCCCGAACAGCGTCCAGGCGCCGATGCTGTTGCTGCTGCGATCGGTCGAGGGAAAGATGCGCCCGCGCCCGACTTCGGCGCCCAGTTCGACGAAGAGGTCGGTCGGCGCGACCCATTTCAACTGCAGGCCGTCGTCGTTCCACCGGCCGCCGAGGAATGCCTTGTACGCGAGCGGTGCGTCCTGGAAATCCCAAGCGTGCTGATGGATCTCGTTCTGGTAGCCGATGCCGGAGAGAAACCGGCCGCCCTTGAGCGTGAAGCCGCCGCCGAGCGCGAGGGTCTGGAAAAACGCCTCCTCGACCTCGAGTTCATTCTGCGGTGTAAGCGCGGCAACGAGCTGGCCGCGGAAATAGGGGTCGATGCTGGCGCTGACGATCAGCTCCGATTCGCCGAGGCTGAATCCTCGCGGCGCGGGTGCGACCTCTCCTCCCGACGGCGCAAAGCCGCTGATCTGGTACGTATCGGGATCGCGGGAACTGCGCGCCGCAGTGCCTTGGAGAATGAGCGAGATCGCAGGATTGAACGAGCTTTCGCGCGCGGGCTGCGCCCCAGGGCTCGCGGGTGCCGCCGGCGCGGGGCCGGGCTCAGCCGAAACGGCGCGCGCTTCGGCTTCGGCGAGCCTTCTTTCCAAATTCTGGATCCGGCCTTCGTACGCTTCACGGAGCTGCCTGATTTCCTCGCGGATCTTCGTCAGCTCGTCACCCTGCGCAATCGCCGCAAGTGGTGCGCTTGCGGCCACGGCTAGCGCCGTGACGCTCAACATGCGAAACATGGAACTGCTCCTTCGAAATGGTTGCGTGGCGCGACGCCAATGGCGGCGCGATGCAATTCACTTCAAGCGAGCAGCCTGGGAGGTCCCCTGGAAGCAGCGGCAATGCGCGGCGCAGGCGCGCCGGGCCGCACGGCAAAGGGAAGCGGAGCGTCGCGCGTCGCAACGAATGTCGCTTCGGACAACGTGCAATCGAGCGCGCCAGCGACCGTTGCGAGCGCCTGGTGCTGCTCGCACAGCTGGCTCTGGCCCGGGCGGGTGTCCGGTTTTCCGAGATGCCAGACCTGGTGCGCAAGCGCCGCCTGTTGCGCCGCCAGCAACGCAATGGCGATCAGCAGGCGCGCGGCGCGCTGGAACATCGTCTACTTCGAAGGAATCGCTTCGGTCAGCCGGTAGAACACGCCGGTCGGGTCGTCCTTCAGCACGGCAAGCCGCCCGGTGAGGATGACGGGGTCGAATGTGTACTTGATCGGCGCTTTCGACTTGATCTCGACCAGCTGCTCGGGGCCGCCAGGCAGGCAGAACGCGCAACTCTGCGGCATCGCCGACAGGATGAAATGCGACTGCTTGTCGCCCATTTCGAGCGGCATCATGAAGCCCTGCACCTTCACTTCCTTCTTGTCGAGCGCGGAGATCCCGGCAGGGAACTGGGGCACGTAGCGGTCCTTCACCTTGACGAGCTCGACCTGGCTGAGGAGCTTCCACGACACGACGTCCTGGCGCTCCGGCAGCGGCTTGAATGCGTCGGGCGACGGCGCAGCCGGCTGCTGCCCGCCGGGCTGGGGGGCCTGGGCGCCCGCCGAGGTGCCCAATAGCAGGCAAAGCGAAAGAAGGACTGCGCGGGCCACCATGGTGCGCGAATTCTACCCCTCGGCGAGTACCGGAGCCACGTCGGTTCGATAAGCGCGCCAGGCCGGAATCAGCGCCGCGACGATGCCGACCGCGACTGCTGCTGCCAGCAACCACCACTCCTGGTTGCTCCACGCCCAGCCCGTGACCGCGGACTGGTGCGCCTGGCGCAGCGTTGCGCCCAGCGCTTCGGTCATCAGATGCCCCAGCGCGATTCCGGTGATCCCGCCCGCGAGGGCGAGCACGCAACCTTCGAGCAGCATCAGACCCATGAGCCGCGCCGGAGTCGCGCCGAGCATGCGCATCACCGCGAGGTCGTAGCGCCGCTCCTCGAGGGCGTTCAGCAGCGCGATGAATACCGACAGGCCCGCGGCCAGCATCAGGATCACGCCGAACGCGCGCAGCACGTCGACGCCGACACCGATCATGCGAAAGAGGCGCGCGCTCTCGTAGGCAGGCGACGCCGCCTGCAGCGCCGAGGTTGCGTTCACCGCGCGCGGCAGCATGGCAGCAGCAAGCGGGGATGCATACTCGATCAGCAGCGCGGTAATTTCCTTGCTGGCGCTCGCCGGCGCACCGTGCTCGTGCACCTCCCACACCGATTCGACACTCGTCAGGATCAGCCGGTCGAGCACGGTTCCGGTCGGCGCAAGCACGCCGACGACGTGGTACGGCTCCTTGTCGTGCTCGTCACCGCCTTCGCCCAGGCCGTGCGCACCAGCGAATTTCGCCCCTACTCTGAGCTTCGTCGCTGCCGCTACTTCGGCTCCGAGCACCGCCTCCATGGGTGCGTTCCACAAGCGCCCCTCGGCGGGGAGCGCCCCGTAGTGCGCCGGATAGTCGTGGCTCGACCCGACGATGCGATAGCTCCTGTAGCTGTCGCCGAGAGCTAGCGGAATCGCTTTCTTCACCATCCGGTTCTTCGACAGCGCGGTCGCGTCGCTCAGCGGAATATTTCCCGTCGGCGCGTCGAGGTGGAAGACCGCGGACAGCACCAGCTGCATCGGGCTGCCCTTGGCGCCCGCGACGAGGTCGATCCCGCGCGCGTCGCGTCCCATCCGGTTTTCAAGCTGCTCGGTGGCGAGCAACAGCACGGTGATGGTGGCAACGCCAAGCGCGAGCAGCAGCAGGTTCAACGCACTTGCGAGCGGCCGCGCGCGCAGATAGGCGAGCGACAGGCCGCCCAGCGTCATTGCGGCAGCTCCAGCCGGTTTTCGAAGCGTGCGCGCGCACGCTGGTCGTGCGTCGCGATCAGCAGCGTCGCACCGCATTCCATCGCCTGCGCCTGCAGAAGGTCGAGCGCCCGCTCGCAATTCGCGTCGTCCAGGTTCGACGTCGGCTCGTCGGCGATCAATATTTTCGGGCGGTTGACCGTCGCACGCGCGACCGATACGCGCTGCGCCTCGCCATGCGAGAGTTGCGGCGGCCTTGCGGCGGCGCGTTCGCCGAGATGTACCTGCTCCAGCACGGCGCGCGCGCGCTGCACATCCTCGGACATCCCGGCAAGGAACTGCGCGAGCAGCAGGTTCTCGAGCACCGACAGGCTCGCGACGAGGTGCAGCTTCTGCGGAACGACGCCGAGCGCGCGTCCGCGCCAGCGATCGAGCGCCGCGCCCGAGAGCGCCGCGAGCGACTGGCCGCCGACTCGCACGTCGCCCTCGCTCGCGCGCAGCAACCCGGAAATGATGTGCAGCAGCGTGGTCTTGCCGCAGCCCGACGGCCCGAGCACCAGCCAGTGCTCGCCCGCGGCTGCTTCGAACCGGTCGATTTTCAGGACTTCGCGCGCGCCGTAGCGATGGCGCACCGCGGTCAGGCTAAGCACTGCTCCATGCCGGCAAGGAACAGGTCCTTCGGCAGATTCTTGCCGATGAATACCATCACCGACTCTTTGGTCTCGCCCTTCGCCCACGGCTTGCCCATGTCGCCGCCCATCATCATGTGCACGCCCTGGAACACGACGCGCCGCGGGTTGCCCTTCATCCAGAGCACGCCCTTGTAGCGCAGCAGGTCGGGTCCGTACACCTGGATGATTCCCGACAGGAACTGCTCGAGCTTGTCGCCGTCGAACGGCTTCTTCGAGCGGAACACGAACGATGCGACCTGGTCGTGGTGCTCGTGGTGGCTGTCGACGAGAAACTGCGGGTCGAGCTCGAGGATCGCGTTCAGGTTGAAGCCGCGGATGTCGAGGATCTCCTCGATCGGCGCCTCGCCGAAGTGCACCTTCTTCACCGGCGCGCGCGGGTTCATCCGCTTGAGGCGCTCGATCAGCTTCTGGATCTCGTCGCCTGCGACGAGGTCGGTCTTGGACATCAGGATCCGGTCGGCGAATCCGACCTGCTCCTGCGCCTCGCGGAATTCATTCAGCTGCTGCTCGGCGTGCTTGGCGTCGACGACGGTCAGGATCGAATCGAGCAGGTAGTACTTGCCGATTTCTTCGTCGGTGAAGAACGTCTGCGCGACCGGCCCGGGATCGGCCATGCCGGTCGTCTCGATGATCACGCGGTCGAACTTCAGGTCGCCCTTGTCGCGCTTGTCCTTCAGCGTGCCGAGGATGCGGATCAGGTCGCCGCGCACGGTGCAGCAGATGCAGCCGTTGTTCATCTCGAGGATCTGCTCTTCGGACTTCTCGATGATGACGCGATCGAACTTGAGTGCTCCCGTGTCGCGCTTGTCCTTCAGCGTGCCGAGGATCCGGATCAGGTCGCCGCGCACGGTGCAGCAGATGCAGCCGTTGTTCATCTCGAGGATCTGCTCCTCGGACTTCTCGATGATCGCGCTGTCGACGCCGACCTCGCCGAACTCGTTCTCGATCACCGCGATGCGATGGCCGTGGTCCTCCTTGAGGATGCGGTTCAGCAGCGTCGTCTTGCCGGCGCCCAGAAAGCCGGTGAGGATCGTCACCGGCACCATTGGTTCCTGTTGCATGGGAAAACCCCGCTTCGAAGGAGCGCGATTCTACCCCTTCAAGACCAGCAACCCCTTCAGGTACTCGCCTTCCGGAAATTCGAGCGCGACGGGGTGATCCGGCGCGGCGCCGAAGCGCTCGAGGATCTTCGCTTCGACGCCGGCGTCTACCGCTGCGCCCGCGACGATCGACTGGAATAGCGGCGCGGGGACTCCGCCCGAGCACGAAAAGGTCGCAAGCAGGCCGCCTGCGCGGAGCAGCTTCAGTGCCAGCAGGTTGATGTCCTTGTAGGCACGCGCCGCGTTGCTTGCCTGCGCTGCCGTCGGCGCGAACTTCGGCGGATCGAGCACGACGAGATCGAACGCCGCACCGCGGTCGCGCAGCAGCCTGAGGTGCGCGAAGACATCCGCCTGCGTGAATTCGACGCGCGCCGGTTCGAGAGAATTCGCCGCGAGATTCTCGCGCGCGACTTCGAGTGCGGGCGCCGAGCTTTCGACGGCAAGCACACGCTGCGCGCCACCGGCGAGCGCTGCGATCGAGAACCCACCGGTGTAGGCGAAGCAATCGAGCACGTCGCGACCGGCCGCCAGCGCTCGCACACGCTGGCGATTCTCGCGCTGGTCGAGAAAGAATCCGGTCTTCTGCCCCGATTCGACGTCGACGCGGAAGTTCAGGCCGTATTCGACGATCGCACAGCGGCGCGCATCCCGGTTGCCGCGGACGAACCCGGCGCGCGGCGAAAGCCCCTCGATCGTGCGCACTTCGGCATCCGAGCGTTCGTAGATCGCCTCGCAGCCGCTCGCCTTGGCAAGGGCGTCGAGAATCGCTTCGCGCCAGCGCTCGACGCCGGCCGACAGAAACTGGGCGACGAGGACATCGCCGTAGCGATCGACCACGAGCCCCGGCAACCCGTCCGATTCGCCGTGCACGAGCCGCATCGCGTTCGTGTGCTGCTGCGCTTCGAGCGTGGAGCGCAGCGCGAGTGCGCGGGTAATCCGATCTTGAAAGAACCCGACGTCGACCCGCGTGCCCGCGTCGAAGGTCCAGGCGCGCGCGCGAATCTGCGATTGCGGGCTCCATGCGGCGAGCGCCAGGTTCTGGCCGTCGGCCGAGCGCACTTCGACCGTCTCGCCCGTCTCCGGGTTTCCTTCCACGCGCTCGACCGCTCCGGAAAAAATCCACGGGTGGCGGCGCTTCAGCGATTTCTCGCGGCCGCGCTTGAGGACGATCATTTGCGCTTCGCGCGCGGATGCGCCGCGTCGTACACCTTGGCGAGCGCCTGGAAATCGAGGTGCGTGTAGACCTGCGTCGTCGAGATGCTCGAATGGCCGAGCATTTCCTGCACCGCTCGCAGATCCTGCGAGGACTGCAGTACGTGCGACGCGAAGGAATGCCGCAGCACATGCGGATGAACCGGCATGCGCATGCCACGGCGCCGCGCGAGAGCCTTCAGCCTCGCGTTGACCACGCGCGGCGCGATCCGCCTGCCGCGCGCGCCGACGAAAAGCGCGCGCTCCTCCACCGCCGCAATCTGCGCGCGCGCTTCGAGCCAGCGTCGCAGCACTTCGCGCGCCCGCGCACCGACCGGGACCGTGCGCGTCTTGCTGCCCTTGCCGGTGACCGTCACTTCGCCCTGGCGCAGGTCGAGCCTTCCGTCGCTCGCATCGAGCGCGACGAGCTCCGCGAGGCGCAGCCCCGACGAGTACATCAACTCGAACATCGCCCGGTCGCGCAGGAGCTGCGGCACATCTTCCACCTCACCGGCCAGCAGCTGCTCGGTCTCCTCGACCGAGAGCGCCTTCGGCAGCGGCCGCGGGCTTTTCGGCGAGCGCAGGCCCTGCACCGGATTGACGCGAAAGCGGCGATGGCGAACCGCCCAGTGGTACAGCCCGCGCCAGGCGGACAGGGTCTTTGCGAGCGTGCGGCCGGAAAGCCCCTGGGCGTGCAGCAGCCCAACGAAACGCCGCAGCCGCGGCGTATCGAGTGTCTCGAGGCGTGCGTCCTGCGCCAACGCGCACAACACTTCCAGAGACTGGCGGTAGACAGTGAGAGTGGCGGGAGACAGGCGGCGCTGGTGCGTCAGCGCGTCGAGATACGCGTGCACCAGTTCGTCGTCCGGATGCGTGGCGGTCGCGCGCTCGGCCACGCGCCTCGCCATTACAGCCTCGCGGCGAGCGCGCCCGCGATCAGTTCGCCGATGCGGCGCAGGAAAAGAGTGCCCATCTCGGGATAGAAGCGCTGCGGATCCTCGGCGCCAAACGCGAGCAGGCCGAACGCGCGCGTCTGTCCCAGCGGAACGAGGGCCACCGAGCGCACGTGCCGCTGCGCATCCGCGAACCACGGCAGGAACGGATTGCCCGAAGCCGGGCCGCACTGCGGCGCTCCCATGGCGTCGACGCTCGCGCGCAGTGCGTTGTCCACCGCGGCGCCCTCGGGCGCGCCTTCCGGCAGCGGCTTGTCCCAGATGCGCAGCGCCACGTGGGGTACCGCGAAGTCCTCGCGCAAGTGGAAGTAGATCGCCTGGACGCAAGCAGCAAAGTCTCGCGCGCCCAGCAGCGCCAGCGAGAGCCGGTGCACCTTCTCGCTGATCGCCTCGTTCTCGGACCCGAGGCGCACCAGCTCACTGAGCTTCGCCTCGAGCGTCTTGGTCTTGTCGCGCAGCCCGAGGATCTGCCGCTCGGTGAGCGCGATCGTGCGTCCGCCGTGAGGGTGCGGCACATAGATCGACTCGAGCAGCTCGGGATGCTCGTCGAAGAACTGCGGGTTCGTGCGCAGGAACCGGGCAACGTCGTCTGCGGTCATTCGTCCACCTCGACAACGCCTTCGTACACCTTAGTCGCAGGTCCTTTCATCCAGACCGGATTGTCGCCGCCCGCCCAAGACACGGTCAACGTGCCGCCGCGGGCGCGCACCGCGACCGGCGAATCGAGCAGCCCGCGGACGATGCCGGATACGGCGGCGGCACAGGCTCCGGTGCCACAGGCGAGCGTCTCTCCGGCCCCGCGCTCGTAGACACGCAGGCGGATCGCGTGGCGGTCGACCACCTGCATGAAGCCGGCGTTCACGCGGTCCGGAAAGCGCGCATGGCGCTCGATCAACGGGCCTTGCCGCTCCACGGGGGCGCGCTCGGTGTCCGCGACCAGTTGCACGGCGTGTGGATTGCCTATCGACAGGATCGCGAATTCGATCGGTTCGCCGCCAACGTCGAGCGTCTCGACGAACCGTTTCGCCAGCGCGGGCGGACCCATGTTCACGCTGACCTCCCCGTCGTCTTCGAGGCGCGGGACGATCGCGCCGCCGAGGGTTTCGACGCGAATCTCGCGCTTGCGCGTCAGGCCGCGCTCGTGCACGAATTTCACGAAGCACCGCGCCCCGTTCCCGCATTGCTCGACTTCCCCGCCGTCGGAATTGAAGATCCGGTAGCGAAAGTCCGCGTCAGCCGCTGCCGGCCGCTCGACGACCAGGATCTGGTCGCACCCGATCCCGAAATGCCGGTCGGCAATCCGGCGGCGCTGGTCCGCCGACAGCCGCAATGGCTCGCGCGTGGCGTCGAACACGACGAAATCGTTGCCCGCGCCCTCCATCTTGGTGAATTCGAGCCGTCTCACGCCTGGTACCGCCGGATACGCCGCCGAATGAGCTCGCCGACCTGCAGCGCGAGGTGCAGCGCGCGCCGTCCTTCTCCGCCGCCGACCGCCGGGGCGCGCTTGGCCCGGATCGCGCGCACGAACGCTTCGGCCTGCAGGCGCAGCGCGTCGGTGCGCTCGAAGGTACGCTCGGTCTCGCGGATCGCCGTGCCGCGCTTGCTCACGGCGCGCAGGCGCTGATTCTGCAGATCGGCCGATACGTAACCGTGCGTGCGGATCACTCGCAGCTTGCGCACCGGCACCTGGCTGACGCGGCTCGCCGAGACGCTTGCCACGCAACCGCTCGCGAACTCGATGCGCGCGTTCGCTATGTCGATCGCATCGGTCAGCACGCTGAACCCGCACGCGCTCACGTGCTCGACCGCGGCGCTCTCGAGCGC
>Ga0310810_10012368_pt1 | contig 10026 bp, 10 predicted proteins | sample NCmetagenome_FD_207641 | JGI IMG/M metagenome (GOLD analysis project Ga0310810, IMG submission 207641) | Soil microbial communities from experimental microcosm in Duke University, North Carolina, United States - NC | ecosystem: Engineered > Artificial ecosystem > Soil microcosm > Unclassified ...
GCTTCCAGGAGATGGCGAGGATCTGGTCCACGCGGATGCGGACGAACGACCAGCGCACCCACGTCACGACCAGGAACACGAACATCGCCTTGAGCAGGAACCACACCGAGCCGACCAGCAGCCAGCGATCGGCCCCCGGCCCCAGCCAGCCCCCCAGGAAGAGCAGCGCGCCGAGGAACGAGGTCCCGATCATGTGGGCGTACTCGGCGAGCTGGATCAGCGCGAACTTCATGCCGCTGTACTCGACGCGGAAGCCGGCGACCAGCTCCGACTCCGCCTCCAGGATGTCGAACGGCACGCGGTTCTCGGCGGCCAGCGTGGCGACGAGGAACGCGACGAAGGCCAGCAGCCCCAGGGGCGTGCAGACGTACCAGCCGAAGAGGCCGCGCTGCGCGTCGACGATGGCCGACATCTGCAGCGAGCCGGCCAGCACCACTGGGACGAGGGCGGTGAAGACGAACGGCAGATCGTAGGAGATGATCTGGTTCACCGCCCGCATGGCGCTGATCAGCGCGTACTTGTTGTTGGAGCCCCAGCCGCCCATGAACAGGCCGACGATCTCCAGTGACGAGACGGCCAGGAAGAACAGCACCCCGATGTTGAGGTCGGCCACGCCGAGGCCGGGCGCGAAGGGGATGGTCGCGAAGATGAGGATGCAGGGGATGAGGAACGCGATCGGCGCCAGGTTGTAGACCCAGCGATCGGCCGCCGTCGGGACGACGTCCTCCTTCATCATCAGCTTGAGCGCATCCGCGATCGGCTGCAGCCAGCCGTGCGGCCAGCCCACGTAGTACGGGCCGATGCGACTCTGCATCCTCGCCGCGAACTTCCGCTCCAGCAACGTCACGTACGTCACCAGACCGATCACGACGTTGAGCACGATGAACCCGGCGATCGCGTACTTCACCACTGGCGGCACGGTCACGCGCTCACCGATCGACTTCTCCGAAGACGGGATCGACCGAGCCCATGATCGCCACCACGTCGGCGATCTTGCAGCCGGGGATGATGTGGGGAAGGATCGACAGGTTCGAGAAGGAGGCGCCGCGCCACTTCAGGCGGTAGGGCTTGGGGCCGCCGTCGGCGACGAGGTAGCAGCCGAGCTCGCCGCGGGCGCCTTCGACGCGGGTGTAGCCCTCGCCCTTCGGGATCCTGACCTGGCCGACGGATTTCACGCCCGGGCGCGAGGAGATCGCGCCTTCGGGCAGACCGTCGAGCACGGCCCGGACCAGGCGGATGGACTCGCGGAACTCGGCCATGCGGACCTTGTAGCGGGCGTAGCAGTCGCCGGCGGTCTCCACGGGGACCTTCACGGCGAAGTCCTCGTAGGACGAGTACGGCTCGGCGGTGCGGACGTCGTACTTGATGCCGGAGCCGCGGGCCAGCGGGCCACAGACGCCGACGTCGAGGGCCAGCTCGGGCGAGATCACGCCCACGCCCTGCGTGCGCACGAGGAAGAACGCGTTGTCCTCCAGCATCGCCTCGTACTCGAAGAGGCGCCGCTCGATCAGCGCCACGGTCTCACGGCACCTCGCCGCCCAGCCCTCGGGCAGGTCATAGCGCACGCCGCCCACCTGATGAAAGCCATAGAGCAGGCGGGCCCCGGTGAGCGACTCGAACAGGTCGAGGATCAGCTCGCGCTCGCGAATGGCATAGAGGAACACCGTGGCGCCGCCGCCCAGGGCGCCGCCCATGTCCATGCACCAGGTGCCGAGCCAGAGGCAGTGCGAGGCGATGCGCTGCAGCTCGGCGACCAGCACGCGCAGATACTGTGCGCGCCTGGGCACGTCGATCTTGCCGACCTTCTCGACCGCCGCCACGTAGGTCAGCTCCGCCGTCATCGCCGAGACGTAGTCGGTCTTCGAGGCGATCGACGGGTACTGCACGTAGGTGAGCGTCTCGGCCAGCTTCTCGTGGCACCGATGCAGATAGCCGATGACGGCGTCGACCGCCACGACCGTCTCGCCTTCCAGCGTGAGGATCGCGCGGAACACCCCGTGGGCCGAGGGGTGCTGCGGACCCATGTTCATGACGAGGCGCTCGTTGCCCCCGTAGCCGATCTCGAGGGTGCGCACCGCCTTGGCCTCCGCCGTCGCAGCGCCGGCGGAGGCCTCCGGCGCGCGACGGTCGGGCACAGAATGCGTGGAGATGATGTCCTCCGCGACCTACTTCATCGGCGACGCGGGCGTCGGGATCAGAACCGTGGACTGCATCGAGACGAGCAGCGGCAGCGCCTTGCCGAGGAACGCCTGCCACTCCGGATCTTGCAGGGCCTTGGCCCGGGCGGCCGCGCGCTCGTTGAGGTCCTTGTAGACCCAGAGGTGCACGGCCTCGTTGAGCTGGCCGGCCTCGGTCTGCCAGTAGCAGACGTTGCGCGAGTACTTCTCGCGCGACGGCAGCACGCCCTTGGCGAGGTTGAGCCACTCGCCCAGCCGGCCCACCTGGGCGCGGTACCAGCGCAGCTCGTAGATGTTGCCGCTGTCCGTTGGCGGCTTGAAGGGCGTGATGGCCGAGAGGATCTTGTTCTCCTGGGCCATGAGCAGCGGGCGGATCTGGGGCACGTAGCCCTTGGTCCACTCGTCGTTCTTGGCCAGCTCGCCGCGCAGCCGGTCCCGCTCGTTCAGGTCGGGATAGGCCCAGAGGTGGACGTACTGGTTCAGCATGCCGAACTCGGTCGTCCAGCCGCCCTCGAACTTGCCGTACTTGTCGCCCCGCACCTTGCGGCCGACCTCGAGGTTGAGCTTGAGATACTCGCCCTGCTTGCCCGGCTGGAACGTGTACGTGCGCAGCTCGTAGATCATCGTGGACTCCTCCGCCGTGTCACCGGTACGGCGCCTGGGGCGTGTCGACCGCGTAGTCCTTGCGCAGCGGATACCCTTCCCAGTCGTCGCCGAGGAGGATCCGCCGCAGATCGGGGTGGCCCTCGAACACCACGCCGAACATGTCGTAGCACTCGCGCTCCATCCAGTTGGCGCCGCGGAAGATGCCCGCCAGCGACGGACAGCGTGGGCTGGCCGCGTCCAGATGTGTCCGCAGCGTCACCGCCGTGCCCGCGTCGAGGTCATCGAGCCGGGCCACGACCTCCAGGCCCTGCTCCTTCCAGTCCACGGCGGTCAGCCAGTTGAAGTAGCGGAAGCCGAGCGTGTCGCGCACGAAGCGGGCCAGCTCCGGCCAGCGCGCCGGCGGCACCGTCACCGAGATCTCGCGCTCGCCGGTCACGGGTTCGACGCCGAAGCGCTGCTGGATCTGGGAGGCGCTGGCCGCCGCGCTCTGCGCAGTCACGCCGATTCGGCGGGAGCGGGCCGGGCACCGGTCTTCTGGAAGTGCGCCACCTGCTCCTGCAGGCGCAGGAGCCCGTACATGAGCGAGTCCGGTGTGGGCGGGCAGCCCGGCACGTAGACATCGACGGGCACGACGCGATCCACGCCCTTGACGACGTGATAGCCGTGCCGGAACGGGCCGCCCGAGTTGGCGCACGAGCCCATCGAGACGACCCACTTGGGATCGGGCATCTGCTCGTAGATGCGCTTGAGCATCGGCGCCATCTTGATGGTGACGGTGCCGGAGACGATCATGAGATCGGAGTGGCGGGGCGAGGCCCACGGCACCATCCCGAAGCGCTCCACGTCGAAGCGCGAGGCGAACGTGGCCATCATCTCGATGGCGCAGCAGGCCAGCCCGAATGTCACGGGCCAGATCGACGAGCTGCGTGCCCAGTTGAAGATCTTCTCGGTCGAGGTCGTGACCAGCCAGCCGCCGGGGAAGTGATGGATCGCCTCGGCGATCGAGCTGAGCGCCTCCGAGGTCTTGTCGTTGTCGGCGCGCTCCTGGTGGTACTTCTCCCACTCCTGCAGATCCTTGAACTCGCCCCAGACCGGCGCGGGCACCTGCGGGATCGGCGGCTTCACTTCCACTCGAGCACTCCCTCGCGATACGCGTAGAGCCAGCCGAGCCCGATGATGCCCACGAACGCGGCCATGACCCAGAACGCGGTCATGCCCAGCGCACGCAGGACCAGCACCCAGGGAAACAAGAAGACGGCGAGCGCGTCAAACACGATGAAGACCAGCGCGACGAGATAGAAGCCGATGGGAAACTGCACCCACGCCGAACCGATGGGCTCGGCGCCGCATTCATAGTTGGCGAGCTTGACCGGATCGGGGCGGGCCGGGCGGAGCAGCCACGCCGCGCCGAGCGACACGACGCCGAAGCCGACGATCAGCACGGCGAAGATCGCGACGGGAGCGTACGCCGACACAGCAAACTCCTCCTGATTTCGCTTGTTTTCGCTCGGTACAAGAACGGAGTATAGCACGGTGGTCAGACCGCCCGATCGTCACCGTCCCGGGCCGGTGGGCACGGAGCAGCCAGTTTCACGAGGGAGTCGATGAGCCCCGGAGGACATCTCGCCACGACGGCCATTGCCTGCGCCGTCGCCGCCGTACATCAGCAGTGGGCGCTGGCCGCCGGCATCGCCGCCGGCGGATTCCTCATCGACGTCGACCACGCGGTCGACTACGTGGCCTTCGACGGCAAGCGCGACCTGCGACCGGGCGCGTTCCTTCGCTACTACACCGAGGGCCACATGCATCGCGCGGTGCTCGTGCTGCACTCCTGGGAGCTGTTCGCGCTTCTCGCGGCGCTGGCCTGGACGAGCGGGGCCGCCTGGCTGATCGGTTACGTGGCCGGCGGCCTCATGCACCTGGCCCTGGACCTCGTCTACAACGGGCGGCTGACCCCCCATTCGATCGTGATGTTCTACAGCTTCACCTACCGGGCCGCGCATCGCTTCCAGGCCGCCCGCCTGCTCGGCGTGAGTCCGCCGCGACCGATGCCGGAAGGGTTCTGGGCCGCGTTCTTCGGACTGACCGATGCCGAAAGCCCCATGCTAGACTCGCCAACGGGCCATGCGAGTGCTCGTCGTCGAGGATGAAGCGTCCCTCGGCGAGGTGTTTCGCGACTTCCTCGCCGAGATGGGACACGAAGCCACCGTCGTACGGACCGCCGAGGCGGCGCTCCGCATGCTGGAGGGATCGTCGACGCTGGATGGCCCGTCCCCCGACGCCATCATCCTCGACATCAATCTGCCGGGGATGAGCGGCCTCGACTTCCTGCAGCTCCGCCCGGTGCGGGAGTCGGGGTTACCTATCGTTGCCATCTCCGGCGTCGCCACCGAGAGCCAGGCCCGCGAGTGCCTGCGCCTGGGCGCGCTCGACTTCGTCGGCAAGCCGGTGCCCCTCGACCGGCTCAACGAGGTCCTCACCTTCCTCGAGCCCCACGCGCTGACGCGCCGGCGGACCGAGAGCGCGCGTCAGGAGCGACGGCGGGGCGCCCGCGCGCACATCGGCTTCGCGGTGCGCATCATCGAGTACCAGGGCACGGCGTGGGACGGCGTCTGCGAGGAGCTGTCCGCGACCGGCATGAAGGTCCGCTCGCGGGCGACCCTCACGGAGGGTGCGGCGGTGAAGCTGCTCTTCACCCCGCCGGACGGCGCCTCACCGGTCGAGGTCATCTCGCTGGTCGTCCGGGTTGATCGCGACGACACGGCGTTCTCGTTCGTGCACCTGGCCAACGCCGAGGCCAGGCGCCTCAGCGAGCTCGTCCAGCGCCTGCAGCAGCCCTGAGCCGGCCTCAGCGGGCGCGCGCGGTCTCGAGCGCGCCCGCGGCGTCGCCCGACTCCAGGCGCGCCAGCACGGTCGTCGCGACCTCCGCGACCAGCACCTCGCTGTCCGGCCCCGCCAGCACCAGCTGGCGCAGGCGCGTGGCCAGCGCGGTCGCGACGGGCGCGCCGGCCCCGCGGCCCGCTTCCCGGGCCGCCGCGCGCAGGGCGGCGGCGAGGATGTGCTCGTGCACCCCCATCATGCGCCGCCGCACGTCACCGTAGCCCTTCACCAGCTGGCCGGCCCGCGCCACCTCCACGCCGAGTGCGGCGTCCTGGGCCATCGCCGTACGCACCGCCGTGAGCCAGCGCGTGATCCGCGTGCGCTCCTCGCGCGCCCGATAGGAGATGCGGCGCAGCGGCTTGAGCCGCGCCAGCAGCCACACGCGCAGGAAGCCGCTGATCGTGGTCGTGCGCACGTGCTGGCCGAGCGTGGGGCGGCCGTGGGGCCAGCGCCGCTCCGCCCAGCGCGCGAAGGGGCGGACAAGCCGATCCGGCAGCACGCCCCAGATCTCGTCGAGGTCGGGCTTGAGATAGTCGGTGACGACGACCGTCGCGTTGCCCGCCCGCGCCGACTCGCGGATCCGCGCGAACCGGCTCGACCGCGTCTTGAGATCGGCCACCCGCACCGCGTCCTCGTAGCTCATCCACAAGGCCAGGTACCGCGCGACGACCGCGAGCGTCTCGACCTGCGTCTCCGACGCCGCCGCCGACGGAACGAACGCCCGGAGCTCCGCAAGATACTCGCGCGCATACGCAAGATCCTGATAGTCCACCAAGCGATGAACGCCGCGTACCACGATGTCGCGGACCCGCGCCGGCATCGCCTCGATCCCCGTGCGCATGTCAGCGGGAAGGGACTCGGGGGAGGCTCCCCGAGCGAGTGCGGTAGCGAGCGAAGGAGCCTCCCCCGAGTCCCCTCCCGCGGCGGCCACCGAGAGAACGAGCCGCTTGCCGAGCTCGAAGCCCGCGAGATTCGACGCCACCGCGACGTTCTTGCGCTCGATCGCCTTGCGGTACGCCTCGTCGGAGATCGGCAGCACGCCGGCGCCGGCCATCGCCCCCAGCAGCACGGCGTTGGCCTCCGTCCCGTGCTCGCGCGCCTGGGTCAGCGCGTCGAAGGCCACGAGCCGGCGCGCCGCCGTCTCGGCGGCCCGCTGCAATCCCTCCTGGGGATAGATCGCGCGCCCGGTGGCGATCTTCTCGTGAATGGACAGCAGGCGATGCGTGGAGGCGATCACCGTGGTGCGCGACGGCGAGACGAAGCCCAGCTCGATCATGCGCCCCACCTCGAGAAACTCGGGGGCCAGCAGCACGTCGAGCGCTCCCGGCACCGGATAGAGCGAGAACACCGGCTCCTCGGCGCCGCGCTCGCTGTAGAGCTCGACGTAGTAGGTCGTCGAGCCGGTGCGCTGGGCGACGCCGGGAATCGACGTGCCGTGCACCGGGAAGCCGTCGATCAGCGCGGCGTCCACGAGCCACTCGGAGAGCACGCCGCCGCCCTGCCCGCCGACGGCCGGGATCAGCAGCGACAGGATGGTCGGCGTCGCCCCGCTCGCCGCCGGGGCCGGGCCCGGCACCGGCGCGTTCGCCGGGGAGCGCGCGATCGTGCTCACGCGCTGGCCAGTCGCGCGATCACCGCGGCGCGGAAGCGCGCCACCACGCGGGTCCACCAGCCGGGGTTGCTGATCGTCCTCACCTCGTAGAACGACGGGCACAGCACGGCGGCGTGGGCCACCTCGCCGCAGACGCCACAGCCCACGCACGTGGTGTCGACGTGGGCGATGGGATCCTCGCGCAGCGGATCGGGGCTGTCGCGCAGGGTGAGCGAGGGACAACCGTTCAGGCGCATGCAGGAGTGATCGCCCGTGCAGACGTCGGGATCGACGCCGAAGCGCGGCTGCTCCACCGTCTGGCCCGCGGCCAGCCGCTGGCGTACCTGCGGGCGGATCCGGCGCTGGCGCTCCAGCATGCACTCGCCCCGCGCGATGATCACCTTGAGGCCGGGCACGCGCGTGGTCAGCGCCTCGCGTAAGGTACGGAGCGAGCTGCCGATGTCGTAGGAGTCGATCGTCTTGATCCAGCGCACGCCGACGCCACGCAGCGCCTGGGCGATCGTCATGCCGGTCGTCTCGTCACGCGCGTTGGTCCCGGTCGAGGGATGGTGGTGCTGGCCCGTCGCCGCCGCGTACTTGTTGTCGACGATCACCAGCACCGAGTCCTGCTTGTTGTAGACGGCGCCGGCCACGCCGTTGGTGAGGCCGTTGTGCCAGAACCCGCCATCGCCCATCACCGAGATCACGCGCTTGCCGAAGTTGGGCGCGACGGCGCCCGCCGACGCCAGGCCCATGCCGTAGCCCAGGACCGAGTTACCGACGTTGAACGGCGCCTGCGTGGAGAAGGTGGTGCAGCCGATGTCGGCGGCGACGTGGGTGTCGCCGAGGGCCGGCTCCCTGGTGCGGAGGATCTTCATGGCGCTGAACAGCGGACGCTCGGGGCAGCCGGTGCAGAAGGACGGCGGCCGCTTGTCGATGGGCTGGGGCAAGGCGGCCCGGCCGCGCTCGGCGTGCTCGGTGAGCGCGGCGAAGCGATCCTCGATGGTGCTGGCCGACACGGCGGCCGGTGGCGCCATCGTGAGGAACTTGCGGAGCCCGCCGATGACCAGCGCCGGCACGTACTCCCCGTGGGGCGAGAGCAGCTCCTTGCCGTGGATCTCGACGTCGAGACGCGCCTCGTGGGCGAAGGCTTTGAGCTCGCGCTCGATGAAGTTCGGCATACCCTCCTCGACCACGAAGACGTGCTGCTTGCCGCGCAGGAAGCCGATGAGCTCCTCCGGCACCAGCGGGTGCAGCGCGTTGAGCACCAGCAGCGGGATCGGGGTCCGGCCGTGCCCGTCGGCGAGGCCCAGCACGTGCAGCCCGCGGGCGACCGTGTTCCACAGCCCGCCCTGCATCACGATGCCGATGTGCGACTCCGGGCCCGGCCAGTGCTCGTTCAGACGGTGCTCGACGATGTAGCGCCGGGCTGCCGGCAACCGCTCGGTGAACTTCTTCGCCTCCATCGCATAGGTGAAGGGCGGCAGGTTGATGCGCTCCAGGCTGAAGGACGGCTCGGCCAGCGGCGCGCGCATGCTGATGCGTGGCGCCACGTTGTCCTTGCACACGAGCGTGCCCCGCATGTGGCAGGCCCGGATGCGGATGGAGAAGAAGACCGGCTCGTTGCACGCCTCGGAGAGGCCGAAGCCCTCCTCGACGAAGCGCGCAAAGGACTGCAAGCTATTCCGCGGATCGAGGAGCGGGACCGATGACTTCAGCGCCGCCGCGTGCGTGCGCTCCTGCAGGATCGACGCGCCTTCTCCATAATCCTCGCCGATGACGATCAGCGAGCCGCCCCGCACGCCCGCCGAGGCCACGTGGGAGAGTGCGTCGGAGGCCACGTTGGTGCCGACCACCGACTTCCAGGTGACGGCGCCGCGCATCGGGTAGTTGATCGACGCCCCCAGCAGCGCCGCGGCCGCCGCCTCGCTGCCGGACATCTCGAAGTAGATGCCCATCGGCTCGAGCAGCGAGGCGTTGGCGTCGGCGAGCACGTCGAGCAGGTGGGAGATGGGAGCGCCCGGGTAGCCGCCCACGTAGGACACGCCCGACTGCAGCAACGCCTTGGTGATGGCGAGGATGCCCTCACCGCGGAGGATATCGCCCGCGCCGTAGCCCAGCTGCTTGACGTCGTCCGCGAACGACCGCTCACCCATGCCCCACCTCGGAACGAGAGTGCGGCTATTGTGGCACAGATCCTCGGGGCTCTCCGGCCGGCTCCGCCGGACGGTGGGTCCTCAGGCGCCGGTGCAGCCGCTCGAACTCCGCCTGCAGATCGGCCAGCTCCTCGTCGGTGGCGTTCTCCAGCGCGACCATCGCCGTCCGCGCGCCGTGGACGCCGCGGATCAGCTCGTCGAGCTTCAGGTGAATGGCCCGGGCGTCGCGGTTCTGGGTGGCCTGGATGAGGAACACCATGAGGAAGGTGATGATGGTGGTGGCGGTGTTGACGACGAGCTGCCACGTGTCGGAGAAGTGGAAGATCGGGCCCAGCGCCGCCCACAGAACGATAAGTCCCAGGCCCAGCACGAAGGCCGCGGGACTTCCCACCCCTTCCGATGTCCGGGTCGCGAAGACGCGAAAGAACTTTCGCATATGCAGTCTCCTGCCCTCGATGTGCAGCAACTCGCAGGCCAGCGTCGGCATCCATCCTGCAACCCTGAGAGGCATGACACGCTTGCTCCTCGCTGACGATGAGCGTGTGGTCCGCCAGGCCCTGCGCTACCTGCTCGAGCGCGAGCCCGACCTGCGGGTCGTGGGCGAGACCGCCGACGG
>Ga0310810_10012369_pt1 | contig 10026 bp, 8 predicted proteins | sample NCmetagenome_FD_207641 | JGI IMG/M metagenome (GOLD analysis project Ga0310810, IMG submission 207641) | Soil microbial communities from experimental microcosm in Duke University, North Carolina, United States - NC | ecosystem: Engineered > Artificial ecosystem > Soil microcosm > Unclassified ...
ATGATCAGGATGCGCGGCCGCGGCAGGCTGCCGACGATGGCGCCGAGCAGGATGCCGCCGCCGCAGGCAAACGCCATCGAGATCGCGACCTCATAGAGCGTGACCGCGAGCGCGTGGCCGTATTCGGCCGCCTCGCTCCAGCCGGCCACGAGCGTTGAGGACAGCGACGGCAGGAACAGTTCGGGAATGAGGCCGGTGCGCGGCAGGATTTCCCACAGCGCGATCAGGCAAATCACGATCAGCCGGCGAAGGGTTGCTGCTTTCATCGCCGCCTCACGCCGATTTCCGGATGTGGCGCCAGATGCGGTCGCGCAGGCTTCCAAAGGTGTCGCCGCTCAGCATCTCGTAGGTGCGGGGGCGGGGAAGCTGGACCTGCAGATGGTCGACGATACGGCCGGGGCGTGGCGACATCACGATCACCTCGTCGGCGAGATAGACCGCTTCCGTCAGGCTGTGGGTGACGAACACCACCGTCTTGCCGGTCGCCGCCCAGATCCGCAGCAGCTCGTCGCCCATGGTCATGCGGGTCTGCTCGTCGAGTGCGGCGAACGGCTCGTCCATCAGCAGCACCGGCGGATCCTGCACCAGGCCGCGCGCGATCGAGACCCGTTGCTTCATGCCGCCGGAGAGTTCATGCGGATGCCGCGTGCCAAAGCCGTCGAGGCCGACCAGCTGCAACGCGTCCTGCGCCTTGGCGCGGCGGTCGCTCCTGCTGACGCCGCGCAATGCGAGCGGAAACTCGACATTCTCCTCGGCCGTCAGCCAGGGAAACAGGCTGGGCTCCTGAAACACCACGCCGACCCGGTCCGGATCGGGCTGCGGAATCGACGCCCCGCTGATGGTGATGGTGCCGGAGGTCTGCTGGCGCAGGCCCGCCATCATCATCAGAAGCGTCGACTTGCCGCAGCCGCTCGGACCGACCAGCACGACGAAACGTCCGGGCTTGACCTCGAACGACACGTCCGAGAGCGCGACCACGTCCTGCGTCGTCGTCTTGAAGATCTGCCCGACATTGCGGACCTCGACCGCGCCGGCCGGCTTGAGCGGGGTTATGTTCGCCAATGGCTGCATCGCGTTTCCACCCATCGCACCAATTCGTTGAAGGTCATGGCGATCGCGGCGATCATCACCACGCCGGCCAATAGTTGCCGCATCTGGAAGTTTTCGCCCCAGGTCGCGATCTGGTGGCCGATGCCGTCGCGCGAGGCGTACATCTCGGCCAGAATGACGCCGGTCAGATTGAAGATCATCGAAATCCGCAAGGCTTCCAGCAGTACCGGCAGCATACTCGGCAGATAGACGCGGAACGCGGTCTGCGCCGGCGTAGCCCCATAGGAGCGGGCGACCGTCAGATGCTCGACCTTGACCGACTCGACCGCGGTCGTGGTCGACATGATGACGATGAAGATCGTGGAGAAGAATCCGAAGCCGACTTTCTGCGAGAAGCCGACCCCGAACACCAGGATGAACATCGGCAGGAAGATCGATTTCGGAATGCTGAAGGCGAAAAACAGCAGCGGCTTCGCCACTTCGGCAAAATATCGGTTCTCGGCGATCAGGAAGCCGATCAGGGCGCCGAAGGGAACGGCGAGCGCGAACGCGGTCAGCACCTCGGTTGCGGTAACCAGGAGATCGGTGCGTACGCTCGTGCGCTGCAGCAGCTCGCCCAGCGTCGACAGCGTGTCGGAGGCCGACGGCAGCAGCCGCGGGTTGACGATGCCGCTCCGCGACAGCAACTCCCACAGCGCAAAGATCGCCACAACGATGGCGATCCGCGCCAGTTTTACTGCGAGCGTGCCGGGCATCGCCGCTGCCTCAGGGTTTGGTCGGGACCGGCTTGAACTGCGTCGAAATGATTTCCGAGGCCGGCGCCAGGTCCTTCATGCCGCTGGCTTTTGCCATGTCGAGCGCCAGTTGCATCTGCTCGGTAATATTGGGTCCGCTCATGCTGCCGTCGGTTTCGAGCTTCATGATGGTGTTCTCGTATTCCAGCGCGGCGATCTCGGCCGGGATTTCATAGAGATCGGAAATCAGCTTGACGGAGACGTCCTTGTTGCCGCGCATGAACATCAGCGCGCCGTAGAGCGCGTTGAGCGTCTTTTGCACGACTTGCGGCTTTTCCTGCGCGTATTTGTCGAGCGCGATCCAGCCGGCGGTGAGGTTGGGGGGCACTTCCCTGGAGTAGTCGATGATGGTGCGGGCTTCGCCCGATTTGGAGATCTGGAAGCTCAGCGGCGAATAGACCACCGCCGCGTCGACGTTGCTGGCAAGCAAGTTGGGCACCAGGCCGCCGCCGCCGACCGGCACGCGGGTGAAGTCGATCTTCTTGTTGGCAATGGTCCACAGCGCCAGCATGTCGGAGCCGGAGCCCGCCGAGGTAATGGCCACCTTCTTGCTGTTGAGGTCCTTGACGTCGAGCGGCGACTTCGAAAGCACCATCAGTTGCCAGCCGAAATAGCCCATCGCGGCATTGGCGAGCACTTTCGACATCACGCCTTTCTTGCGTCCGGCCGACACCAGCGAGGTCGCGTCGAGAATGACGTCGGCGGCGCCTGCGGCCATCGCCTCGAACGTCTCGGCGCCGCCGCGGTAGATCGTCAGCTCCGCGGTGATGCCTTCCTTCTCGAACAATTTTTGCCGCACGGCGGTCTCGGCAATCGTCGTCGGCCAGTAGGTCTTGGTCGGAAGGCCGATGCGGACCGTTTCGGCCGCGTCAGCCATTCCGCAGACAGCGAGCAGGGCGGTTGCAGCGGTTGCCGCCAGCGCATGGCGTCGTGTGATGCTCATTGTGACGTTCTCCCCTTATTTTTGTGTTTGTCTGCTTGTCGATCAGGTGACGCCCGCGGAATTTCCGAAATCCGCGAGTCCAACCCGGTGCATCGTCCTCATGCGGAAAACTGCCTGGCGAGCCCTGCGATGCGCAGCTTGTGGTCGGGCAGCGCCAGGGTCGACAGGATATTCGCCCGTAGACTTTCCTGAACGTCCGACGTCAGGCTGCTTGGCCGGTCGCCGGCCAGATCGTCCCCAAAACTTAACCCGATACTGCTCATTGGGGCCGCAGACTGACGGTGAGGATAGCTGTCGTCAATCGAAAATCGATTTTTTGCGCCAAACCACCGGGGGTCGATTGACCGCATCTGGTGCCGCCGGTACCTGTTCGGGCACGCAAGCGTCCATTTGAATGACGGCCTTGGCCAACGAGCGGTCATCATTTGCATCCCGGGACGTGCCGTGTGGGGAAACCAATGAACAACAATAAAGACGCTTTCGAATTCGATTACGTCATCGTCGGTGCCGGCTCGGCCGGCTGCGTGCTCGCCAATCGGCTGAGCGCGGACGGCAGGCATTCCGTGCTGCTGCTCGAGGCTGGACCGAAAGACACCAATCTCTGGATCCACGTGCCGCTCGGCTACGGCAAGCTGTTCAAGGAAAAATCCGTCAACTGGATGTACCAGACCGAGCCCGAGCCGGGGCTGAACGGCCGGCAGGTGTTTCAGCCGCGCGGAAAAGTGCTCGGCGGCTCGAGTTCCATCAACGGCTTGTTGTATGTGCGCGGCCAGCACGAGGATTACGACCGCTGGCGCCAGCGCGGCAATGCCGGCTGGGGCTATGACGACGTGCTGCCCTATTTCAAGAAGGCCGAGAACCAGCAGCGCGGCGCCGACAAATATCATGGCGCCGGCGGGCCGTTGCCGGTGTCGGACTGGCGCCACGCCGACCCGTTGTCGGAAGCGTTTGTGGTGGCGGCCGCCGAGACCGGCATTCCCACCAATCCCGATTTCAACGGCGCCACCCAGGAAGGTGCCGGGTTTTTCCAGACCACGACACGGCGCGGCCGGCGCGCAAGCTCCGCCTTCTCCTATCTTCGCCCGGCCAGGAACCGGAGCAATCTGCATATCGAGACGTCCGCGCTGGCGCAGCGCATTGTGTTCGAAGGCCGCCGCGCAGGGGCTGTCGAGTACAGGCAGGAAGGCCGTGTCCGCACCGCGCGGGCGCGAAAGGAGATCCTGGTCTCCAGCGGCGCGTATAATTCGCCGCAATTGCTGCAGCTCTCCGGCGTCGGTCCCGCCGATCTCCTGAAGAGCCACGGCATCGATATCGTGCTGGATGCGCCCGGCGTCGGTAACGACCTGCAGGATCACATGCAGGTTCGGCTGATCACGCGCTGCGCGCAATCGATCACGCTGAACGACATCATCAATCATCCGGTTCGCCGCGTCATGGCGGGTCTGCAATATGCGGCGCTGCGCAGGGGGCCGCTGACGATCGCGGCCGGCACCTCGGGCGCGTTCTTCAAGACCAATCCGCGGCTGGCCACGCCCGACATCCAGATTCACTTCCTGCCGTTCTCGACCGACAAGATGGGCGAGAAGCTGCATGCGCAGTCCGGCTTTACCGCCTCCGTCTGCCAGCTGCGGCCCGAAAGCCGCGGTTCGCTGCGCATCAAGAGCGCGGACCCGTCCGTGCCGCCGGCCATTCACATCAATTATCTCGCGGCGGAGACCGATCGCCGCGCCTTCATCGATGGCGTCAGAATCCTGCGCAAAATTCTCGCCGCTCCGGCGCTGAAACCTTATGCGGTCGGCGAGGTCGATCCCGGACCGAAGGTCGCGAGCGACGATGAGATCGTGGACTTCTGCCGCCGCACCGGCAGCACCGTCTACCATCCGACCTCGACATGCCGGATGGGCAACGATCCGCTGGCGGTGGTGGATCAGCGGCTGAAGGTGCGCGGCATCGAGGGGCTTCGCGTGGTCGATGCTTCGATCATGCCGGATCTGATGTCGGGTAACACCAACGCCCCCACCATCATGATCGCCGAAAAGGCCTCCGACATGATTTTGGAGGATGCGCGGTAGGGTCTCCTCCGCTGCGATCATTCGCAGCGAAGCAATCCATCGCCACCCGCAGAAAAAAAAGAATGGATTGCTTCGGCCGCTTCGGTCCTCGCAATGACGGAGAAAAACTCCAGCACCATCAATAGTATTGCCCGACCGGCAAATCGGATTCGATTTTTCAGAAACCGTGTCAAGTCCCAAAATAAAAAATATTTCGCTTTTCCAGAAATGCAAATCAGGCTACATCGCATCCATCCCGTCCCGACCAGAGGGGCGTCGGCCATCGTCACGAACGTGGGACGGGGATGCGGTGGACGCGAAAGCTGCGACTGACGAGCGCGGCTGAAGCGTACGGCAAAGACGTGTGGTCCTGACGCCATTGCGCAGGGGATGTCGGATGTTCTCCGCTGCCCTGTATGCTCATGTGCGCACTCTTTCTACCCATTGCACATGAGACCGCGGGTGCAGCGCGCATCCGGCATTCCCTGCGCCCTCTGACTATCGAGGGCGAAGAGTTTCCAGCAAACCTCGGGCGCAATGCGTCGCGAGAACGCGAAGGTGTATCTATCCATCGTCATTCCGGGGCGTGCGAAGCACGAGCCCGGAATCCATTTCGCCGCACAGCTTTCTGACCAATGGATTCTTTCTGACCAATGGATTCCGCGCCTGCGCCGAGTGGCGCATCCCGGAATGACGATGTGAGTTCACAACCCCAGCACCATCTTCGCGACGATCTCGCGCTGGATCTCCGACGAGCCGCCGAAGATCGTGTAGGCCCGGCTGTTGAGATATTCCGGCACCACCGGCAGCATCTCCTCGGGAATCCCCGGCTCCTCATTGAGCTTGTAGAACGGCCGCATCGGCTCGACATAGAGACCGTCATGACCGATCACCTCGACGCCCAGTCGCGTCACCGCCTGGCGGATTTCGCTGACCCGCAGCTTGAGCAGCGACGACACCGCGCCGGGATTTTGCCCGGTCTGCAGCGCCGACAGCACCCGCAGTTCGGTCATTTCGAGCGTGTCGATATCGACCTCGATCTCGGACATGCGCAAGGAAATATCGGGATCGTCGATGGCGCGTCCCGTCGCGTCGGATTCGGCCAGATCGGATACCGTCTTCAGGGCCTCGCGCAATTTCGCCGAGGCGATGCCGGAACCGCGCTCGAACTCGAGCAGATATTTGCCGTAGGTCCAGCCCTTGCCTTCCTCGCCGACCCGGTTGGCGACCGGCACGCGGACGTCGTCGAAGAACACCTGGTTGACCTCGTGGTCACCGCCGATGGTGAGGATCGGCCGTGTCGTGATGCCCGGGCTCTTCATGTCGATCAGGATGAAGGAGATGCCATCCTGCTTCCGTTCGCCGTCGCCGGTGCGCACCAGCGCAAACATGCGGTTGGCGTGATGGGCATGCGTGGTCCAGATCTTGGTGCCGTTGATGATGTAGTCGTCGCCGTCGCGCACCGCGCGGGTTTTCAGCGAGGCGAGGTCGGAGCCGGAGCCCGGCTCGGAATAACCCTGGCACCAGTAGTCCTCGCCCGAACGGATCCGCGGCAGGTAATAATCCTTTTGCTGCTGCGAGCCGAAGCCGATGATGACGGGCCCGACCATCTTGACGCCCATCACATTGACGTTCGGTGCGCCTGCGCGGGCGCTTTCGGCCTCAAAAATCCAGCGCTGGGCCGGGGTCCAGTCCGGCCCGCCATATTCGACCGGCCATCCCGGCGCGCCCCAGCCCTTTTTATGCAGCGCCTTCTGCCAGGCGATGCCGATGTCGGGATCGGAAAACACCGAAGGGGTCAGCGACTGCGCATGCTTCACTTCCGCGGTGAGATTCTGCGCGATGAAGTCGCGGACTTCCGCTTCGAAGGCGCGCTCTTCGGCGCTGAAGGTGAGATCCATGTTGCGCTCCTTCCAGGTTTGCACAGGGCTTCAGGTTTGAAGGGTCTTGCCGCCAAGGGCGGCATGCCGGCGGTAATGATAGGCGCTGCCGCCGAACAGCGTGTCGAAGGCGAGCAGCCGCTTGAAATAGGAACCGATATCGAGCTCCTCGGTGACGCCCATCGCGCCATGCAACTGCACGGATTGCTCGGCGACGAAGCGGGCGCATTTGCCGATCTTGGCCTTGGCGCCCGAGGCGGCGCGGCTGCGCGCCACCGGCTCGGCGTCGGCCATCAGCGCCGCGCGCAACGCCATCGAGCGCGCTTCGTCGCAGTTCATCGCCATGTCGGCAAGCCGGTGGCGGATCACCTGATTGGCCGACAACGGCTGCCCGAACTGCTTTCGAATTTTGGTGTATTCGAGCGTCTGATCCAGCAGCGTCTGCATGATGCCGACGGCTTCCGCGCCGAGCGCCGCCATCGCGCGGTCGACCACCGCCTCGATTGCCGGCAACACGTCCGTGCCGTCGCCGAGCAGAGCATCGGCAGCGAGGCGAACGTCCCTGAGATCGAGGTTGCAGGCCCGGCCGCCGCCAAGCCGCGGAAAATCGCGTTTTGTCAAACCCGGCGCATTCGCCGGCACCAGGAACAGGCAGATTTTTCCGGCCGCGCCATGGTCGGCGCCGATCCGCGCCGAGACGATGATCTGCCGCGCCGCGTTGCCGTCGAGCACTGCGGTTTTTTTGCCGTTGAGAACCCAGCCCTCCGGCGTCTTCCTGGCAGAGGCTGCGACTTCGGAAAGATCGAAGCGCGCCGCGCGTTCCGAATGTGCGAAGGCGAGATAGAGCGAACCGTCGGCAATCGCGGGCAACAACGCCTGCTTCTGCGCCTCGCTGCCGCATTCGCCGACCAGCGCGGCACCGATCACGACGGTGGAGAGATAGGGTTCGGATACGAGCCCACGTCCGAATGCTTCCATCAGGATGCCGATCTCGACTGCGCCGCCGCCGAGCCCGCCATGGCTTTCCGGAATCGGCAGCGCCAGCCAGCCGAGCTCGGCGAATCGTTTCCAGATTTCGGCGCTGAAGCCGAGCGGATCGTTCGCCAACCGGCGGCGGTGCTCGGCATTGTAGGTCTCGCCGACAAAGCGCTCGGCACTCTCGCGCAGCAGCCGCTGCTCGTCGCTCAGGGTAAGGTCCATGTTTTACTTCGCTGCAGCCGGTTTCCTGACGGAGGGATGGAGGCCCGCGGGATCCACCACCATGCCGAATTCCTGAAGATTGTGCGCGTGGCAAAGCTGGTGCAGCGCAAAAGCCTGTTCGATCGCCGCCGGTTGCCCCATCACGTCGACCGAACGGTTGACGGCTTCCTTTGTCAGCTTCAGTGCAAACGAAGGTTTCGCCGCGATCTTCTGGGCCAGCGCCATCACGAACGCAGAAAGCTCCGGCCGAGGCACGACGTGATTGACCATGCCGAGCCGATGCGCCTCTTCCGCGCTCCAGGCATCGGCCGTGAACAGCAATTCCTTGGCCTTGCGCGGGCCGAGCTCCCAGGGATGCACGAACCATTCGACGCCGCAGACGCCCATGGTGACCACGGGGTCGCAGAATTCCGCATCAAGACTTGCGACGATCAGGTCGCAGGCCCAGGCCAGCATCAAGCCGCCGGCGATGCACTTGCCGTGCACTTCCGCGATCGTGGGCTTGGCCAGATTGCGCCAGCGCCGCGTGATCTGCAGATATATTTCCTGCTCGCGCGCAAAGCGGCCATGGGCGTTGGGCTCGGCAAAACCGCCCCAATTTCCGACCGGCGGAAAATCGACGCCGGCGGTATTTTTGCCGCCAGGACGCAGATCGTGGCCCGCCGAAAAATGCGGACCGTTGCCGGCGAGAATGATGACCTTGATGTCGTCGTCCTGCACAGCCTGGTCGAAGGCGGTGTTGAGGTCGTAGGTCATCTGCAGGTTTTGGGCGTTGCGCGCCTCGGGCCGGTTCATCACGATCCGCGCGATACGTGGTTCCGGCCGCTCCACAACGATGGTTTCAAAGGTATTTTTCGTTGTTTTCATGGATCCTCCCGGGATCTGGATGAACCATGATGACTAGTTCGGTGACTGATAGGCAAGAGCTATCAGCCGCAAAAATGGATATGGTGATGGCCTCTCGTCCGATGACCTGACGAGACCGTTTCGAGACGTCGGCGGAATGCCGCAACAGGAGAAGTTCGATGCGCAGATTTTGGACCGTGCTGGCCGCACTGGCGACGCTGAGCCTGACCAATTGCGGCTACAACGCGATCCAGACCACCGACGAGCAGGTCAAGGCAAACTGGTCGGAGGTCGTCAACCAGTACCAGCGGCGCGCCGACCTCGTGCCCAACCTCGTCAATTCGGTGAAGGGCTTTGCGCAGCAGGAAAAGGACGTGCTGATCGGTGTCACCAATGCGCGCGCCAAGGTCGGCAGCATCCAGGCGACGCCCGAGGTGTTGAACGATCCCGCCGCGTTCCAGAAATTCACCGCCGCCCAGGGCGAACTGTCCAGCGCGCTGTCACGACTATTGGTCGTGACCGAAAACTATCCGCAGCTGAAATCGGACGCGCTGTTCAAGGACCTGATGTCGCAACTCGAAGGCACCGAAAACCGCATCACCGTGGCGCGCAACCGCTACATCAAGGCGGTGCAGGAATACAATGTCGGCATCCGCACCTTTCCGAACAATCTGACGGCGATGGTGTTCGGCTACAAGGAAAAGCCCAACTTCTCGGTCGAGAACGAGAAGGCCATCTCGACGGCGCCGAAGGTCGATTTCAATCCGACGCCGGCCCCATCGAAATAGCCGATCAACAGATTCGAGCACCAAGACTTGACCGCCATGAAAGCTGCCAGAGCCATTCTGCTTGCGCTGTTGCTGGGCTGGGTTTTTCCCTTCCTGGCTCCGGCTTTGGCCAATGTCGCGGTACCGCCGCTGGTCGGGCGCGTCGTCGACCAGACCGGAACGCTCAGCAGCGGCGACGTCGCCACGCTGAACCAGACCTTGCGGTATTTCGAGGCGCGGAAGGGCAGCCAGATCGCGGTATTGATCGTGCCGACGACGGATGGCGAGGCGATCGAGCAATTCTCGCTCCGGGTGGCGGAAACCTGGAAGATCGGCCGCAAGAAAATCGACGATGGCGCGCTGATCGTCGTTGCCAAGAACGACCGCCACCTCCGCATCGAGGTCGGCTACGGCCTCGAAGGCGCGCTTACCGACGTCACTTCCAAGCGCATCATCGACGAGATCATCACGCCGCGGTTCAGGAACGGTGATTTT
>Ga0310810_10012370_pt1 | contig 10025 bp, 9 predicted proteins | sample NCmetagenome_FD_207641 | JGI IMG/M metagenome (GOLD analysis project Ga0310810, IMG submission 207641) | Soil microbial communities from experimental microcosm in Duke University, North Carolina, United States - NC | ecosystem: Engineered > Artificial ecosystem > Soil microcosm > Unclassified ...
AACGGAGGGCACGATTGCGCGTGTCGATGCCCCTACGTCACCTGGACCGCGACCGCCCGTTTACCGTTTGGCGACTTCGGCAGGTGCACGTTCAACACGCCGTCCTTGAATTCAGCCCCGACCTTGGTTGCATCCACTTCGGTCGGCAGCGCGAACCGGCGCACGAACTTCCCGTAGGCGCGCTCGATCTTGTGGTACTTCGTGCCTTTGTCCTCCTTTTCAAGCTTGCGTTCGCCCTCCACCGTCAGCACGCCATCCCCGTACTCGACCTTCACGTCCTCTTTCTTGACATCGGGAAGATCGGCTTTGATGACGTACTCCTTTTCAGTTTCCTGCACGTCCACCGCAGGCGCCCATTCAGCGAACGACGGCTCGTTCGCGTCGGCGGCACGGAACGGCCGGTCACTGAACATGTGATTCAGGCGAGCGTGCATCGATTCCAGTTCGCGAAATGGGTCCCACCGTACAAGGTTCATAGGACACCTCCTGTGGCCCGTACCGAGCACGCGACGTGCCCGGGAAACGAAACCGAATTGGGCGCGGCGCCCCGCCACCAGTGAGCGCTGCGCCCCTTTCGACTACGCGGACGCAACGGCGACCAGGGCATCGGGCCGGACGAATTCATGCTCCGGGTGCCGGACCGTAAGCACCGGACACGGCGCGAACCGGACGACGCGTTCCGCGACGCTGCCCATGACGAGGTGGGCGATCGCGCCGCGGCCATGCGTCCCCATCACGACGAGGTCGATGCTGTGCTCCTTCGCGTAATCGATGATCGCCAACGCGGGTGAGCTCGCTGTGAGGATGACCGGAATCGTCTCAGGGTCGCTCTTGTCGCTATCGATGAGCAGGTCCGTGAGCCGCCGGCGCGCGTCTTCCTCGATCTGCTGCTGGAGATCCGGAGCGATAGCCACCCAGTTCTGGGCACCAAACGTGTTGACGTAGCTGTTCTGTGTGACGTGCAGCACGTGGAGCTTCGTACCGAAATGGCTCGCCAGCTCACGCCCATAGTTCAATGCTGCCTCGGATGGCTCGCTGAAATCGGTCGCGACGAGGATCTTGTTGAGCGTGATCATTTCACCCTCCAACGCGGCAGAAAGGCAACAGGCGTGCCCAATCGAAGCCTCGAAAATGTGTCTGTTTGGGGCCAGTGCGCGCCTGCAATGGCGCGTGATCCTCCGCACGGCTGCGGAGGAATTCTCACCCGCGTCTGGCGCCCCGCCTTGCGGCTTCCGGAAAGAGCCGGTCTTCGCGGATTGCGGCAGCGCTTCGCACTGGTACGACGGTTGCCCTCATGACTGCTGGGTCTGCGCTGGCGTCGAAATCCTGTCGTCCACGGCAGAGTTTGCGGAGGTTGTGGCAGCCATGAGCGCCCTTGTTGACGCCGCTCCCAAGACGATCTTTTGGCATCGCGACTTGCCGCCGATTGACGCGGTTCCACTCGGCGAGCACACCGTCGAAGCGACGAGTCGTCGGGTACCCGATACGATTGCGGATCGGGACGCACTCTGGGGGCGTGGCAGCGACGAGTTGAAGCGTCAGGCCAATTCTCGTCTGGTGCAAGAAATTGCCAGGCTCGGCGGACGCTACGCCCACGTGTTGGATGAGTCGATCGACACGCGACACGACGCGTCGAGCGGCGAAGCGTGGCTGCATGGCCGTTTCACATACGTGCTATATCGCTGAGTCACGTCCACGCCTGCGCGGAAGGCGCGGAAGAGAAGAGCTACCGTCAGGACAACCATGAAAGCGGCCAGCCGGATACACGGTATGACGCGCGTGGTGCGTTGGACAGCCGGGGGCCTCGGGCTGATGGCGGTGGGTTACGCGACAATCGTCGGAATGACGTGGTACCGCTACGGCCATGTCCCATCGATCGGCCCCGACGAGCGGGATCCGCTCCTCGATCAATTCATGCCGGAGTACGACGTGGCGGAGCGGCACCACGTGCGCGTCGCGGCGCCAGCGGCGACGACGCTGTCGGCTGCAACAGAGACTGATCTCCAACAGTCCGCGATCGTTCGGGCCATCTTCAGGACTCGAGAGCTGGTGCTCGGCGCGGAGTCCGGGGCCGAGACGCGCCCCAAGGGGCTGCTCGCGCAGACGACATCTCTCGGGTGGCGCGTGCTGGCGGAGAAGCCAGGACGCGAGATCGTCGTTGGCGCCGTGACTCAACCGTGGCTGCCGAACGTCGTCTTTCGAGGTCTTGCACCGGAGGAGTTTCGAGCCTTTGAGGAGCCGGGCTACGTGAAGATCGTCTGGACGCTACGAGCCGATCCCGTCGGCGAATCCCAGTCGATCTTCCGCACCGAGACGCGCGTCACGACGACGGATCAGACGGCCCGCACGAAATTCCGGTGGTATTGGGCGCGCTTCTCGCCCGGTATCTTCCTGATTCGGCGAGTCATGCTCGGACTGCTGAAGACGGACGCTGAGCGACGCGCGCTCACTGCCACGCTAGCGGTGCGATGAAACGACGTCGCGGTAGTCAGTCTGAGATCGTGCAGCCGATGTCTACGGGACGAGCACGGCGGCACCGGAGAGGCGGCCGGACCGCAGGTCTGCGAGCGCGCGGTTCGCGTCCGTCAACGGATACGGCGTGATATGCGTCTTCAACGGGATGTCGGACGCGAGCGCGAGGAATTCGCGTGCGTCGCGTCGTGTCAGATTGGCGACCGAACGGATCGTTCGTTCTTCCCACAGGAGACGATAGGGAAACGACGGTATGTCGCTCATGTGGATGCCGGCGCACACGACGACGCCTCCGGGCACCACACGGGACAGCGCTTCCGGTACGAGGGGACCCACCGGCGCGAAGATGATGGCACTGTCGAGCGGTTCAGGCGGCGGTTCGTTCGAGAATCCTGCCCATGCCGCTCCCATGTCTCTCGCGAACCTGACGGCCTGATGGTCGCCTGGGGCCGCGAAGGCGAACACCTCGCGGCCTTGGTACACCGCGATCTGCGCGATGATGTGCGCCGCCGCACCGAACCCGTAAATGCCCAGCCTGGCGGCCGGCGCCGCCATCCGATAGGCACGGTAACCAATCAATCCGGCACATAGGAGCGGTGCGGCGTGTACATCGTCGTACGTCGCTGGGAGTGGAAAGCAGAAGGCAGCGTCGGCAACCGTGAATTCGGCGTACCCGCCGTTGAGCTGATACCCGGTATAGCGCGCGTGTGGGCAGAGGTTTTCCCGATCTCCCCGGCAGAAGTCACAGACGCCACAGGACCAACCGAGCCACGGAATGCCGACGCGAGTGCCTGACACTAACGTGGTCACCTCGCGGCCGACCGCCTCGATTCGCCCGACGATCTCATGACCAGGAACAACGGGAATCGTGGGATTCGGGAGTTCCCCATCGACGAGGTGGAGATCGGTACGGCACACCCCGCATGCCAGGACCCTGACGAGAACCTCGGTTGGTCCGGGAGCGGGCTTCTCGGTCTCGAGTGGTTGGACGCGGCCGAGACCAGATCGAGTCAGCGTCATCGCCTTCATCGGGTCCTCTTTATCGACGACGATCTCACGATTCCCGCGGGCATGCTCTCCTAGATCACCTCGTCGCGACTGCGATTCCTCCACACCGGTGGGGAAGAATTCGCACGATACGGACGAAAACGCCGGCAATCGGCTCAGGAGGAAGGCGGTGCAGCCCGGCCTGCCATTTGCTGTTCTGGTCTGCAAGGGACGAGGCAGCTATGCGAGCATTTCCGCACCACTACAAAGTCGTCGCAAAAGGCTCCGCGGCAGGCGATGTCGAATTGGGCGCTGACGGGTTGTCGGTGCTTCGCACGGCGTCCCCAGCCGAGTTCGACGGCCCGGGGGATCGTTGGTCGCCCGAAACGCTCCTGGTGGCGGCAGTCGGCGACTGTCTCATCCTGACGTTTCGCGCGGTCGCGCGTGCCTCAGGCCTGGCATGGACGGCGCTCGACTGCGACGTCACCGGGACCCTGGATCGCCTCGAGCGGACGACGCGCTTTGTCGCGTTCGAAATCCTCGCTCGCCTGCGTGTCCCGAGCGGCACGGATCCAGAGGGCGCCAGACGGCTGCTGGACAAGGCGGAACGCATCTGTCTGATTTCGAACTCGCTGAGTGCGGCCATTCATCTGACTCCAGTGATCGAAGTCGCAGCAGAGCCAGTCGGAGAATTAACAGCCGTTTGATGCAGACGCTGCCGCAGCGCGCGAGCCCGCTGCGAACGCAGCGGAGCACCTCATCCGCAGCGCGGTATTGACCGCGGCCAGTCTCGTGTTAGCGTCACACGGACAGGCGGAGGTCTCTATCGTGATTACGGCGCCCGCTCGTGGTGGAACCCAAGCGCTAACGCTCGCGACGATTTCGTTCACGATCTCGTTCGCCGCCTGGGGGCTCATCGGCGGACTAGCGTCCGTCTTCACGGACCTCTACCGGTTAACCGCGTCGCAGACCGCTCTCCTCGTCGCCGTACCGGTCCTCCTTGGATCGCTCGCACGCTTGCCGATGGGCATGCTGACCGACCGTTTCGGCGGGCGGACAATGTTCACGATCCTGATGGGGTTGTCTGCGATCGCCGCCTGGCTGGTGCCGCTGACGAGCAGCTACCCCATGTTGCTGGCCTCGGCGTTCTTCCTCGGTCTCGCTGGCGCCTCATTTTCAATCGGTGTCGCCTTTGTCTCCCGTTGGACGCCCCAGGGGCGGCAGGGCACAGCCCTCGGCCTTTATGGACTCGGCACGTTGGGCCAATCGCTCGCCGTGTTTGGCGGTCCTGTCGCCGCAGCATGGTTCGGCTGGCCCACGGTGTTTCGAGGTGTGTCGGTCGGCCTGTTTCTCTGGACCGGACTCTACGCGCTCCTCGCGCGCAATCCGCCATCTCCGGCGCGTCCCGCCCGCATCGGGGCGATGGTCTCTCTGCTGCGGCGCGAACCGACGGCGTGGCTGCTCGGAGCGTTCTACTTCCTGACTTTCGGCGGATTCGTCGCGTTCTCGATCTACTTGCCGACGCTGCTGCGCACGCAGTTCCACCTCGTGCCGGCCGACGCCGGATTCCGGGCGGCTGGCTTCGTGGTGCTCGCGACGCTGATGCGGCCGGTCGGCGGTTCGTTGGCGGATCGCATTGGCGGAGCGCAGGTCCTGTCGTGGGTCTTTGGTGGCGTCGCGGGCTGCGCGTGGCTCCTCATGTGGCCGTCGATCGTACCCTTCACGGTCGGCGCGCTGTCCTGTGCGCTGCTGCTCGGGCTGGGCAACGGGGCGGTCTTCAAGCTCGTTCCCGAGCACTTTCCCAGGGACACCGGAACCGTCACCGGGCTGGTCGGCGCATTGGGTGGCCTCGGCGGCTTCTTCCCGCCCCTGCTGCTCGGCGTGTTTCGCGATCGACTCGGCGTCCTCTGGCCGGGGTTTCTTCTTCTCTCCGCCACGGCGCTGTGTCTGCGCTATGCGAACCAACGCGTCTTCAAACCCGCCGATGCGGCCTGGACACAATCGCTCTCGCCGGCCGCGCGCCGATCGCTCGAGCGTGCCCGGGCCGGCGCCTGGGCCGCGCTCTCGACCGCAGCGCTGGCGATTACGATCGTCGTGGGCTCACGGCGTCTAGAGCATTTCGATGCGGCTCTCGTGGGCTACACCTTCGCGACGCTGTTCGCCGTATTTGGGATCGCTTATCGCTACAGCATGTGGCTCAACCGTCCGCCGACCCGCATGTACTGGCGGCGGGGCTGGCGGACGTTCTTCTCAGGGCGCGCGGTGGCCCAGAACGCCTTGTCCCTGGGCCGACGTGCGGTCGTCGAGTTCGCCGCCAATCGCTACATCTTTCGACGAGGTCGCCTTCGTGGCCTGGCGCACTGGCTGATCATGTGGGGCTGTGTGCTTGCGGCGGCCATCACGTTCCCTTTGGTCTGGGGCTGGATTCACTTCGAGACCGCACCGAGCGATCTGCATCGATATCGGGCGTTTGTGTTCGGCATCCCTGCGCAGGAGTTCCCGGTGGACTCGCTCGTCGCTTTCGTCATCTTTCACGGGCTGGTATGGTCGGCATTCCTGGTGATCGCCGGCGTGATGCTCGCGTTTCGACGCCGCATGATCGACCACGGGGCAGTCGCGGTGCAGCAGTTCGGGCAGGACATCCTGCCGTTGCTGCTGCTGTTCTCGATCAGCGTCACTGGCCTGATGCTGACCGCAAGCTACACGTGGATGAAGGGCTACGCCTACGATTTCCTTGCCATCCTCCACGCCGTGACCGTCATCGTCACACTGCTCTGGCTGCCCTTCGGCAAGCTGTTCCACGTGTTTCAGCGGCCGGCGCAACTCGGGGTCGGGTTCTACAAGGATGCCGGAGCTGCCGGCGAACAGGCGCTTTGCGCTCGCTGCGGCCAGCCATACGCGTCGGAAATGATGGTGCGCGATCTGACGACTGTCGAACGCGAGCTCGGCTTCTCGTACGAGCTACCGGCTGGCGGCCACTATCAAGACGTGTGCCCGAAGTGCAGGCGTGCTCTCTTCGGGCTGTCTCAGGGAGCGCTGTGGCGCACCCACTTGAACACTCGCGCGGACATGGAATTCACCGCTTCGGTTGAGGGAAAGCGCTGACGTGGCGAGACTGCCCGCGGATGAACGCGCGATCATCGACCGGTTCGGTCCGCACCTGTCGGGAACGACAGCGGCGCGGGCCTCCACGAGTGTCGAGCCCGACCGCCTCGTGAAGACGCACTGCTGCTTCTGCGGGCAGCAGTGCGGCATCCAGCTCAAGGTGCGGAACAACGAGGTCATCGGTTTCGAACCGTGGGAGGATTTTCCGTTTAACCGCGGCATGCTCTGCCCGAAGGGCGTGAAGCGCTACCTGCAGGGCTCGCATCCGGATCGGCTCCTGTCCGCGCAGCGCCGTGACACGTCGGCGCCGTCTGGTTTCTCCCACATGCCTTATGGTGCGGCGATTGCCGAGGTCGCCGCGCAGATCTCGCGGTTACAGCAGACTCATGGATCCGGCTCGGTCGCGGTACTCGGTGGTGCGAGTCTCACGACGGAGAAGACGTATCTGCTCGGCAAGTTCGCCCGGGTCTGCCTCAAGACGCCGTTCATCGACTACAACGGGCGCTTGTGCATGGTCAGCGCCGGTGCGGCCAACAAGAAGGCCTTCGGCATCGACCGCACGACGAATCCGTGGTCCGACATGGTCGGGACCGAGGTGATCTGGGTCGCGGGTTCCAACGTGGCCGAGTGCTCGCCGATCACGACGAACTACATCTGGCAGGCGCGTGAGCATGGGGCCCGGGTCATCGTGCAGGATCCCCGGATCACCCCGGTGGCACGCACGTGCGACCTGTACCTGCCGGTCAAGCCGGGACGTGACGCGGCGCTGTTCGCCGGCGTGCTCCAGATCATGATCCAGCGCGACTGGCTGGATCACGCCTTCATCGCCGAACACACCACTGGCTTCGAACAGGTGGCGGACTACTGCCGGCAGTGGACACTCGCGCAGACCGCCGAGGTCACTGGCGTGCCGGGGCGCGCGATCGAACAGGCCGCTGAGATGTGGGGCACTGCCCGATCGAGCTTTCTCTTTCACGCGCGTGGCATCGAGCATCATTCAAACGGGGTGCAGAACTCGCTTGGCACCATCAACCTCGTGCTCGCCACCGGCCGCATCGGCCGGCCCAAGAGCGGCTACGGAACAATCGTCGGACAGGCCAACGGCCAGGGTGGTCGCGAGCACGGCCAGAAGTGCGATCAACTCCCCGGTTGGCGCGACATCAGCAACCCGGACCATCGCAAATACATCGCCGGCGTCTGGAAGGTCGAGGAGCGGGAGATTCCTGGCCCCGGCGTCGATGCCTACGAACTGTTCCGCAAGATCGACGCGGGAGAGATCAAGGGTCTGCTCGCCATCTGCTTCAACCCCAAGGTGTCGCTGCCGGACAACGCGTTCGTCACCCGCTGCCTGGAGAAGCTCGAGTTCTTCACGGCCATCGACTTCTTCCTGAACGAGACCGCCCGCCACGCGGACATCGTGCTGCCCGGCAGCCTGCACGAGGAGGACGAAGGAACGGTCACGCAGGTCGAGGGACGGATCATCAAGGTGAACAAGGCCGTGGAGTGTCCAGGCGATGCCCGCGAGGACTGGCGCATCATCCAGGACATCGCCTCAGCCCTCGGACGTCCACACGGGTTCACGTTCGCCAGCCCGCGGGAGATCTTCGAGGAGCTGCGCATCGCCAGCAAGGGGGGCGTCGCCGACTACTCGGGTGTGACCTACGAGAAGATCGAGCGGCAGATGGGCGTGTTCTGGCCGTGCTACAGCGAAGACCCCAGGACGGGCGCGCCGACGCCCGATCATGAAGGGACGCCACGGCTGTTCGAAGAGGGCAGTTACAACCCGGTCGCCAGGGGGCGGGGCCCCTTCTACTTTCCGGACGGGCGCGCGCGTTTCAACGTCGCCGAATATCGGCCGCCGGTCGACGATGCCAGCCCCGAGTTTCCAATCTTCCTCACGACGGGCCGGGTCGTGAGCCAGTTTCTGTCCGGCACGCAGACCAGACGGATTGGTCCGCTCGTCAGGCAGTATCCAGAGCCGAGGCTCGAACTGCATCCTCGGCTGGCGGCCAAGCTCGGGATCGCCGATGGTGACTGGGCCACGGCTGAGACCCGGCGTGGCCAGATCACGCTGAAGGCGCAGGTCGTCACCACGATTCGGCCCGACACGATTTTCATTCCGTATCACTGGCCGGGCCGGAAGGCGGCGAACCAGTTGACCGTCGCGGCACAGGACCCAATCAGCAAGATTCCGCAATACAAAGTGTGCGGTTGTCGGGTGCGCAAGGCGGACGGTCCGCCCGATTACGCGATGCAGCTCGAACCGCAGCAGTAGGGACACCGCCATGGCCAAACCCGACAACCTGCTGTTCTTCATCGATCCGAACCGCTGCATCGGCTGCCAGTCGTGTCTGCATGCCTGCACCGAGTGCGACACCCACCGCGGTGAGTCGATGATCCACTTGGAATACGTCGATCGCGCCGAGAGCGTGCAGACGGTGCCGGTCGTGTGCATGCACTGCGAGCAGCCCACGTGCGCGGAGGTGTGTCCGGCCGACGCCATCAAGCGGACCGGCGACGGCGTCGTGCAATCGGCGCGCAAGCCGCGCTGCATCGCCTGCGGCAATTGCGTGGTGGCCTGTCCGTTCGGCGTGCCGGAGCTCTATGAGGACCGCAAGATCATGATGAAGTGCGACATGTGCTACGACCGGACGAGCGTCGGCAAGAAGCCGATGTGCGCGACGGTCTGTCCCAGCCAGGCCCTCTTCTTCGGCACGCGGGAAGAGATCGAGCAGCTACGGCCCATGTCGGTGCCGCTGAATCAATTTCAGTTCGGCCGGCAGACCATCACCACGCAGGTCTACATGATGGCACCGAGAGCATTGGCTACGCGTGCGGCGTACGTCGACGTGACCGCGGCCATGAGCGAGCAGGCGACCAGCCGCGCGGTGTCGCTCAAGGTGCTTCCCTCAGCCACCGCAGATTCGGCCGGCGTCGGCGATGACCCATTCGCAGGAGTGGAGGTGTAGCGTGGCCGAGCAGCCTGTTGATGCGTCGCCACTCGACCCGTTGATCAATTCGCCCGGGCGGGAGGGGCTGACCGGAACTGCTCCTGTGAACATGTACCTGCGCCGCCGTGAGCGAGAGTCGATTACGACGGCGCCCGACCGTAGCCCCGATGATCAACAAGCGGCGTGGCGCGAAGACTTCCCAATCGACTGGCCCCAGGATCAATACGTCGAGCGCCGGGATTTCATGAAGTTCCTGGTGCTGACCAGCGCGGCGCTGACGGCCGGTCAATTCTGGATCGCCGGGCAGAACTGGCTGCGCAGGCGCCGAGGGCTGCCGGAGGTACGCCGCGTGGCGAGCCTGAGCGAAATCCCACCAGGGACATCACTCGTGTTCCAGTACCCGGGCGAGCTGGACAACTGCGTCCTGGTGCGCCTGTCAGAACGCGAGCTGGTCGCCTACAGCCAGAAGTGCACGCACCTGTCGTGCGCGGTCATCCCCGAACCGGAGAA
>Ga0310810_10012371_pt1 | contig 10025 bp, 9 predicted proteins | sample NCmetagenome_FD_207641 | JGI IMG/M metagenome (GOLD analysis project Ga0310810, IMG submission 207641) | Soil microbial communities from experimental microcosm in Duke University, North Carolina, United States - NC | ecosystem: Engineered > Artificial ecosystem > Soil microcosm > Unclassified ...
TTTCAAACCGAATCCCAATCCGCCCGCATAGACTGGCCGAGACACCATCGGCCACGCCGTAGACTCTTCAGCGATGGTTTGCACGTCAGGGTAGCTCCCATAGATCGAGCCGTTCAGTTCCTTGAGAAACTCGATGGCTTCAATGTTTTCCCTGCCGCCGTACCGATTGGGAACCCACTCGCCGGGCTGGCGTGCATAATCGAGATAGAGCATGGACGCGACAGCGTCGACGCGCAGACCGTCCGCGTGATATCTATCCAGCCAGAAAAGCGCATTGCTGGCTAGGAAGCTTCGCACTTCGTGACGGCCGTAGTTGAAAATGTAGCTGTTCCACTCCGGGTGATAGCCCTGGCGTGGATCGGCATGCTCGAACAGATGCGTGCCGTCGAAATATGCCAGCCCGTGCTCATCTGCGGGAAAATGGGATGGCACCCAGTCGAGAATCACGCCAATGTCGTTTTGATGAAGTGTCTCGATTAGGAACATCAGATCCTGCGGCGTGCCGTAATTTCCCGAGGGTGCAAAATAGCCGGTAATTTGGTAACCCCAAGAACCGAAAAATGGATGATCCATTAACGGTAGAAATTCCACATGGGTAAAGCCCATCTGCCGCACGTATTCGCTTAGCGCCGGCGCCAACTCACGATAGGACAGCGACCGGTTCCCTTGTTCGGGAACGCGCCGCCACGAACCTAGATGCACCTCGTAAATCGACATCGGCTTGTCCAACACGTTCCGTGATTTTCGTTCCTGCATCCACTTGCTGTCGTTCCACGTGTAGTCGAGGTTCCACACGATCGATGCTTTCTTGGGCGGAATCTCGTTAAAGGTTGCGAATGGATCAGCTTTCTCGACCCGGTACCCCATAAACCGGGAATGTATGAAATATTTGTAGAGCGCTCCCTGTCCTACGCCGGGAATAAAACCTTCCCAAATCCCGGAGCTCCCCTTGGGATGAAGTGGATGACTCTCTCTGTTCCAGTCATTAAATGTACCTGCGACGAAAACCGCGTCGGCATTGGGCGCCCAAACCGCAAAATAAGTTCCGTCTCGTCCTTCTGATATGATGCGGTGCGCGCCTAATTTCTCGTACAAGCGAGTATGCCTGCCGGCGTTGAATAGATAAAAATCCTGATCGCCTAGCAAGCTTACCGTGGCGGTTGTCTCGCCTCTGCTGGTGGACGAATTCGGTCGTGCCCCGTGATTTTGCTCGGTGATTTCCTGGCTCATGTACTTACCATAACGTGACCGACGCCCTTTCGGAATACGAGGCGCTGTGATTTTACGCAATAATCAAATCGGCCGGACTCAACGCACCCATCCTGTACCCAACCTGATTCGAACGAAAATTATATATAAAGCGAATTCCTGAACCGCAAAATAGACCACGCTGCATTTTAACTGACCTAATACACGCCCCTGACAGGAGCGCGGATTCTCAAGGCTGGAAGGCTTTGAAGCTTAACCCAGAAATGTACTCGGCGATAACGTTCTCTAAAGCCCTGCTTCAGATGATCGCTCTTGGCGCGCGCTCGTCTCAGCGGATGCATTGATGGGCAAACGAATCGTAAAGGTCGTGCCTTTGCTTGACACGCTCTCCACTTCGATTCGGCCGCCATGGGCCTTGACGATGCGATCACAGATCGGCAGACCCAGACCCAAGCCGCGTCGCTTTTTCGACGTGAAGAACGGCTGAAAAATTCTCGGCAGCACATCTGGTTCAATGCCCATGCCGGTGTCAGCAACAGTAATCACCAAGCCATTCGGCGAGTCGCGTCTAGCCCCGATGTTCAGAATTCCACCTTTCGGCATCGCATCGACTGCGTTTAGGGAGAGATTCAATAAGACCTGTTGCAACTGCTGTGGATCGGCATGAATTTGCGGCAGCTCTCCTTCGAATCTGGCATACGCCTCGATTTTACTCTTGCTCGCTCGCGGTTGGACGAGGTCGAGGGTTTTCTGAATCATCTCCTGCACGTCCGTCCACGCGAAATCGGCGCTTTTCGGGCGCCCGAATTCGAGCAACTCCTGGACCAGCTTTTCACATCGCTTGGCCTCTTCGGAGATAATTTGCACATGATGATAATTAGGATCTGCAGGGTCCATATTCGCAAGTAAGCCCTGAGCAAACCCGAGCACGATTCCCAATGGATTATTGAATTCGTGCGCCATCGAGGCGGTGAGCTCGCCCACGGCCACCAGACGGCCCGATGCGAGCAGTTGCTGCTCGAGCTCTTGCGCTTGATTACGCAAATGTTCTTCGCTCTGGCGCAAGGCGGCCTCGGCACGCATGCGTTCGACAAATTGTCCGATTTCGCCGCCAAGCGCCTCCGCCATATTCAATAGATCATCGTCCGGCGCACGGACCGAGGTGCTTAGAACTACCACTATGCCAAGAACTTCCCCACGGATTTTGATCGGAAACGCGAACGCGCCGTGGAGCGCACCGTTTCCCGGCACGCCGCGCCGTAGCACCTCCGCTTCCTTGCTTAGATCCGAGACCCAGGTCGGTTGTTCGCTGGCCCAGACGCGCCCAGCAAGTCCGACACCACGCGCGAGCTGTGACTGACTCGCCTCACCAGCAAGCTGCAACGACGGATGCTGCCAAAGCTCGGCCCGCTCCAACGTCGATATTTGCTTATTGACAAGCCATACCATGGCCAGTTCCCAATCGAGACCCTCGGCAATGATCTCGAGCACCTTGCGCCAGGCGAGCTCCGGTGTTTCCGACTCGGCGAGCACGAGCGTGACCGCGTGCTCGGTGGCGAGCCGTCGCGCAGATTGTTTGCGATGGCTGATATCGCGGTTGCATTCCAGTATCAGGCGACTACCGGCGCGGTCCTCGATTAATTTGAATCGGCTCTCGACCTCGATGCGCCGCCCGTGTTTTGTCACTTGCTTCGATTCGCCCGTCCACTCTGCACGTCGAATCAACTCGGCTTCGAATTGCGCACGTCCCTCGGGAAATTCCGTTTGCAACAGTTCGTGGCTCGAACGGCCCAGGGCGTCGTGTTGCGAATAACCATAGAGTTGTTCCGCGCCATGGTTCCAGTAGATGATGGGTCCGCGCAGTTCCCAGGCCAGGATCGCCTCGTTGGCAAAGTTCAGGAGATCTGCCTGTCGCCGTAAAAACTGCTCATGTTGCCGGAGCGCAATCTCGACGCGGTCACGCTCTTTTTCACGATCCGCCAGAAGCTCGCCCGCGCGCGCCATCTCCACAGCGAGTGAGTCCAATTCCGCGACAGGCAGCTTGCCGGTGAGCGCCATCGGCTCGCCTCGGCCCAAGCGATGAGCCGCGGCAGCAAGTTCACCGATCGAATAGGCCACGCGCCGCGCAAAAATCAATGCCGCACCCAGCCCAATCAGCATCAGCAACAAACCCCCGGCACCAAGGGTAGCCAGTGAGCGGTACAGAATCGCGGTTACTTCCGCGCTCGGCACCGTAAGTGCCACGAACCAATTCGAGACGTGCGAGCGGCTGATCGCCGCATACGCCCGGATCTGATCGGCGCTGACGCCGCTGAGAAATTGTTCGCTCGCTTCAACACCAGTTTGCTGCAGCAACGGGCCCACTGGTTTACCGATGTATTTGGCGGCATCGCGTGTTTGCGCAATTGTAATGTAATGGCTGTCGTATACCGTCCCGACCCAAGTCGGCGGCAATTTTTGCTGCAGTAGAATATCCGTAAATACCTGCGGCTCAATGGCCGCGGTCAGAATGTAGATAATCGTTTGTTCTCGGATGACCGGCACGTGAATGTTGATGCCGGTCTCCGGCGAACGGCCCTGCGGGAAATCGCTGATGAAAGCGCGGCGCGTCCGCAAAACAGCATCGAGGCTCTCCCGGCTGATGCCAGTGGGTGGGTCGACGAGCGGCTTTGTCAGATGCGCCAGCGGCTGACCTCGGGGATCGAACAGTGAGATGCTTTTCCAGCTTTTCTGGGTGCGCAAAATACGCGCGGCGACGCTACGAAACACATTGACGGCGCCGACATCGAGAGATTCAGAGGTGGCCAGCGCCTGCAGATTGGTAATCGATGAGTCTATTTCGCGATCAACGGCAAGCGCCAACGCTCGGGCAGTGTCTTCCAGGCCCCTCTGCCGATTGGCTTGCTCCTGGCGCGCGAATAGCACCATCATGAAAACGGAAAACACCAGGATTGGCACAAGGCCGACAAAGATCAATCGAACCAAATACGCGTTGAGCGCTGTCGGTTCATCGAACCAGTGGGAAAACTGAGTGGGCCACCGAAGCATTCGGTTCAATTGCCGCCGATGGCTAGACTGTTTCTCGAGGCCGCCGGCTGCGTCGGGCGCACCTTGCGCAGATTGATGAGCACTCTTTAACTCGGCCCTTTTCGGAAGGCAATTAGACGAGCAATCTCAACGCCTCGGTCAATTCTTGCAGATCGACGGGTTTCGTCAAGTAGCGCATGGCTCCCTTTGAGAACGCTTGTTTGAGCGAACCGACCGTAGGATACGCCGTCATCATGATCACTTTCAGTCGCGGCGAACGTGCGGTCACTTGTTCCAATAAAGTTAAACCATCGGCGCTGCCGAGCTTGATGTCCAGCAAAGCGACATCGAAAGTCTGGTTCTGAACCATGTCGAGGGCCTCGTCGGCGCTCAACGCCGTCGAAACATCGTAACCGCGCTGGGTCAAAAACCACTTAAGTAGGGTAAGAAAATTTTCTTCATCGTCGACCACGAGCACCGATTGACGGATCTTATCGACAGCCTTGGATGAAGCTTCGCTAGATCCGTCTCGGCTCGAGTATGCGGTTTTTTCATTGTCCATACATCAACGCTCGGTGTGAGCGAACTCTTGCCGGTGCCGTTCGCCATCGGGAGCAATCCTGGACAAGCCGTCCCTCATTAGCCCGTAAAGCGAATTTCGACGGACGAAGGAGTCATGTGCGATGCGCTCTAGTCAGTGACCGAGCAGAATCTGTACCAACCACGCTCCGCGTCCAAAGCACTCCTAATGCTGATTGATTCCCAATCCTGGTGAAAACGAATGCGCACGCTTGAAGGGATTTCGCCGACAAGAGAGACGATTTTCACTTACTGACAAACGGTATGGATAAAAGCCGTAAGATTCGCAAGCTCTGGAATCATCCGAGGAATCGATGCGGCGCGTTCACGCCGCGGGGATTTTTTTGCGCTCGACTCGTTCCTCGGCCGCCTTCGTCCAGTTCATAGCCTCTTCTGGCGTCATGGACCCGGTAGGCTGCTGCCGGGCATCTCCGTAGCCCCACGTTTCGACATCGACGCGGTACTGAGATCTCGACAGCAGTGTGCCTCGACAAAGACGGCTGCGCGGTGCACGATCTACGCTTTGATTTTGCATCCGCTGCAGGAGATCATTAATTACCCAACAGGGCACGAGCCTTTTTTCCGCTGGGTAGATGAAATCGAAAAAAATCAAGTGGCCGAGAAGAACCTGCCAATGTGAATCAAAGCGTCGGAGCAACCTCGGCCAATCGAGTTGTGCGCCGCGCGCCCGCACAAGGTGCGCAATGTCCGCGCCGTCATAGCGCTCACGCTCCATGATGAATCCTTTGGTCCAGATCAACTCTTCGGCCGGGCACAGCTTCACCATGACTCCGAGAATCTCTCCCGGCACCGCATGCTCAAACCAATCATTGTCGACTCGGCAGAGCCCGTTTCCCGAGCTGAAGATGATATCGACGACGTCATTACCGCCGAAAATCTTTCCCAGCCAATGAGGGAACGACAATTCGGTCCGGTATCCGTGGGCGCTGAATAGCTTCAGAATCGCTTCGGCATGGGCAGGTTCCAGCACCAGATCCAAGTCCTTGGAGTCGCGCGCAATGCCGGTGTAATGATCGAGAGCGTAGCCGCCGCCGACGAGATAGGGAATTTGCGAGTCGTTCATCAAATTCAGCACATCCCGGTAAAATGCATGCTGAGCACTTGCGGCCGACTTTGATGGCGAATACTTCTCCATAAAAGCTCTAGCAGTCGGGAAGCTCGAGAATCCTGAAACCCGATTGGTCCGGGAAGGTATTCTGCAAAAGTTTCATGGCGACGTTGTACACCGGCACATCGCTCTTCGTGCGCCCCTCGGGAGAGCCCCGATGAGCGTGCCCATGAAACACCGCAGTGACGGAATAGCGATCGAGCGGCTCTTCAAGCCTGCTGGAGCCCAGGAAAGGAAAAACTTCCGCCGGCTCCCCGACAACCGTTGCCTGGATCGGCGAGTAGTGCAGGAGCACGATCCGTTTGTCGGCGCGTAACCGCGCCAGAGCGCATTCGAGCTTGAGCGCTTCGGAGACCGCTTCGTGGACAAATTGTTTGGTCATCTGCTCGCCCCAAGGTCCGAGCGCGCAAGCACCGAAACCGCCGCCGAAGCCTTTGACGCCGGCAAATCCGACGCCCATTATTTCGCGCGCATCGCCATCGAGTATCGTCGCGCCGGCGCCCGTTAGGATTCGTCTCACTTCATCTTCCTTGCCGGACTCGTACTCGTGATTGCCCAGCACTGCGAGCGTCGGAATTTTTAGACTGGAAATCTCCTTGGCCAGCACCGCTGCTTCTTCGGGCAAGCCGTAATCCACCAGATCGCCGCATAGCAGAACAATATCCGCGCGCTGAGCCATCTGGGCGAATAGGGATCGGACCAGGTCGTGTGACGTGGTATTGCAGTGGATGTCTGCGATGGCAGCGATGCGCATGGTTTCTTCTCAGCGCCGCGGTCGGGATTTTTGCGGGTTCATAAATTCGTCTCAGAACTCGGCGAGGGTCACAATCGCTTTCGCTCTTCTTCCACTTGCTGGAGCACTTTCTTGCGCAGCGGCGGATTGCTGTTGACTTCGGCGAAAATTTGGTTGTACCGACTTACCGATAATCCTTGGGCGTCGAGCGAGCTCTTGATCTTGGCGTTGGCCTCTTGCTCGATCTGTTTCTTACGCGCCGGATCTTTGGCCTGCTCGAGCGCGGGGGCATAGGTCCCACGAATTTTCTGATAATCCGCATACGCTTTAGCAAAAGCTTTTAATTCCTTGTCGCTCAGCCCCGTGGCGCTTGGTTTCGCGGGCGCCTGACCCGCCGTCGCCGCTGCGGCGCCATAAAGGATTACGACCAGAAGGCCCACTGCCACTTTGAGCGCGACTCGATTGAGTCTCATCGCCAATCTCCTTTCGAGCGTTCGTGACATGCACAATTCAAATCCCTGATGTCCTAGTGCCAGGTGTGAGAAACAGGTGCCGAATGACTTAGAATGTTCAACAGCACATAAGCAACGAAAGTATGTGCTTGCCTCCTGTTCTGAATTAAACGATCCGCTTCCTCCGTTAACCAGTCACTTCTTCTTCGCTGTTTCCGAACGCTTGGTCCGTCACTGAAGCAAGCTGCTGCCTCAACTCACGCCGGGCGGAAAGAACTCTTTGCGCATAACCGAAAGATAATTTTTCCTTTGCCGCCATCTTTTTGGCCACCAAGGACGGTCCCGCATTGTAAGCCGTCAAGGCTATTTTCCAGTCGCCGAAAATTTCTTTCAGATATGCAAGATACGAAGTCCCGATTTCGACGTTTACCCGTGGGTCCTTAATGTTTTTGCGAGTCGGCAGCATCTTTCCTCGTTCCACTAAGGCTGTCACAACATGGGGTTGAACCTGCATTAAACCTTGAGCGCCGGCGGAGGACACCGCTTTATGATCGAACCGGCTTTCAACCTGGATGACAGCTACCACGAGCAGCGGATCGAGAGAGTATTTGCCGCTCGTATTCACGATGCTTTCCGCCAATTTGTCCCGCGAAGCGGTGCTCATGCCAGTCTGCTGCAACTCGATGGCGGTGCGAATATTGGACAATTGATGCTCCTTTACGGCCTCGGTCTGATAGCTCTCGCCGATAAGCGGCTTCGGAGTGAATATGAAACAAAATGCCAGCGCCAAAAATCCCGCAGTTAACCGCGGTTGGTACTTCGTCAGATGAGAAGCGATTACTGATTTGCAAAAGTTATCCGAGAGAAATCTTCCGATTGAATAAAAATGCATCACGGCCTCCTCGCGCGCTTGTCGGACGAGCTTGCGTAATGTGTTGGCAAATGGCATGCCCAATCGCCATCGAAATAAGTGGCTGATGCCAAAGTAGTTTTTCAATAGGACAAAACCCGCTGAAGGGAATTTCCTACGCATTCCAACGGTTCGCTCCTCGAGATTTTATAGTTAAATATCGGCCTGCGTCGGCATGGCCACGCGCACGGCGCGCGCCTGCAGCAACGCCGTAACTAATGAAAAACTATTTGAAGGAAACAGCGGCGTTTGCGTCCGTGCGATCAAAACAACTGAAAGAGGTGAGCTGGACGCACCGACATTTGATTTATGGCGTGCATCAAACGATGTGAGGCTTTTGTTCAGGATGCCGAGTGGTTTGATATCGCAGACGCGACCGCTGTACTCTTGCTTCGGCGCATCTCGGCTTCCGTTTAGCGAATCAAGTTTTCTGCTTCCCGGCGGGAGCGAATTGCTTGTCCCTGAGCTTCTGTAATAAATCTTCGAAGGACGATTTTGCGATGACACGATTGAACTGCGATCGATAGTTGTTCACGACGCTGATGTTCTCGATTACCACGTCGTAAATTTTCCAGTCACCGCCCGATGGCAGGAGTCGATAATCGACGGCAAATTCCTCGCCTTTGTTGTTGACGATTTTGGTGTTCACCTGAGCAAAATCTTTTTCTTCCTTGTCTCCGACGATATTCACCTTCTCCCCATTGTAGGAGTCGATATTTTCCACATACGAGTTTTCGAGCAGCTCGCGAAACAGCTTTACGAACTCCTGTTGCTCCTCCGGCGTTCGGCGTTGCCAGTTGGGCCCTAACGAGCGCTTTGCCATCTCGGCAAAATCAAATTTCGGGAATATCACCTGACGTAAGCGCTCGATGCGCTCGCTTTTTTTCGCAGCGGACTTCAGGGTAGGGTCATTGAGAATGGCGGTCACTTTTTCAATCGCACTTTGAACTTGCTCGCGCGCCGCACCGGCGGACGCGGATGGCACGCTTACGAGCATCAAGCCAATCACGCCCAAGAATGCGCCGGATAGGAACGGCCTGCAAAGAGCTCGAACGCTGTTAATCATAATGGACCTCATATTTAGCTCATCGGAGAAACCCCGGTTTCCGTGTAGGCGCCTTAGCAGCAACGCTTATGCCACGGTGAGGGGAACCCCGTCATTGCAATTTCGCATACTTGAATTTTAGTGCCCCGCACATCTGGAAGGATTTTCCCTACGCGATGCTTTCGAGAGCGCTATGCGCCGGGTATTTCAGACGGGGAAGGCGGCGAGCCACCTTTATTAGGAGTTATGGTTTCAGCCAATAATCTTCCGCCTTCCTGCCTGTATGTCACTTTGACTTTATCGCCGGGTTTGAGGTTCTCCGCTCCTTTGGTGCTGTTCGTCAACAAAACGGTTTCTGTGCCGCTCTCGGTGTTCAGAAGAATCAAGTTCTGGTCGCGATCAATTTTCTGCACGGTTCCTTCCAATATCAATGCTGACGCCATCGATATTTGAAATAAAAACAGGAAGAAATAGACGGGGAATTTTTTCATCGGGTCTTTTACTGTCTAGCTCGGTTCAGCCGAGCTTTCACGCGCAAACAATCGCCATGACGAACTCTGACCCTCGGTGTGTCGATCATGTTGCTGCGCCGCGCAAAGCTGTTGCAAGCGTTCGACCACCGGCGGCGCTGCACCCTCCTCTGGAATCCGGAAGAGCTGCCAGCTTTGAATCGCCCGCCCGACCGCGAGCCGGCTCGAATAGACGGAGAGCGGCACCGCGATTATGAGAGGCAAGGAAACTGGAAGTAGCCACCATGCAAGCGTGGCATTCCAAGAGATAGCAACCGCCATCCAACTGACCGCAAGCAATGTGGCAAAGCCATGCTGATCCACAGCTTCGGCCCATCCAGTTTCGCTATTGCGTGCCTGGGCATTCCATTTGATCTGCCGTCCGAGCAAAGTCAGCAGAACGAACTTGCAGTGAAACCATAGTCGCAGGGG
>Ga0310810_10012372_pt1 | contig 10025 bp, 6 predicted proteins | sample NCmetagenome_FD_207641 | JGI IMG/M metagenome (GOLD analysis project Ga0310810, IMG submission 207641) | Soil microbial communities from experimental microcosm in Duke University, North Carolina, United States - NC | ecosystem: Engineered > Artificial ecosystem > Soil microcosm > Unclassified ...
GAGCGCGAGCACGCGGGCGCCGCGTGTCGCAAGGTGGAACACAGCCGCGCTGCCCAGGCCACCAGCGCCGATCACGATGGCGTCATAGATCATTCAAGTTCTCCAAAGGAGTATGCTGTCGCCTTGCGAGGGAGGACATGATGAAGCCGATTCGTATCGTAATCGTGACGCTCGCGGCGGCCGTTGCCGGTTCGTGTATGCAGTCGGCCCCCGGACCTGCGAGTCCAACCCTGACCGACCGGAGCGCCGGAGCTCTTGCCGCCAAGCCGGACAACTCGGCGACAATCGAATTCGGGCGCGACGATCTCGGATCGCCGTTTCCACCGCCATCCGGCCACGACCAGTCCGGCCATTCGCGCGACAGCCTGTTTCCGCAGGAGGTCGTGATCGACACGGGCGGCACCGTCACGTTCAAGATGGGAGCATCGGGCGTTCACGAGGTCGCGATCTATGCGCCCGGCACCAAACCCGACGACATCAACGCGAGTCTTCTGTCGCCGCCGGCTCCGGGCTGTCCGCCCGTCCCGACAATCAACGATCCGAACAACCGCCTGGCGATCGTGTCCGATCAAGTCTGCGAAGGTGGATCACCGGCGCCCACCTACACCTTCAACACGCCCGGTCGCTATCTGGTGATCTGCACCTTCCTGCCGCATTTCGAGGATGGCATGTGGGGATGGGTCACCGTTCGGGATCGCTGAACGCCGATTGAACAAAGAAGCATAGGCACTCCGACAAAGATCCGCGCGGTTCTCGACAAACGTTCGTAAGATCCCGTTCTTTGTCTTGAACGGCCTGTCGGTCGTCGTCCACACTCGCACCGAGAGCGCGTTCGCGCGTGACACGAGCGCGCTCTCTGCGAGGAGCACGTTCATCACGACCACGACGTCGTGAAAACGAGGAGGCGACACGACAATGAACGGATCTGCGTACGGATGTCTGCTTGGCACGATCACCGTGCTCCTCGCATTCGCGAGTCCCGCACGCGCGCAGCGCTACGAGTGGACCGGATTTCAGGCGGGCGCGCACGTGGGCTTCAATTCGTCGACCTCCGACAGTCAGACCGTCGACACCGTGACGGGAGCCGCCGAAGGCCCGGGCAGCAGCAGCAGCTCGCGGGCGAATGGCGGCGTTCAGGCCGGCTACGACAAGATGACGCCGTCGCGACTCCTCGTCGGCGGGCAGGTCGGCGTGTCGTTCTTCGGACCCGACAACGTCACGACGTTCACCAACGGCCGGAACACGCAGACGAACGAGTCGAACAACAAGTTGAGCGGCGCGGTGCTCGGCCGCGTCGGCTACGCGGCCGATCGCGCGTTGATCTACGGCACGACCGGTCTATCGTGGGCGTCCACGACGTTGACGCGCACCCAAGTCGCCGGAACCGTCGGCACCGCCGGGCCTGGCACCGTCGAGACAATCGATTCGACGCGATCGGGATTTGCGGTCGGCGGCGGGCTCGAGTACGCCATCGCAAGCCGCGTGCGAGTTGGCGCGGAATACCGCCATGGCCACACCGGCGACAATACGATCACCTTCCCGCTGGCGCAGCGCGCGACGACGTCGACGAGCAACACGAACGGCCTGCAGCTCTCGGTGAACTACCGGTTTTGAACGGACCCGTCAGCGGAATGTTGCACGCTACTTCGTCACCGCGGGCAGCGACGCGACCCGCCAGTCGCCGCCGAGTCCTTTCAGCAGCAGCACCGTGGCCGTCATGCGCCGCGTCAAGACGTTGACCGCCGCGCGCTGGTTGGCCAGCGCCGCGCTCTGCGCGGTGATCACCTCGAGATAGCTCGTGACGCCGCCGCGATAGCGGTTCGTCGCGAGCGTCAGCGATCGCTCCGACGCGTCGACCGCGCGGTCCTGGATGCGCGACTCCTCATCCAGCACGCGCAGCGCCGCCAGTTGATCTTCGACCTCGCGGAACGCGGTGAGCAGCGTCTGGTGGTAGACCGCGGACACTTCGTCGAGTCTGGCAACGGCCTGCTCGCGCGCCGCGCGCCGGCGTCCCGCGTCGAACACGTTGACGACGGCGGCAGGACCCGCCGTCCAGAAATTGCTCGCGCCGGCGAACCAGCGCCCGAACGAGCTCGTTTCGAAGCCGGCCGCGCCCGACAGCGTCAGCAGCGGATACAGCGCCGACGTCGCGACGCCGACGTCAGCCGTGGCGGACGCGATGCGCCGCTCGGCCGCCGCGATGTCGGCGCGGCGCTCGAGCAGATCCGACGGCACGCCGATCGGGACGTCCGGAGGCGCCGCTGCGACCGACGTGGCCGGAAGCGACCAGGTCGTCGCCGGCTCGCCGATGATCACGGCAATCGCGTGCTCGACCGCGGCCCTGAACACCTCGATGTCCACAGCCTGCGCGCGCGTGGTTTCGAGCTGCGTCTCGGCTTGAGCGACATCGGCCTGCGACGCAAGGCCGCCGCTGAACCGATTCTGCGTCAGCTCGAGCGCCTGGGTGTACGCCTCGACGGCGCGGTTCAGCAGATCCCGCTCGCGGTCCAGGCCGCGGAGCATGAAGTAGTCGGCCGCGAGCTCCGCGTGCAGGCTGAGGCGCGCGGTCTCGAGATCGGCGGCGGTGGCTTGCGCCGATGTCCGGCTCGATTCGACGATTCCTCGCAGCCGTCCCCACACGTCGACGTCATAGGTGACGTCGCCGGCTGCGACGTAGTCGCCGTAGGCACTGTGGAACGGCGAGACCGCGCGGGTGCCCGAGGTGCGCACCGTCGACACCGACGCCGTCGCCGCAACCTGCGGATAGAGGTTCGATCGCGTGCCGCGGACAATCGCCCGCGCTTGCGCGAACGCCGCCGCGGCGGCCTTCAGCGTCTGGTTCGATACGTCGACGCGCCGCTCGAGCGCGTTCAGGTCGTCGTCGCCGAAGAGCTCCCACCACGCGCCGCGCGCGTTCGCGTCGCGCGGCTCTGCCGCCTTCCAGCTCTGATTTTCGCGGAACGCCTCCGGCGCCTGAATCGCCGGCGGCTCGTACGGCTTGCTGGTCGCGCACGCGAAGGCCATCGCGGTGGCGACGGCGCACGACGCGAGTTCGAGCCAACGCCGCGGTGTCATCGGTCGGTCGGGTTCTTGGCCGGTGCGGCGATGCGGACCGTGTCGCCGTCGTTCAGCGAATCGGGCGGGTTGCTGACGACGCGCTCCTGGCCGCTCAGGCCGGAGAGGATTTCGACGGTGTCGCCGAAGTCGCGGCCGGTCGTGACGGTGACGAGCGAGACGCGGTTGTCGTCGCCGACCGTCGCCACCTGCAGCTGATCGGTCCGGAAAATCAGCGCGTCGACCGGCACCTTCATCGCCGTGGCCGCGGTCGGCAGCTTCAGATGCGCTTCGACGTAGGAGCCGGGCAGCAGCTCGCCCTTCGCGTTGTCGACGTCGATCTCGGTGAGCAGCGTGCGCGACGCGACGTCGATCGCATTCGCCGTCCTCGCCAGCGTGCCGGTGAAGCGGCGCCCCGGATATTCCTTCAGCGTCAGGTCGGCGATCAGCCCGGGCCGCGCCACCCGCGAGTAGACCTCGGGCACGTTGACGAAGACCCGCAGGCGGTGGACCGCCGCGACATGAAACAGCTCGCGCGAGCCGCTGCCGGAATCGATCAGCGCGCCGACGTCGGTGTTGCGCGCCGTCACCACGCCATCGAACGGCGCGTCGATCCGCTGATAGGACTGGAGCTGCTCGAGCCGCTTGATGTTCGCCCGCGCCGACTCGACGGCGGCCGCCTTCGCTTCGAGCCCGCCGTTGGCGTTGTCGAGATCCTGCTGCGAGACGGAGTTGGACTTGATCAGATCCCGATAGCGATCGGCGGTGGTCTGCGCGAGTTTGGCGTTGGCTTCGGCGGTCGCGAAGTCGGCGCGCGCCTGTTGCAGCTGGTGATCGACTTCCGGCGTGTCGATTTCGGCGAGCAGTTGGCCGGCGCGCACGTGCGTGCCGATGTCGGCGTACCACTTCTTCAGGTAGCCGTTGGTGCGGGCGTAGATCGCCGCGTCGGCGAAGGCCTGAATCGTGCCGGGCAGCGCGATCTCTTCCTGCGGCGCCCCCGCGATGGGCCGCGCGACGCCGACGATCGGCACCGCGAACTCTTTGGTTTCCTGCGTCACCACGGCCAGCGCGCGCGTGCGGGCGCTGATGCCCCAGCCGGCCGCCACCACCGCGCCGGCGAGCAGCAGCGTGCCGCCGACGATGGGTCCCTTGTTGGTCATCGAGTCTCCGTCCGCGTCCGGTGGACGAGCGCGAACACCGCGGGGACGAAAAACAACGTCGCCATCGTCGCGAGCGTCAACCCGCCGATCACCGCGCGGCCGAGCGGCGCGTTCTGTTCGCCGCCTTCGCCGAGGCCGAGCGCCATCGGCACCATGCCGATGATCATCGCCAGCGCCGTCATCAGCACCGGCCGGAAGCGGGTGAAGCCGCCGTCCACCGCGGCGTCGACCGCCGATCGGCCGCGCGCCAGCTCGCCCTTGGCGAAACTGACGACGAGAATGCTGTTCGCCGTCGCGACGCCCATGCACATGATCGCGCCGGTCAGCGACGGCACGCTGATGGTCGTGTGCGACAGGAACAGCATCCACACGATGCCGGCGAGCGCCGCCGGCAGCGCCGAGATGATGATGAACGGGTCGAGCCACGACTGGAAGTTCACGACGATCAGCAGGTAGACCAGCACAATCGCCAGCGCCAGTCCGGCCAACAGCCCCACGAACGACGACGTCATCGTCTCGACCTGTCCGCGAACGATCAGCTGCGATCCGCGCGGCAGGTCCTTTTTCGCGGCCTCGAGAATCGGCGCCATGTCGCGCGCGACGCCGCCGAGGTCGCGCCCCTGCACCGCGCCGAAGACGTCGATCACCGGCTGGACGTTGTAGTGCGTCGCCACCGCCATGTGCGTTTCGCGCGTCACCGACGCCAGCGCCTGCAGCACCTGCGGCCGGGTCTGCGCGCCGGCGCCGACCAGCGGAATGTTGCCGATGTCCTGCAGCGAGTCGAGCATGTGCTGCGGCGTCTGCGTGGCAATCGAGTAGCTGACGCCGGTCGCCGGGTTCAGCCAGAAGGTCGGGGTCACTTGCGCGCTGCCGGAGAGCGAGATCAGCAGATTGTTGGCGACGTCGCGCTGCGTGAAGCCGGTGTCGGCGGCGCGCGTGCGGTCGACGTCGAGATGCAGCAGCGGCTGGTTGAAGGCCTGGTGCACGCGCAGGTCGACCATGCCGGGCACCTGCGCCAGCCGCGTCGCGAGCGCGGCGGCAAACTTGCGGTTGCCTTCGAGGTTGCGTCCGACTACCTGCACGTCGATCGGCGCCGGCAGCCCGAAGTTCAGAATCTGCGTGACGATGTCGGCCGGGATGAAGGAAAAGAGGACGCCGGGAAACTCCCGCGCCAGCTTCTGCCGGAGATCGTGCACGTAGCGCTCGGTCGGATGATGGTCGGCCGACAGCGCCACCAGGATGTCGGCGTCCGAGGATCCGATCGGCGCCGAGTTGGTGTACGACAGGTTGATGCCGCTGTAGGGCAGGCCGATGTTGTCGATGACGCTGACGATCTCTTCCTGCGGAATGATCTCGCGGATGGCCTGCTGCACGCGATCGCAGAGCGACGCCGTCTGCTCGATGCGCGTCCCGGTCGGCGCGCGCAGGTGCAGCTTGAACTGCCCGCTGTCGACGGTGGGGAAGAAATCTTCGCCGACCCATCTCACCAGCACGAACGACGCGGCGCACACCGCGAGGAACGCGACGACGACCACGCCGCGATGATCGACCGCCTGCTGCAGCCCGCGGCGATAGCCGTCGCGCGCGTGCATGAACGCCTCGTCGAGCCGGTGCTGCAGACGGACGAACGGGTTGCGCGTGGTCACGGCGCCGTGGACGTCCACGTGCGCCCGCAGCAGGAACTTGGCCATCGTCGGCACCAGCGTCCGCGACAGCACGTACGAGGCGAGCATCGCGAAGACCACCGCTTCGGCCATCGGCACGAACAGATAGCGCGCGACGCCGGTGAGGAAGAACATCGGCACGAACACGATGCAGATGCAGATCGTCGAGACGAACGCCGGCACGGCGATCTGGTCGGCGCCTTCGAGGATCGCGGGCTCGAGATCCTTGCCTTGCTCGAGGTGCGAGTTGATGTTCTCGATCGCCACAGTCGCGTCGTCGACCAGGATGCCGACGGCGAGCGCGAGGCCGCCGAGCGTCATGATGTTGATCGTCTCGCCGAGCGCGCTCAAGACGATGATCGAACTCAACACCGACAGCGGAATCGAGACGGCAATGATCACCGTGCTGCGCCAGCTGCCGAGGAAGATGAGGATCATCAGCGCGGTCAGCGCCGCGGCGATGATCGCCTCGCGGATCACGCCCTGGATCGAGGCGCGGACGAAGACCGACTGATCGGCGAGCGGCTTGACCTCGAGGTTCGGCGGCAGACTCGGCAGCACGGTGGCGACGGCCGTCTTGGCCCGCTGGATCACGTCGAGCGTCGACGCGTTGCCCACCTTCATGATCACCATCAGCGCCGCCCGCTGGCCGTCGACGCGCGCGATGTTGGTCTGCGGCGGATAGCCGTTGCGGACGTGCGCGACGTCGCGGATGTAGATCGGCGTCGCCCCGACGACCTTGATCGGCAGGTCGTTCAGCTCGTTGATGGTCCGCGGGCTGGCGTTGAGGTCGACGTCATATTCGATCGACCCGATCTTCGACGTGCCCGACGGCAGAATCAGGTTCTGGGCGGTGATGGCGTTGACGACGTCCGCCGGCGCGAGGTGCTTGGCCTGCAGCGCGGCGGGATCGAGATCGACCTGCACCTGCGGCTGCTTGCCGCCGTACGGCCACGGAATGGCGGCGCCGGCGACGGTGGCGAGCTGCGGGCGGATGAAGTTGGTGCCCAGATCGAACAGCTGCTGCTCGGACAGGCCGTGGCCCGACAGCGCAAACTGGATGATCGGGACGCTCGAGGCGTTGTAGGTGAGGATGAACGGCGGCGTCGTCCCCGGCGGCGCCTGCCGCAGCATCGCCTGCGACACGGCGGTGGTCTGCGCCACCGCGAGATCGATCTTCGCGCCCGGCTGCATGAACACCTTGACGATCGAGACGCCGCGCAGCGACGTCGACTCGATGTGCTCGATGTCGTTGACGGCGGTGGTCAGCGACCGCTCGTAGTTCGAGATGATCCGATCGGCCATGTCCTGCGCCGACAGACCGCCGTAGTTCCAGAGGACGGCGACGACCGGGATGTCGATGTTCGGAAAAATGTCGGTCGGCGTCCGGGCGATGCTCAACGGGCCGAGGCCAAGAATGAGGAGCGCCAGGACGACGAACGTGTACGGGCGGGTCAGCGCGACGCGAACGATCCACATCGAGAAGATCCATTGTGTCCCGGCACCGTGGGCGTCGCGCAAGAGGCGAAAACGAAACGCGCGAGTCTTCTGCGTTTGTCACCAACAACTCGTGACATTCGAGCGCATCAAAGAATGCTCAATGTCACAGCTGAGGCGGGCGATCGGCCGCGCGCAGCGATCGATCGCCGACTATGATCCGGTGGTGACCGATTCGGACGTGCCACGCTTCGCATCAGCGTTCGCGCCCATCCCGGGCGGCTGGTTCACCATGGGCACCGAGCGCGGCCAGCTCGACGAGCGGCCGCCGCATCGCGTCTTCGTCGACGCGTTCGAGCTTGGCGTCTTTCCGGTCACCCGCGCCGAGTACGGGACCTTCGTGACCGCGACCGGCCACGAGCAGCCGCGCGATTGGCAGAATCCGCTGTTCGCGCAGCGCGATCTGCCGGTCGTCGGCGTCAGCTGGCTCGACGCCGTCGCGTATTGCGCGTGGCGATCCAACGGCGAGGCGCGTCCGGTCAGGCTGCCGACCGAAGCCGAATGGGAGTGCGCGGCGCGCGGGCGGCAGGCGTCGCTCTTTCCGTGGGGCGACGTGATGCCCGACTGGGTGCCCAACGGCGGGCGCGGCCCGCTCGAGGCCCCATGGCCGGTGACGCTCGGCGAGCCGACCGACTTCGGGTTGTACGGCATCGCCACCAACGTGCACGAATGGTGCGCCGACTGGCACGACACGGACTATTACGCGCACTCGCCGGAGCGGAATCCCGCGGGCCCCGCGCACGGCGTGCGCCGCGCCTCCCGCGGCGGGGCCTGGCGGCATGTGTACACGATGTGTCGCGTGACGCTGCGCAGCAAGCTCGACCCGTCGTTCCGCTACAACGACTACGGGTTCCGGCTGGCGCGGGACGTGCAGCGCTGACGACCGGTTCTTGATCGGTTGTGGAATCAGTTTGTGGGCTCGGATTATTTCTTCAATCGCGATGCCCAGTTCAAGGTCACGAAAACTGGCTGTCGCGGTGGATCCTCCGCGATGCGGACCAGAAATTTCTGGCCGTCGGCGGCGACGTCGAACGTCGCCTGACCCGTGGGAAATCGTGACAGCTTGAAGATCGCCGCCGGTGCGCCCGCGGAGAAACTGGACGCCGCAGTGGTGACCGGCGCCGCCACCAGGGTATTGTCAGCGGCAACGAAAAACAACTCGCGTCCGCGCCATACTGCGGCACTGCCGCCCTGCGTCGATACCTGCCACTTCGCGCCGGTCGGCGGAAACGGCTGCACGTAGACCTCCAGCCGGCCGGATTCGTCCGAGTCGTACGCGACCCAGTGCCCGTCCGGTGAGAATCGGGGCCGCGCTTCATTCGCCGCGGTCCTCGCGATGGGAATCGGCGCGCCTTTCGGATCGACCGGAACGACCCAGATGTCCTGGCGCGTCTCGGCGCGGTCGATCGAATACGCGAAGAACTTGCCGTCCGGCGACCAGTCTCCTGGCACTTTCTGTTCTTCCGACGTCACCACCGGCTCGTCGGGCTGGGAGGTCCCGATCACTTTGACGTAGATGTCGCCAGGTCCATCGCGGTACGACATGAACGCAACCCGCCGCCCATCGGCCGCCCAGATCGGCTGCCAGTCGTCGCTGCCCGTAAAGGTCACGCGCGAGATCGAACCGCCGCCTGCATCGTAAACCCACACGCTGCGGGCACCCGTCTCGCCAACGCGATCGACAACAACCCGCGCGCCATCAGGTGAAATGCGAAAGTTTGCGTAGACCGCTGACGGGCCTACTGTGCCGAGCGTTCGTCCGGATCGGTCGATCCACGACAGAGTCGATTGAATCGACGGGTTTGACTTCAGGAATACCAGCACGCCGTTCTGAGACACATCGAAATTACCGGCGAGCCCACCCGGATTGGCGCCGATCCGTTCGGCGATCGGCGCCGTGTCTCCGTTGAGCGCCAATGTCGCCGCGTCGAACGGTTGCGCGACCAGGGCGCCTTCGCGTGCATACAAAAGGTATCCGGGCGCCGCGTATGCGACCGACGACGTCGTGGTGAACAGGCGCAGCGGTTTGCCATCGAGGTCGCCGACATAGGCGCCACTCTGCTGGGGTCGCCCACTTCGCGCCACGTACAGGAAATGACGGCCATCCGGAAGGAAGCGCGGAAACCGGAGAGAGTTCTCCTGATGGCCGCGATCCAGCGTCGCAACCAGCTTCGGCGTGCCGCCCGCAGCATCGATAGCGTAGAGACCGTAGCGCGCCGAAAAAACGATGCGGTTTTCCGGGCTCCATGTGCCGCCAATCGACACGTCCGGCAGGGTCGCGATCGACTTGATCGCTCCCGTGGCCATGTCGATCTGTTTCAGTTGGCCTTGAGCGGTGAACCCGATCGAACGTCCGTCGGGGGACCAGAACGGGTACGCCGCTCCGTCGGTGCCGTCGAGGGCGCGCGCGCCACCGGTGGCGAGTGCCTGCACCCAGATCCTGCCGGGCCGGTCAGGCGGCGCGGCGACCCACGCGACGTAGCGGCCGTCGACAGACACCGCGGGCATTCCATTCGGGGTAAACGAACCGGACGGCACGTCGATCGACAGCACGACCCCGTCGCCCGCCCACGCCGGCACCGTCGTCGTCGAACGGATGCGCATGAACGTCGACACGACGGCGGCGATGGCGAGTGCCATCAGGACGCCA
>Ga0310810_10012373_pt1 | contig 10024 bp, 8 predicted proteins | sample NCmetagenome_FD_207641 | JGI IMG/M metagenome (GOLD analysis project Ga0310810, IMG submission 207641) | Soil microbial communities from experimental microcosm in Duke University, North Carolina, United States - NC | ecosystem: Engineered > Artificial ecosystem > Soil microcosm > Unclassified ...
CCGGCACGACAGCGGCAGCGACCGCGAGAGCGAGCGCCAGAAGAGACCGTCTCATCACTTCCCTGCCGCCTTCGCGCCTCGCGTGTCGGCGCCCGAGCGCGGGAGGCTCTTGTAGATCGCCTCGACAAAGTGATTCGTGGTCCATGGGCCGGAATCAGATCCGTAGCGCCGCGTGTATCCGCGCGCCGGCGCCGCGGCCTTCACCTGATCGATCGACATGCCGGCGTCCTTCAGGTCACGGACGCGGTCGCGAATGATGCTGACCATGTCGCGATACTCCACGATGTCCAACTGATCGCACAGCCGGCCATGGCCAGGGATGACGATGGTGCCCGCCTCGCGCGTGACGATGGGCACCGAGGGAATCGCGAGCTCGACGAGCTTGCTCAGCGCGGCGATCTCCCCCTCGATCGTTCCGCCTTTCTCGACGTCGATGACCGGGAAGCGGGTCGTGTCCAGAATATCGCCGGCAACGACGACGTCCGAGCGGCGGAAGAAGACGATGACGTCGCCATCGCTGTGCGCGGCAGGCTGATGCAGGACTTCGATGCCCTCGCCGTTGAGAAACATGTACTTGCGACCGAGGTCGAATGTCTCGGTCGGGAAGGCGGCGGCAGGATAGGGCGATGCCTGCCCCGTTGGCGCGCTCATCCTCGTCAACACTTTCTCGGCCGACATGATCGACGCGACGCCACCCAGAAAGTTGCCTGGCAATGCGATCGACCCTGGCGCCGTGAAGAGCGTCTGCCCTGCCTTCGAGATCGTCTCGTTGCCGCCGACGTGATCGGCGTCGGCGCTGGTGTCGATGATGTAGCGAATCGGCCGGGGCGAGATCTTCTGGATCGCAGCGAGGATGTCAGCGGCCTTCGCTGACGAGCCCGCATCCACCACCACGATGCCGTCCTCGCCAACCTGCACGCCGACGTTGCTGCCGCCACCGGCAATCATGAAGAAGTTCGGGCGAAGCTGGAGAACCTCGAGCCCACCGGCAGCGGTGATGCTCGTCTGTCCGCCCTGTGGTGCGGCGGCGATTTTGACCGCCTGTCCCGCTGTCACGAGACACGCAGCGACGACGCCTACCCGGACGACTCCTCTGATCATCGAAATCACGGCCGATGATAGCCGATCCACTGGAGTTCACGGAGCTTACGGGGGATCGCGGAGCTTACGGAGATCTCGGATCACCACGGAGGCACGGAGACACGGAGAAAACCAGGTGCTGAAGGGCAAGGCAGGAACGATGTGCCGCGCGACGCGCGGCGTTCACCTCCGTGCCTCCGCGTCTCCGCGGTGATCCGTTTCCTCCGTTCCCTCCGTCTCGCCCGTTCGCTACACTAGGCCCATGTCGAGACGACGCTTTCTCAGAGACTCGGCGTTGATCGGCGCAGCTGCGATCGGTGGCCGCCTCACCTCGTCTGAAGAGCTCGCCGCCCAGGCGCCAGCATCAGCCAATCGTTCGAAGCGGCCGATCCGCATCATCATGGGCGGATACGGACCTGCGACGACTGGCTTCAGCCTCGCGCTCAAGAAGATGGGCGACCGGCTCGAAGCGAAGTTCGGCGATCAGATCGAGGTCAGGTACGTCTACAACATCCTCGATCTCGGCTATCGCGCCGACGACATCATCTGGCTCGTCGAGAGCGGCGTGCTCACGCTCGGGTATCAGTCGAGCAGCTACCTCACCGACCGCATTCCTGCGGTCGGCGTCGTGGACCTTCCATTCTTGTTTTCCGATCAGGAGAAGGCGCGCGCGGCGATGGACGGCACGCTCGGCCGCGCGCTGACGACGCGCATCGAAGCGAATACGGATTTCAGGATCGTGGGCTACTTCGAGAACGGCTTCCGCCACGTCTCGAATCGCGTGAGAGCCATCCATACCCCTGCTGACATGAAGGGCATGAGCATCCGGGTGCTTCCCAGCAAAATCCAGGAGCGCACGTTTCAACTGCTCGGCGCCGAGCCGCGCATCATGGATCTCTCCGAGGCGCTTGTCGCCATCAAGGCCGGCACGCTCGACGCGCAGGAGAATCCGTTCTCGAACACGGTGACCTACGGCGTCCATCAGTTCCACCGCTTCCACACCGCCACGAATCACTTCTACGTGTCGAGACCGATCTTCGTACATCGGCCGTCGTTCGATGGGTGGCCGCAGACGTTGCAGCACGAGTTGCGCGATGCCGTCCACGACGCGATCGCGTTTCAGCGCGAACTGCACGTGAAGGAAGAAGAGGATGCGACCGCGGCGATCAGGAAGGTGGGCGGCGAAATCGTCGAGCTGACGGCCGACCAACACAAGATGTTCGTGTCGGCCGTCAACCCGATCTACGGCGAGGCACGTACGCAACTCGGGGGCGACGTGCTGAAGCTTGTCGATCTTTGATGTGTGATCGTTGAATCGTTGATGATTGCCGATTCGTGATTGCCTTACCGTAACCGCAATCACCAATCGACAATCGAGAATCAACAACGAGTCATCAATCAGAGATCGCTAAATCACCAATCGACTACGCAGGAAGCGATCTTCCCTTCGTCTCCTCGCTCAACGGCACAAGCATCAGTCCGAAGACGAACGCGATCGCCGTGATCGCCACCGGGACGCCCAGACTGCCGTACGACTGTATACCTGACCCGACGAGGAACACCATCGCCACGCCGACGAAGCGACCGACCGAGCTGATGAACGCCACGGCGCTCGCCCGGCAGTCAGTCGTGTAGAGCTCAGGCAGCCACAGGGTGTACAGCGCGAAATTGGCGCCACCCAACCCGAGCAGGAAGATGCACGGATAGAACAAGGTCAGCGCGCCTTCGCCCTGGTAGAACACGTACCCGAACGCGAGGACGATGCTCACGGCCATGAAGACGAAGTAGATGGCCATCGACTTCTTGCGACCGAGGCTTTCGGCGAGGAATGGCGCGGCAATGCATCCGATGATCGTGCCGATGGCGAGCACCATCCCGCCATAGGACGCCTGTCGTGCGGCCTCCGCAGCCGTCGCGCCAGCCCTGACGGCGAGCTGTGAGGTCGCCGTGGGCACGTAAATCGATCCCGCCCACAGTCCGATGATCGACGTCAGGAACAGCCCCGACATCACCATCGTCCGACGCAGGTACATCGGTGAGAACAGCTTGCCAAACGAGGCGCTCATCTTCGGGCGGGCGTGCGCTTTCCCGTCACCGTATTTCTCCTTCCACTTCGTCGACTCCTTGACGCCGAACTGGATGAAGCCGATGAGCAGCGCCGGCAAGCCGCCGAACACGAACATCCATCGCCACCCGAAGTTGGCGCCGATGAAATAGTTCGCGACCGATGCGAAGAAGAAACCGAAGTAGTAGCCGGTGTGCATCAGCCCCGCGCCGATCTTCCGTTGGCTCTCGGACAGTTCCTCCGCGAGATACGCCGTGCCGACCGGTTGTTCGCCGCCGATCCCCAGGCCTACGAATACCCGCAGGATCGCGAGCTGCCAGATGTTCGTCACGAGCCCGCACATCAACGTGAAGACCGAGTAGCACAGGATCGTCAGGATCAGCGCACGGACGCGGCCGATGCGATCGCTGATCGGCCCCCAGATCATCGAGAGCCCCCAGCCGAGCAGGAACAGCGCCTGCAGGATGCTGCCGTAGTAGCCCACCGTCCCTTGCGACACCGCGATGCCCGATCGCGGAAGCAGGTCAGCCAACGCAGGTGCGAGGACCAACGCATAGATCGACGCGTCCATGCCGTCGAGCGCCCACCCGCCCCACGCGGCCAGGAAGCCGCGCTTCTGATTGCGCGTGAGTGAAGTCGTTGACGCCGCGCTCGCTACTACGCTTGCGGTCGACATCACTTCCAACCCGGGTTCACCTGCTTGCCGAGCAGGAATGCGGGATTGGCGCCCTTGCGAGGCGTGAACTTCTGCGCACCGCCACTATCGACCGCGGCTGTATACACGTTGCCCTCCTGATCGACGCTCATCCCGTGCACGCCCCAGAACGCACCAGGGAAATCCCCCCAGACGCCCCACGAGTACAGGAATTTGCCGTCGAGACTGTACTTCACGAGCTTCGACGTCCCGCGATCGGCTGCCCACAGGAAGCGATCGCTCGTGATGATGAACATGTGGATGTCCACGATCCCACGCGGACCGAAACTCCACTCGTCGAGGTATTTCCCGTTCTCGTCGAAGACCTGCACGCGCCCGTTGCCGCGATCGTTGACGAACACGCGGCGCGTCATCGGATCGACGGCGACGCCGTGCACGTTGTTGAAGTAGCTCGGACGCTTCTCGGGTGGCGTACCGCGCTGCCCCCACGTCGTGAGGTATTTGCCGTTCTTGTCGAACTTCACGACGCGTGTGTTCTGGTAGCCGTCAGCCACGAAGAACGTGCCATCGGGCAGCCACGCCATGAACGTCGGACGATAGAAATGCTTGTCGTCGGTACCGGGAACGTTCGGCTCGCCGATCGTCTGCAGCAGCTTCTTGCCGTCGTGCGAGAACTTGAAGATCGCGTGACGATAGTCGTCCACGATCCAGACGTTCTTCTCCGCGTCGTACGGGCTGATGTAGACCGCGTGCGGACGACGGAACATCTTGTCCCACTGCGTCCAGTCCTCGATCAGATTGCCCTGCGCGTCCCACACCGTGACGATATGCTCCCAGCGATAGTCAGTGCCCGGCTTGCCGGCATCGAGGTCGTCGCCTGGCGTCTTGCCGTCAGGTCCGAAGAGCGCTCCCGGCGGGCTGGCGGTCGTCGCATCGCGGAGCGGCAGGCGAAACATCGGGAACTCGATGCTCGGGCCGATCTGCGGGAGTCGAATGGGCTGTCCCTGCGGCCGCTTCACGACCGGCAGTTCGCCGCGCTGGAGGACAAACACGCGGTTCGGCGTCTCGGCGAAGACGTACTGACCGGCGCCCCACGTCCAGTTCTCATGCCCGGGCAGCGTCGAGAGCGGCTTCGGCCACTGGGCCACGTCGTACGCACCGAAGACGTCCTGACCGCCCTTCTCCGTCGGCACAGCCGCCGTGCTCACCGTTCCCGATTGCCCCTCGACGGGCGCATCGACGAGATCCAGGAACACAAATGCCACGACGACGAAGGCGATGGCGACGGCCAGTGAGTGCTTGCGCATGCAGGCTCCTTCAAACGGTAGATGGTTGGTGGCTGGTGGACGGTGGTATGAACCAGAACACAACCACCCACCACTAACCACCATCCACCCACCAGGGTCAGTTCACATTCTTCGAAAGCCAGCCCGTGATGTATTTGATGATCTCGTCGCTGTTCTTCTCGAGCATCATCACGTGGCTGTTTCCTTTGATCCCGACGTCCTCGAAGCGGACGAAGTCGGTTTTCACACCGGCCTGATTGAGGAACTTCGGGATGCACGGGTCGTACACGCGGTGATACGTCCCGCTCGCGCTCGCGGCGAACACGCGGATATCCTTCCAGCGCGCCAGCTTCCGTGCCGGCTCGACCTGCATCCAGCACGGTGCCTCGTCGGGCCGCTCTGACTTGCTCTCGAGGACGACGTTCAGATCAGATGCCGCGTTGGCCGGGGGATCGTACTCGTAGCGCGAATTCGTCAGTCCCCAGGAGTTTGGATTGCGTGGCCCCGCGGTGACCTTGGCCGTGTCCACGTTGCCGAACTGCGGACCGCCAGGCTCGAGGCTGACCATCGCTTTCACGAATTGCGGACGCGCTTCTGTCGCCTCGAAGGCGATGCCGCCACCTTGTGAGTGCGCGAAGAGAATCACCGGGCCGCCGATCCGGTCGAGCAGCGCCACGGTCGCGTCACGCGCGAGCGCCGGGCTCGCACCCGCGAACTGCACTTGCGACCGCATGAAGTTGTCGAAGATCGGATCGCCGATCTTCCCGGTCCCGGGCCACTGCGTGTGGTTCATCTTCAACGGAAAGTCACCACGCTCGCGCGTGTTGGTCCAGATGCGTTCGAGCTCGAGCGCCGTGCGGATGTTGAGGCCGCCGTCGATCGGCGTCTTGCCATCAGGACCCGGCAGCGGCACGTAGGCCGATCGTCCGCGCGCGGGGTAGTCCACCATGTAGACGACGTAGCCCTGTTCGATCATGCGGTACGCCCAGCCTGCACGATCATCCGGCGTCTGCTGCCACTGGACGCCCGTCTGTCCGTTCGCGTGGAAGAAGATGACCGGGTACGGCGAGCGCACCTGACGCGGCACCCATACCTCGGTGTACATCGCGCCGCGCATCACCGGTTGATTCTGCGCGCCCCAGTAGCCACCGCCCGCAAAGACAAATCCCTTGCGCGCGATGTTCTCGGTCGAGAACGTGGGGATCCCCTTGCCGGGCATCGCCTTCGACATCGCGTCGCCTGACGCGGCGCGCGCGTTCTTCGAGAGCCAGCCGCCGATGTACTTGGCGATGTCGGCGCTGTTCTTCTCGAGCATCATCATGTGACCGTTGCCCGGCATACCCGCCTTCGCAAGCTCGACGTGCTCGGTCTTCACACCGGCCTGCTTCAGCCACTGCACGGTGCAGTGGTCGTAGACGTCGTGATAGCTGGCTTCGCCCGTCAACACGAGGACGGGAACGTTCGCGAGGCTCTTCAGCCTCCGCGCGGGCTCCTTCTGCCGGTAGCAGCCGACGCGGCCTGGCGCCGACTGATTGTCGAACTCAACTTGAAAATCCGACGGCGCGGCGGCCGCAGGCTCGTAAGTCAGCGCGGTGTTCGTGATGCCCCAGACTCGACCTCCAGTGCCAGGCGCCGAATCGAGATAGGTCAGCTTCACGTTGTCGGTGTCCTTGAGCGGCGGACCGCCGGGCTCGACGGCCACGATCGCTTTCACCTGATTCGGACGCGCGTTCGCGATCGCCCAACCAAACGGGCCGCTCTGCGAATGCGTGACGATGATGACCGGACCGCCGATGGCGTCGAGCAGTGCCACGTTGGCGTCGCGCGTCAGCTCCTCCTGGCGGGTGCCTGAGAGGAACTGCACCTGTGTCCTGGCGAAGTCGTCGAAGACCTTGTCGCCGACACGGCCAGTGCCCGGCCACTGCGTGTGCTTCTTTGCAGCGGGGAAGCCGCCGCGCGTCGCGCCCGCAGTGAATCGCTCTTCGAGCGTCTGTGCCGGGAAGATGGTGAGATTGAGGTTCCCGGCCGAGCCGTCCACGCCCGGCACATACTGCGAACGGCCGCGCGCCGGGCCGTCCTGCAGGTAGACGACATATCCCATGTCGAGGAAGTTGTAGGCCCACCCCGGACGGCCATCTGGGGTGAGCAGCCAGTCGACTCCGGTCTGCGCCGCGCCATGAATCAGCACGACGGGGTACGGCGATCGAATCTGCTTCGGCACCATCACTTCCACGTACATGGCGCCGCCCATCGTCGATTCCTTGCCCGCTCCCAGCTCGCCGACGTACTTGCCGCCGACAAAGAAGACGCCGTGACGCGCGACGTTGTCGAGCGCGACCGTCGGAATCGTTGACGGCACGGCACGTGCCGCATGACTCTGCGCATCGGCGTACGACGCGGCTGCGAGGACGATCAAAGCGAATATGGTCGTGACGCGTCTCATGCCGTCCCCCGCGGTAAAAGACTGAGAACTAAGGACCCGGAACTCAGGACCAGGAACTCAGGACCAAGAACCAAGGACTAAGAACCAAGGACCAAGCTTCTAGAGCCCCGGACGAGGAATGTCAAGAACCAATACGTTGTGCTTGACGCCGCCGTTACGCTGCAGCAGAGTTCCCCGCACACAGGCGATGTGGAGGAGCAGATGACCAATCGAAGGCACTTTCTCCGGACGGTCGCGGGCGCGGCCGGTGCGCTGAGCATCGGTGGCGACTTCAATGCACTGCACGCTCAGGCTCGTCGCGAGGTCTCCGTCGGTGGCCGCCGCATCAAGGTCATCGACATCCACTGCCATGGGGTCATCGACGTCACCGACCTCGTCAAGGGAACGGCGCTCGAGAAGCAGGCCGGCGCCGGTAACCAGGGACTCGGACCGCAGCGTCTCGCGCTGATGGACAAGCAGGGCGTGGACGTGCAGGCGCTCACGATCAACGGCTTCTGGTGGTACGAGGCGATGGATCGCGAGCTCGCCGGCCGCATCGTGCGAGCGCAGAACGAAGGACTCGCCAAATGGGTATCAGCGCATCCCGATCGCTTTGTCGCTATGGCGTCGGTGGCGCTGCAACATCCCGATCTCGCGGCACAACAGCTCGAGGACGGCGTGAAGCGACTCGGTTTGCGCGGCGCATCGATCGGCGGTCACGTCAATGGAGAGGATCTGTCGCTGCCGAAGTACGACCCGTTCTGGGCGAAGGCGGCCGAGCTCGGGGTGCCGGTCGTCATGCATCCAGGCGGCGCGGACAACATCCTGAAGGACGGCGCCCTGCGCGGCCGCGGCGATCTTGGCAACATCATCGGCAACCCGCTCGAGACGACGTATTTCCTCTCGCGACTGATTTTCGACGGCACGCTCGACAAGTTTCCCGGCCTGCGCATCGTCGGTGCGCACGCAGGCGGCTACTTGCCGTCGTATCTCGGTCGAAGCGAAGCGGCGTGTACCGTGCGCGCCAACGCAAACTGCGCCAACAAGAAGAAGCCGAGCGAATACCTGAAGAGCCAGGTCCTCATCGACACGATGGTGTTCTCGGACGAGGGGCTTCGGCATCTCGTCGCCGAAGTGGGTGTGAATCAGGTTGTCTACGGCACCGACGTGCCTTTCAACTGGCCGGTCACCGTCGATCTCGTCCTGAATGCATCGTTCCTGAGCGACGCGGACAAGACAGCGATCCTGAGTGGGAATCTGGCGAAGCTGCTGAAGATCAGTTGAGCATTCGGCGGGTCCATAAACCAGGACCCGCCCTACGCGTCGTAGGCCGGGTCTTGTTCTTCAGACCCGGCATCGACTACCTACTGCATACCGCCTACTGCACTATCTAGTGCAGCGTCCCGTGCGGCGCGTCGCGCAGCACTGCCGTCACGCGGCGATGAGCGAAGACGACGTCGGGAACTTCCTGGAGGGCGGCGTGATACCGGCGCGCATATGGCGTGCCCTCCTCGTCAGGCACGATGAGCACGCGCGCTTGCGTCACGATGCCGTCGACGTCCACGCGCACGTCTGGCGCATCGGTCTGCAGCACTTCGTCGATTCTGGCGATTAGTTCGGAGACGGGACGCAGCCACGCAAACTGCGGATCCTCGACGATGACCTTGAGCAGTTCCGCGGCGCCTGTTCGGCCGTGGATGCGTTCGTACGCGGCACGCTCCCACTCGAGCAACGTTCGATGCAGTGGCACAAGGGCGTTCCGCAATTCCGTGAGCAGCCGGCGCTGCGACTCGCGCAGCATCACTTCCACCGCATCAGCGTGATCCCGGCGAGCAACAACGCGACGCCTGCGAGACGCAGGACCGAGACGCGCACGATCGGTCCGCCGAACAAGCCGTAGTGATCCACGACAAGCGCTGCGAACAACTGCCCGACGATGATCGTCGCCAGCGTGACCGCGACACCGAGACGCGGCGTCAGGAACGTGCTGACAACGACGAAGGTGGCGCTGAACATCCCGCCGGTCCATATCCACCACGGGGCGCCGTTGAGCCCGGTTGAGATCGGCGCAGGCTGACGCGTTGCGAAGGTCACCAACAAGACGGTACTCAATGCGACGATGAACTGTGCGATGGCTGCCCAGAAAGGTCCGCCGAGAAGGCCTCCAAGCCGTGCATTGAAGACGGCCATGACGGCGACGCCGGCGCCCGTACCGAGCGCCAGCAGCAGGTAGAGGTTGTTCACGAACGCTCCGCTCTAGAGCGTTGAAGATACCTCAGATGGGCCGGAGGGCTTTCGCAAGCTTGAAGAGCCGGCGCCTACCACCTTGTCTTTGGGGAGGCGCATCAGGCGTGCGCAAGACAAACACTTCAGGGTGACGTCGTGCGAGTGTGGGTCAGAATCCGGGAGCCAGAGCGCCGCTGAGGCGCCGCAGCTCGGACAAGAGAATTCAGCAGTCGAAGAGCCTCGCAACATTAAAAGGCCGGTCCTTCCCCGGCATTGCAGTCACTGGAACA
>Ga0310810_10012374_pt1 | contig 10024 bp, 8 predicted proteins | sample NCmetagenome_FD_207641 | JGI IMG/M metagenome (GOLD analysis project Ga0310810, IMG submission 207641) | Soil microbial communities from experimental microcosm in Duke University, North Carolina, United States - NC | ecosystem: Engineered > Artificial ecosystem > Soil microcosm > Unclassified ...
CGACAAACCCACGCGCAAAGGCGCTCGCGCTGTGTCTTGTTTCGCAGGGGAATTTTGGGTATTGCGTTGTTCGGGCCCTGCGCCGTTTGGGTCCTGCGCCGTCTGGGCCCTGCGCCGTTCCGGCTCTGCGTCGTCCTTCAGGCTCTGCGGTGCTCGCAGTTTCCGCACTTGCGACGAGCGGTGTCGCCTGATAAGTCAGCGATCTACCGTCCTTCTCGGAGCCACCATGTCGCGCGCCTCGTTGTTTGTCAGCCGCGTCCTCAGCATCAGCCTCATATTCGGCGTCCCTGCGTCGGCAATCGCCCAACCGGCGGCCGACTCGACCCGTGGCACGGCACCGAACAGCGACCTCCCCCTCATCCCAACGCGGCCCCTCAAGTTCACGACCGACGAGGGCACGTGGATGTCGCTCGACGTCTCGCCCGACGGCAAGACGATCGTCTTCGACCTGCTCGGCGACCTCTACACCCTGCCGATCACGGGCGGTGCGGCCACGCGCATCACGAGTGGCTCGGGGTTCGACGGGCAGCCGCGCTTCTCGCCCGATGGCAAAACCATCGTGTTCGTGAGCGACCGGTCCGGCAGCGAGAACCTCTGGTTCGTCGACCCGGACGGACAGCACGTGCGGCCGCTGACCCGCGGGCCCAACAACGCATTCGTCTCGCCCTCGTTCACGCCCGACGGACAGTACGTCGTCGTCACGAAGAGCGCCGATCTGTGGCTGTATCACAAGAACGGCGGTAACGGTCTGAAACTGACGAACCAGACGCCACCGGCGCCGCCGCAGGGGCCGGGCGGCGGCCAGGCGCCTAACAACTTCATGGGCGCGTCGGCCACGCCGGATGGACGTTACATCTACGCCAGCGCGCGCGTCGCTCCGGCCGGGTACAACCAGATGATGGGGTCGACGCAGATCGTCATGTACGACCGCGCGACCGGTCGCCTCGAGCGGCGAACGTTGAACCTCGGTACCGGGTTCCGCCCGCAGGTGAGTCCCGATGGCAAGACGATCGCCTACGGCTCGCGCCGCATGGCGATCACGGGCCTCAAGCTCCGTGACCTCGCGTCAGGCGACGAACGGTGGCTCGCGAACGAGATCCAGCGCGACGACATCGAGTCGCGCGGGTCGCGGGACCTCCTGCCTGGTTACGCCTGGACGCCGGACTCGAAGTCGCTGGTGCTCACGCATCACGGCCACATCTGGCGTGTGGACGCGACGACGGGCCAACAGACGCAGATCCCGTTCACGGCCGAAGTGGATCAGATGATCGGCGAGCTGGCGCGCTTCGAGTACCAGGTGAACGACAGCATGCTCACGGTCCGGCAGATCCGTGGCGCGCGCCCGTCACCTAACGGGAAGCGGCTCGTCTTCACGGCGCTGGACCGCCTCTGGGTCATGGACCTCCCGTCGGGGACCCCGAAGCGCCTCACGACCAGCGACGAAGGCGAGCATTCGCCGGTATGGTCGCCGGACGGCAAGTACATCGCGTACATCAGCTGGACGGAAGACGGCGGCGACATCTGGCGGATCCCCGCCGCGGGTGGCAAGCCGGAGAAACTGACGCGAGCGCAGGCGTTCTACGAGGACCTCGCGTACTCGCCGAACGGGTCGCGGCTCGTGGCGGTGCGCGCGCCGCGCGAGCAGCGCGCCGAGATGAACGATGAGATCAATCCAAAGCTCATCATCACGGATCTCGTGTGGATTCCGGCGGCGGGCGGCAACGGGACGCTGATCGCGCCGCTCACGAACGCCGCGAACCCGCACTTCAGCAACGACTCGACGCGCGTCTGGGTCTACGACGACGCCGACGGCCTCGTGTCGATGCGCTGGGACGGCACCGACCGCAAGGCGCACCTGATCGTCACCGGCTACCAGCAGCCGGGCGGCGGGCCTAACGCGAGGCCTCGGCGCGCGGCACAGCTGCAGGTGTCGCCGGACGGAAGCCGCGTCCTCGCCCTCGTCGACAACAAGATCTACGTGCTGCCCCTGCCGATGACGGGTGGCGAGACCCCGACGGTGTCGGTCGAGCAGCCGACGAACGGCGCGGTGCCGTTCCGCCGGCTCTCCCGCATCGGTGGCGACTTCCTTGGCTGGAATGCCGACTCGAAGGGCGTCTACTACTCGTTAGGTCGCGCGTTCTTCCAGTACGACCTGGCGCGCGCGGATTCGCTGGCCGCGGACTCCGCCGCCAAGGCGCCGCCCCGTCCCGCCCGTCCGGATTCGGCGAATGCGGGCGCGGCGCGCGGCCGACCGATCTACGAGCCGGCGCGCACGGACATTACCATCACGGCGCCGAAGGATCGGCCGACCGGGACCGTCGTGCTGCGCGGCGCGCGCATCATCACGATGAAGGGCGACGAGGTCATCCCGCGCGGTGACGTCGTGGTCACGAACAACCGGATCGTGGCCGTTGGCGCGGAGGGCAGCGTCACGGTGCCGGCCGGCGCGCGAACCATCGACGTCTCGGGCAAGACGATCATGCCGGGCCTCGTGGACGTGCACGCGCATATGTGGCCGCAGTGGGGCATCCACTCGCCGCAGCCCTACATGTACACCGTGAACCTCGCGTACGGCGTGACGACGACGCGCGATCCGCAGACGTCCACGTCCGACGTCATCTCCTACGGCGACGCGGTGGATGTCGGACAGATCCTCGGCCCGCGCATCTACACCACAGGCCCCGGAATCTTCAGCTGGGACAACGTCTCGAGCGCCGACGACGCGAAGGAAGTCATGAAGCGCTACTCGGAGTTCTACCTGACCGAGACGATCAAGCAGTACATGGCCGGCGACCGCCGTCAGCGGCAGTGGATCATCATGGCGGCGAAGGAGCAGCACATCACGCCGACGCTCGAGGGTGGCCTCGACTTCAAGAAGAACCTGACGGAGGCGATGGACGGCTACGCGGGCATCGAGCACACGCTGCCGATCGCGCCGCTGTACAAGGATGCCGTGCAACTGCTCGCTCACGCGGGAACGACGTGGACGCCGACGCTGCTCGTGCAGTACGGCGGCCCGTGGGCCGAGAACTGGTGGTACGAGCATTATGACATCCTGTCGGATCCGAAGCTCACGCACTTCACGCCGTTCACGGAGCTCGAGCGCCGTGCTCTGCGTCGTCCGCAGTGGTTCCGCGACAGCGAGTACTCGTTCAAGCTCTTCGCCGAGCAGGCGAAAAAGGTCGTGGAGGCGGGCGGCCGCGTCGGGCTTGGGGGGCACGGCCAGATGCAGGGACTCGGCGTACACTGGGAGCTGTGGAACATCGCGAGCGGTGGCATGAAGCCGATGGACGTGCTGCGCGTCGGCACGATCTACGGCGCCGAGTCGATCGGGTTGGGTAAGCAGGTCGGGTCGCTCGAGGCAGGGAAGCTCGCGGACCTCATCGTGCTCGACGCGAACCCGCTCGATGACATCAAGAACACGAACACGATTCGGTACGTGATGAAGAACGGCCGAGTCTACGAGGGCAACACGCTGAACGAGATCTGGCCGCGGCAGCGTCCGATGCCGAAGCAGTGGTGGATGACGCACGACGCCCTGAACCCCGAGGGTGGGGCGGCGGGGACGGGGACTGGAAAGAACTAGGAGCGCCAAGCTGGAAGGGCCGCAGTCGACATGAGAGCTCGGGTGATCTTGTCCGCCCTGTGCGGCGTTCTCATCGCCAGCCAAAGCCTCGCTGCACAGGACCGGTACATCGACGCCGACGGAGTCCGGCTCCGGTACATCGATCAGGGTACGGGCGAGCCGGTCTTGTTGGTCCATGGTTTCGGTAACTCGCTCGAAACGTGGACGAACAGCGGGGTCGTGCAGGCGCTGGCGACTTCCTACCGCGTCATCGCATTCGACGAGCGCGGTCACGGCCGAAGCGACAAGCCGCACGACCCGCGGTCGTATGGGCGGGAGATGACCAACGACATTGTGCGGGTTCTCGACCAGCTCGGGATCGACCGGGCGCACATCGTCGGCTATTCGTTGGGTGGTCACCTCGTATCGCAGCTCCTCACCCTGCACCCGGAACGGTTCCTCTCGGCGACGCTCATTGCGGGTGCCGGCCGCCTCTCCTGGGACTCCGTGCAGGCCCGCGACGCGGAGGTGGAGGCGGCGGAGGTCGAGCGGGACTGCATTTCCCGGACACTGCTGTTCCGCCTAACGCCACCGACCGCGCGACCCTCCGATGATAGTCTCAAGACCATGTCGGCCCGCTGTCTCGCCGATTCGACCCAGGACCGGTTCGCCCTGGCCGCGATCACGCGATCGCGCGCCGATCAGGTGATCGCCCCGACCGCGGTCGCGGCGGTGCGGGTCCCGACGCTGGCCATCGTGGGCAGCAGTGACCCGATGCGAGCGGCGCTCGAGGAGCTCGCGGGACTTCGGCCGTCGGTCAAGCTGGTCGTCGTCGACGGCGCGACGCATGCTGGTGCGCGGGGAGTTCTGCGTCGGCCCGAGACGATCGCTGCGCTGCGAGAGTTTCTTGCCCGGGCAAGCCGCACGAGCCGCGTGGCGCCGATGCGACCGGGTCCGGCGAAAGGTTGAAGGCGAGGTTGGTCGCATCCACATTGGACCGTTGCCCTTCCTCACCACGGTCCACACACCGAGAGGTGCCTCATGAAGCGCGCACTCTTCGTAGCGGGCGTCGCACTGCTGAGCGCGGGATTCGCCAGCCGCCAGGCGCAGCACCCCTATCGCGTCGCGTTCGACCTCACGAGCCGCGACAGCCTCGATCAGAAAGCGGTGGTGCGGTGGATCAGGGAAGTGACGGCCGCGAGTCCGAACGCGCAGATCGAGGTCGTGATGTACGGCAAGGGCTTCGAGCTCGTGATGCCGTCGAAATCCACGGTCATCAAGGACGTCGAGGCGGCGATGAAGAATCCGAACGTGTCGTTCAAGGTGTGCGAGATCGCGATGAAGAACAATCAGCTCGACAAGAGCATGTTCGTGGCGGGGACACAGACAGTTCCCGACGGCATCCGCGAGCTCACCGAGAAGCAGCAGGACAAATGGGGGTACATCAAGGCATCAGTCTCCCACTGACACTCGTTGCCTAACGGCGGGCTGAACGGCGCCGGCAGTAGCGGCGCAGACAGGAACGGCGCAGGCAGGAACGGCGCACGGCAAGAACGGCGCAGGCCAGAGGGGCGCAGGGCACGAGGGCGCCGGATGCCAAAAGGCGCGTGATGCCTGAGAGCGCGAGATGCCAAAGAGCGCGTAATGCCAGACCGCGCGACAGGAGCGCGGGACAGGCAGCGGCGCAACGGCGCGCCTGGCGTGACGGTCATCTGCGTTCAGCCCGCGCCTTGGCGCCGCTGTTGTCGTGCGCCCCTGTCGCGCCCCTAGGCATCTTGCGCTCTCAGGCATTACGCGCTTTTAGGCATCCCGCGCCCTCAGGCATCCGGCGCCTCTCTGCCCTGCGCCGTTATGGTCGGCGCCGTTATGGTCGGCGCCGTTCCGGCTCGCGCGGTTACGGCGGTGCGCCCTTTCTGCTCGCGCCGTCATGGCCAGCGCCCTATCATGGTATGCCTGCACGTTCCCAGAAGCCGTCCTGAACCCCGAGCTTCCATGCGAATCGCGTCGACCATCGTTGGCGTCCTGTGCCTGCTCGTCGGGTGTATCTGGTTTCTGCAGGGCATCAACGTCCTGCCCGGCAGCTTCATGACCGGCCAGAGCAAGTGGGCTGTCTACGGTGCGCTGCTGTTCATCGTGGGGCTCGGTGTGCTGGTCATCGCGAGGCGGCGTCGGGTATGAAATCGATGCGCGGAAATTTCACCGCGGCGATCGCCATCGCGTGCGCCGCGTGCCGCCACGAGCCGCCCCCGTCCACAGGCGAATACCTGTTCGTCTGGGCCGGCGACTCCGCCGGCGCGTCGAGCGACTTCCTCGGCGTGATCGATGCGTCGGCGTCGTCGCCCACGTACGGTTCGGTCGTCGCTTCGCTTCCGACCGGCGTGGCGGGGACGCACCCGCACCACACGGAGGCGGTGTTGGCCGCCAACAACCACCTGCTCGCGAACGGGTTTCACGCCGGGCGCACGTGGCTCTTCGACGTGTCTACGCCTCGAACGCCGAAGATCCTCACGTCGTTCGGCGACGTCGGCGGGTTCAGCCACCCGCACACCTACGTACGGCTGCCTAACGGGAACGTCCTCGCGACGTTCCAGTACACCGGGTCGAAGACCGACTCTGCGGCACCGGTGTCCTCGAGCGCGGCGTCGCACCTGCACGACATGGCCACGTCGAATGGCGAGCATACGACCGGTGGTCTGGTGGAAATGGACGAGCGCGGGACGCTGATCCGAACGGCGGCCGCGCGCGATTCGGCGATTTCCGATCGGTACATCTACCCGTACTCCGTGTTGCCGATCCCGGCCCTCGATCGCGCGCTATCGACGACCACCGACATGGACGAGGCGAACAAGAAGGCGACATCACCGTGGGTGCAGCTGTGGCGCCTCTCGGACCTCACGCTCCTCGAGAGTATCGCGCTCCCGCCCGGGCCGCGCGGCGATGAGCAGCAGTTCACGGGCGAGCCGATGCTGCTGCCCGATGGCAGGAGTGCGTACATCCACACGTTCAACTGCGGGCTGTATCTCGTTCGCGGCCTCGATGGGGCCGAGCCAAGCGCGACGTTCGTGAAGGGATTCGAGGGCAAGAACTGCGGCGTCCCGCTGCTCGCCGGCCACTATTGGCTCCAGACCGTGCCCGAGACCCACGCGCTCGTGTCGCTCGACATCGCTGATCCCGAGCACCCCCGTGAGGTGGCGACGGTCAAGGTCGGCGACGATGAGCAGCCGCACTGGATCGCGATCGACAAAACGGGCCGCCGGATCGCCTTGAATTCCGCGGGCGGCGGGACGGGCAACCGTCTCTTCATCATTGATTTCGATCCCGCGAGCGGCGCACTGGCGCTGGACGAGCGATTCCGCGATGCCGGGGCCGCGCGCCCCGGCGTCAGCTTCACCCGGAAGGCGTGGCCTCACGGCTTCACCGGCAAGGCCATTCCGCACGGTACCGTGTTCTCGAGATGAAGCACATTCGAAGGGCGCGGAATCCCGAAGAGCGCTGAATTCCGAACGGCGCGAAATCCCGAAGGTCGCAACGGCGAGGGTCGAACACAGCGCCGTTTTCGTCGTCTGGGATTTCGCGCTCTTCGACGATAGCCGGCGTTTGGGTCCCTCGCCTCGGCACGGTACGGTGGTCTTGCGATGATCCGGCGAACCTAACGACTCGAGGCTCTCGTGAAGCTCGGCATCGTCTCCGCCAGCATCGGTGTCTTCCTCGCGGGTTCCGCGTCGGTCGAAGCTCACGCTCAGACCGATTCGATAGGAGGCCGCATATTCCGGGAGGTGGTCAATGAAGTCGCCAAGGCGAGCGACTTGCCGCGGCTCGACTCGACGGCGCTTCTCCCAGGAGTTCGCCGGGAGATCCGCATCTTCACCGGCTTCGGGCTGACTGCGACGCACCACGTGGTGCGATTAGTCGAGCATACGCACGGCGTCGACGGCCAGTTTGGCGTCTTCTGGCCTTCGCAGAATTGGTGGCGGGTGTACTCGTCGCCTGTCGAGGAGCGACGTGCCCGCAACGAGGAGCGGGCGTGGGATGCCCGAATTCGCGCGCACATCGATACAGCGTACGACTGTCACGTGGTCAAGCAGACTCGCGCGATGCGCGTGTGCTGGCTCCGCGAGCGTCCGGACGGACGAGTCGCATGGGCCCAACTGCTGGCGCGATTGGACAGCCTCGGCGTCAACTCCATCCCGTCCCCGCCGCGGCGAGGGGTGGGGGCCGACGGATGGTCGACCATTGTCGAGGTGCGCACTCCGTTAGGCTACCGAGTTTACCAATACTGGATGCCCGACTCGACGTCGGCCCACCCGCCCGAGCGCGCGGCGGCGGCGATCTCGACGGCGGTCTGGGCGGCCTTCACGCGGCGCCTCGGACGCTAGGCGAATCAGCGCCATGGCGCCGATCGCATCCCGGTCCGCACCGGATGTTCACGCACGTGGCGAGGGCCACTGCCGACGCCCGTCGGCATGTGATCTGCCGGGACGCACGCAGGCTGTCCTGCTCAGCCATGCCCGCTCTCGAGCCTGCCGGTGATAACCATGCGCGACAACGAGAACCAGATCCAGCGTGTCGAGGAGCACGCGGTGCCCGCGACGTCAGACGGCACGCCACCATACACGGACCCGCTTCCCGCTCCTGACGAGGACGCTCCCGATGACACGCCACGGCCCACGATGCCGCCACCTCACGGGGTTCAAGACGCCGATTCGTCCGACGACAATCCCGACGATTCGCGAAGGCGTTAGGCGGCGCAGTGCGCTGTCTGGTCCGCCACTCGCGCCCTAGTACCAGCTACCGGCGCGGAGGCGGTGGCGCGGTGGCGCGGCGTAGTCGTTGGCGGCGCCGTGTCTTGGCGTCGTGGCGTGGCGTCGTTGGTGTCCTGCGCTCCTGTCGCGCAGTCTGGCATTACGCGCCCTCTGGCATTACGCGCTCTTCGGCATTTCGCGCCCTCTGCCATCCGGCGCCGTTCCTGTCCTGCGCCGTTTCCGCAGTTGACGTCCAGCCCTGACGATGAAGCCGGTTGGGTGGTAGGCTAGATGTGTCCCGGCCTCTCGTCCTATGACACAACCCAACCGCACACGGGCCCTCGCCCTCGTCGGGCCCCTCGAAGGCCAGCGGCGCATCACGCAGACATCCGGCTTCCCGATCGATCTGTCGAAGATCCCTCCGGCGCCCGATGTGATCCTCCTGATCGCCGACCACACTCCAGGCGCCATGCTGTTTCGCTATACGGTTCACGGAGAATTCGGGGGCGACACCTGGCACCCCTCCGTCGACGACGCGCGCGAGCACGCCATCTACGACTACAGCGACGCGCTGGGCGACTGGGTGGACGTCCCTGACACGGTCGAGGATCCCCATACGTACGCCGTGCAGTACGCAGCCGAGCGGTTGAACAGCCGAGGCGACTGGTAGGCACATCGGGTAGCCATCTTGCGCGGCGCCGTGACCCGCTCCAAGTCATTGGGTCACTCGGAGCTGAGGGCACTCTATGACGAAGTCCAACCGCACCCGCTGCCTTGCGCTCGTGGGACCGCTCGCCGGTGAACGGCGGATCACGCAGACGACCGGGTTCCCGATCGACTCGTCACAGGTGCTGCCGGCACCGGATGTGGTGCTCATGATCGCCGGGCCCGAGCCGGGGGCGATGCTCTTCCGCTACACGGCGACCGGGGAGATCGGTGGCGACACGTGGCATCCCACGATCGAGAGCGCGGGCGAGCAGGCCACCTACGAGTACGAGGACTCGCTCGGCGAATGGGTCCACGTGCCGGAGGACGTCGAGGACGCGCACGGGTACGCCATCCTGTACGCGGCGGCGCGATTGAACAGCCGCGAAGGCTCGTAGACGCCTAACGAGTTACCCGGTGTTTCTGAGCCCCTGCGCGATCCCGCTCAGCGTCGTCGACAACACGGACTCGACGGTATGAACCGCCGGCGTGGATGGCGCGTCGGCCGGCCCGTACTCATTCGCTCGCTCTTCGGCTCGTCGCCGTAACATCGCGACCTGGATGAGCGACAAGGGATCCACGTACGGGTTCCGCAGCATGATCGCCGACTGGATCACCGGCGTGTCCCGCATCAGCGCATCGCTCTCCCTGATCCGCAGCACGGCGTCGACCGTCGCGTCGTACTCCGCTTCCAGCCGCTCGAACAGCTGCACGTCGCCCCCCAGCGCCTCGACGTAGAGTCGAGCGATGGCCAGGTCCGACTTGGCGCACACCATCTCGATCTTGCTCACGAGATCATCGAAGAACGGCCATCGCTTCACCATGCGTCGCAACAGGTCGAGGCCGCCCTCGGTGGCCACGTAGTGGCCTAACGCGGTGCCGACGCCGAGCCATCCCGGAAGCGTCAGGCGTATCTGCGTCCAGCCGAACACCCATGGGATGGCACGTATCCCCTCGATGCCGGCCTTTCCGCCCGGACGGTACGCGGGACGCGAGCCGAACCGCGCGTCCG
>Ga0310810_10012375_pt1 | contig 10023 bp, 6 predicted proteins | sample NCmetagenome_FD_207641 | JGI IMG/M metagenome (GOLD analysis project Ga0310810, IMG submission 207641) | Soil microbial communities from experimental microcosm in Duke University, North Carolina, United States - NC | ecosystem: Engineered > Artificial ecosystem > Soil microcosm > Unclassified ...
AGCGCTTCGGCGAGATGGAGGTCTGGGCGCTCGAGGCCTACGGCTCGGCGCACATCCTCCAGGAGCTGCTCACGGCGAAGTCGGACGACGTCACCGGACGCGCCAAGATTTACGAGGCGATCGTCAAAGGCGACGCGTCGTTCACGCCGGGGCTGCCCGAATCGTTCAACGTGCTCATTCGCGAACTGCAGTCGCTCTGTCTCGACGTCGAGCTGATTTCGACGAAGAAGAAACCGATGGAGCCGCTGCCCGTGAATGACGGAGAACCCGTGTTGGAGCAGGTGTAACGCATGCGACCATCTTTTACCGACAGCAAGACATCGCTCCGCGCCGATTTCGACGCGATCCGCATCTCGCTCGCCTCGCCCGAAAAGATCCTGTCGTGGTCGTTCGGCGAGGTGACGAAGCCGGAAACGATCAACTACCGCACGTTCAAGCCGGAACGCGACGGCCTGTTCTGCGCGAAGATCTTCGGCCCGATCACCGACTGGGAGTGCCTGTGCGGCAAGTACAAGCGCATGAAGCACCGCGGCGTGATCTGCGACAAGTGCGGCGTCGAGGTCACCCAGGCGAAGGTGCGCCGCGAGCGCCTTGGCCACATCACGCTGGCCACGCCGGTGAGCCACGTGTGGTTCTTCAAGGGGCTGCCGAGCCGCATCGGCCACCTCCTCGACATCTCGCTCCGCGATCTCGAACGCATCCTCTACTTCGAGGGCTATGTCGTCGTCGATCCGGGCGAGAGCGATCTGAAGCAGAACCAGCTGCTCAACGAGGAGCAGTACCGGAAGGCGCGCGAGGACTTCGGCAACAAGTTCCGCGCGCAGATGGGCGCCGAAGCGATCAAGGAGCTGCTGAAGCGCGTCAACATCGAGAAGCTCGCCGAGGAGCTGCGCGTGAAGATGCGCAACGAAAACTCGGTGCAGAAGAAGCTGAAGTACGCCAAGCGGCTGAAGGTGGTGGACAGCTTCCGCAAGTCGAACAACCAGCCGCACTGGATGATTCTCGACGTCATCCCGGTGATTCCGCCGGAACTGCGCCCGCTGGTGCCGCTCGACGGCGGCCGCTTCGCGACCTCGGACCTGAACGACCTCTACCGCCGCGTCATCAACCGCAACAACCGGTTGAAGAAGCTGATGGAGCTGAAGGCGCCGGACGTCATCATCCGCAACGAAAAGCGCATGCTGCAGGAAGCCGTCGATGCGCTCTTCGATAACGGCCGCCGCGGCCGTGTGCTGCGCGGCGCCAACAACCGGCCGCTGAAGTCGCTGTCGGATACGTTGAAGGGCAAGCAGGGACGTTTCCGTCAGAACCTGCTCGGCAAGCGCGTCGACTACTCCGGCCGTTCCGTCATCGTCGTCGGGCCCGAGCTGAAGCTGCATCAGTGCGGTCTGCCGAAGAAGATGGCGCTCGAGCTGTTCAAGCCGTTCATCTACAACAAGCTCGAAGAGAGGCAGCTGGTCGCCACCATCAAGCAGGCGAAGGAAATGGTGGAGCAGCAGCGTCCCGAGGTGTGGGACATCCTCGAAGAGGTGATCCGCGAGCACCCGGTGCTGCTGAACCGGGCGCCGACGCTGCATCGCCTCGGCATCCAGGCGTTCGAGCCGGTGCTCGTCGAGGGGAAGGCTATCCGCATTCACCCGCTCGTCTGCACCGCGTTCAACGCGGACTTCGACGGCGATCAGATGGCGGTGCACATCCCGCTCTCGCCGGAAGCGCAGATCGAAGCGTCGGTGCTGATGATGTCGAGCAACAACATCCTCAGCCCGGCCAACGGCGCGCCGATCGCGGTGCCGTCGCAGGACATCGTCCTTGGCTGCTATTACCTGACGAAGGCGAAGAGCGGCGCGAAGGGTGAGGGGCGCGCGTTCGGCAACATCAACGACGTCGTCCTCGCGCTCGAAGCGGGCGAGCTCGAAACGCTCAGCCCGATTCGTCTTCGCTACTCCGGCATGCTCCTCGATCTGACCACGGCGCGTGACGATCAGGACGTCATCCATACGGAGGTGAGCGAGGTCAAAGCGAAGATCATCAACACCACCGTCGGGCGCGTGTTGCTCAACGAGCAGCTGCCGAAGCAGATGCCGTACGTCAACGGCCTGTTGAAGAAGAAAGGACTGCAGCAGCTCGTGCAGAAGTGCTATCTGGACTTCGGTCTGGAGCGCACGGTCGACATGCTCGACGCGCTGAAGAACCTTGGCTTCACCTACGCCACGAGATCGGGGCTGTCGATCGGCATTGACGACCTCGTCATCCCGGGCAACAAGCAGCAGCTCGTGGACAACGCGCGCAACGAGGTGATCAAGGTCGAGCAGCAGTACCTCGAAGGCGCGATCACCAACGGCGAACGCTACAACAAGATCATCGCCGTCTGGTCCGAGGTCACCGAGAAGATCGCCGACGAAATGTTCGGCGAGATGGCGGAGCTCGATCGCTCGGGCCGCAGCTTCAACCCGGTCTACATCATGGCCGACTCGGGTGCGCGAGGCTCGAAGCAGCAGATCCGTCAGCTGGCCGGCATGCGCGGCTTGATGGCCAAGCCGTCGGGCGAAATCATCGAGACGCCGATCACCAGCAACTTCCGTGAAGGCCTCACCGTGCTGCAGTACTTCATCTCGACGCACGGCGCGCGCAAGGGTCTCGCCGACACGGCGTTGAAGACCGCCGACTCAGGCTATCTGACGCGCCGTCTCGTGGACGTCGCGCAGGACGTGATCATCTCGGAAGACGATTGCGGCACGCTCGACGGCATCGAGGCACGGGCGATTGTCGAATCGGGCGAAATCATCGAGCCGCTGCGCGATCGAATTGTCGGCCGCGTGACGCTGGAGAAGATCGTCGACCCGTTCGGTGCGGGCACCATCGTCGAGCTGAACGACGAGATCGACGAGGACAAGGCGTCGGCGATTCAGGAGAGCGGCATCGAGAAGGTGAAAATCCGCTCCGTGCTGACCTGCGCCGCCCGCCGCGGCGTCTGCAAGCGCTGCTATGGCCGCGACCTCGCCACCGGGAGGCTCGTCGAGCTCGGTCAAGCCGTCGGGGTCATCGCCGCGCAGTCGATTGGCGAACCCGGCACGCAGCTGACGATGCGGACGTTCCACATCGGCGGCACGGCGTCGCGCGTCTCCGAGCAGAACACGCTCGATGCGCGCCACGCGGGCACGGTTCACTACGAAGGGCTGCAGGTCGTCGAGACCCACAAGGAAGGTGGCCAGCTGATCGTCATGAACCGCAACGGCTCGCTCGTCGTCAAGGACGAGAAGGGGCGCGATCGCGAGCGCTACCCGATCGTCTACGGCGCACGGCTGAAGGTGAAGGACGGCCAGAAGGTCGAGCAGGGTCAGACGATCGTCGAATGGGATCCCTACACGTTCTCCATCCTCACCGAGGAGCCTGGCACGATCCGCTTCAAGGACATCATCGAAGGGGTGACGGTCCATGAAGAGGTCGACGAGGTCACCGGCCTGTCGCGCTTCATCATCGTCGACTCACCTGACGAGAAGAAGCAGCCGACGATCGAGGTGAAGGACAAGTCGGGGAAGGCAGTCCGCAAGTACCACATGCCGTCGCACGCGCACCTGATGGTGCAGGACGGCGAGACGGTGGAGGCGGGCGACGTGCTTGCCAAGATCCCCCGCGAGACGACGAAGACGAAGGACATCACGGGCGGTCTGCCGCGAGTGGTGGAGCTCTTCGAGGCGCGCAAGCCGCGCGATCCGGCTGTCATCTCAGAGATCGACGGCATCGTCAAGGACGGCGGCGTGGCGAAGGGTCAGCGCAAGCTGATCATCGTCCCGGACGACAGCAGCGAGCCACGTGAGTACGCGCTGCCCCGCGGCGTGCACGTCAACGTGCACGAGGGCGAGCGGGTGCGCGCCGGCGAGCAGCTGATGGACGGGCCGAGCAACCCGCACGATATCCTGCGCGTGCTCGGCGAGAAGGAGCTGCAGAAGTACCTGGTGAACGAAATCCAGGAGGTCTACCGGCTGCAGGGCGTCAACATCAACGACAAGCACATCGAGGTCATCGCGCGGCAGATGATGCGGTGGGTGAAGATCGAGGATGTGGGCGACACCGAGTTCCTGATCGACGAGCAGGTCGACAAGTTCCGCTTCCTCGAGGAGAACGAACGCGTCATCGGCCAGGGCGGCCGCCCGGCGACGGCGCAGCCGCTGCTGCTCGGGATTACGAAGGCGTCGCTGTCCACCGACTCATTCATCTCCGCGGCTTCGTTCCAGGAGACGACGCGCGTGCTGACCGAGGCGTCGATCAGCGGCAAGATCGATCACCTGCGCGGGCTGAAGGAGAACGTGACGATGGGCCGTCTGATCCCGGCGGGCACGGGGTTCGAGTGGTATCGGCACGTGCGGATTCCACCGGACGAGCCACCACCGCCGCCGGCGCCACCGCAGCCGTCGGAGGAGGATCTCGATCTCGATCGCGACATCGAATATGCGTTCGAGACCGAGGAGCCGATGTCCGCGCGGCCACCCGCAGGCGATATCGAGTAGTCGAACACTACGGAGGGGCCGGCTTCAGCCGGCCCACCGAGACACAGAGGCACGGAGGTTCATCTCTCCGTGCCTTTTTCGTTGCCGCCACTTGAACTCGACGTGCGTGCCTACCGCAGCTGCGTCATCGTGCCCGTCACCTTCAGCGCGCCGTCGTTGAAGTTCTTTCCACAGATGATGACGCCTTCGACGGCTCCGCCCCTGCTCGGGTAAAGCTGCAGCAACCCGCATCCGAAATCATCCTGCTCCTTGTCCAAGCTCGCCGGGTCAGTCTGCAGCTTGGTGAGCCCTTCGAGCATCTTCTGCTGGATCGCCACCAGGCGCACCAGCAGGTCGTTGCGTTCGGCGGCGGTCGTTTTCGGATCGTTCATCTTGCCGGTGATCGCTTCGATTTCCGCCTGCGGCGACGTCGTCGAGTAGGAGAACGAGATGTCGAGCCTCGCGTATGGCGTGTGGCTTTCGTACGGCGCCTTGTCGGGGTCGAAGGTCTCGTCGCCAACCACCGTTTGGAACGGCTTCGCGTCGCCTGGCTTGTAGAACTCCGCCTGGTACTTCACTCTGGCGTACTTGTTGTCGGCAAACGTGAACGTCTTTTCGACCGGCGCGACCTTGACCGTGTAACCGTTCGCGCTTTTGAGATCGAAGCGATACAACGTGTCGACGAGCGCCACCGCGATTGGGCCCTCGATGCCGAGCGGCGTGAATCCCCAGAGCCGGACGAATCCGGGACCCTCATCTGGCGGGATGGTCAGGCGGGCGGAATAGGTGGTCGTGGACAGTGCCGCGCCGGAGATCGCGACCCCGTCCCGTTCGGACAGGATCATCGTTCCTGCCGGGAAATCGCCCCGCACCGTCACCGCGACGCTGCCGCCGGGGAGCACTTTCTGAATCCTGACGCCGGAGCTCGCAAATGGATTGAGGAGTCGGTTGTGGAGTATTTCGCCTTCTGTAAGGCCTTTGGCGTTCTGGTTTCGGCCTATTGCCTCCTCGATCCGTTCGCGCTCGGCGCGGAACTTCGTCGTGATTTGCGCCGACAGGACGGCGGCGCCTGCCACGCCCGCGAACAGAGAGATGAGGATGAAGGTGCGCCGACGAATGGGTTCCTCTCCACCCCAACGCGCCAAGCGGGCACGAACTGGCTCAAATGATTGGCGCCGCACGCTGCTGCTGCTGATTGCGCCATTCGCGGGCCGACAGTACGTCGGCCCCTACAACAACGGTGCGTTCACTTCGTCGAGTTGGCGTGCTCGGGAGCGACACCAATCACGATCAGAACGGCGTAGTCTTGTTTGTTGCACCCCTCGACGGGAGGCATCGGGCGCCCTGGCGCTACTCGAAATTCCGACTTGGGAGCGTTCGCCGGCGAGCAGGCATTCGGGCTCGTCGCGGGGGTGTAGCGCGCCGACCGGCAGGCCAGGTGAGTCACGTCATAGAGCTTGGCCCCGTCGGCGAGTTCCCAACGTTGGTTGCCGTCCTTGTCCGGACGATGAACCGTCAACACGGTGGTCACCTCACGATCCCCGGTGACGAGATATCTTCCGGGGGCAAGTGGGAACGTCGGCTTCTCCATGATGAGGCCGTGCTCCTCCAGCCACCAGTCCTTGCTGTCGAATCTCCAGTTGGACGGCGCGACGCCGCCGACCTCGATCAAGCGCTGATAGCGGGTCAACGGCACACCTCTCGGACCGGGATCCACACGCCACAGCCCCCAGGTTTGTGCATTGTTTCCGGACTTCGCCGCCGGATCGGCCAACGCCGCGATGAACTGCGGGGCGACCTGTGTGAAGCCGCTCTGATCGACACCTGCGCCGTGAACCGGCGCTGCGAAGGCGATTATCGTGGCCGCTACCGCTGCCGCATGGAGTACGTCACGCATAAGGCTCACCTTTCTGTGCGCTAACGAGTATAGCGCCGCGCGTGCGGGAGGGAGTACATGTGTGACGCGAACCGCAGGACAATGGCGTATGGCGTCTCACGAGCTGTCCCTCGTGATTCCGGTACTCAACGATACCGAGCCGCTTCGTCAGCTGCTGGCGAAAATGCATGCCGATCCGGCCGTCGACATCGTCGTCGTCAACGGGGGTGCGGCGGACGGCCAACTCACCGCGGTCTGTCGTCGGCCAGACGTCCGCTTGCTGACCTCTGATCCGGGCCGGGGACGCCAGATGAACGTCGGAGCATCGGCTGCGTCGGGCCGGTGGATCGTGTTTCTGCATGCGGATACTCAGTTGCCACCCGAGTGGTCCGATGAAATTCTTCAGGCGAGCGCCGATCCGGCAGTGGTCGGCGGCAGTTTTCGATTTCGACTCGATTCAACCGCATGGCAGGCCCGGCTGATCGAGCGCGCCGTGGAACGGCGCGTGCGGTGGCTGGATCTCGCGTACGGAGACCAGGCGTTATTTGTTCGGCGCGACGTATTCGAGATGATGGGCGGCTACCGTGAGTGGCCGCTGATGGAGGATGTCGACTTCGTGCGTCGGCTTCGACAGGCTGGCCGGCTGTATCACTCGCCGCAACCCGTGCTGACGTCGGCGCGGCGATGGGAACGCGACGGCTGGTGGCGGCGGAGCGCGAGCAATGTGATGCTGCAAGGGTTGTTCTTCGCCGGAGTTGCGCCGGACCGACTGGCGAACTGGTATGCGCATCCACGGCGCTCGACCCGCGCTGCGCTCGTCGTCATGGCACGCGCCCCCTCTGACAATCGCGGTAAGTCTCGATTGACACGCGAGTTGGGTGGCGACCATGTCGAGCTGAGACGAGCGCTTCTACAGGACACGCTCGATGCCGCCCACGCCGTCGCCGACGCGGACGTCTGTGTCGCGTGCGAGTCCGCCGCTTCGATGGAGGAAATACGCGGACTTACCGGCGGCGCAGGTCGATTGTTTGCGCAGCAGGGCGATACGCTCGGCGATCGGATGCGCCATGCCTTCGATCGCCTGTTCGCTCACGGCTACTCGGCGGTCGTGATGATCGGCTCAGATTTGCCGTCGCTTCCCTCCTCTCACGTCGCACAGGCATTCGAACATCTGCGCGATGAAGCGGATGCTGTGGTGATTGGACCGGCTGTTGACGGCGGGTATTACCTGATTGGACTATGCCGCCCCTGTCCCGAGTTGTTCACGTCCATGGCATGGAGCACGGCGGACGTGCTGACGACCACAACGAGGATGGCAGAGAGGTGTGGTCTGACAGTGTCGTTGGTTCCTCCGTGGCACGACGTGGACACCCTCGAGGATCTCCGACGCGTGCTGCGCGATCCGCACGGCGCGACACGAACGCGCGCGTGGATGGCCGCGTACGGGGAAACCGCCCTTACGGCGCCAGTTCACGCACCGAGCGTGGCTGTCGTCGCGACTCCGGCTCCCCATCGCCCGGAAGCATCCGCCACGGGCGCTGCGCACCGAAGGGCAGCGCAAAGCTGTTCGCAAGTGTCACGTCCGCTGCCGTCGGGTATGCCGGAACGCCGGTCGTAATCGCTTCCTGCGGCACGTCGAGCCGCAGCGTGCCATGAAGGTAATCCCACGCCGTCAAACCGCTGGACCAGTTCGAATCTGTTTCGTCGGGGACGATGGAATGGTGAATGCCGTGAAGGCGCGGCGTCACGACGAAGCGAGCGACGAGCCGCTCGACACCAATCGGCAGTCTGACGTTCGAGTGATGAAACAGGATCGACAGCAGGAGCATGTTCTGCCAGGTCCATAGTGCGTTGGGTGGAACGCCGATCGCCACAATCTGCATCGCCCGCCATGGGATCGAGAGTGCGAGCTCGCCGGCATGGAACCGGAGTGCGGTCGAAGCATCGAGATCGCGATCGACGTGATGAACCAGGTGGAACCGCCACAGCCAGGGCACTCGGTGCGTGAGCACGTGCCACATGTAGAGGGTGTAGTCGAGGAGAATGATCGCCAACATGAGGTGCAGCCGCGGCGGTAGACGACACGCATACAGCACTCCGTAGCGACGGCGCTGGATCATTCTTGCCAGCGGCTCAACGACGGGTCGTTCGAGCAGATTGACCGTCGCCGCGGCGGCGCCCGCGAACACGATATTGCGCGACACGTGGCGCCATTTCGACTCGCGGACTCGACGCAACGGACGACGCCGTTCGAGTGCGGTGAGCACCACGAATGCGCTTCCCACGGCGAGGAGCGCCAGCATTTGCCACGTTCGCGTGCGGCTGCTCATAGATCTTCCTCGCGAGCCATGATGCTGACCGCACGCAAGGGTGTGTCCGAATCGGTATTCACGTTCGCAGAGGCATTTCTAACACGGACCTGACAACATAGAGGGACGGTATTTCAGGTGGACACGGTCACGAGTACGGCGGTCGTCGACTTGCGACACCTCGACAACCTCTGGATCCAGGTCAGCGGGACGCGCTGCAACATCGAGTGCCGTCATTGTTTCAACAACAGCGGCCCGCGTGAGGCGTCGTTCGGCTTCATGACGCTGGACGCAGTGAGCGAGGCGATCGCGGCCGCGGGGGCGCGCGGGGTGCGCGAGATCTATTTCACCGGCGGCGAGCCGTTCCTGCATCCGCAGTTGCTGGAAATGATCGCGTACGCCTTGACCGTCGCGCCGACGACGGTGCTGACAAACGGCATGCTCATCAGCGATCGCATTGCCGATATGCTTGCGGCGCTCGCCGCGGCGGCGCGGTACTCGCTGGAGGTTCGAGTCAGTCTCGACGGATATAGCGAGGACATGAACGACGCGATCCGCGGACCTGGTGTGTTCCGTGTGGCGCTCGCCGGTGCGGCCAAGCTAGCGAGGCGCAACCTCCTGCCGCTGATCACCGTCGTTCGAACGTGGGATGAAGACGACGAGCTCGCGACCGTAGACGCGTTCGTGCGCCTGCTGAGGGACGCGGGTTGCGACCGGCCGCGCCTGAAACTGCTGCCGGCGTTACCGCTCGGACGCGAGTTGACGCGCATCGCCGGCTTGCAGCGTGATGAGTGCGTCACGACCGCGATGCTCGACGACCTCGATGGCGATCTCCTGATGTGCGCGAATTCCCGTCTGGTCACGGACCGTGGCGTCTGGGTGTGTCCCCTGCTCGTCGAGCGGCAGGATGCGCGCCTTGGCGCGACGCTGGACGACGCTGCGAGCTCGTACGAGCTGCGGCACCAGGCGTGCGTCACATGCTGGCGATACGGCACATTCTGCAGCAACGTCAGCGCGCACATCGAAGGTCCTGCGATTGGGGCTACGCTGGAGGTGCCGTGACGCGGTTCGCGCTGATCGGCGGCATCTACAGCAACTGGCGCGCTCTCGAGACCGCGCTCGCGGACATCGGGCAGCGGCAGGTCGACGCCACATTCTGCCTTGGCGATCTCGGCGCCTTCGGTCCGTATCCGGACCGCGTGTTTCCGCTGCTGCAACAGGCGGGTGTGCTGTGCCTGCAGGGGAACTATGACAATTCGCTCGCCGGCGGCCTCGCCGATTGCCAGTGCGGCTATACCGATCCGCGGGACAACCACTTCGCGCGTCTGAGCTACGACTACACGTTCCGCAA
>Ga0310810_10012376_pt1 | contig 10022 bp, 13 predicted proteins | sample NCmetagenome_FD_207641 | JGI IMG/M metagenome (GOLD analysis project Ga0310810, IMG submission 207641) | Soil microbial communities from experimental microcosm in Duke University, North Carolina, United States - NC | ecosystem: Engineered > Artificial ecosystem > Soil microcosm > Unclassified ...
CGTGTCGCCGATCACATCATGGCGACGGAGATCGAACCCGGAGCCCAGCGCCGAGAGCCGCGCGCCGAAAGCGCCGCGTCCAAGGTCCAGAGCCGCGTATGAGAGCCCGATCGTTCAGTCATGTCGGCATCACCGTCTCCGACTTCAACCGGGCGGTCCAGTTCTACTGGGATGTCTTCGGCTGTCCGCTCGTGGGTGTCGCCGATACACCGCCCGAACGCGTGCGGACGTTCTTCGGCGTGGAGAGCGTGGCGCCGACGTGCAAGATTGGATGGATTCGCGTGCCCGGCGGGGGCGTGCTCGAGATCTTCGAGTTCAAGCCACAGCGTCCACCGGTGCCGGTGCCGTGGAACCAGGTCGGTCTTACTCACATCTCATTCAATGTCCGCAACCTCGACCGCTGGCACGCCTACCTGACCAGCAAGGGTGTCGAGTGCATCGGCCGGCCCGAGCGATCGCCGCGCGGCCACTCGTTCTTCTTCGCGAGGGACATGGACGGCAACCTGATCGAGTTGATGGACCTCGGCTACATGTATTACGTCCTCGGCTGGCTTGGCCCGCTTGGCGGGTGGCTGTTCCGACGAGGGATGTACAAGCAGTACTACGCGCGCGAGTCTCAGCCCGGCGCATGACAGGTGCGCGGTCCGCTGCCTGCTATCCTTGCAGACCACGATGGAGCAGCGACGCATCCAACAAGCCTGGTTCCTGATCGTCCTGGCCGTCGTCACGATCGCGTTTCTCTGGCTGACGATCGACTTCATCGAGCCGGTGTTCTGGGCCGCTGTGCTGGCCGTCATCTTCAATCCGCTGCAGCGGCAACTCGAGGTGCTGGTGGGCGGGCGCAAGACGCAGGCCGCGCTCATCAGCACGATCGCGATACTCCTCGTGGTGTTCTTGCCGCTCGTCCTGATCGGGGTTCTGGTTTCGCAGGAGGCACTGAACCTGTACAAACGCATTCAAGGCGGCAGCGTGGACGTCCAGGGATTCCTCGCCCGCCTGAGCCCGGTCCTCGACGACCTCGCCGTCCGGGTGGGCATGGATCCGGCCGTGATCGAACAGCGGATTTACGAAGGGGCAGGAGCGACCGCGCAACTGATCGCCACGCGTGCAGTGATCGTTGGACAGAATCTCCTGAGCGTGATCGCCCAGTTGGCGCTCATGCTCTACGTGCTGTTCTTCTTTCTGCGCGATGGCGATCAACTGCTTGCGACGCTCAACTACGCCATCCCGATGGGTGACGGCCGTCAGAAGACGCTGTTCCATCGTTTTGCCAGCGTTACGCGCGCCACGCTAAAAGGCTCGCTCGTGGTCGGGTTGGCGCAGGGAATGCTCGGAGGCCTGTTGTTCTGGCTGCTGGATATCCGCGCCCCGCTCTTCTGGGGCGTCATCATGGCGATGCTCTCGCTGTTGCCCGTCGTGGGTCCGGCGATCGTCTGGGCGCCCGCCGCGGTGATCCTGCTGCTGACCGGTGCGGTGACCAAGGGGATCATCCTGATCGCGGGCGGCGTCCTCGTCGTCGGTACCGCCGACAACATCCTGCGTCCGATTCTCGTCGGGCGCGAGACCCGGATGCCCGACTACATGGTGCTCCTCTCCACGCTCGGAGGGTTGTCTGTTTTCGGGCCAGCGGGCTTTGTGGCCGGGCCAGTGCTCGCCGCGCTCTTTCTTTCTGTGTGGGACATGTTCGCGCAGGAGCAACGCAACGTGGTCCTCGCGCCGTCCGAGCCCACGCCACCGTCACAACAACCATGACGAGCTTTGCGCTCTTCGACACGGCAATCGGCCGATGCGCGATCGCGTGGCACGCGAGCGGCATCGTCGGGGTGCTGCTTCCCCAGCACGACGACGCCGCGATCAGGGCTCGCATCCTGTGGCGCCATCAGGGCGCGCGCGAACAGGCGCCTTCATCCGACGTGGCGCACGCCATCGCCGACATTCAGCGTCTCCTGGCCGGAGAGCGCCAGGATTTGAACGCGATTCATCTCGACATGACCGGTGTGGAGGAATTCGATCAACGCGTGTACGTTGAGACGCGAGCAATCGCGCCTGGACAGACGTCGACATACGGCGCGATCGCGACGCGCCTCGGCGACCTGTCGCTGTCGCGCGCCGTCGGACAGGCCCTCGGCCGCAATCCCTTCGCGATCGTCGTGCCCTGCCATCGGGTCCTCGCCGCAGGCGACAAGTCAGGCGGCTTCTCCGCCGTTGGCGGAGTGGAGACCAAACGGCGGATGCTGGAGATCGAGGGAGCACGCGCGCTGCATCCCCGGCTACCTCTCGACTAGAGTCCGGCCCACGCGAATGGGCCCGGAGAGCGGAGTAGAATCACCGCCAGCAGCGCGAACTGTGAGCCGCTGCAGGAGCCGCTCATGCCCGTGAGATGCCCGGCGCCGCTGACCGGCGCGATCGTCTGTGCGACCTTGATCTCTGCGTCCTCTGTCTCGGCCCAGACACCACGTGACGCGACGGCCTGTGCGGCGTTGACGGCGTTGAAGATCCCCGGCCTCGAGCTGACCATCACCAAGGCCGAGTGGATCGCGGAGGGGTCCTCGCCGCCGGCTCCTCGCGGTGCGCCGCCGAGCCCGATCACACTGCCCGCATATTGCCGGCTCGACGGCGTCCTCGATAAACGGACGGGCGCCGATGGCAAGCCGTACGGCATCGGCTTCGCGCTCGCCCTCCCGCGCGACTGGAACGGCCGGTTTCTCCAGCAGGGCGGCGGCGGACTCAATGGCAACGTCGGCTTTCCGAGTGGTCCGACTGCAAGCGGCGGTACACCGGCACTCGCGCGGGGATTTGCTGTGGCCTCGACCGACACCGGGCACAGTGGCCAGGTCTTCGACGGCAGCTTCATGGCCGAACAGCAAGCCGCGTTGGACTTCGCCTATCAGGCGGTCGGTCGAGTCGCGAGCCTCGCCAAGCAAATCATCGCGCAGCACTACGCCAAGGCACCCGATCGTTCTTACTTCGCCGGATGCTCGACAGGCGGACGTGAAGCGATGCTGATGGCGCAGCGTTATCCGACATACTTCGACGGCATCATCTCGGGCGCCCCTGCGATGCGTACGAGCTACTCGGGCATCGGCGACGAGTGGGTGGCCACTCAACTCAATGCCGTCGCGCCGAAGAACGACAAAGGGGAGCCCGGGACGCGTCAGGCGCTCTCGGAGACCGACAAGAAGGCTGTCATCGACGGGTTCCTGAACGCATGTGACGCGGGGGATGGTCTGAAGGACGGGATGGTCTTCAACATCAACGCTTGCCATTTCGATCCAAAAACACTCGTGTGCAAGGGCGCTAAGGCTGATGGCTGTCTCTCATCGGGACAGGCAGCTGCACTCGAAAAGGGATTCGGTGGACCCAAGGACTCGAAGGGCCGCCAGGTCTATCCGGGGTTTCTCTTCGACACTGGCATTGCCGCCACCCAAGGTATTCCTGGCCTCCTGCACGGCGGGTCGAATCCGGTGGGCCGACCATTTGCCGCGACGACGATGGACGTGGATGCGAGGGCGGCGGCCGCGGCAGCCGATCCCGGTCAGACGCTGACCGCCACGTCCACGTGGACCAACTTGAACACCTTCTCGAATCACGGCGGGAAGCTGATGTTTTTTCACGGCGTGAGCGACCCGTGGTTTTCCGCTCTCGACACCGTTGACTACTACGAGCGCTTGACCAAGGCGAACGGAGGGCCGGCGACAGTGAGCAACTGGAGCCGACTGTACCTGGTGCCGGGGATGGGGCACTGCCAGGGTGGCACAGCAACCCTCGACACCATGGATATGCTGACGGCTCTCGTGGACTGGGTAGAGAAGGGAACCGCACCGGCGTCGGTCACCGCGACCGGCCGCGCCTTCCCGGGCCGCAGCCGACCGCTCTGTGCGTATCCGCAACACGCGCACTACACAGGGCAGGGCGACCCGGAAAAGGCAGAGAGTTTTGAGTGTCGCAACTAGGTCAAAGGTCAAAAGGCAAAGGGCAAGGGTGAAGTGCTAGGTTTCAGGCACATAAGTTTCAGGCACATAAGTTTCAAGGACCAACGTCTCAGGTACGTTGCGCTCATCGTCGTCGTGTGCGCGGGCTGTGGGTCGTCGTCAGGTTCCAGCGAAGCGGCGCCATCAACGGGAGCCGACAGCACCCGCAAGCCGATCGTTTCCCGTTTCGATTGCGACACGCTCGCGCTGACAGCGACGTTCCATGACGACCGCGTCGTGATCGAGGTGCCGCAGCGGCGCGCGCTGACGCTGCCACAGGTGGTCGCTGCGTCGGGCGCTCGCTATAGTGACGGCACCGACACGTTCTGGAACAAGGGACGCGAGGCGACCTTCGAGCGCCACGGGCACACCGAGACGTGCCGCGAGCGGCGTGAGCCATGGCAGGAGGCGGCCGATCGCGGTATCGATTTCCGTGCCATCGGTCAGGAACCGGGGTGGTTCCTCGAGATCGATGCAGAGAAACAGCTCCGCGTCGTGTACGACTACGCCGAGCACGAACTGATCGCTCCGGTGCCATCACCAACGGTGAAGGGATCATCGACCGTGTATGACACGATGGCCGGCACCCAGCACCTGAACATCGCGATCGACACATCGCCGTGCAACGATGCGATGAGCGGAGAGGCGTTTCCCAAGAGCGTTGCCGTGACGATAGGCACTCGAACCCTACGTGGTTGTGGAAAGGATCTCGTGGTCGAACAGTGAGGAGTTGCCGATGACACCGCGCACGATTGCCGTTCTCGCCGCACTCGCCGTTTCCGGGAGCATCACCCCGCCGGCCTTCGCCCACCACAGCAACGTCGCCTTCGCCGTCGAAACCGTCAACATGGCGACCGGCGTCGTCAAAGAATGGAAATGGGAGAACCCGCACACCTGGCTGATCATGGACGTCGATGATGGCAAGGGCGGGAAAGTCGAGTGGGCCATGGAAGGACGCGCGCCCGGCGTGCTGCTGCGCGCCGGCTGGACGCGATCAGTGTTGAAGCCGGGCGACAAGGTCACTGTGCACTACAGCCCGTCGAAAGACGGGAGCAAGGTCGGCATGATTGCGCGCGTCACGATGGAAGACGGTCGCGTGCTGCCGAACGCGCCGCCAGGAAACTGACTCGACGTGGGGCGTTGGGTTCCCGTGAGTTGGGAGTTGGTGTCTTGGGAGTTTCCTATGACCAGACGACTGTCCTTCTTGACCCTGGCGGCACTGGTGATTGCCACTCCGTCCTCGTTCCTGCGCGCGCAAACGCCATCGGGGACGCAGACGCCGCCTGACTTTTCCGGCGTCTACTACCCGGCCAACGAAGGCGGTCGTGGCGCACGCGCCGGCGCACCGCCCGCACCGCAGGTCCCGCCGACGCCGCTTCCCGCGCCGACACGGACGGCCCCGCTTTCAGACGGCTCGCGCGGACGCGCGCCCGATGCGCCGGTGCTGACACCGGAGTACATGAAGCGGTGGGAGAAGATGCGCGATTCGCGCATCGCCGGCTCTTATGAGTCCGATAACACGGCGAAATGCCTGCCGCCCGGCATGCCGGCGATGATGAACATGGCCTATGGCATGGAGATCCTGCAGACGAAGGACAAGATCACCTTCTTCAGCGAGCTGAACGACGCACTGCGCCGCGTGTATCTGGATGGCCGCAAACCGACGCCGGCGACGCTCGACGATCCCACCTACGCCGGCTATTCCACGGGACACTGGGAGGGTGACACGCTCGTCGTCGAGACGGTGGCGTTGCGCGACAACACCTACATCGAGGGATTCACGCCGCACAGCGATCAAATGACCGTGCGTGAACGGATCCGGCTGCTACCGTCCGGCATGCTCGAAGATCGCATCACGGTCACCGATCCGGTCGCGCTCGTGAAACCGTGGGAGACGGTGAAGACGTACCGGAAAGCTGCGTTCCCCAACGATCAGTTGCGCGAGTTCGCGTGCGCGGAGGGTCTCGAGCACTCGAAGTAGATATTCCACGCCTGTTCGCCGTCGGGCGTTCCCGTTAGGAGCATCACCTGGCCCCGTCCAGCAGCGCGTAAATCCGCGTCGCGGCGATCGGCGGAACGCCCGGGCCCTGAATGGGGAAGTGGTCCTTGTGCTTCGTCAGGTCTGCGCGCTTCGCCGCGTCTTCGGCGGAGACGCCCTGCTTCTTCAATCGGCTGACTTCACTCCACACATCGCGCAGATACGCCTGGAAGTAATCGATCTTCGCCTTGTCGGTGAACGCCTCGCCGTGACCGGGGAGCACCGTGTCGAAATCGAGTTTCTTGAGTGCTTCCAGCGAAGCCGCCCATTCCTCCGGGTATGAGTCGCTCATGTTGGACAGTCCTGAGGTGAGGAAGTCGCCGGTCATGACGACTTTCTCATTCGGGAGGAACACGACGACGTCGCCGGCCGTGTGGCCGCGACCGAGGTAGCGGATCTGGATCTCGCGCGTGCCGCGATAGAGCGTCATCTGCGTCGTCAACGTCACGTTCGGCGGCGTGAGCTTCAGTTCCTTCTGCGACGCGTAGTTGTTCTCCGCCACCTGGAGCTGGGTCTGAAGTTTCGCCTTGGCGGCGGGGTCGGCTTCGGACGCGATGCGCTTGCGCAAATCCTCGATTTGTCCAGGCATCGCCGTCAGGTAGTTCTGGTAGAGCGGCATGCTCGTCGAGTTGTTGAGGAGCATGCGGCGCGTGAACTCGTGGCCGATGATCTGCACGGTGGGGTCGAAGATCTGGTTGCCATGCGCGTGATCGAAGTGGAAATGCGTGTTGATTACGGTGGTGATCGGCTTGTTGGTGACCTCTTTGATCTCCTCGAGCAGGACCCACGCCGCGGCCGGCGACACGTGATCGTCCACGACGATCACGTCGTTATCATTGACGATGAAGGAGGAGTTGCCGACGACGGCGAGCGCGCCGGTGCCGACGGCGTGATAGACGCCCTCCTTCACTTTGTTGAAGCGAAAAGCCTTGCCGCTGTGAGACGTGCCGGTGGGCTGCCGCGACTGTGCGGCAATGGCCGCCACGAACATCACCGCGATGAGAACCAGCAGGGCAGAGCGCTTCATCGTTCCTCCGCGATTCGGCGGGTCTGAAGCCCCGCCTCAGTAGGGGCGGGTCTGCCCCGGCCTGAGCCAAGTCGAAGGCAGACCCGCCCGGGACGCGTTCATTCCGCCAGTTTGAGCACATTCATGCCCGACAGCTCGACGAGCACGATCACGAGCATGGCTATCAGCGCCGACGCGACGAGTACACCGATGGCCCGGGCGATACGTGGGAGTTGCATGTCGAGATGGCGAACAGTTTACGCCGGTTCAGGAAGTCGGTAGCCTGTAACCACGCGGCTCCCATGGACCAACCCCCGAAACACCTCTCGATGCTGCGGTCGTATACGGCTGCCGATGCGCTGACCATCGGCAACGCGAGCTGCGGCACGATTGCGATCTTCCTGTGTCTCGACTATGTGGCGACCGACAGCGCGCGCTATCTGTGGATGGCGTTCATCCTGTTGCCGCTGGCGCTCGTCTTCGACGTGTTAGACGGTTATGTCGCCCGGACGCAGAAGGGACGGCAATCCGTCCTTGGTGGTGATCTGGATTCGCTCGCCGACGTGATCTCGTTCGGTGTCGCGCCGGCAGTTCTCGGATTCACGCTGGGACTGCGTGGCGGCTGGGACATGCTGTGCCTGACCTTCTTCGTCGTGTGCGGCGTGAGCCGGCTGGCGCGCTTCAATGCCACCGCCGCAGCGCTCGCAGATGCGACCACCGGCAAGGTGAAGTATTTCGAAGGAACGCCGATCCCAACGACGATCCTCATCGTCGGCATGTTCGCGATTGCCTTCCTGATGGAGCGCATCGACGCGAACCTCTGGCTGGGCACGTCGCGAATCGCGTCGGGGACACTGCATCCGCTGGCGTTGGTCTACGTCCTCAGCGGCAGCGCGATGATCAGCACGATTCGGATCCCGAAGCCTTGAGCGCGAGCTAGCGGTCGGGCCCGCGGTGGCCGCTTAGGCGAGCCACGTGTTCGGCGAGCATTCGGATATCACCGCGCACGTCCTCGAAGAGGACTCTCGCCTCACGCCGACTGTCCTCTATTCGAGCGCCAAGGTCCCGCGTGACCTCAGCGAGCCCCTTCTGCAACTCCTCCCTCGTCGCCAGAGTTGGCAGAATCTCCTCTATCCTCGTCGTCCGAAGATCGAGATTTTTCACATCAACTGCGATCGAAGCGACGTCCGTTTCCAAACCTCCGAGACTGCCCTCCACCCGCTCGAGGCGGTCTTCGACACCCTCGAGGCGGTCTTCGACACCCTCGAGGCGGTCTTCGACACCCTCGAGGCGACCGCCCATATCTTTCACATCCGTTTGCACTTGTCGCACATGTAGTGCGACCTCTACGAGTATGGTTTCCATCTCGGTCGGTGTCATCGGCCGCGCTCCTGTGATGCCTGGCCGACTGAATGCCGGATCCTAGCATCGTCCCCAGCTGTAGCAATGCATTTGCCTTGGGATGTGACCTGCGCTGTCACGCCTTCCTGGGAGGATAGTGGCGGGGTGACACATGGCGGCAGCAGTGATCTGGTTCGAACGCTTCAAACAGGAACGGCAGCGTCAGCAGACAGGGCAACGCGTGCAGGATTCGAGCGAACAGCAACTCCGCTCACCGTTCGAAGACTGGGTACGCAGAAACCCCCTGAACGAACGGCAGATTGCGCATCGCCGGGCGATCCTGTCCTATCTGCGGAGCGATCGATAGACGCGGTCAATCCGCGGACGTTGGCCGGAATCAGAGAGGAAGGGATCGAGCGCGAATCGCGGCGTCGTTGAGCGAAACGCCGAGGCCGGGGCGATCTGGCACCTCGATCGTGCCATTGACGAAGCGCTCCGGCGGATTCACTGCATCCGAGCGCCACCCCACCTCGCCATACTGCAGCTCGAGGTAGTTGACGTTCTTCATTGCGGCGCAGACGTGGACGCTCGCCGCGGTCGAGACGGGGCCGCTCGGGTTGTGGGGAGCCACCATCACGCCCTCAGCGGCCGCCATGGCGCCGATTCGCGTCAACTCGAGCAGCCCACCGCAATGCTTCACGTCCGGCATGATGGTATCGACCGCATGACGCCGCGCGAGCGGTGAAAAGCCCGAGATCCCGAACAGCACCTCACCGCCGGCCATCGGTTGCCGAATTCGGCTCTTGATGGCCAACGTCTCATCGATCTTCTCTGGCGGCACCGGTTCTTCGTACCAGGTCAGGTTGTGCGGCTCGAGCCGCTCGGCCACCCGCACGGCGCGTTCGACGTCGAAGAAGCTGTGGCAGTCCACCATGATCGCGATTTGTGGCCCGACGGCGTCGCGCATGGCGGCGACCGACGCGATGCCGCTATCGACGGCGCGAGCGATGTCTAAATCCGGTGAGCCCGGCGGCGGAAAGCCATCCCAGGGCGCTGCCTTGATCGCGCGGAATCCATCCGCCACGGCACGCCGCGCTGCGGCCGCGAAGCCCGCCGGCGTGCGTGGATCAGTGGCGCGATTGATATTGGCGTAGACCGGCAACGTGTCTCGCACTTTGCCACCGAGCAGCACGTGCGTCGGCACATCGAGCGCTTTGCCTGCAAGGTCCCACAGTGCCTGCTCGATCGCGCTGAACGCAGTCGCAGGCACGAGCCCTTGGCGTGCCATTGCTTCGCCACGCTGCCGGTACGACTCGATCTCGAAGGGCGAGCGTCCGTCGATGAGCTCGAAGAAGGCGGCAAGCTGCGACCGCATCCGCGCCGCGTCCGCGACCGTGGTGTTGGCAAAGCCAAAGGCATCGGATGCTTCGCCAAGCCCGGTAAGGCCGGCATCGGTCGTCAGCCGCACGAACAGCCAGACCGTCCGATAGGTGGCGCGAACCGGAATCAGTTCGACGCCTGTGATGCGGACTTTCGGGGTCGCCGCGGCGGCGCGGGCGAGCGCCAACAGAGGCAGCACCGCCGCGCTCGCGGTCGCGAGTAGCGCATCTCGGCGAGTCAGCCTCATGCAACGATCATCAGCTTCTGATGACGACGGTCTCGCCGA
>Ga0310810_10012377_pt1 | contig 10022 bp, 10 predicted proteins | sample NCmetagenome_FD_207641 | JGI IMG/M metagenome (GOLD analysis project Ga0310810, IMG submission 207641) | Soil microbial communities from experimental microcosm in Duke University, North Carolina, United States - NC | ecosystem: Engineered > Artificial ecosystem > Soil microcosm > Unclassified ...
CGCGCAGTCGGCGGAGCGGGGGCTTTCGGCCAGTAGTCGTCCGGCCATTTCATCGGCGCGTAGCGCGCGTTGGTCGCGAAATCGAGCATATCGTGCTGCGCGAGGCGCAGGTGCTCGAGGATCTGCCAGGCGGAGTAGGGCAAACCCTTGACCCGGCGGCCGCGCAGCGCAACGGGAAAACGATCGACGGCGCGGTCGAAATCGGCGTGTGCCTCTCCCCAGTCCAGGGCGTCGGCCAGCTGTTCTCGCATGGTGGTATACTCTTTCTTTTATGCTCTATTACCTGCTCGTCACCCTGTACCTGATTATCTGTCTCTTGCTCCTGACCGTGGTTCTGCTGCAGCAGGGCAAGGGCGGCGACATGGCGGCTGCATTCGGCGGTGGCGGCAGCAGCCAGACCGCGTTTGGCGCGCGGGCGGGCGCCACGGTGTTGACGCGCGCGACGACGGTTCTCGGCGCGCTGTTCATGATCGGCGCCATCATCCTCGGCGTCTTCGGTCAGCGCGGTCCGGGCTCGATCATGAGCGGCGCCCGTTCGGCGCCCGTGCAGCCGGCGTCGCAGACGCCCGGCAAATAACCGTTCTTCGCGGAAGTGGCGAAACTGGCAGACGCACCAGCTTGAGGGGCTGGCGGTAGCAATACCGTGTAGGTTCGAATCCTATCTTCCGCACCAACCTTCATTCATCCGCGGACGCCGCGAACGCACGTGAACGGCCGCGCCCAGCCCGCGGCTCACCGAACCAACGAGTGCTGCATCGCCCACAGTGCCGCGGCGGCGCGAGTCGAGACGCCGATCTTGGTGTACACGTGCTGGATGTGATGGTCGGCGGTTTTCGTCGAGATGAAGAGCCGATCGGCGATCTGTTTCGTGGTGAGACCCTTCGCCGCAAGACCGAGAACGTCCACCTCGCGACGGGACAGTCCCCCCGGGTTCTTCGGGCGTGGGCCGGCTGGCGCTTCCCCTTCACCATGGCCCGCAGCGACGAGTACCGCCCGCGTCGCCCGGGGCTCGAGCACCCCCTGCGATTCGAGCCGACGAAGCTCGCCGGCCGCGTCCGATGTCGAAAACGCCGGCCGGTCCGCCCGTTCGCTCGTCAATCCCACATAGATTTCGGTCGCCTGCAGTACGCACGCGCCAAGATCGCCCGCATCCGCACGCACACGTCTGTGATAACCCGAGCCGTCGCATTTTTCGTGGTGCGCCGACGCGACGGGGTTCAGCGTGTCCAGTGCCGGTGAGCGGCGCAGCATCTGTTCGGTCAGCATCGAATGAAGTTCGACGCGATCGAATTCGGTCCTCGTGAGTGCGCCTGGTTTGTCCCAGATCGAGTTCGGCACGGCGGTGATGCCAAAGTCGTGCACGAGCGCGGCACGCCGGAGCTTCGTGACAGCTTCCTCGGGGAACCCGAGCACCCGCGCGGCGTCGGCGGCGATTTGCGCACACCGTCGGCTGTGCCCGCCCATATAGGGTGACTTCAAGTCGATGAAGTCGGCCGCAACCGTCAGGGCAGCGTCGAGAGCATCGCCCTCCAACATGCGGCGCGGCTCGGGCTCGAGATCCAGGACGGCATCCCAGGGCTCGATCGTGCGGAGCCGCTCCAGCCAGCCGCGTCCGTGCTCCACGAACAGATCGGCGAGGGCTGGATCGTACGTGCGGTCGCGGCGGTCCCGGGCGGCATCGAGAGCACGGTCGGCCGAGAAGAGGCGGCCAATCGCCTCCATGTCGTGGCTCACGTGCACAATGCGCATCGCGAGCGGAATCTCCTCTCCGCGTGCGTGAGCAGGATAGCCGTTGCCATTCCAGCGCTCGAAGGTGAAGGCCAGCGCTTCGCGAACGCCGACGCCGAAGTCCAGCCGCTCCACGAGCCGATCGGCCACCTCGCACCCCGATGAGAAGTTGTACACTGCCCACTCACGGGCCGTCTGCTGGATCATCCGGATGATTTCGTCGCGCTGATCCTCGGGCCGCCCGGCCGTGGCAAAGGCCACTACGTCGCGCATCACCTCGGCAGGGTTGGCGGCGTCGTGGACCAGCGTCCGGGCGCGAATCGCGATCTCATCGCCGAACACCGTGGCGACTTCGTGCGCGTGACCGGTGCACCCGATGTATCGAAGAAGCGCGACCCAATAGGCTGTTTCGCCCACACCGCCGGGGAATCCCCCGGCCTCGCACATCCACGTGGCGAGCAGGCACGACCGCAGCTGCGACTCGAGCGGCTGACCGAACGCGTTGTCCTGCGCCAGGGCCAGCGTCGCGACCAACTCACCGATGCGAAGCGGAGCGCTCAAAATGGGGAGTTCTCCCGATGTCTCGAGCCGTCTGACGAGGGACTATTCATACTACACGCGCGCCGCCGGGCCTGCGCCGCGGCGCTTCCCGAAGGAGAACATGATGTCCGCATCAGCAAGCGCAAATCGCCCCATCAAGGTAGGGGTCATCGCGGATCAGACAGGTCCGCTCTCGTTCGTCGGACTGGCCAACGCCAACGTCGCCAGGATGGTCATCGGCGACATCAATGCCAAGGGCGGCCTCATCGGCCGCCAGCTCGAGCTGCTGCTCGAGGACAGCGCCACCGACGATGCCGTGGCCGCGGCGAAGGCGACGAAGCTCGTCGAGCGCGATCACGTCGACGTTCTGTTCGGCGGGATCTACAGCTCGACGCGGCAGGCCATCAAGGCGGCCGCGGTCGTGCGAGGCCGCACGCTTTACATCTATCCCGAGCAATACGAGGGGCAGGAGGCCGATCCGCTGGTCTTTTGCACCGGTCCGGTGCCGGCACAGCAGGTCGACCCGTTCATTCCGTGGTTGATGCTCCAGACGGGCGCGAAGAAGTTCTACCTCCCCTCCGCGGATTACATCTGGCCTCACGTGATGAACAGGCGGGTGCGGGAGGTGGTCACGGCCCACGGCGGAGCGATCGTCGGCGAAGAGTACTTTCCCGTCGATCACACCGACTATCGCGCGACGGTCGCACAGATCGCGTCGAGCGGAGCCGACGTCGTATTCAACACCATCGTCCCTCCCGGCGTCACACCGTTCTTCGAGCAGCTGCACGCTTCCGGCTTCAGTGCGCGCGGCGGACAGCTGGTCTGCACATACTTCGATGAGAACTTCCTGAACATGGTGCCGCCCGCGCACGTCGAGGGACTCTACGGCTGTCTTGACTACTACCAGGACGTCAGCGACCCCTTCAGCAGGAAGCTCCTCGCCCAGTACGACGCGCTGTATCCCGGCACCGCGAAATTCACGGGCGGCGGCGCCTGCTCAGGTTTGTACCGCGGTCTGCGCCTCTGGGCGGCCGCTGTCACGGAAGCGCGCTCCCTCGCGCAGGCGGACGTCGTCGCGGCGCTCGATCATGCACGCATTTCCGAAGGACCTGGCGGCCCGGCAGCCATGGTGCCGGGTCAGCATCACCTTCGGCTGAACATGTACATCGCGCAGGCGCACAACGGCCGCTTCCAGGTTGTCGAGAGCCTAGGAGCGATCGACCCGCAGGAGCAGATCGTCACGGCAGCGATTGCCACTGCCTGAAGGAGTCCAGACCCCGAACATGGGGGAGCGCTGCCGAACCTGGTCATTCGAATTGACGTGCTTCGGTCTGACGATGCGTTCAATATGTCGGGCGGATTCTGACGGGTAGGCACTTTCGTTGCAATTGAGAGCCGCGCGACATCGTGGTCGCGCGGCACGGCAGAGTATGAACACGACGCTCACGTCAATCGCGTGTCTCATCGGTCTGACGTTGATGGGACCACCTCAGCGCGGAACCGTGAAAGGTGTGTCGGTCACCCGGTCTGGACGGGCCGGACAGCAGATTGCGGTGGACGTCACCGGTACGAGTCCGTGCGGCGCCGTCAACATCGATTACGGCGACGGCACCGCGATCACGTACGCGACGGAGCGCCTGCCAATCACAAAAGGCCACACCTACGAGTACGGCGGCACCTACACGATCAAGGCTGTCGGGATGGGGAACTGCGCCGGCGAAGCCACCGGCAGGATCACTATCAGCGGCCCGCCCCGACCGCCCGCGGCAGAGCCGGCCGGAGCCATCACGGCGGTCAACTTCGACCCCGCGACGGCTCTCGTCCGACGAGCCGTGAAGATCACGGTCAACGGGACACGGAGCTGCGCCTTCGACATCAGCTTCGGCGATGGCAATCAGCAGCGCGTCTCCGGCGCGCTGCCACAGTCTGTCGAGCACACATATGCGGTCGCCGACGAGTACCCCGTGGTCGTGTCGCCCATCGCACCGTGTTCGGGTGGCGCTTCCCGTCGGCTCCAGGTAGCAGATTCCTCTCGAACGCCCGGAAGCGTCACTCGCGTGGACGTCTCTCCCGCCCCGACGCGGCTGGGCGTCCGCACGCTGGTCGTGGTGTCAGGCACGGGCGCCTGTCGCGTCACGATTGATTTCGGCGACGGTGAGAACGTGGTGTTGTCGGGTCGTCTTCCCCTTCGCGCCTACCACAGCTATTCGTACGACGGCACCGTGTACGTGTCGGCATGGCCCGAGGATCCATGCGACGGCTACGCGGACTTGCAGCTCGTGGTGCGCTGACCGCGGCACTTCGGCGACAATGTCGACCCATGCCGGGACTCGCGAGAAACCTCGTGTGCGCATCGCTCGTGCTGATCACCATTCCGGCTGCCGCTGCACGACAGCAGCCCGCGTCATCGCTGCGCGGAACGTGGGCGGCGACGATCGGAACGAAACCCGCCCTGCAGGGCAGCTGGTCGGCTCAGCTCCGGGCCGAGAGTCCTGAGGCCGCGGCTGGCACGTGGACGCTGTTCGGCGCAAACGGAAAAGCCGCCGCTCAAGGAACGTGGTCCGCCACGCGAACGGCCGGCACGTGGAGCGGGACATGGTCGGCTCGCGGCGCAGGCAGTGACACGCTGCGGTCGGGAACCTGGCGAGCGGACGTCGAACACGCGCCGGCGACGTTCGCGGATCTTCTCCGCTCCACGCTCGAAACGCAGGTGACCGGCGCGTGGCACAGCGCCGGCCTGCAGGGCCGATGGGCGCTTCGAGCGACGTCGACCAGATAGCCGCCACAGCGACTATTTCGAATTTTTCAGTTCGAGTCCGATCAGGAAATCCATCGCCTCAGGCGTGACGGCTGGCGCGATCCGCCGGCCGTTGAGGAAGAAGGTCGGCGTCTGATCGACGTGGAGATCGCCGCCGAGCGTTCCCTCACGGCGGACCTCGGCCATTGCATTCGTCAAGCCGGCGTTGAAGTCCGGAATTCCGCCGACATCCTTCGCCGCATCGCGCACGCGCGCGGGACTGAGTTGATCCTGGTGCAGGAACAGCCAGTCGTTCAGTTTCGCCGCGGTGCCTTTCGACTCCGCCATCACGACGGCGGCCGCCGCGGTGCATGACGCGGGATGCACCACGGCTTTCACCGCCGGGTTGCACTCGGCGCTGAGCGGAAAGTGCTGCAGCACGTACTTGAAGTCCTGCGGGCGATCCTTGTATTTCGCCAGCAGCGGCTCATAGGCAAAATACGTCGCCCGGCAGCCGGGACACTGATAGTCGCTGAATTTCACCAGCAGTACCTTGGCGCCATCGTTCGAGATCGGGAGCGTCACTCGAGGCTGCACGTTCCACCAGTGTTCGAGATCCTCCTTCTGATCGTCGGTGAGCGGCTGGGGAGCGACGACCGGTCGCTCTTCCGGCCGGGGGAACCACGCGACCGCGGACGCAACGCCGCCCGCGAACAGGATCGCCACAATAAGCGCGATCGGACTCGCGACGAGCGCGCCGAGATCGCGCAGCGCTCGTCCCGCGACCGTCGGCATCGAGGCAGTGTTCCCCGAGCCGGATGCGACGAACAACCCGATCACCGCCAGATACGTCGTCACGCAGAGCGGACAGATCTCCTTGAGGACGAAGAAGGATGCGTACGCGAGATAGAGCACGAACGCCAGCCCGATCGTGGAGAGGCCGAAGATGTAACCGGGAGCGTTTTCGCTCAGCCTGGGAGATCTACGGGCGCCCCAGAGCAGGAGCAGCACGAACGCAAAGAAGCACGCCCCCCACAAGGCAACCGGGGCGCCGGCAAAAGTTCCGTACTGACTGAGATAGGCCTGCTTGCACGACACACGCGCGCTGACGTCGCAGAACGACGTGGCTTCCGGGTTTCGAATCAGGTTGTAGTGCACCCAGGTGGCGGTCGCGGAGGCAGCCAACCCGAGCGCCGCAAAGAAGGCCAGCAACAAGGACGATGCACGTTGTGTCATGTGATTCCACGCTAACCGGCCAGTTCCTGCCTGTCAATCAACCGAGTAAGTTCATACGGGACAATGACTTGCACGTAACGCTTGCGCAACGGACCGTTCCGGACGAACACTGGTGGCATGCCCGGCCCCACCCTGTGCCCCTTCTGCACGTCCTCGAGAATCCGCGCGCGGCTTCCGGCGCACGGCCTCTACGAGTACGAGTGTCAGGATTGCGAGCGTACCTGGCTTGTGGCACGCCCGAAGCGCCAGGCAAAGGTCGTCGCGTTTCCCACTGCGGCAACGCGCGTGAAGCGCCGCGTCAGCGGCGACAAGTAGCCCGCGGCTATGTCCGACTGCGTCGTCTTGATCGGGCTCCCGGGTGCCGGCAAGACGACGTTCTACGAGCAGCGACTGTCGGGCACGCACCTCCACATCAGCAAGGATCGGCTGCCGGCGTCGGCGCGCGACAAGCAGGCGCGCCAGGATGCGGCCATTCGCGCGGCGCTCGCAGACGGACGCGCCGTCGCCGTCGACAACACGAATGTGTCGGCTGCCGATCGGGCATCCATCATCGAGATTGCAAAGGCCTGCGGTGCGCGAGTGATTGGCATCTACATCGTCGCGTCGACCCGCGAGGCGATCGCCCGGAACGAACGGCGCGAAGGACGTGGGAAGGTGCCCAAGGTCGCGATTTTCACGAAAGCGAAGCGCCTCGAGCCGCCGCAGCTGTCCGAAGGCTTCCACGAGCTGCACGCGTACCGCGTCGCGGTCGATCGCACGTTTGAGGAAATACCTTTCATCCCCCCGATCCCGAGTCCGATCGCTTCCTGATCGGCGGCTTGCACACCGGGCATGGCCAGTATTTCTTCGCAGCTTCGTCCAGCGAGATCCGCTTCGGCGATGCGCCGGCGTTCGCGCAATGCTCGCGGTGATAGTACTTCCCGCCCCGCTGCACGTACACGAAGACGGGTGGCGGCTTAGGCTTTTCCTCGCGCGGATGCGTAGCGGCGTCACATGCGGGGTCCGGAGTCAGTCCGCGCGCCTCCGCCTGCGTCCGCGTCATCGCAACGACACCTTTCGCGCCGGTCAATTGAGGACAATTCGCCTGGTGATAGACCTTTGCACCCGGTTTGACGAAGACGTAGTCCGTCTGTGTCGGCGGAAACCCGAGGAGGAGGAGCAGCACGAGAAACGCCCGCATCCCAAAATCATAGCGGGACGCGGAACGCACGACGGACGATGACAGAGACGCGGATGAACAGTCCGGAGGCGGGCGTCGAGGCCGAAGCGGTGGTACTACTCGACTGCGGTCAAGCGATAACGGCCCAGACGAGCGAGGAGGGCGGCCTTCAGATCCGCTTCCGAACTTGCGGTCGTCAGGTCGACATCGCTGTCGGTGACCGCGTCCAGGAGAGCGCGGATCAACTGAGCCCGACTGATCGCCGCCCCGCTCTGTGCGCGGATGTTCGCAGCCAGCCTGTCGAGAAACACGATCTGACGGTTGAAAAGGACGACCGTGACCTTCGTCCATGCCTCGTCGTGAATCGGCGGCCGTCCCGGACGCCGGCCCGGCGGCCGACCGCCGCCTTTGGTCGGCGCAAAGATGTCCTGCATCGGCCTCGCCGACTTTCGAATACGGACACGCGCCATGAAGTCTCCCAGGCGGCTTGATTGCGATTGATTCCGCCCTTAAATACCGTTCCTGCCCGTGTGGGCTGAGTCGGCCGTATTCAACACGAAAAACGGCAGTTAGTTCAAGCAGGACAGTTTCATTAGCGCTGTGTTCCATAGATTTTTCCGTCCCTAATCAGGTCGCCAGATCGAGCTGCGGAAGCGGCGTTTGGCGGATCGCTTTCAGAATCGGATACTTGTTCGGGAGACAAGAGGCGGGGCCCACTCATCCCGTTCAAATCGACACATGGGATTCAAGGACTGGTTCAAACGCGCCGAGCGATCGCCCCTGGCCCGTTGGCGTCATCGATGGGAAGAAGCCACCCGCGAGCGAGACGCGGCTGCAGTGGCAGAACTTCGGTCGTCGCTCACATCGGATCCGGCGCTCGGCACCGATCTGGAGATCGAGCATGAGATGCTCGAGGGGCTGGAACGGCTGATCGCACTCGCCGCCGAGCTCGAGGCGGGCCGCGTTCCGCGCATCGACACGACGCACAAAGTCGTGGGCCGCGAGGCTTGTCATTTCAGCGCTCCGGCAACGCTCCCCGACGACCACGCTCAGGCCAGCGGACGCGTGCTGCTGACGTCGACCCGGGCCGTGTTCGTCGGAGGCGCGAAGTTCGCCGCAGTGCCGTGGCACGGCGTACGCGACGTCGCGCAGGTGCAGCGCGATCTGCTGCTCGTTCGGTCGGCGGACGACGGGATGCGGCTCCGCTTCAACACGTACGGCGACGCGATGGAGGCAGCCGCGCTCGCTTCTCACCTCCGCACGCGCCGGCCTCTATAATCGGTTCGTGCAACTCGGCATCGATCGTCTCGTCGACGGCCCGGACTCGGGCCTCATCGCCGGCCAGCGCGTCGGTATCGTCTGCAATCCGGCCTCGATCGATCGGGCCTTCCGCCACGTCGTCGATCGACTGCTCGACGCGGATTGCCGCGTTTCGGCCGTGTTCGGGCCGCAGCACGGCTTTCACTCCGACGTGCAGGAAAACATGATCGAGTCGGCGCACGGGCGCGACGAGCGGCGCCGCCTTCCCGTGTTTTCGCTCTACAGCGAGACGCGCGAGCCGACGACCGAGATGCTGAAAGACATCGACGTGCTCGTCATCGATCTGCAGGACGTCGGGACGCGGATTTACACATACATCTACACGATGGCGAATTGCATGCGCGCGGCGCGCCGCCACGGCATCCGCGTGGTCGTGTGCGACCGCCCCAATCCCGTCGGAGGCGAACAAGTCGAGGGGCCAGCGCTCGTGCCCGGATACGAGTCGTTCGTCGGACAGTTTCCGATTCCGATGCGCCACGGCATGACGATTGGAGAGCTGGCGCGGCTGTTCAACGACGCGTTCGGGATCGGCGCAGCCGTGGACGTGGTGCGGATGGAAGGGTGGCACCGATCGATGTATTTCGACGAAACGGGATTGCCCTGGGTCCTCACCTCGCCGAACATCCCGACGCTCGACACGGCGATCGTGTACCCCGGCGCCGTGCTGTTCGAAGGCACGATGGTGTCAGAGGGCCGCGGGACGACGCGGCCGTTCGAATTGATCGGAGCGCCATGGATCGACGATGAACGGCTCGCCGGTGCGCTGAATGCCCGGCGTCTGCCAGGCGTATTCTTCCGGCCGGCGTTCTTCGAGCCCACGTTTCACAAGCACGCGAAGACCGGCTGCGGCGGATGCCAGATCCACGTGACCGACCGCCGGACCTTCGAACCCGTGCGCGCCTCGGTGGAGCTGCTCATCGAAATGCGGCGGCAGGCACCCGAGCGATTCGCCTGGCGCGACCCGCCGTACGAGTACGAGCATGTGAAGCCGCCGATCGACATCCTGTATGGTTCGGACGCGCTGAGAACAGGCGTCGACGCGGGGAAAACCGCGGACGAGATTTGCGCGCCCTGGGATGCCGACGAGGAGGCCTTCGGGCGCGTTCGCCAGCCCTTCCTGTTGTATCGCTGACGGATCAGTACGCTCTACTCGCGGTGCCTACGACTTGTCAGCCGCGCCGCGAGCGGCGCGAATCTGGTCGGCGTGGCGATGGGCGTGCTGGGCGTAGATGCGCAACCAGGTATCGAGTCCGTAGCGGCCCACCTCGGTGTGGGTGCCCTCACGCAGCCAGTCCGATTCCG
>Ga0310810_10012378_pt1 | contig 10022 bp, 7 predicted proteins | sample NCmetagenome_FD_207641 | JGI IMG/M metagenome (GOLD analysis project Ga0310810, IMG submission 207641) | Soil microbial communities from experimental microcosm in Duke University, North Carolina, United States - NC | ecosystem: Engineered > Artificial ecosystem > Soil microcosm > Unclassified ...
CGATGATCGGATAATCAGGGCGATTGAACAGCGATCCGAGCAATGCTTCGCCAACCGCCATCCCTACTGCGTTTCCGACACCCTGGCCAAGCGGGCCAGTCGTCGTCTCAACGCCTGGAGTGTATCCATATTCGGGGTGGCCGGGCGTTCGACTTTCCCATTGGCGGAATTGTTTGATGTCGTCGAGCGTGAGATCGTATCCCGTGAGATAGAGCACGCTGTACAGAAGCATCGATGCGTGGCCGGCCGACAAGATGAATCGATCCCGATTCAGCCAGTTTGGATCTTTAGGGTTGTAACGCAGATGTCTTCCCCACAGCACATACGCGAGAGGCGCGAGCGCCATCGGTGTGCCGGGATGGCCTGAGTCAGCTTTCTGTACTGCATCCATCGCGAGTACGCGAATCGCGTTGATGCAAAGATCGTCGAGGGAATTCTTTTGATCGGGCATGGTCGAGAAGTTAGCGACCGCAGTTGTCTCAGGCATTGGGCCCCGGTATGCGCATCGGAAGGCGGATGTTGGGAAGAAGTGCTTCGATTTCAAATCGTCGCGGCTCGAGCCACTCGGGCAGCTTCAATGATTGACCCAGTGATGCGAGTGGCTCGTCGACGGTAAATCCGGGGGGATCAGTCGCAATCTCGAAGAGAACACCACCGGGTTCGCGGAAATAAACTGAATGGAAATAATCTCTGTCGATTTGCGGAGTCACGTTGTAGCCAAGTGCGACGAGCTCCTCTCTTGCGGTGGATTGTGATTCGTCGTCAGGCGCGCGGAATGCAACGTGATGGATTGTTCCCGCGCCCATCACGCCCTCCCACAATCCGGGAACGCAGCGAAGATCCACGATGGATGCGAGATCATCGGGTGCAGCGGCGTAGCGAAAAATGCTGGCCTGCTCGCGCACTGCACGAAAGCCGAGTGTTTCAGTAAGCAATTTTCCGGTCAAGTCACAGCTTTCCTGCCAAAGCGTGACGGAATAAATGCCTCTGATCGAATGATCGGCGGGCACTGAAGGTCCTGTCCATTTGGGACGCGCTTCCGCGCTCGCATGGGCAACGAGCTCTAGCATCAATCCATCGGGATCCTTGAATGCGATTACACGCTCATCATCGAAGCGTGATACAGGCTGGCTGAACTCGACGTGGTATTTGATGAACCGCTCGATCCAGAATCCGACCGAGCTCGGCAAGATTGCAAATGATGCAACTGCAATTTGACCTGCCCCCTGCCGTCCTCGCCGCGCATCGGGCCATGGAAAAACAGTAAAGATGCTTCCGGGATTTCCTTCGGCGTCACCGAAGTAAAAGTGATACGTGGTCGGGTCGTCGAAGTTGACTGTACGCTTGACGAGTCGAAGTCCAAGAACGCCGGCGTAAAAATCGAGGTTCTTCTGCGGATCGCTGGCGATTGCGGTGACGTGGTGAATTCCGGGGGTAACGAGTGGCATCAGGGGAATTTAGCGAGAACTGCTTTGTCGTCCGTGTGACAAAGCAGTTCCTCTGTGCAAGTCAGCGTCCCGGCAGCGTCATAACAGAAAGCAGCCAATCCTGAGGCATACATGCGCAAGCTGATTTTCATTCTCTTCATTCTTCCAACAATCCTCTCCGCACAGGGCTGGATCATTCCGCGCCCATGTGGCCCATGCCCGTTTGCAGGACGGTGTGAGTGTAATCCGCGCGGCCCGACTGTGGTGCGAAAATCAAGCGATGTTCGTGCCGAATTGGTTAATGGAGTACTGCGGTACGAGGTCGAAGAAGTCTTCGTGAATCGTGGTTCGGGAATCGGCGAGGCTGACTATCTCTTTCCGCTTCCCAAAAACGCAGCGTTCCAGGACCTCAAGCTCTCGATCAACGGAGAGCTCGTGTCCGGCGAAGCGATGAATGCCAACGAAGCGCGGCAGATATACGAACAGATCGTTCGACAGCGACGTGATCCGGCACTCGTGGAATGGATGGGTTACGGACTTCTCAGGGCGAGAATATTTCCAATCGCACCAGGTGAGGAAAAAAGAGTCGTCGTTCGCTTCCAGTCGGTTGCAGAGCGCGAAGGCGACGCAGTAAGAGTGGACTATTTCCGCGGCAGTCGTCCCGGCGGTGGCGAGGTTCGATCACCGGAGCCGACTGGTCGAACAACGTTCACGCTTCGTTATCCCGCTGAATCGATTTATGGAAATGCATATTCGCCGACCCACTCGCTGAACACAATTCGGTCGGGATCTCAGCGCGAGGTGCGCGTCGACGGTGAAGGACGGGAGATCACGCTGCTATTACCTGTACGGCGGTCGAGCGAGCCCGCGATTTCGGTGTTGGCTTTTGCACCAGCGCGTGAGGATGGATTTGCGCTGATCACGCTTTCTCCACCGGCGGTTGCACCGCGAGCAACAGATCGTGATGTAACTCTCGTGCTCGACGTATCGGGCTCGATGAGTGGAGTGAAGATCAAGCAGGCACGCGCAGCGGGACTGCAGCTGCTTGGAACGTTGCGATCATCCGACCGATTTCGCCTGATCGATTTCTCGACCGATGTTCGGACGTTCCGCGACGAATTCGTTTACGCAACGCCGGACAATATCAGAGCGGCGACGAGATATCTCGAGTCGCTCGATGCATCGGGATCGACAAACATCTCCGGCGCGCTGGAGGAAGCACTGCGGCCGAGGACCGTGCCGGGACGCCTTGGTCTGGTGTTGTTCGTCACGGATGGTCTTCCAACCGTAGGCGAGCGCGACCCGGAAACGATTGCAGCTCGCGTTTCCGATCTTCGCGGTAACAGGAGAATATTTGCGTTCGGAGTCGGCGCAGATTTGAGTGTCTCACTTATCGAGCGTCTCGCGCTCGAAGGTCGCGGCACCGCGCATTTCGTTCGCCCCGATGAATCCGTCGAGCGAGCGGTATCGATTGTTGCGAGCCGGCTGACAAATCCTGTCGTAACAGACATGAAAGTGTATGCCGATGGAGTGCGTCTACTGAAAACACATCCGTCGCAGCCATCAGACATCTTTGCCGGCCAGGATTTCGTAATGCTCACTCGTTACAACAACGGGAATGGCGCCACTCGAATTCATTTCGAGGGTACAACCGCAAACGGGCCCGTTCACTGGACATCGCGTGTGGTTTTCCCAGGCAATTCGCGCGAGAATTCATTCATCGCCAGACTATGGGCAACGCAGCGCGTCGGATACCTGAGTGCGGAGAAGCGGCGTCATGGCGGATCGAGCGAAGTCGATGACGAAATCAGACAGCTCGGTGAGCAGTATGGAATTCCGACCGAATTCTCGTCCTATCTCGTTCTCGAGCCGGGAATGGATCCTCGCCGCCGCCTCGAAAATGGTCCCATGCAATTGAACGCCGTCGTGACAGGAGCCGTGGGAGCAGCGGCACCGCCATCTTCGGCACCGAGGGTCTTCGAGGAGGCACGAAAGGCTGCGGCGCAGCGTGCAGTAACCACGCTATCTGATGCAGACGCGATGGATTTGAGCAGGCGCGACGCTTCGGTTCAGCGTGCGGGAAAGAGAGTGTTCAGCTTGCGCGACAGTGTGTGGACGGATGTCAGCTACAAGGATTCGATGCGAAAGGTTGCAATTCATGCATACTCCGCTGCGTACTTCAAGATTCTCGATCTCTTGCCCGAGCTGCGCGAGTCACTCGCGCTCGGCGACAAAGTGATCGTCGCAGGGAAAGACATTGCCATTGAAATCGGAACGACCGGAGTAGACACATTGACCGATCGACAGCTCGCAGAAATTCAATCGAAATGGTGATTGCTTGAACGACGTTGACCGCCTTTTCCGGACTTACAACACCGCTCTCGTGAGATATCTCACGCGAAGGCTCGGAGACCGTGACTGGGCGGAGGAAGTTGCGCAGGAAACTTTTCTGCGCGCGCTGAGACAGGAAACACTGACCAACGAACGCGCATGGTTATTTGCGGTGGCGACAAATCTTGTTCGTGACGAAGCGAGAAAAGCTTCGAGACAGAGACGACAGCTCGCACTACTCGCTGAGGAAGAGCGCGAGTCGAGCGTGGAGTCGCAGGAGACAACGCTCGAGCGTGCGCAGGAGGCAGCACTCGCGCGAAAAGCAGTTGATGCACTTGCCGAGCGTGATCGACTTGCTCTGTTAATGCGCGAGGAAGGATTGGATTACGGAGAGATTGCAGAAGCACTGGAGCTCTCGCCGGGATCGATTGGAACGACGTTGTCGCGTGCGCGACGGCGGCTTGTCGAAAGCTATGAAACGCTCCAGAAGGAGCAGGGGCTGAGGGAGAAGAATGCAGCATCTTGACGAAGGAACGATTCACGCCTGGCTGGATGGCGCGCTCTCGCCGGAGGAAGCGGCGAAGGTCGACGCCCACGCGAGCGAGTGTGCGCAATGCGCTGCGCTTGTCGCTGAAGCGCGTGGATTGATCGCGGCGTCGACGCGAATTCTGAACTCTCTCGATGATGTTCCGTCGGGAGTAATTCCATCAGCGCCGTCCGATGTTGCATCGGTGCCGCAGATCGTGAAGCAGCGCCGCTGGTATGATCGAACGGATTTCCGTGCGGCTGCAGCGATTCTGTTCGTTGCGGGTGCGTCACTCGTGATCGCGAAAACGCAACGCAAGCCAACTGCGGGATTCGAGACAGCAATCGCAACCGTTGGTGCGGCCCCGCCCGACGTGCAAGCCGACACTGCTGTGGCAACGCCGCCAGTCATTGCAGACAACCTCGAAGCGAAGAGTCCTCCCGAGAAATCCGAGACGGATGCTGCGGCGACGGCGCCAGCCACTGCTCGCGAGCGTGTTGCCGAGCGAAGAGCGCTGACCTCGCCGTCGATTGTTGGAGCACTGAAGGTGCGCTCGCGAGACGAAGCAGGCCGCGAAGACCATTTTGCACCACCGTCGGCAAACGCTGCTCCGTCGCCAATGGTTGCGCAGACTGCGCCTCCTCCAGCGCCGACTGCTCCGATGGAGAAGGCGATGCAAAGCGCTTTCGGTGCACGACCGGGAGCGACGATGACGGATGCCGCAGCCAATCGACCTGTTCAAGGCCGCGTTACCGGGCGCATTACTACATCGCAAGGCGCAGGACTTTCCGGTGTCAACGTAAAGGTGCAGGGGACAAACCTTGCGGCCAGCACCGACACCAGCGGCAGGTTCAAGATCGATGACGTGCCCGCAGGCGAGCATCGGCTGATCGTTCGCCGAATCGGCTACAGTGAGAAAACGATTCCCATTTCCGTCAATGACTCCATGACGACCGCGAATGCTGCGCTCGATGCAACCTCGAATATGCTCGCAGAAGTTGTCGTGTCCGGTGTTGCCGCAACTACTGCCGGACCACCAACTCTCCGGCAGCTCCGCGCAGATACTACAGGCACAACGCATCGAACAGTGTACGAGGTACGGCCAGGAGTCGAAGTCACACTCGTTGAAACGCCGGTAATGACAGAGATGGAGTCGGGGATTTCGCTCGATCAGCGCGCAAAGCGAGCGGAGGCGAAGAAAGACTCCACTAACACCATCACCTGGAGCGAAGGCAACCGGCGCTACACTCTCACCGGGCCGCTCAGCACCAAGCAGCTCGACGAGATAAAAACGCGGCTGATGAGAACGAGGCGCTAGCGCTTATTGGTTTGGATCGAGTATACGCTTGATCTCTGCACGCGCGTCGAGCAGATGCAATCTCGTTTCTCGATTGTCGGCGCGATCGATGGCCGAGCGGAGGGAGGCGTCGAGGTCATTGAGCTCGCCGCGCATTAATCCACGAACATCGGTATTAGGCCCCGAACCCGCGCGTGCTCTCGACGCTCCCGTGCGACTGGAGCTGATCACGATCGCCGGCGCGGGATTAATCTTGGAATCAGCTTGAGACAGCCACGCGCGCTGCAATGCGCGACGAAACGGATCAATCCTCACGCGTGACATCGAAAGCTCTTTCCATACTCCCTGTCTGACATCCGCGAGAAGCTCCGGGACCGAATAGACGTCATTACTCGCTTTCCCCCGAGCCAATGCTTCGTAATCGGATAATCGATACAATCGATCGTTGTCGAGAAGCTCCGAAAGAATTCTCGATTGCGCGCTCCCAATCCTTCGCAGTGTGCCGTCGGCTTCAATTCGGCGAAGCACGTTGGTATTTACCAGGTACGCTGGAGTAACGAACGCATTGTCGTTGAGAAACCGTACGGCCGCTTTCTGTCGCGCGCGTGGCAGCGGAATGAATCGTGGTCCAAGCTGGCCACCGTATTTCTCTCTCGATTCTGCACCGCCAACGACAGTTACAACGTGCTCCATCTCGCGAGACCATTGATCGACGAGACGATCGTACATCTCGATGAGCTCCGAATTGTCTTCACCGCGCCGGAGTGTTGCTGTCATCAACAGCGGAACAACACGCTCGATGTTTCTGAGACCATACCCCGTGGATCTGACTGCGTCAGCGTCGCCCACCGCTTCGCTTTGATCTCCAGGATCGACCTCGCTCTCTCCGGAAGTCGAGAAGCGATACCATGGAATGCGATCCTGAGTTTCGGCAATCGCGTTGAGTGCGGGACGCTCCGCGTCGGGCGTTGAGAAGCCGGGGAGCGGTGTGTATCCCCACATGATCGCGAAGATGTCGTATGGCCCGACTCTCGGAACGAGATCGGCAGGATCGATTTTGTCTTCGGGCTGCGCGACATAATTGAGTCGCGAGTAATCCATGATCGACGGCGTGTGTCCCATTTTGCGAACCCACGATGCACTCCGCACGCTGTCTGCAGGATAAGTCGAGCTCGCCTTCATGTTATGCAGCAAGCCGAGTGTGTGACCGACTTCGTGGGCAACGATGTACTCGACGAGCCGGCCCATCAACGAATCCGGGAAGGGAAGCCGTTGCGCACGTGGATCGAGTGGCGATACCTGAACGAAATACCAATCGCGTGCGAGGTTCATCACATTGTGAAAAATCTTCGCTGATCCGTTGAGGATCTCCCCGGTGCGTGGATCGACAACGGTCGGACCGAACGCGTTCTCAGTCGTTGAGGGCAACCAGCGTATTACGGTGTGACGAACATCGTCGGGTGACCATGTCGAGTCTTCGGCGAACGTCGGTGCGTCGCGAGCGATAATCGCGCGACGAAATCCCGCAGCTTCAAATGCCGGCTGCCAATCCTCGACCCCTTTCTTGATCCACGGAATCCATTGAGCCGGTGTTGCGGGATCGATGTAGTACACGATCGGTTTTACCGGATCGGACATCGACGAGTCCGGAAACTTCTTTTCCAATCTCCAGCGTGCGATGTACGATCGCGTCACTGCACGCTGCTCTTGCGTTCCGTAATCGGTTTGGTTTATCGCAAGGAAGCCAACGCGCTTGTCGGCGAGACGCGGCTTCATTGCCTGCTCGGGCAAACGCACCATGCTCCAGTGTGCGAGAACGCTCGCGGCGGGAATCGGACCCGTAGTGGGTTGCGATTCAGGCGGATTCTCGGGAGTGGACGTCTGTGTCGCCTCGATTTCTACGTTGTCGGGAAATGACTGGGCGCGCTCGATGTATGAGCGCTTTTCGTCGAGCGAGCCACGCGCGCCGACAAACTCCGGAATGTTTGTCGTGTAAAGACGCGTCACGTCGATTACCGCAGAGCTGTCTGCGCCGTAACTCTCGATCTGAAATACTGCGACGACTGGCGGATAACTCGCTTGCCGCACCGCTCGATAAACCGGAAGCGTTGAATCGGCGGTGATCTCGAACGTCAGGCTGCGAAGAAGAATTCGATTCCCCTGTTTCTCCCATCGAAGCACGCGCTCGGTGAATTCATCGCCGCCGAATGTATGGCCGCCGCTTGCTCGTGCGAAGCGTCCGACGAGGAGCATGTCCTTGTTCAGCTCGTTGCGGGGGATCTCGAAGTAGAGTGTGTCGCCGACGCGGTGAGTGACGAACATGCCTTCGGTGCTGCGGGCCGAAGCGGGGATCAGCTTTGCGTATGGCTTGAGACCCTGCGCTTTGTTGGCGCTATCGGCTGCTTCGGCTGCTTTTTGAGCTGCGGTCTTTCGAACGGGCGCCGGCGCCTGGCGTGGGAAAATGAAACACCCTTGAACCAATACTGCAGCTATCAGCCATCTGCCATCAGCCATCAGCTTACTGAACTTTATTGAAGTCGGTATCTGTCGCCATTCCCATCACATGGTACCCCTTATCAACGTAAATGGTGGTACCCGTAATGCCGCTGCCGAGTGGGCTCGATAGAAATGCCGTCGTCACCCCGACTTCCTCGGCCGTGAGGGGATCTGTCAGCGGTGAATTGACGGAACAGTACTGGACCATGCGATCGATGATTCCAATCGCACTCGCTGCGCGCGATGCATACGGTCCGGCAGAGATTGTGTTGACGCGCAGTCCATATTTACGACCAGCTTCGTAAGCAAGCGTGCGCGTGTCACTCTCGAGCGCTGCTTTTGCCGACGACATCCCTCCACCGTACCCGGGAATTACGCGCTCGCTCGCCATGTAAGTGAGCGAAAGAAATGATCCGCCCGGTCGCATCATTGGTGCGAGCTTGCTCACCATCGAAACCATCGAATAAGCGCTGACACTCACCGCAGCCAGATAACCCGCTCTGCTCGTCTCGAGCAGCGAATTTTTTACTTCAGGAGCGTTCGCGAGGGAATGAATGACGATGTCGAGAGACTGCTCGCCGAAATCAGTCCGAATCTGGTTTACCATTCCCTCGATCGAAAAATCCCCAGTGTCCTTGTAACGCTTGTTCGATCGAATGTCTTCCGGAGCATCTGCCAATGAATCAAATGCTGCATCCAGGGGGTAAATCTTTTCGAACTCGAGCATGGAACCGGACGAAAGCCGGCGTGACTCATCCATTTTCCCACGATCGATGAGATTTCTGAAAATATTCAGAGCCGGAGGCCAGGTCGCGACGCAAATACTCGCTCCACATTCTGCGAGTGCTTTCGCAACAGCAAACCCGTATCCGCCATCATCCGCAACGCCGGCAACGAGCGCGCGGCGACCGGTTAAGTCAATATTGAGCATTGTGGGGATATGACCTTTTACCGTATCACGGGCAAGGGGTGCAAGAGTGGGAGTTAGAAACAGAATTTCAATCGCCGCGGTTGCGACGCTGGGACTTTTTGGAAGCAACGTTGGAGCGCAGACGCAGGATACGATAACGACAAGCAAGAAGCCGCTCTTCGTCTGGGGCGACGCGGTGACGGCTGGAGCGTTCGCCCTCGCGACAGTCGCGCTTGCACCGGTAGACCGGCAATTAACTGCGAGCCTTCAACAACCGCCTCGACAAACCAACAGAATACTGCACAACGGAGCTACAATTTTCCGGCTGTTCGGTCAGCCAGGCTCCTTGATCGTGGCCGCCGGCATGTATGGTCTTGGCACCGCAGACGGACAGCGCCGTACCCAGGACCTTGGCCTACACACACTGATGGCAATCGCGTTGTCTTCGGGTGAGACTGGCGTCATCAAAATTGTTGCGGGACGAGCTCGTCCTCGAAAGGATCCTGACAACGCGCGGGATTTTGGACTATTCCGCGGATTGAGGGACGACGACTATCGATCGTTTCCATCCGGACACACAACGAGCGCGTTCGCGTTCGCCTCGACGGTCGCGAGCGAGACTCAACGATGGTGGCCGGGCACTCGATGGGTCATCGGCCCGATAGTATATGGAGGCGCAGCGCTCACCGGTCTGTCGCGCATCTATAATAACGAGCACTGGGCAAGCGACGTGATGGCCGGCGCCGCACTCGGCACATTAACGGGAATCAAGATCGTTCGATATCAGCATTCGCATCCGAATAACTATCTGGATCGCAAGCTGCTCCGCGCGGGAGTGAACATTTCCAACGACGGCCGCTGGATGCCGACGATATCGACGGTATCATTCTAGCCTTGTGCAGCTGAATGGAATTTTCATCATCGCCGACGTAGGCGGAGAAGCCGGTAAACAAATCAAAGCGATCAACGAGCGATTCGATCCTCGTCTCGCGCGATACAAGTCGCCGCATATTACGATCACCGGCTCATCCGGCG
>Ga0310810_10012379_pt1 | contig 10022 bp, 9 predicted proteins | sample NCmetagenome_FD_207641 | JGI IMG/M metagenome (GOLD analysis project Ga0310810, IMG submission 207641) | Soil microbial communities from experimental microcosm in Duke University, North Carolina, United States - NC | ecosystem: Engineered > Artificial ecosystem > Soil microcosm > Unclassified ...
CGTAAACCCCGGAACTGGCTGGTCGTATCGAAGAGACGCGCGCCGCTCAGAATGGATTCCACGTCGCCTGCGGCGTGAATTTCAGATAGCCGACGCTTGCGCCGAGCCGCAAACCCACGCCGGCCCGAATTGGAACCACGACGATGCGATTCGCGGTCAGCGCCGTCATCCCGACGCCGCCGACAAGATAGGCCGAGCCGTCGATCCCGGCGAACCGCTGATAGACCGCGCGCGTCGCCGGCAGATTGTAGACCAGCATCATGGTGCGCGCGCCCTCGCCGCCGACGTCCCAGCCGAGGCTCGGACCTTGCCAGTACACCTTCAGGTCGCCCGCGTTTTTCGTGTAGAGCGCGCCCTCGCCGTAGCGCAGGCCGCCGATGAACGCGCCGCCGCCTTCCTGGCCAAGGATGTAGCCGTTTGGCTGGCCCCAGGTGGAGAACGCGCGTTCGATCACCGCCGCGAGCCCACGCGAGACGCTGCCGAAGAAGCGATGACCCTCGTCGAGAATTTCGTTCGACGAGTAGCGCTCGGGTGGCTGCGCAAGCGCTGGCGCGACCGTGAGGCCGATCAGGAAGGCGAAGATCAGAACATGGCGGAGAGCGCGCATGGAAGCTCCATCAAAGGCGACGCGTGGGGTTAACGCGTTGCACACGAGGTATCCGCATAGTCACGGAACCGGCCCCGAATCGGGCGACATTTGGCAGGAACTATGACGGCGGCACGGCGGACTAGGAAGCGATACGTTTGGCTGGCCGCGCTGGCGCTTGCTTTCCCGGTGGTCGGTTCCGCCCTGCAGGCCGCGACCACCGAACGGGTTGTGGTCGATCGCTACACGGGCCTCGCGATCTACGGCATCGATCCGGTCGCCTACTTCACCAGCGGGAAGCCGACGGCGGGGCGGGAAAATTTTGAGCTGCGCCATGCCGGGGCGGTCTGGCGCTTCGACAATGAGGGCAACCGCGCGGCATTCGCGGCCGACCCGCAGGTGTACATGCCCCAGTTTGGCGGATACGACCCGGTAGGCGTGTCACTCGGCCTGGCCCGGCCGGGCACTCCGGCGCTCTGGGTCGTCAGTGAGCAGCGGCTTTATCTCTTCTATACGACGGACGCCCGCGCCACGTTCCTCGCCAATCCCGCCGAAGTGGTCGCGGCGGCATCGGCGCGCTGGTCGGCCCTAAGGAGTGAACTCGCCGAATAGGCCGTCAGCCAAGAATGCGCCGCGCTGCAGCCGCATCGCCCCAAGCGGTGAACCCCGATACGCGAAATCCATTGTCGGCTCCGCCATACCGAAGCGGCCTCCCGTCGGCGGCAAACAGCGCTCCCCCGGCTGCGACCACGAGCGCATGGCCCGCCGCCACATCCCATTCGGATGTCGGTGCGAGCCGCGGATAGACGTCGATCGCACCCTCGGCGAGGCGGCAGAATTTCAATGCGGAACCGGCGGCGAGCGGCCGCACTGGCGCGACCCGCCCAAGAAATGCGTCGCTGATGGGATCGAAGTGCGAGCGGCTCACGGCGGCGACTCGCTCGTTGGCTGGCCACCCCCGCGTGTGAATCGCCTCGGTGCGCTGCGTCACGCCCTTGCCCACGGTGAAATTCAGGCGTTCTGCGCCGGAGCCGTTCACGCCGCGCCAGATCCGGCCAAGCGCCGGCGCCGCGATTACGCCGACCACGGGAGTGCGGTCGCGCACAAGTGCAATGTTTACCGTGTACTCGGTCCGGCCCGCGATAAACTCGACCGTCCCGTCAAGCGGGTCGACGAGCAGGAACTCAGGCGGCGGTGTGCGCCCGTGCCACTGAGCGACTGCCTCCTCAGAGATCACCGGAACGCCGGGCGCCGCGAGCGCAAGACCTTCCGCGATCGCCGAGTGAGCGGCTTCGTCCGCACGTGTTACCGGCGAATCGTCGGCTTTGAGGCGCGTACCGCAGTCGCGGAAGTCCACCTTCAGGATCGCGGCCGACGCAGCGACAGCGACCCCCGTCAGCCGTTCGGCGAGCGCTGCGTCCGCTGTGCTTTCACCGACCCCCGGCACGTCTGTTCCCGAATCCCCGTATTGGCAGGCGCTTCCGCTGCGGTGTATCACCCCGCGACCTTGTTTCAACCCGCTGAGTCGTGCCCGAGCGGCCTTTCGGAGATTTCGATGCCGGTGACCCTGGAAGCTCTCGATCTCGCGGCGCTACTGTGTTCGCGTGTCTGTCATGACCTGATCAGCCCGGTCGGGGCGGTCGTGAACGGCGTCGAGGTCATGGAGGACGACGCGGACGAGCAGACCAAGGCCTTCGCCATCGAGCTCATCAAGAAGAGTGCGGCGACCGCTTCGGCGCGGCTCCAGTTCTGCCGCATCGCCTTCGGGGCGGCGGGGTCGGCTGGCGCCTCGATCGACACCGGTGACGCCGAGGGTGTGGCGCGGGGCATGCTGGAGGACGAGAAGACCAAGATCACCTGGAGCCTGCCCCGGGTACTGTTGCCTAAGAATCGGGTGAAACTTCTTCTTAACCTTCTGCTCCTGGCTGGCGGCACGATCCCACGTGGCGGCAGCCTCACGATCGAGCCTGTCGGGGAGGGTGACTCGATGGGGTTCAAGATCACGTCCGCGGGGCTCAATGCCCGCATCCCGCCTGCGGTACCCGGGCTGGTCGCCGGCGAGACCGGCGGAAACGCGGTCGACGCGCACGCGATCCAGCCGTTCTTCACTGGCTTGCTCGCGCGCACTTGCGGGATGAACGTGACGCTTGCGCCGGAGGGCGAGACCATCGTGCTGACCGCCAGCTAGGCGGTCCCGCCGAGGGCGGACACCCTCGCCCCTCGATCTTCAATCGATTGCGATTCCATCGGAATCGCCCGCGCATTGTGGTTATTTTTCCCTTCTTCGACGCCCTTCCGCAACCAATCCTTAAGCCGTTTCGCAACACACTGACCGTCGCTCCCGAAAGGCAGCGGCCGACCGGTCGCGCCTGGCGACGAAGGTCTTTGGCTGATGGACGACCTGCTGCGCGAGTTCCTGACCGAGACGAACGAGAGCCTCGACACGGTCGATGTGGAGCTCGTCCGCTTCGAGCAAGAGCCGAACAACGCGAACATCCTCGGCAACATCTTCCGCCTCGTCCACACCATCAAAGGGACCTGCGGATTCCTGGGCTTGCCAAGGCTCGAAGCGCTGGCGCACGCCGCCGAAACGCTGATGGGCAAATTCCGCGACGGGATGCCGGTGACCGGCGACGCCGTCACGCTGATCCTGTCGACCATCGACCGGCTCAAGGAGGTGCTTGGCGGGCTCGAGCAGACCGAGGCCGAGCCGGAGGGTGACGACAAGGATCTGATCGGCGAACTTGAGCGGATGGCAATGGCCGGCGCCAAGGAGGAGCCGAAGCCGAAACACGCCGTCGGCAGCCTTATAGTACAGACACTGGAGCGCCCGTTGCGCCCCGGAGAGGTCTCGCTTGACGAACTGGAGCGCGCCTTCCGCGAGACCGAGATGGAATTGCCGGCGATCGTCGAAAAGCCGAAAGCCGCGCCGAAGGCGGAGAGCAAGCCGGTCAAGACCGAGAGCAAGAGCCTCGACGAGGACGAGAAGCAGGCGATCAAAGTCGCCAACCAGTCGATCCGCGTGAACGTGGACACGCTGGAAAAGCTGATGACCATGGTTTCCGAGCTGGTGCTTACGCGCAACCAGTTGCTCGAAATCTCGCGCCGTAACGAGGATACCGAATTCAAGGTGCCGCTGCAGCGCCTCTCCAACGTGACGGCCGAGCTGCAGGAAGGCGTGATGAAGACGCGCATGCAGCCGATCGGCAATGCCTGGCAGAAGCTGCCGCGCATCATCCGCGATCTTGCGACCGAGCTCGGCAAGGATATCGAGCTCGAAATGCACGGGGCGGAGACCGAGCTCGACCGCCAGGTGCTCGACCTGATCAAGGATCCGCTCACCCACATGGTACGCAACTCGGCGGACCACGGGCTCGAAATGCCCGAGCAGCGCCGTGCCGCCAAGAAGCCCGAGAAGGGCACGATCCGCCTCTCGGCGTATCACGAGGGCGGCCACATCATCATCGAGATCGCTGACGACGGGCGCGGGCTTAATACCGCGCGCATCAGAGAGAAGGCGATCGAGCAAGGTCTCGCCACCGAATCCGACATCGAGAAGATGACGGAAGCGCAGATCCACAAGTTCATCTTCGCGGCCGGTTTCTCGACGGCGGCGCAGGTGACCAGCGTGTCCGGCCGCGGCGTCGGCATGGACGTGGTCAAGACCAATATCGATCAGATCGGCGGCACGATCGACGTGAAGTCGGTGCCGGGCGAAGGCTCGAGCTTCACCATCAAGATCCCGCTCACGCTGGCGATCGTCTCGGCGTTGATCGTGGAGGCTGCGGGCGACCGCTTCGCTATTCCGCAGCTTGCCGTGATCGAACTGGTGCGCGCGCAGGTGAACTCGGAGCACCGCATCGAGCGCATCAAGGACGCGCCGGTGCTGCGCCTGCGCAACAAGCTTCTTCCGCTGATCCATCTCAAGAAACTCCTGAAGATGGACGGTGCCGAGGCGAGCGACGCCGAGAACGGCTTCATCGTGGTGACCCAGGTCGGCAATCAGACCTTCGGGATCGTGGTAGACGGCGTGTTCCACACCGAAGAGATCGTCGTGAAACCGATGTCGACCAAGCTGCGTCACATCGCGATGTTCTCGGGCAACACCATTCTGGGCGACGGCTCGGTGATCATGATCATCGACCCAAACGGTATCGCGCAGGCCGTGGGTACCGCGACGACGCGCCAGGACGAGGTCGAAGTTTCTCAGAACGCTCAGGCCGAAAAGACCGTATCGTTGCTCGTGTTCCGTGCGGGCTCGAGCCAGCCGAAAGCCGTGCCGCTCTCACTCGTTACCCGGCTGGAAGAGATCGACTGCAAGAAGATCGAGCTCTCCAACGGCCGCCACTTGGTGCAGTACCGCGGCCAGCTGATGCCGCTGGTGCGGGTCAATGATGAGGCGCGCGTGCGCGCCGAGGGCGCGCAGCCGCTGCTGGTGTTCTCCGATTCAGGCCGATCCATGGGGCTCGTGGTCGACGAGATCGTCGATATCGTTGAGGACAAGCTCGACATCGAGGTCGGCAGCGATACGCCGGGCGTGATCGGCTCGGCGGTCATCAAGGGGCAGGCGACCGAGATTGTCGACGTCGGTCATTTCCTGCCGCTTGCCTTCGAGGATTGGTTCCGCCGCAAGGAGATGAGCGCGGAAGCGCTTACCCGTTCGCTACTGTTCGTCGATGACTCGGCATTCTTCCGAAACATGCTGGTGCCCGTGCTCAAGGCCGCCGGCTATAGCGTCACGGCGGTTGCGGCGGGCGAAGAAGCGCTCGCGCTGATCAAGAAGGGAGCGAGGTTCGATGCCATCGTCTCCGATATCGAGATGCCGGGCATGAACGGCTTCGAGCTCGCCGAGGCGATCCGCGCCGAGGCCCGCGGCGCGCACGTGCCGATTATCGCACTTTCTTCACTCACCTCTCCGGCGACGATCGAGCGCGGCCGCCAGGCCGGCTTCCATGATTTCGTCGCCAAGTTCGACCGTCAGGGCCTGATTGCGGCGCTGAAGGAGTCCACCGTTGAATTCGTCGAGGCGGCCTGAGATGAGCAACGACAACAGCCCCGGCGAACAGCTGATCGAATACGTGACCGTCATGATCGGCGGCCAGCTGTTCGGGCTGCAGATCTCGCGCGTGCAGGACGTGTTCATGCCGGATCGCCTTACGCGTGTGCCGCTCGCGCCGCCGGAAATCGCCGGCGTGCTCAATCTGCGCGGCCGCATCGTCACGACCATCGACATGCGGCGCCGGCTCGGCTTGCCGCCGCGCGACGACAACAAGCCGTCGATGGCGGTCGGGATCGAACTCAAGGGCGAGTCCTACGGACTGCTGATCGATACCGTCGGCGAGGTCATGAAGCTCAGCGAAGCGACGCTCGAGCCGAACCCGGTCAATCTCGATCCGCGGCTCGCGCGGGTTTCCGGCGGCGTTCATCGCCTTGATGGACAGCTGATGGTCATTCTCGACGTTGACTACGTGCTCAATGGCTCGGCGGAGACGCTGGCCGCATAGCAAGGTGAGGGCAGCGGACCGGAAGGCCGGCACGCTGACGCAACAAGGTGGTGAGCCCATGAAGACCTGTCTGGTGGTCGACGACTCAAGCGTCATCCGCAAGGTGGCGCGGCGCATTCTTGAAGGTCTCGACTTCAAGATCACGGAAGCGGAGGACGGGCAGCAGGCACTCGAACAGTGCCGTAGCGCCATGCCCGACGCGGTCCTGCTCGACTGGAACATGCCGGTGATGGACGGCTACGACTTCCTTAAGGCGCTGCGCCGCATGCCCGGCGGCGATGCACCGAAGGTGGTGTTCTGCACCACCGAAAACGACGTCGCACACATCGCGCGCGCGCTCAGTGCCGGGGCGAACGAATACATCATGAAGCCCTTCGACAAGGAAATCGTCGAAGCCAAGTTTCAGGAAGTCGGCCTGATCTGACGGGGCCTTCGCCCGACTCGCTTCTGTTGCGTTTGTGTATTCGAGTGTGTGTATGAGTGTTGCCGCGACCCTCGCGCCTCCCGCGCCTTCCGCTGCGCCGGACCCCCTTCGCGTTATGATTGTCGATGACGCGGTCGTGGTGCGTGGACTTGTCTCGCGCTGGATCGATGAAGAGCCGGGCCTGAAAACCGTTGCGTCCCTGCGTAACGGACGAGAGGCCGTCGACCAGTTACTCCGACACGATCCCGATGTTGTGGTTCTCGATATCGATATGCCGGAGCTCGGCGGGCTCGAGGCGCTTCCTCTGATGCTCGAGAAGAAGCGCGATCTCGTCGTCATCATGGCGTCGACACTGACACGCCGGAACGCGGAGGTGAGCCTGAAGGCGCTTTCGCTCGGGGCGGCCGATTACATTCCGAAGCCCGCGACCAACCGCGAGGTGACCACTTCGGCGACCTTCCGGCGCGAACTCATCGAGAAGGTCCGCCAGCTCGGCTTGCGCAAGAAGCGCGGCGCCGCGCCTGTTCGTGTCCGGCTGCCGATCGGCGCGGCCGCCGCGCGCGCCAAAATCGGCCTCGTCGACACCCGCGCTATTCCCGGCCTTGGGCACTCGAGCGACTTCACGTTGCGGCCGTTTACGCTGACGCCGCCGCGCGTGCTGTTGATCGGGTCCTCGACCGGCGGTCCGCAGGCACTCACCGCTCTGGTGGCGCAGCTCATACCGGTGATCGAGCGCGCGCCGGCGCTGATCACGCAGCACATGCCGCCAACGTTTACGACGATCCTCGCCGAGCATCTGTCGCGCGCCGCAAACTGCTCCGCGCGCGAGGCCGAGCACGGCGAAACGGTCGTGCCCGGCAGGATCTATCTTGCGCCGGGCGGACGCCACATGACCGTCGTGAAGCGCGACCGCCGCGCGGAAATCGCGCTCGATGACGGGCCGCTGATCAACTTCTGCCGCCCCGCGGTCGACCCGATGTTCTCCAGCGCCGCGCGGGTGTGGGGGATGGGTATCCTGGCGCTCGTGCTCACCGGGATGGGGACGGACGGAACGAACGGCGCGCGTGATGTCGTGAGCGCGGGTGGCTCGATCATCGCGCAGGATGAGTCGACGAGCGTCGTGTGGGGCATGCCGGGATCGGCCGCGAATGCGGGGGTCTGCTCGGCTGTGCTTCCACTGGAGGAGATTGGGCCGAAGGTCGTGCGGCTTTTCCGGGGAGACAAGTCGTGACGCCGCTCGACTACGACTATCTCCGCAAGCTGTTGAGGGAGCGTTCCGGCCTCGTGCTGTCGGCTGACAAGCAGTATCTGGTTGAAAGCCGGCTGACGCCGGTCAGCCGCAAGCACGCGCTAGGGTCGCTGAGCGAGCTGGTCGTGAAGCTCAGGAGCGGCAACGAGCAGCTGACCGTCGATGTGGTCGAAGCGATGACCACCAACGAGTCGTTCTTCTATCGCGACAAGATCCCGTTCGAGCATTTCCGCGACGCAATTATCCCCGCGCTGATGACAGCACGCGCCCGGGAGCGGCGCATCCGCATCTGGTGCGCGGCGGCTTCGACCGGTCAGGAGCCCTATTCGCTTGCGATGATGCTGAAGGAGATGAAGGACAAGCTTGGCGGCTGGCGCGTCGAGATTCTTGGCACGGACATCTCGGTGGATGTGCTGGAGAAGGCCAAGGCCGGCGTCTACAGCCAGTTCGAAGTGCAGCGCGGGCTGCCGATCCAGTTGCTGGTGAAATACTTCACCCAGGCCGGCGACACCTGGCAGATCGCGCCCGACATCCGCGCGATGGTGCAGTACCGGCAGCACAATCTGCTCGCCGAATTTTCAGGCTTCGGCCGCTTCGACGTCGTGTTCTGCCGTAACGTCCTGATCTATTTCGAGCAGGACACCAAAAGCAGCGTACTCAACCGCATCGCGCGGCAACTCGACCCGGATGGCTATCTGGTGCTCGGCGCGGCCGAGACCGTGGTTGGCCTGAGCGATGCGTTCAAGCCGATCCCCGAGAAGCGCGGTCTTTACGCGCCGAGCAAGGAGCCGCGGCCTGCAGGCCTCGGCGCAATGCCGCTGCGCTCGCTCGCGGTCGCATCGGCGCGCTAGCTATCTCACGTTTTTCAGGCTGGTCTGGGTCCGGTCGAGCGCGGAGAGCCGGTCGAGCCCGCGCGCATCGGACAGGAGCGCCATCGTCTCGGCGCGGCTGAGCGTCGCGCTTGCCTCGGCGAGTGTGTCGCACTCGTCCAGTTTGGCAAGCCCGACCACAAGCGCGACCTCGATTTTGCCGCGCTTGCGCGCGGCGGCCTGCGGCAGCATGGCGCGATGCGCGGCGAGCAAGGCCGGCTCGGCGAAGAGCAACGCGATGGCAGGGCGCGGGTCGTCATTCGCAAATTCGGCAGCGAGCGCGTTCGCGCGCCCCAGAATCCCCGGCGGCCCGCTTTCTTCCGGCGTCAGCAGCAACTTGTGCTGTCGCATGCGGCGTCCCGCCGCGGGATTGGCGGTCCATTGCGCGAGCGGAATGGCGAGGATCAGCCCGATGATCACCGGCGTCATCCAGGCGAACAGCGAGAACGATACCTCGTAAGCCGCGAGCGCCAAGAGCAATCCGAATACGGTATGCCAGGCATAGCGCCGCAGGGTCGCGCGCAGCGGCAGGGTGCCGTCGTCGCGTCGCTGCGCGCTCCAGCCGCTGTCACGCCCGGTCACGACCTGGATCACCGAGACCGACTGGATCAGCATCATGACGGGCGCGATCAACCCGGAGATCACGATCTCGGCCAGCATGCTGATGAAGGCGCGCAACGCGCCGCCAAATCCGTGGCGCGCGGTGCGGTCCGGCAGCATCGCGAGATAGCCGAGGAGCTTCGGCAGCAAGAGCAGCGCCATGGTGCCGCCGAAGACGTAGGCTGCGCGCACCGGATCCTGTGCGGGCCACTGCGGATAGAGCGTGAAGGTTTTCGGAAAATATTCTGGCCGGATGAATTGCGCCTGCAACGAGATCAGGATGCCGGTGAGCAGGAACAGGAGCCAGAGTGGCGCCGCCACATATGAACCGATGCCGGTGGCAAGATGCAGCCGTGTCACCCAGTGCAGTCCGCGCGCCGGCAAGACGCCCGTATGCTGCAGATTGCCCTGGCACCAGCGCCGGTCGCGCGCCGCGTATTCGGTCAGCGAAGGCGGAGACTCTTCGTAGGATCCGCCGAGCGTCGGCGCCATAACGATGGCCCAGCCGCCGCGCCGCATCAGCGCCGCTTCGACGAAGTCGTGGCTGAGAATATGGCCGCCAATCGGCCGCGGTCCGCTCAAGGTCGGCAGCCCGGCGGATTGCGCGAAGGCGCGCGTGCGCAAAACCGCGTTGTGGCCCCAGTAATTGCTGTCTGAGCCGTGCCACCAGGCGAGTCCGTAGGCGATCAGCGGCCCATAGAGGCGTCCGGCGAATTGCTGCACACGGGCGAAGGGAGTGGTGGCGTTGACCATGACCGGAAAGGTCTGGATCAGGCCCACTCCCGGGTTG